>Ga0306864_1000288_pt1 | contig 24253 bp, 17 predicted proteins | sample AntRauTorckE5430_FD_190448 | JGI IMG/M metagenome (GOLD analysis project Ga0306864, IMG submission 190448) | Saline lake microbial communities from Rauer Islands, Antarctica - Metagenome Torckler E5 #430 (v2) (version 2) | ecosystem: Environmental > Aquatic > Non-marine Saline and Alkaline >...
GTTTAACTCTTCAATCGTAGCCGTTCCTCGCCGTATCAATTTTATATCTCGCTTTCGCAAAATGTCGCCCCAACTTTTATCAATATCCGCAACTAATGACGTTTTTATTTCTAAATTATAATTTCCATTTTTGCCACAAAACGTAAAATCAATATCCATATTTTCTGCCTCATTCATCGTATTTACTTCCGCAAAATAAATATCGTGAGAAGCAAACCAAGTTTTCAAACTCGCTTCACCGATATATCCCCGAATCGAAGAATCTAACTGCACAATCGACGGGCGATGCCGTAAATTGTCACGGAAATTTTGCAAACGAGCTTTTTCTAAAGCGTTTAGAATCGTCGCTTTAGTGATAGGAAGTTGGATAAAATCAGATGGCGTTACAGGCATTTCTTATTTTTTTTTAGTTAAAAATCTGCGTTATTTGCGAAATTAGCGGGCAGCAATTTTCCAAAATTCCACTCCTTCCCCACTCCCCATTTTTTCAATCGCCTTTCCAATTCTCGAAAAACTCAATTCTGCCAACGTTTTATAACCAGCTTTTTTTGCCACGCTTTTTGGTGGCAAATTTTCAGGAATTTGGATACAGATAAATTTCAGCTTTTTGTTTTTTGTTTTATTAATATTCAAAACAGCGTGTGCGGTCGTACTTGAACCTGCAAAAAAGTCTAAAATTAAGTCTTCGCCCTCACAAACCATTGATATTAAGTGTGTTAGTAAAGATACTGATTTTGGAAAAGAAAAAACAGCTTCGCCAAATAAATCTCGAATATCTTTCGTGCCTTCGCCATTCAAAAACTGAAAATAAGCACGATACGGTAATTCTCGGATGCGCAAATTCCCTTTATTATCTACGAATTGATATTGTTTAATGTAGGCTTTCCAACCATTTGGGCGTTTTTTGAAGACAATGAAATCATTTTCTGGTAATTTTCCCCATGCTACTTTTTCCAAATTCCAACGCCAAGTATTCGGTTCACCGTGTTTGCCACCTGAATAAATTATCGTTCCGTCAGGCATTTCCAACGGATAATCCATCGAAGCGGAATAAGTACCTTTATAATCCAAATCGCGCAAATAATATCGACCCCGCTCAGCGACAAACGCATCTGAATAACGGTATTTTTTGTCATTTTCGGTGTCAACTAATTGTTTTTTTGCAACTAATTTTTCTTTGTTTTTAGCATAAAAAACCACGTAATCGTATTCCACCGCAACGTGTCCGCTATCGTGTCCGCTGCCGACTTTACATTGGCGCACCATCGTTGCCACAAAGTTTTGCTCGCCAAAAATTTCGTCCATTATTAATTTCAAATGATACAATTCATTGTCATCAATCGAAATAAAAATTGCCCCATCTTCTCGCAATAAATTCCTTGCCAACGTCAAACGAGCGTACATCATCGAGAGCCAATTGGCATGAAAACGCTCATTTTCTCTATCGTTTTCGTGCCAATTCGCCTTACTTTCCACGAAGTTATCCGAATAGACAAAATTATCATTACCAGTATTATATGGCGGGTCGATATAAATGAGTTTGACCGTTTCCTTATGCGTCTTTTGTAAGTGCCGTAAAACCTCTAAATTTTCACCTTCAATAAACTGATTTTCAGCATATTGTGTATTAATACCTTTCGATTTATCGTGGATTAAATCCGTAGTTGGAGCTTGTTCAATATCTTTAAAAACCTGCTCTTTTCCGAGCCAATGCAAACCAAAATTCGCTTCCGCTGTTACCTTATTTTCACCTAAAATTTGTCGTAATTTAGAAAAATCAATTGCATCATTAATGACAATTTCTGGGAAGAGTTTTTTGAGTGCTTCAAGTCGGTTTGTTACGTCTTTGGTCATTTAAGGTAATTTCTTTTATAATTAAAATAGCAAGTTGGCAAGGTAGGTACAATTTAAAAAACCAAGAAATTAAAGTTCAGTCACAGGCTATCATACATGAAACTTAATCTGAGCTTAAAAAAAATTATATCTAACTTTGTTACAACAACTTTAGGAAAAATTTATAATTGAAAACTAATTGTTAAAAACATTTTTTATTATAATATGAAATTAAGAAAAAAAAGCACCCTTATTATAATTTGTTTACTAATTTTCAATGCTGCGTGGTCACAAAATCGTGCAGTCGTCTATGGTAAAATAACAAATCCGAGTACTCGAACATTAAAAATAAAGTATGCTCAAAATGTTATTAATGGTTCAGAAGTCATCATGGAAACCGATTTAGATTTTAGCGGGGAGTATGCCGTTGCCATTGACATTACAGAGTCTTCGCCAGTGACTTTGGTTTATGGCGGTAAAGAAATATTACTTTTTTTGAGTACTGACACGAGGTTAGAGTTGAATTTTGACAATAATGACTTTTATAATTCTATGAAATTCAGCGGAGTAGGATTTAATGATAATTCATTTTTGCATCGTTACATTCAAAAATTTGGTGTGCGGGATAAATTCACGGAAGCAATCGTTTTTCCGTCTATTTCTGTTCCAGATTCTATCTTCAATAAAATGAATGAATTATCACCCGATGATTTCACAACGTACGTTGCACAAAGGCAAGATGCGGAGCGTCGTTTTTATCAAAACGACCCTGTTCAGATTGACTTTACGGTGGGTTTGAAAAACTATTATGAAGCTATGACGACCTATAAATGGGCGAGTTATCTTTTTGCTTACGCCGATTTACGCTCAAAACGTGGTGAGGTTATTCCTGATGAATTTTATATTTTCCTTTGGGATTTAAAAATCAGTAATGACTATGCAATGGTTAATTCTGATTATGGTGGGTTTTTGGATATTTATTTAGATTATGCTTTTAAATCTATGCACGGCGATACGATTTTTGACCCTTTTCAACGGTTTGCGTTGACTTTTGAATTGGCAGAAATGCAGCTAAGTGGTTTTGCGGAAGAATATATGTTGGGGCGTTTATTATCTCGAACGATAAGACCTGCAAACATTCCATTCATTACGGCTTATTATCAAAAGTTTCAAAAAAGGAGTGTCGTGAGTCGCTATTTAAATGCCGTTAATGACGTCTATGACAGGGCTTTGGCATTTTCAGATAAACAAGCCGCACCAGATTTTGTACTTCAAACACCCAATGGCGATACCGTGAGTTTGGAGCAATTTCAAGGTAAATTGGTCTATATTAGTTTTTGGGCGAGTTGGTGTCAGCCTTGTATTAAGGAGCAAGAAGCGTCTTTATCGAACCGAGTAGAACTTCAAAGTCAAGATATTGTGTTTCTGTTTGTTTCGGTTGATGAGAAAAAGGAAGATTGGACGTCATTTTTGCAACGACACCCGAATTATGGTGTCAATATTTGGACAACGGGTAGGCAAAATAATATTACTCGCTCGTACAATGTGATTAGTTTGCCTCATTATTTTTTATTGGATAAAAAGGGGAAATTTATTACGGAATTTAAAAAAGCATCTGACCCTGAATTTATTTTTAACATCAGGCAACTTTTGGAACAATAAGAAAGATGGTAGTAAGCCGTTTTCGGTAAGTGACTGTAGATTATGCTTTTAAAGGCTGTTCTTCTAAGGTTGTAAAGTATTGTAAATAGCTATTCACAAAAATTGTTATTTTCGCTTTTTTAAAACCGTGTCGGTTTCAAAACCAACACGGTTTATTCAGACAGAGAAATAATCGTTTTTTAATAATTTAAAACGCTGATTATTAAAAAATCACATATTATATAACTTAGTGTTCGTGCGTATGCTACACCACAGGATTTGCTAAAGAACGTAAAACCCTAATCAATACGTTTTCGTCATGTCTTCTGGTACAACAACAATGAAATTCGCCTTATCAAAATACTGTTCATCCAATTTATCAATATCTGCCTGTTCGACCGTTGTAATAGTTTGAATATTCAATTTATTCTTACTCATTTCGTTCAAATACCAAATAATGCCCTCGTGTTTATCGGAATGAAAAGAGCCATTATAATGTAGAAATTGATTACCACTTTGATAATATTTTAAAATAAAGTGAGCCATTGTTGCGTCTTTGACCATTTGCGCGTGTGGAAATTTTTCGTTTCCACCACCCATTTCCAACATTTCCTTATAGCAAGAAACCGTCAAATCTGTTTTGATTGGTAGCGGTGCGATATATTTTTTCGCCTCATCGGATAATTTTTCTAAACCCGCCAAACCGTCTTTAAAAGTCACATTTGCATAACGACGAGGAACATTACTGGCTATGAATTTCAACTCATTTGTCTTCGCAAACTCAATTAAAGGTTTGTAATCCGTCTTGTAATTATCCCATAATTTGCACTCCGATTCAAACTTTTTATCGGAAATCAGCCCTTGTAAATATTCATCTAAAATAAGTTGATTATCAGATTCAAACATCTCTGCACCAAGCATTAATTTATCTTTTTTATTATCATATAAATCCTTAGTCATTTGTAGCTGTAGCCAATGAGCAATCGGATTATTATGTAGTTCTCCAAAGAAAATCATATCCGCTTTTTTTACAGATTTGAATGCCTTGTCATACGTAACTTCATTACCTTTATTGTCGAAAATTCGATAAGCTGGTTTATTATTTGCAATGGTAAATCCCATAAATAATAATGTTATAAATAAAAAAATGATCCTCTTCATAAGTCTAAATTGATGATTATAATTAATTTTGATTTTTAAATAGTATTTGATTCGTAAAATGAGGGCACAGGAAATAAATAACCTACCCATATTTCCATAAACTTGATTTTGTACTTCACGTAATATTTTTAGCATAACCCGTTACATATCAAAAGGTTATATTTGTCTAAAATCGAGTTTAAAAAATAAAACCTTGGGTAGCTCATTCAATTACTGCCCAATAACGTGCATCTGACTGGCAAATTAACATAAACAACAATATTAAAAAAACATTCTTCAAAAAATTCAATATATGAAAAAGATCCTAACACTTTCGACGGTTTTATTTTTGACATTCGCATTCACCGCTTGCGAAACTTTTTCTGGTGCGGGTGCTTCCAAAACGATTAAATGGCTGACAATTGAAAAAGTAATTAGCAAAAAGAAGGCAAAGAAAAAAGTGTTTATTGAGGTGTACACAAATTGGTGTGGTTGGTGCAAACGAATGGAAAAATCTACGTTCAACGATCCTGCTATTGCTCGTTATATTAATACAAATTTTTATGCCGTAAAATTCGATGCAGAATCTAAAAAACCAATTGAGTTTCAAGGTAAAACCTTTAATTATTCTACCGCAGGTCGTAGGGGTCGTCATGAGTTAGCGACATTATTCATGGAAGATAATGAAAAAGTAGGTTATCCAACGTTAGTCTTTATGGATGAGGATTTAGAAATTATACAGGCTGTTCCAGGGTATCGCTCACGAGAAGAGTTTGAAGTAATTGTTACTTATTTTGCAGAAGAACACTATAAAACTACGCCGTGGTCTGAATATGAAGCATCGTATAAACCAAGTTTGTAGCAGAAAAAATACCATTTTATATAAAAAGCAGGAATTAAATAAATTTATATTTTCAAAGTGATAATATTTTGGTTGCCCGTATGCTTTTTGATTTGTAATTTTAATTTGATTCATTCCTAATGGTGCTATTATGAGTTTGTAAAAAAGGCGTTCTGACTTTTGTTTGAACGCCTTTCTTATTTTGTAAAAATAATGAAATATTGATAATGTTAATTTGTGTGAAATATGAAACCTAAATTATTTATCGTTATGGTAAGTAATGAGAAATGAGAAATATTGATTTTTTTGGACTAAAACAAAAACATGAAAAGGTACTTTTTAATTATTTTGATGACGGTTGGTTGTCTGCAAATTGGAATGACTCAAAAAAAGGTTTCTTTTGAGGATTTAGACGAGTTTAATGGCGTTACGCATAAACGTTACGAACAAACGCCTTTTACGGGCATCGGAGTTGGCTATTATGGCAATGGTAAAAAATTTCGTCAAATCCCGTACAAAGAAGGTCGAGCGAGTGGCTTGGCTCAAGAGTGGGATATTCACGGAAATCTAAAGGCGGAGGCAGAATATAAAATGGGAGCCCGATATGGTCGAGAAACGCAATATTATGATAATGGGAAAAAACGTTTGGAAGTTTATTATCAAAATGGTAAACCGAATGGAACGGTAACGGAATGGTATGACGATGGTCAAGCGATGTCGAAAGGCGAGGTCGTGAATGGCGAATATTTTGGCGAACATACTTGGTGGTATCCGAATGGTCAAACCGAACAGATTATTGAATATAGAAATGGCGTGGCGGAAGGTAAGGTTGAGAAATGGTATGACAATGGGGCGTTGAGAAAATCAACGGCTTTTGAAAAAGGTCAGCCTAACGGAAAATCCATCGAATGGTATCGAAATGGGCAAAAAATGAATGAGCAGGATTTTGTGGAAGGTATCTCCCACGGAGCGTTCAAATATTGGAGTAAAGATGGTCGATTATTGGAGCGAAAAGATTACGAAAAGGGCAAGGTTATTAGAGCAGAGGATTATAATAGTGCGAGTTTGCGAATTAAAGGCGGTTATGCTTACGTGTTTAATTTATTAAATTCTAATTTTGTGATTACCATGAAAGGGGAAAAGGTTGAACCAGTGAGTGCGGAAGGTTTGGCGTTTTTTGTCGATGGTTCGATAGTTCAATATTTTTCCATTCCTATTGCGGACTTCAAAGGCGAAACAGAAACGATTTCAGATGAAGAATTGTGGAAACGCTTTATTGAAGATGAGAAAAATCGTGTTGAATATCAATTGGATACAACGATAACTATTAATCAAAAGGTATTTGCACTCGCTGATGGTCGGGCTTCTGGCATTTTTTGGAGTTTTGATTCTCCAACAGAAATTACAAAAGGAAAGATAAAAATCGTTGCAGAACAATACATTGCTCTAAAAGTCAAAAATCATATTATTCAGATTAATGGCGTTGTTTTGAATGCGAATAATCCAGAAGCCGTAGAAAAGCAATTAGCGAAAATTATGGAAACATTGGAAATATATGATCAACCAATTGATATTATTAATTATACTTTAGAAGCGATGAAACAACCGTAGTGCAGCAAATCAAAAGTTTTTGATAGTTAAAAAATTGACGATTGGACAGGCGACTTAATGAAATCGTAGTCACCTTTCGACTAAAATTCGCCCGTCCAATACTCAAGTAGTCTTTTCAGATGGCTAATCACATTACCTCCAAAGTCTAAATTTTTCATCACTCAGGATTTAAAAATGTACCGTAGCATGAAATAAATCATAAAACCACCATAATATCAATTAAAAAATGACGATAGAAAATAAAAGAAACTTGACTTTAGCACAAGTTGAAAAGTTATTAAAAAAGAAAATGCCCGATTACGATTATAAAATCGTGAATAATAATGTGGTTTTGGTTTCCAAAAATGAAAGTGTACAATTAAATGTCATTATTGAAGACGCAACGATACAAACCGTTGAAGCCGTGGGTTTTATCACAAAAATAGCCGTTGCTTTAGGAACGGTCGCTCTTGCATTTTATATTCTACAAACGTTTGAATTAGCGAATTGGATAAAAGCGATTATTTATATTTTGTCGTTTTTAATCGGTGGCGTTTTAGCGGATTTATTACACAAAGGTCGTTATCACAAAGATTATTTGACGTTTAAACCGCAGATTGAAGGGATTTTGATGAAGGCGAATGAGTAAAAAATACCTTCCAACTTATTTCGATTTTTTGAGATAGACTTCTCCGATAATTTGGACTTTAAGTTGCAGATTTTTCAATCAGCGTTATCAGCGGAATGAATCTGTGGGAGAAATATATTTTCATAAAAAAACCGTGACCCCAAAATCAATCGGTATCACGGTTTTTTAACCATAAATTATAAATCACTCAAACACAGCTCAAGCATTTTTTACTTTAATTTTCACTTTTACTTTCAATCTCTTCAATCTTTTCAATCTCTTCAACCTCTGGCAATTCCAAATCAGGTTTTACATCACTTTTATTACGAAAAAACAAATTCCCATCAATTTCGTCAACCAAAATCGTATCGCCTTTTTTGAATTTTCCACCTAATAATTCTTTAGACAATTCGTTGATAATTTCTTTTTGTAACACCCGTTTCATCGGTCTTGCACCGAATTGAGGATCATAACCCAAATCTGCCAATAAGGTCACCGCACGATCTGAAAGTTCGATAGACAAATCTTGTCTTGCCAACATTTTTTTAACTCCTTTTAATAACAACAATAAAATTTGACCAATTTCTCCACGGTCTAAAGGCGTAAACATAATTTGTTCGTCAATACGATTCAAAAACTCTGGGCGAAGTGTATCTTTCAACAAATCAAAAACTTCCAATTTCGTCGTTTCGATAATATCCGCACGGTGTTCAGGATTTTTGACATCGCTCAAATCTTCAAAATTCTCCAAAATAATTTGAGCGCCCATATTAGAAGTCATAATGATAATCGTATTTTTGAAATTCGCCACACGACCCTTATTATCCGTCAATCGCCCATCGTCCAATACTTGCAACAAAATATTAAACGTATCTGGATGCGCTTTTTCGATTTCATCTAACAAAACAATAGAATACGGTTTGCGACGCACCGCTTCCGTCAATTCGCCACCTTCCTCATAACCAATATATCCTGGAGGTGCACCGACCAACCTTGAAACCGAGTGACGCTCTTGAAACTCGCTCATATCAATCCGTGTAATCGCTTTTTCGTCATTGAACAAAACCTCCGCTAAGGCTTTCGCCAATTCCGTCTTACCGACGCCAGTCGGACCCAAAAAGATAAACGAACCAATCGGTCTGTTTTCGTCTGCCAAACCTGCACGGCTTCTGCGAACAGCATCTGCGACCGCTGCAACTGCTTCGTTTTGACCAATTAGCCTTTCGTGTAGTTGAGCTTCTAATTTCAATAATTTTTCTCGCTCCGATTGCAACATTTTCGTTACTGGAATTCCCGTCCAATTCGCCACAACTTCCGCAATATTGTCCGCATCAACTTCTTGATCCGTCAAGCGTTTTTCGTCCGAAACATTATGTAATTTCTCTTCCGCAACGTATAAAATCGCTTCCTGTTCCTTGATTTTTCCGTAACGAATTTCTGCAACTTTCCCAAAATTAGCTTCCCGTTCCGCTTTTTCTGCTTCCAATTTATAATCCTCAATTCTTTGTTTCGCTGAATTAATCACTTCCACAATGTCCTTTTCCGACCTCCATTGAGCTTTTCGAGCGTTTAATATTTCCGATAAGTTCGCAATTTGCTTGTTCAATTGAGCCAATTTATCGGTATCTTTTTCCCGTTTAATCGCCTCTCGTTCGATTTCTAATTGACGAACTTTTCTATCCAATTCGTCCAATTCGCTTGGCAAAGAATCCATTTCCAAACGCAATTTTGCAGCCGCTTCATCAATCAAATCAATCGCTTTATCGGGCAATTGTCTATCCGTAATATAACGGTTCGACAATTCCGCAGCAGCAATTAAAGCGTTATCCAAAATCGTCACTTTATGATAGGTTTCGTAGCGTTCCTTCAAACCACGCAAAATCGAAATCGTATCTTCCAGACTCGGCTCATCAATCACAACCGTCTGAAAACGACGAACTAATGCCTTATCTTTTTCAAAATATTTTTGATACTCATCTAAAGTCGTTGCACCGATTGCCCGCAATTCTCCCCTTGCCAAAGCAGGTTTCAAAATATTCGCAGCGTCCATTGAGCCGCCCCCGCCGCCAGCACCAATCAAGGTATGAATTTCGTCAATAAACAAAATAATTTGTCCATTTGATTCCGAAACCTCCTTAATGACCGCTTTCAAGCGTTCCTCAAATTCGCCCTTATATTTCGCCCCAGCGATTAAGGAAGAAACATCTAATGAAAAAACAATTTTTGATTTCAAATTTTCTGGCACATCTTGATTCACAATTCGCCAAGCAATACCTTCGACAATTGCCGTTTTTCCGACTCCAGCTTCGCCAACGACAATCGGATTATTTTTCCGACGACGAGATAAAATATGCAAAACTCGACGAATCTCCTCATCACGTCCAATAATCGGATCTAACTTACCAGAACTCGCTTGTTCATTCAAGTTTATGGCGAATTTTTTTAGTGCATTATATTGATTTTCAGCAGATTGTGAATTCACTGTTCTACCTTTTCGCAATTCTAAAATAGCTGTTTTAAGATTTTCTTCCGTCACGCCCATATCTTTTAAAATACGAGCCGTCAAGTCATTTCCTGCCAAAATTCCTTGCACTAACAATTCAATCGAAATAAATTCATCACCATAATCTGGCAACAACTTTTTTGCGACCGCTAAAACCTTATTAGAATCGTTAGAAAGGTATTGTTTATCAACCGAAGTTGTTTTCGGGTAGCTTTTGATTTGTTTTTCCAACTTCTCTTCCAAAGTCGGAATAATGACCCCTACTTTCTTTAATAAAAATGGCGTAACATCTTCGTCAATTAATAAAATCCCTTTCAATAAATGAGCGGTATCAACGTTTTGGTGTCCGAACTCGCCAGCATATTGCTGTGCTTTAAGTATTGCCTCTTGGGCTTTTATCGTGAAATTATCGTATGTCATGTTTTTATTTTATTTTTAATGCAAAGTATTGAACTTTGGCGGTATTTTTAATTTATTTTGCAATTGTTAGATTTCAATTAATTTGCCATCATTTTGCTCACGCTATTAATAAAAAAATAATTTCAGTATAAATCCTTGAAAATCAGTCGTAATTTAGTTCAAATATTATAAAACTATTTTTTTAATCGAAAAACAGTACGGAAAATTTGACAGTTCCTATTATTTTTACTGACGAAAAGACAGAAAATAGCACCAAACTCCAGTTTAGCATTTTTACAAACCATGAAAACCGAGTGAGGCTCGGTACTACTCATCTTATGAAAATATTTGCATACTTATTCATCGTTTTAGTAATTTTCATCATGCTTTCAGCTACTTTTCAGTGGGAAAATCCAATTATGGGGTTGATAAAAGGCTTTAAATATGGCGATAAATTTGCACATTTAATCCTAATCGGAATATTAGCATATTGCATTAATTATTTACTGAAATTCAAAACTATCAAGCGTTTCAACCAAAATTTATTGGTTGGAACTATTGCGATTACGGTTTTTATTACTTTGGAGGAATTAAGTCAAATTTGGATTTCGACCCGAACTTTCGACTTAATGGATTTATCCGCCAATTACGTTGGTATCGCCATTGCGACTTTGATAATTATGAAAACAAAACCAGAAGTTGTTTAGCAATTTTCATACGATTGGTCAAAGAAATAAAATCCTTTTCTTGAAAATTGCCTGAATTCTCTTATTTTTTTAGAAATTCGCAATCGTACAATCAAAATATGCAAATGACAAAACTCTCCTTTTGGACAAAAGTTTGGTATGGTTACGGAAACGTTGGGAACGCCGTAAAAACAGTGGTTTTTAGTACGTTTCTGTTTTTTTATTATAACCAACTCTTAGGACTTTCAGGAAAAATGTGCGGTACGGCTTTATTAGTTGCCCTTTGTTTTGATGCGATAAATGACCCTTTGATTGGACTTTGGTCAGACAAAATGGTTTCCAAAAAATGGGGAAAACGGTTGCCTTTCATGCTCTTTGGCGGTTTACCATTTGCGATTTCTTTATTTTTTCTTTTTATTCCGCCAGCAGATTTATCACAAGTCGGCTTGTTTTTTTGGTTTATCTGCTTTGCTATTTTTACTCGCACAACACAAACTTTTTTCCAAATTCCTTACCTATCCTTAGGCGCAGAACTTACGGACGATTACGCCGAACGGTCTGAATTATACAGTTTTGTACAATTTTTTGGCTTCGTTGGCAGCGTTTCCGTTTCGGGAGCCGGCTTCCTATTTTTTTTCCATAGCACGGCGGAATACAATAATGGAATGTTGAACGAAGTAATGTATCCATGCTTTGGATTATACGTCGCCGTACTCATAATTTTAAGTTCTTACGGCTCAATACTCGGCACAAAAAAAGTTATTTTACAGCGTACAAATTCAATAACACCGACGACTAAAACGGCTAAAGAAAATATTTATAAAACAATAAAAAATATTTTAAATAATCACTCTTTCAAAACGATTATTATTGGTTTATCTGTATTAATGACTGTCAACGCAACGGGTGAAATTTTATCGACCTATCTTTTTATTCACTTTTGGGAATTCAAACCTGAAGATATTGCCCTCTATTTAGCCGTTCCATTTTTTATCGGTTTGGCGATTGCCTTATGGCTTTCGCCAAAAATGGTACAATGGGTTGATAAAAAATATACCTTAATTTATAGCAATCTCGCAGTTTGGATAATCACCACATTCTTAATTTCTTTAAAATTATTCAACATTATTCCTGACAATGAAACGGCACGTATCCTCACATTAATGATAGGTATTGGCATATTGAATATTTTTGCACCATTAATATTAATTACTATAAATTCCATTTTTGCCGATATTGCTGACGAGATAGAATACGAATCTAAATCTCAAAAAACTGGAACATTATTTTCCATTCGAGCATTATTATCTAAAATTGCGACAGGCGTAGGTAGTTTTTTTGCAGGTTTTTTGTTGGATGCTATTCATTTTCCTAAAAATGCAATGATGGGCAAGGTCGCTGAAAATGTTATTTATAAGTTAGGTATTGTTTCCGGGCCTCTTTTAGCAGTTATTGGTTTGATTCCAATTTTTTTCTTTTTGAAATATAAAATTGATAGAAATCGATTTGATGAAATTCAAAAAGCAATAAACGAGCGAAAAAAATAATTATTTGATTGCTAAATTATTGTTTAACAACATTTTACGTATTATTTACAATAATTCAGCAATCAAATTATTTTATAATTTTAATTAGCGTTGAACAACGATTTTTTCAATTCTCTGCCATTGCTCGCCATTTATTTGAAGTAAATAAATACCATTTTTTTAACCGTACAAATTTCATATTTACATATAAAAGAAACAACTATTTACGTATCCTATTTAAAAACTTACCGCTCTAAATCTATAATTCAAACAATTCCTTTTATCTTTCTGAAAATTTTGATACGTTATAACCAAATATGAAACAGTTAGCACTACTATTATTTTTTTTAATTGTACTCACAGAACTTACCGCACAAGTGCCGAAATTTCGACATTTTCAGGTCGAAGAAGGCTTGCCAAGTGGAACTGTTTATCAGGCGTTTCAAGATTCTCGAGATTTTTTGTGGTTTAGTACAGAAGCTGGTTTGTCGAGGTTTGACGGAACAAGATTTCGTAACTTTAGCATGGATGAAGGTCTGCCCGATAATGAAATTTTTGGCTTATTTGAAGATTCTAAAAACCGATTGTGGTTTCGAGCGTATAATGGTCATTTTGGTTATTTATCGCATGATACAATTTTTAATGCTGACCAGATTCCATTGCTAAAATCGTTGGAAAAACCGCATTGGGTCATGCAAATTTTTGAAGATTCAAATAATGACTTGTACTTTTCGCAACATCGAGACGGTTTAACAATTTTGAAAGCAGAAACGGTTATCCATATTGAACAAAAAGACTTTAAGTCAGCCGTATCAACGGATTATATTCAATCTGCTTTCATTATCTTAGGTTGCTTTGAAGCCGAAAATGGACAAATTCATATCTTATCGAATCTTGCAGAATTTACGTTGAAAAACGGAAAACCAAAGTTTTTACGCTTTTTTAATCCCGAATTTTCTGAAATTGTACCGCTTAATGCAATAACGGTGATAGCGAAAGCAAAAGATAGCAATGATTTATATCTTATTGATTATCAATGGAATGAACCTTCTGAACCAAAGAAAATATTATCCAATTCTGATTTATTATTAGATTCTGATATTTTAATTTTAGGCGAAAGCGAGTTAGGCGGTGTTTGGTTGGGTAGTTTGGGGGAAGGCTTATATTTATTAGATAATATCGAAAATGAGCCGCAAGTCGTTTCTAATTATTTAGAAGATGAATCCGTTTCTTCGGTCTTAAAAGATAAAGAGGGCAATCTTTGGATGACTACTTTAGGCGGCGGTGCTTACATGTTATCCGATAATAAAGTGCTTACTTATAAGGAAGATTACGGACTTTCGGGAAGCGATTTATACGCAGTTACGGGCAACGCAGAACGTAATATTTTCGTGGGAACGCAAGACGGAAAAGTAAATTTCTTGCGTCCAAATGGCTCTGTTCAAGTATTGGAAACTGGTTTAGAAGCCCGACGGTATAATCGAATTACGGCTTTAGAATTAGATTCTAAGGAAAATCTTTGGGTCGGTTCGGATGTTGGTTTGGTAAGTTTTGGTATTGATAAAAATTTTGATATTAAAAATGTAAAGTCATTAAAAATTACGACTGCAGATGAGGTTTACGTCGGTTCGTCAAATGGTTTGTATTTTATTGATAAAAGCCTAAAAACCAATTTATTGTGGAAAAATAGAGTCAACGCAATTGCGATAGAAGGCAAAAATAAGGTCTGGTTGGGTAGTAATACTGGTTTGTATCTTTATAACGGAAAAAAGATAAATAAGATTAACGGGAATCCGCTGTATCGCTATCGTATCAACGATTTGGTGGTCATGAACGATGGAACGCTTTGTATTTGTACGGCAGGAAATGGAATTTTATTAAAAAAGGAAGATAAATTAACACAAATTCATAAGAAAGATGGTTTGGCAAGTAACGTTTGTACGGATATTTTTTTGGCAAACAACGGTATTGTTTGGGTGGCGACAAATGGTGGTGTAAGTAAATTTTCTATTAAAAATAATAAGCCAAAAGACATTTTTTCTTATACCGAAACGGAGTATTTAGTATCGAATGAAGTACGAGGTATTTTTGTCAGAAGTGATACGGTTTGGGCTTCGACCTCAGCAGGTTTGTCTTATATTGAGGGATTGAATCGAGCAAAGAAAAAAACGTTTGCACCGACTTTTTATATTTTAGGTATCAAGATTCGGGAGCGAGATACAACGCTCTTGCATGAATATGATTTGGCTTATGACCAGAATGATATTTTAATTGAATATACAGGAATTTCGTTTAAAAGTGGAACGCAAGTCCGATATCGTTATCAAATGGAGGGTTTGAGCGAAGAATGGGTAGAAACGAGTAGTAATCAGGCTCATTTCCCATTTTTGCAACCAGGTGATTATATTTTTAAAGTCAAAGCGATTTCGATTGATGGCAAAGAAAGTGAAGAACGGATGATTCGGTTTATCATTAATCCGCCGTGGTGGAAACGTAATATTTTCATTGTCGGAATTTTCATATTTTTGCTTTCAATTGTCGGCGGTATTGTCTATTATATCGTCAAAAATCGGGAAGATAAAATGAAGCTGAAACGCCAAATTTCAGAATCAGAACGGATGGCACTTCGCGCCCAAATGAATCCGCATTTTATTTTTAATGCTTTAAATTCGATTCAACATTTTATTACGATGGAAGACGAGGTTTCGGCAAATTATTACTTATCACAATTCGCCAAACTGATTCGTCGGGTGTTGGAAAATTCTAAAGCACCGTTGGTTAGTTTGGAAGACGAGATCACGACTTTAGAATTGTATTTAAAATTGGAAGCATTGCGTTTTGAAGGAAAATTTGAATATAAAATTAATATTGATGAAGCAATTGATGCCTACGATGTCGAATTGCCGTCTATGATAATTCAGCCGTTTGCAGAAAATGCAATTTGGCATGGTTTGATGCCCAAACAAAATGGTACGCCAACTTTGACGATTAATTTTAAAAAGGTAGAAGAGCATTTAATTTGCGAAATTAAAGATAATGGAGTAGGTCGAGAAGCAGCTTCAAAAGTGAGTAAAAGCAACCTTTCTGAACATCAATCTACGGGTATTTCTAATACGGTTCGCCGCTTATCGCTGATGAGCAAAATGGAAAATAAGGTAGCTTTGGTAGAAATTGTAGATTTGAAAGAAGGCGAGGAAGCTATGGGAACAATGGTGATTGTTAGGATTCCGTTTTTGCATTTTGAGGAGTGATCTTCTTTCAGTTTACCCCGATTATTTTTGAAAGATATTTTATTAATAATGTAGATTATTTTATCGATTTGGTGTTTTTTTATTTTAATTAAATAAAATGTAATATATGATAAATGCAATTATAATTGATGACGAATCAAGAGGACGAGAAAGTTTGAAGAAGCTTTTAGAAAAATATTGTGGTGATGACGTGACGGTTTTGGGATTGGGAGATTCTGTGGCGATGGCTAAAAAGTTAGTAGAAATGCACCAGCCTGATTTAGTATTTTTGGATATTCGGATGCCGATGGGCGATGGTTTTTCACTATTAGAATCTTATGACGAAGTACCGTTTGATGTAGTATTTACAACGGCTTATGACCAATATGCTTTGAAAGCGTTTCGTTTTTCGGCGATTGATTATTTATTAAAACCAATAGATATTCAAGAACTAAAACAGGCGGTTGATAAAATCAAAAAAAAGCGGGAAAACTCGCCTGAGGAAAATCAAGAACGGTTTACCGCTTTGAAAGAAAATCTTCGGACACAGAATTTTGATAAAATCGCTTTACCAACGACGGCAGGTTTTACTTTCGTAAAAAGAGAAGATATTATCCGTTTGGAGGCAAACGGAAATTATACTGCTTTTTTTACAAAAGATAAAAAGAAGTATTTAATTACTCGAACATTGAAATATTATGATGAAATGTTACAGGATTACGGTTTCTATCGCATCCATAAATCCCATTTGGTAAATTTGATTTATGTAACGAAGTTTATTAGAGGAAGACAAGGTTACGTGGAAACGATAAATGGGGATAAATTAGAGGTTTCGACTCGCAAACGAGAAGAATTATTAAAGGCGCTTACTTCAATGCTGTAATTTTTTGCTCCCGCAGATTTTTTGACATTTATATAAACTTAAAAAAAATATTTTTTTTCAAATAAAAAAATCTGTGGAATCTGCGAGAGCAAAAAACTAAGGAAAGCTTTGGATTTGATCGTCTTCCTTGTTGTCATCATTAAAATCCATGAATTTGATAAATTCAGAGAAATTAATTTCTATAACAGAGCCTACGTTTAGGGTAAATGCTTGGTTAAAACCACCATTTTCGTAACCCAAACCAACCCTTACAAAGGTGGTAGAAGTAATCCCTTCTCCCCCGCTTCCGAATCCAATTTCGCCAATCCAAGTTGGAAAATAATTACGAGTTGTATTCATCGTATAATCCGAAGTTAAGCCATAAGCTTCGGTACGAGTAAACTGCATTCCGCCTCCGATATAAATTCCTTTTCTGTCTTCTTGACCAAAACCTGAAATACCACCAAAATTTAATTTTGCGATTAAAGGAAAAGATAAATTTCCCATACCTTTATATTCGTGCATATCGAAAGCAGTGATTCCCCAATTGATATGACCCTCTACAGAGAGCGAAAAGTTTTCTCCACCGAACCAAAATTTCGGGCCCATTGCTACATTTAAAAGTACGTTACCCGTTGAAGATAGAGCCTCTTCCCCCGCAACTTCTGGGTTACGATACCATTGATAATAGTCGCCGCCAAGTACTAAACCTGCCCCAATTTGTGCAGATACATCGTTAAACGCTAATCCGCCAAATAGGAAAGCAAAGATGATTGTAAATTTTTTCATATTAATTTGTATGATTGTTCAAGTATTTCATGGCTTCATTTTTCGATTATTTTGTGGTTTCTACAAAGAAACAATCGAACAATAAGTAATCGAACCATGAGATGAAAAACTATTGAATAATGATTCTCAAGGTCGCAAAGGTAGTTGCTTCTATTTTAATTCACAAGAAGTAAACGTTTTTAGGTTCAGTTATCCAAGGTTTAATCGATTTCACCCTCTCGACTTTTAAGTTTAAAAACCCTTTTACCCATAACAAAAAACAACGGTATTTAGATTTTGTTTATCCGCTCTAATTCCCTTAAAATTTTCAGCTGATATATTTGGAATAATAATATATCAGAAACCTTGTAACTGAAATTCAGTCTGAAGGTAATTAAAAGTACCTAATTTGAGCGTTTTTCAAAATTAATAAAAAGTAGGTTACCGTTCTTAATTACAATTATGCAGTTTTGTATCGCCGAATTTATTCGTATATGCCTATACCGAATTTCGGGAGTAACGCTATAACGTCATCTGGCGAATAAATTCGCCGATACATTAAATCCGAACTTACGATAAACGATAAACTATATTTAAAGATTTTTGAAAGATGCCCTAATTTTGTCCAAATTCCTATCAAAATAAGAATCCCATTTTTTTTACAAATGCAAGTTTAAAAAAATTCCCTACTTTGTGCAGCAACTTACGAGGGCGGAAGTTACGAGCTACGAGTTTTATCGTTTTAACGACATTTTACGGAAGTAGAATTTCATATTAAGAACGAGTCGAATTCACAGCTTGTAACTTGAATCTCGGAATTTAAAGATATTATATAAATGAGTTAGGAGCGACGAATTGTACGTTACAGGCTTTATCGTTTTAACGGTCAACTTTGTAACTCACCATTCGAAACCCACAACTCGCAACCAAAATAGATGAAAAAATTAGCTTTACATTGGCAAATATTATTGGGAATGGTATTTGGTGTGCTATTCGGTTTCTTGGCAATTCAGTTTAGTTGGGGAAAAGACTTTGTGACGGATTGGATAAAACCATTTGGAACAATTTTTATTAGTTCCTTAAAATTAATTGCCGTTCCGTTGATTGTTGCGTCTTTGATTATGGGGATTGCAGGATTGAAAGACATTTCAAAACTTTCGAGAATGGGTGGCCGAACTATCGGAATTTATGTCGTGACCACGATTTTTGCCGTTACGATTGGTTTGGGTTTAGTGAATCTTATTAAACCTGGCAAATTTATTTCTGAAGAAACAAGAACAGAATTAACCTCGAATTATGCTGGCGATGCGGCAGCACGAAAAGAAGCCGCTGACGCTCAATCTGGTCAAGGTCCTTTACAAGCGTTGGTTGATTTAGTACCTGAGAATATCGTTGGTGCTGCGGGTAACAATAGCAATATGTTACAAGTGATTTTCTTCATCATTTTCTTTGGCATTGGCTTGATTTTGATTCCGCCCGATAAGTCAAAACCTGTAATTGATTTCTTTGATGGCGTGAATGAAGTCGTGCTAAAAATGATAGATTTAATCATGTTGGCTGCGCCTTATGGCGTGTTTGCCTTGTTAGCTTCGTTGGTCGTAGAGTCGCCGAGTGCGGATATTTTCTATGCTTTAGGAATGTATAGTTTGACGGTTGTTTTGGGTTTGTCGATTATGGTTTTTGCGTTTTATCCAGTTTTGGTGAGCTACCTTACCAAGCGAGGTTACGCTGAATTTTTCAGAGGCATGGCTCCTGCTCAATTATTGGCATTTTCGACCAGTTCGAGTGCGGCAACCTTGCCAGTGACAATGGAAAGAACGATTGAACATTTGGGCGTTGATGAAGATGTGGCGAGTTTTGTATTGCCAGTCGGAGCAACGATAAATATGGATGGAACGAGCTTATACCAAGGTGTTGCAGCGGTTTTTATCGCTCAGGCTTTTGGTATGAATTTGGACTTGATGCAGCAATTAACGATTGTCGTGACGGCAACTTTGGCTTCTATCGGTTCGGCTGCTGTGCCAGGTGCAGGTATGGTGATGTTGGTGATTGTCTTACAATCGATTGGCGTTCCGCCAGAAGGTTTGGCGTTGATTTTTGCAGTTGATAGACCTTTAGATATGTGTCGGACGGTTGTAAATGTAACGGGCGATGCAACGGTTGCGATGATGGTTGCAAAATCTGTGGATAAATTACATGAGCCGAAAGTGAAAAATTGGGACGAGAATTATGGGAAATAAATCGGGATTCGGTACCCGATAAACGTGCAGTAATGTATTTGAAAACGGTAGGAAATTGTGTAGCAATTTTTTACCGAACACTGAACAAAAAATTAAAATAACAAAAACAAAAAATATGTTAAAATTAAAATTAGTAACCTTATTATTGGTAGCCACTTTTATCACTGCTTTTGCACAGCCAGAGCGTTGGCAGCAACGGGCAGAATATGAAATGGATATCGAAATGGACGCCAAGAAACATCAATTTAAAGGCAAACAAAAGTTGAAATATTTTAATAATTCGCCTGATAAATTGACGAAAGTCTTCTATCATTTATACTTCAATGCCTTTCAACCGGGTAGTATGATGGATGTCCGTTCACAGGCACTTCCTGACCCTGACCCACGGGTTCGAGATAGAATTTCTAAGTTAGAAAAAAAGGAAATTGGTTATCAAGAAATTAAATCTTTAAAAATGAATGGCAAACCGTGTGATTATACGATCGTCGGGACGATTTTAGAGGTGAGTTTGCCAATGACAATTGAGGGCAATAGTACGGCAGTTTTTGAGATGGAATTTGAAGGACAAGTGCCGTTGCAAGTCCGCCGCTCGGGTCGAGATAATAAAGAAGGTATTGAGTTTTCGATGGCGCAATGGTATCCGAAAATGTCTGAATACGATTATCAAGGTTGGCACGCAAACCCTTATGTTGGGCGTGAATTTCACGGAATTTGGGGCGATTATGATGTATCAATTACGATGGATAAAGATTATATTATTGCAGGAACAGGCGTTTTGCAAAATCCACAGGAAATTGGTTACGGTTATGAAGCGGAAGGTCAAGCAGTGAAACAATCAAGTGACAAAAATTTAACTTGGCATTTCAAAGCAGAGAATGTTCACGATTTCGTTTGGACGGCTGACCCAGATTATACGCATACCAAAATTCAAGTACCAGATGGACCAATGATTCATTTTTTCTATCAACCGGGCAAGAAAACGACTGAAAATTGGGACGCATTACCAGAATATGCTGTCAAATTATTTCAATATGCGAGTGCTAATTTTGGTAAGTATCCATATCCGACATACTCGATTATTCAAGGCGGCGATGGCGGAATGGAATATCCGATGGCAACCTTGATTACTGGTGAAAGAAAGCTAAATAGTCTAATCGGTGTGACGGTTCATGAGGTCATGCACTCTTGGTATCAAATGATTTTGGGGTCAAATGAGGCCTTATATTATTGGATGGATGAAGGTTTTACGAGCTACGCAAGTAGCCGAATTATGGCAAGTATGTTTGAACCGAATCCAGAGGGAATTCATGCAGGTTCGTATAGTGGTTATTATTATATCGCAAAAAGTGGTGTAGAAGAACCTTTGACGACACACGCTGACCATTTCAAAACCAATACGGCTTACGGAATTGCGGCTTATTCGAAAGGTGCTGTGTTTTTAAATCAATTAGAATATATTGTCGGAAAACCTATTTTTGATAAGGCGTTATTGGCGTATTTTGAGGCTTGGAAATTCAAACATCCTAACTCAAATGACGTGATTCGTATTTTTGAAAAAGAATCTGGTTTAGAGTTAGATTGGTATAGAGAATATTTTGTTTTTACGACCAAACAAATTGATTACGGCGTAAAGTCAGTCGAACAAAATAAGAAAAAATCTAAAACGGATATTACTTTAGAAAGAGTCGGTGATATGCCGATGCCAATGGATATTATCGTGGAATATACGGACGGTTCGAAGGAGTCTTATTATGTTCCGATGGTGATTATGCGTGGTAATAAAGTGGCTGAAAACAGCATGATTAGAAAAGATTTAGCAGATTGGGCTTGGACGAATACGACTTATACGTTTACAATTGATCATGAATTAGACGATGTGAAAAGTGTAACTATCGACCCATCAAAACGCATTGCTGATGTCAATGATGCGAATAATATTTGGGAAAGTGAAGGGAGCTAAGCCGATAAAAAAGATTAGGTTATCAATTATTTATCCTTCCACAACTTACATTGTGGGTTGCTGTTGTATAGGGCTTGTAGGTTTAGTATTCAATCCTTCGAAAAGGATATTACACAACCTATGATGATAGTCGTGGAAAATTCATCATTCCATTCATTTTTAATTTTGATAAATATTACCTTTACTAAAAATTATAAACCTGTTGTTTTTTTATTAAATACATGAAATAAAATTTTGTTAGATAATTAAGCAATTCAAAAATTAAATCTATGAGTTTATTAGTAGTGGGCACAGTTGCCTTTGACGATATTCAAACACCTTATGGACACGCTGAAAAAATAGTTGGTGGTGCTGCGACTTATATCACTTTAGCAGCTTCTAACTTTGTAAAAAATATTGGAATTGTTTCCGTAGTTGGCGATGATTTTCCACAAGATGAATTGGATTTTTTAGAGTCAAAAGGCGTGAATTTAGACGGCTTGCAAATTAAAGCAGGTGAAAAATCTTTCTTTTGGGCAGGTCGCTATCGTTCAGATATGAACAGCCGTGATACGTTGGTAACAGAATTGAACGTGTTGGCGGACTTCAAGCCAGTTGTTCCTGAAAGTTCGAAAAATCCTGAGTTTTTGATGTTGGGTAATTTAAGCCCACAAGTTCAAATGAGCGTAATTGACCAAATTGAAGTTCGACCAAAATTGATTGTTTTAGATACGATGAATTTTTGGATGGATATTGCAATGGATGAATTAAAAGCCGTTTTACAAAAAATTGACGTTTTGACGATTAACGACGAAGAAGCTCGTCAATTATCAGGTGAATATTCCTTGCGAAAAGCGGCAAGAGTCATTCAGGAAATGGGGCCTAAATATTTGGTTATTAAAAAAGGCGAACACGGTGCATTGTTGTTCCACGGAAACGAAATATTCTTTTGCCCTGCTCTACCTTTGGAGGAGGTTTTCGATCCAACAGGTGCAGGTGATGCTTTCGCTGGTGGTTTTATCGGTTATTTAGCAAAAACGAGAGATACCTCTTTCGAGAATATGAAACGGGCTATCGTTTACGGTTCCGCAACCGCTTCTTATTCTGTAGAAAAATTTGGTACTGGTAAAATCAGAGAAATTAGTAAAAAAGACATTCACGACCGTGTCTTTGAATTTGTTGATTTAATGGCTTTTGATGCAAATATTAGTCATTTGTAAAATCTAATTCTTGATTTTAGATAAGTTAAAAACCGTTATCCTCATTGAGAGTATAACGGTTTTTTTGTAATGCCTTATACTACCGTATTATTATACATATAATATTGGGGCTCAAAATCATAATAATTCGGATTTAAGCGAGTTCAATTTCTTAATAAATTAATAAATTTAAATAAAATGAAATCATTATTTTTTTACTTTTTTTTATTGGTATCGGTGGCTGCGTTCGGACAAATGCCCGCTAATATCGGTGGAAGTATAGCAATAGGCGTACAAAATGAACTGTTGCCTGAAGGTAGCCGCTATAAGCCAAATATGCTGTTGGGCTATGCGGACATCCCTTTTTTCAAAGATAAAAGGAAGACGAATATTTTCTTTTATATCGAACCGCAACTCGTTTGGGCATCGTTTGCAGGTGGTAATGAGTTTGAGTTTGGACTGAACGCTGGCTTTAAATTAGAATATTGGATTAGACCAAATACGGGTATTTATGCTGGTATTGGTGCCGGCCCGCATTTTATTACGGTAGATACCAGGCTACAAGCGAAAGGCTTTATTTTTTCGGATAATTTCTTTGTTGGAATTCGCCAAAAAATAAATAATGATTTATCATTTAATGTGCAGTTTCGCTATCGACATATCTCAAATGCAGGTCTGAAACGACCTAACGGCGGTATTGATAACTTTTTTGGTGTAATAGGTATTTATAAAGAAATATAGTAAATAAAATAGGTTGATGTACTCAAAAAATCTCACCAACTTTAAGTTCATTAACCTCAAAAGGATTTTCCTTCTACTTTAGGGAAAGGAAAAAATAATTACTGCATCAAATCAAATTTAATTGAACCATAATTTGCCTCGATTCTTTCGAGATAAATTATGGTTCAATTTTTTATTTTGTATGGTAGTATGTAGCGTAATGTTACTACATTTTTTTAAACTTAAATATCCAATTTAATTTTAATTATTCCCTTACTTTTGCGGTTTGGGACGCACACCAAAATCACTAAATAAATACTTCAAAACAAGTATAATTTCAAAATTAAATTACCTATGGCAAAGTTAAAAAATTCAATTTACCTTAGTTTACTTTTTACCATCCTTTTGACAAGTTGCGGAAGTGTTCGGAACACGCCCATAAAAATGCTAACTCCCCTGTATGCGGCATCAATAGCCGATGCTGCGTATCCAACAATGGAGGAGATTG
>Ga0306864_1000289_pt1 | contig 24245 bp, 15 predicted proteins | sample AntRauTorckE5430_FD_190448 | JGI IMG/M metagenome (GOLD analysis project Ga0306864, IMG submission 190448) | Saline lake microbial communities from Rauer Islands, Antarctica - Metagenome Torckler E5 #430 (v2) (version 2) | ecosystem: Environmental > Aquatic > Non-marine Saline and Alkaline >...
CAGTAATGCTTCCAGAAACTTTCTGTTTTCCAAACTCCGCACCTCGTGACAGAATGACCTATTCGATTCAAATTGTTGATAATGCAGGGCATTACAGCAATATTATTGAAACGCCTGAAATTGAATTAATTTGTGATTAGAAACCAAAGATAGAAGACGAAAGAGACGAAAGATAGACGCTTCGCTTGACGAAGAACGAAAAGACGCTGAATATTATGAACCTAATTTTTGAACTTTATTTTCAAATATTCAGCGTCTTTTCGCTTTTCATTCTTTTCATTCTTTTCATTCTTTTCGTCTCTCGTCAAGCAAAGCGTCCGTCTTTTTCGTTCTTTCCTTTACATTAACAAGTAAAACGCCTTCGTTAATTCAATATAATTGACTGTATAATCGTGTCGTTTTGAAGAGTTTTGAATGATTAAATGGCTTTCGTCAATTGGTTTTTCCGTTTTCTCAAATTGCATCAAAAGTCTTTCCGTTGGCTTAAAATCTCGCCCTTTGACGTTCATTTTTTTAGTACAAAACAACTTTTTGGCTTTCGCCAACGCTTCAAAAATAAGCCCTTCCGCATAAGGCAAAACCACACAAAATTTTCCTGAATCCTTTAATAAAATATCAACCGATTCAATCAAATCTTCAAAAGATAAGCTATCCGTGTGCCGTACTTGATTTTTATCATCGTTGGTGGATTTTGTACCATTAATAAAATAAGGTGGATTAGAAATAATTACATCGTACTGTTTTATTACGATTTTTGAAAAATCTTGAATCGAATAGTGATGAATCTTTAACCGCTCTGACCAAATACTTTCCTCAAAATTTTGCTTCGCCTGTTCATAAGATACTTCGTCGATTTCTACGGCTTCGACAGTTGCACTTTGATTGCGTTGAGCAACCATCAAAGCAATCAAACCCGTTCCCGTTCCTATATCTAAGATAATTTTCGCTTCGCTAACTGCTACCCACGCACCGAGGAGAACGCCGTCAGTTCCGACTTTCATGGTAGTTTTATCTTGATGAATCTGAAATTGTTTAAAGCGAAAAGGTTGATAGGTTTTCATAGTTTTCTACGATTTTATTGGAGGTAAACGGTGTCAATTTTCAGAACCAATACAATTTAGTTACGATTATTTTAGTGAAAGCGACTATTCCCGATACCAAACCAGAAAAAATTGATACCAAACGGGACTAAATTCTGCAAAAGATAATTCTGGGTCTGCACTACCCTCTTCGTTTCTGCTGTGCGTATTTGGCAAAACAACGGTTTCAATATTAATAATTTGGTATTGTTCATTTTTACGAATTCAATCATTTTCAATCATTTATTCTACCAAGCGAAACACTCAAATTCTCAATATCATTAGCACAAATCAGTCGTTTTTTGATTTCTGATACAAAGACTTTAAATTGAATCATCTTGTTTAGCCTTTATATTTATTAATATCATAAAGTTGAAAATTAGCTAAAAAAAGCCTCATTACAAAAAATGTAAAGAGGCTTTTTAAGCTTTAAAATTTACAGCGTACTGCAACAAATCAAAAGTTTTTGATAGTTAAAAGATTGGTAATTGCAATAGGTTGACGAAGTTATTGGAATACTAAAACGACGTAACGATTTAATTTAAATCGGATACAATTTTAAAAAACCTGTCCGTTTATTGCCGTTTCTTACTCACTCATCATCAAATACGGAGAAATCACCGCTTTTAGTTCAGCGAAAGTAAATTCTTGTTGCCTAAAATCTCGAACATTTTTTTGTTGGTTCACAAATAAAGTTGCAGGAATAGTGCCGTCCCATTCTTCGCTAATTGCTTGGATTTCAGCATCGCCGAATTTTTCAATCAGAACAACTTCTGCCGTAATTTCTTTCTCTCTAATAAAAGGCAAAACCTGTGTTTTGATTTTATTTGGGTCGTCCAAACTAACAAAAATAACTTCTACCTTTTCAGGATAAGCATTCTGTAATAATTCAAAATAAGGCATTTCTTCGATACAAGGTTTGCACGAAGTCGCCCAAAAATTGTAAACATATAATTTATCTTTATTATTGGAATTAATCAAATTTTGAAACGTCATTAATGACATTCGTTGGACATCTTTTCCCGTTGCTTCCAGTAGTTTTTGTTTTTCTGCATCCGATAACTCCTGCTCTGGCATATCCTTAGAGTGTGGCAAAGCCATAGAAGCATCTTGTTCATCAGGTGCATTTCTTGTACAACTCATCGAGAGGATTACTATCGAGAATAGTAGTAGTGTTTTAACATTCATACAATAATATTTTTGTTCGTTAACGATACTTCTGGGATTCCTCGGAATTATTTATATTAATAAAAAATCAAATATCTCTATTTTAATTAATAAAATCAAACATATTTAAACTATTTATAATGTATAAATAGTTGATAATCAATTATTGATTTTCTATTTCTCCTTTAATTGGTAAAGGTTCTGATTTTTTTCGTTTGAACGTATTAAACTCCAAACTATACGAAACCCCAACACCCGATTTATTCCTATTGCCATTAATATCCGGATCGGAACGATTATAAGCTTTTAACCTCAATCGTCCGTCATCAGAGACGATATATTCTATCACGAAATCACCTGTAAAATACGTGCCAGAAGAGACTGAATTCACACCACCACCTGCTCCAACCACAAAATTCTGATTGAATAAAGACACTTGCGATTGCGTATTGACTTGAAGTTCGCTGGTTACACCTGTTGCGAGACTTGGGTCAGTTGCTATTTCTGCAAAAGGTTGATAATTAAAATTAAAATCCACACCCGAAAGAAAATCTACGTCTGTGACAATTTCCGAAACCAAGCCTGTTACGTAAAGCGAAAGTTGATTAGAAATCATTTCGGTCATCGTATTGGCATACGTTTGAATGACCGCATTACCTGAAATACCTACTTCATTTGGTAAAAAAGATTTCAAAACAACTAAGCCAAAAACTTGTCGATTTAGCTCATTTTTATCAGCTTTTACTGTCCGCATTTTATTATCAACGTAAGGCAATAATCGTTGATTGATATTTGGAAATTGAATATCAAAACCAATATCAGGCTTCATTAAATCACCCCGTAATTGCATCATCAAATCCACTTCAGTTGCTCGTTGTGCTAACGTTTTCTCTTCATCTGTTCTCAAATATTCTAAAATCAAATTATACGGTGCGGTGCGTAAGCCTTTATAAATTGCATCAATATTGACTTGTGCGGTAAACGGACTGCCGTCCCACGAAATTGTTCCACCTTTGGCAACCGTGAAAGGCTTATTAATACTCACTCCTGAACCTGGACTATAGGTAAATAAATATTCACCCGAAGTCAATTCATACGTTCCGAACATCGTAAATTCTCCCTTATTCGTAACATTTATCGTCAAATTTCCCTTTCCTCGTCCTCGCATAATATCGCCAACGGACTCGTCAAAAATCAAAGAAATTTCAGCTTGCGGCGTAACATTTAATTCTAATTTTAAATTTGCACCAAGGAAATTTACATTTTTATCTTTTTTGGTCGAAGTATCTTTAGGACTCACGAACTCAATGAAATTGACGGCTTTCGCACTGTTAGAAGTCGTCAACGGAATTGACATCCAAGAATCACTGGAAGTTGTGGCGTTGATATCGATGTTTGATGCCGATAAAGGTCCTGAAAATTCTACTTTTGCTGAGCCAATACCTCGACCGTAAAATAATTCACTATCCTTTTTTTCGGTATCAATTAATAAAAACCCATCAGAAGAAACCGTCAAATCCAATTCAAAATTCTTCAAATTCTTATGTCTAATGCCGCCATCAACAGTCGCCAAATTTCCAAATCTATCCGTTAATGTATTGCCGCTAAAGTCGAAAAAATTGTCTTTTGCGATGACTTTCACCTTCTCCAAACCATAATAGGTTTGTAGATAATTTACCCGTGTACCAGCTTCAGAAAGTCTCAATATTCCTGTCGCTTCTGGCTTTTTAATATTACCCGAAAAAACGAGGTCAGCGTTCACTTTACCTTTACTTCCCGAAATTCCTTGAACGAAATATTCGATAACACTAAATGGAAAATTTCTCGTTCGTGCTGAAAATAAAAAAGTATTTGGCTCGTATTTTTTGATACCTGCGGGAGTTGGCAAATAATATTTTCCGTCAACATTTAATGATTGTAATTCTGTTACACTTTCGTCATTAATAACTCGATTTTCTATCCCCAATTCAAAACTAAGCGGTTCGTCAAATTTAGGAATAGATGCAGAGAGATTTAACGCACCAAAATAATCATCATTAATATAAAAACTGTCTATTTGAACAATACTTGAAATAGAATCTTCATCCAAATTAAATAAATCTTTAACCGTCGTTTGAACGTTCATTTGACCATCAAAAGTCAAAAATGGAACTTTTACAAATTCTTGTAACAAACTCATCGGTATATTATTTACATCGAGCTGTAAACCTTTATTTCCAACACTATTTAAGGCGATTGATTGGTTATTATTTTTTAAAATAAAATTATTAGTATAGATATAATCCGAGCCAAATTGTATATAATTATTATCAGAAATCATCCATTTATCTTCATTAATAAACAGGTCGGAAGAGTCCAGGTGAATATAAAATTGGTTATCCGTTAAAAATAATTGACCATTGATATTTAAAGCCGAAAAAATATCCGTGATACTGGAAACCGACGTTTTGAACGCAATTGTATCCCTCGATAAACCATTTTCTAACGTAATTTTTGGAATAACCAAGTTACCAATTTTCGTTTCATTCACTTCAATAACGAAACTCCCTTCATCACTAATCCCATTAGAATGCGCTGTGATTTGATTGATTTGTACTTGATTATATGCAAAGTAAGGCAATCCTAATTTGAACGAAAACGACTCATTTAACGCATTAAAATTTGCCTTCGCCGTCAAATCTCGAATCGTATCCAAACCTTGATCTAAGAGGTGTGTAATATTTTTGGTGTCTTTAACTCTTGCATTAAAAATGAAATTTTCCATCCCTGCGAATGCCTTATTGACGTAAGTCGAATCAAATTTGATATTTATTTTTTGTGCGAATGAAGGGTAATTTTTTGCGACAAAATTTAGTAACGGTTTTTCAATATTTTTAATCGTATAATTTCCACCCAACGACGCATTTAATATTTCAGAATTGAGTCGCATCATTCGATATTGATTCTTGATGCTCGACCTCAAAACGATAGAATCTACATGAAATTTTTCCGAATTTTTTGAAATATTTAAGTTCAAAATACTTGCAGTACCAACGATATTATCCAAATCATCACCCGAAAAATTCAAATTTAATTGAGTATTAAAAGCAAAGCTATCTTTGGTAATATTTAGGGCATTCAGGTTGACATGCGTGATATTAGAAACCAAATCGAACTTAGGCAAAGTATCATTAAAATTCATTTCACCGTTAAACGTCAAATCAATATTTCCGTCCGAAATACCCATTTTTCCGATAAAGGATTTTTGCTTAAAATTCCCATCAATAATTATATTTTCGTAAGGATAAGCCTTGTAGGCAAAACTTTCAATATCTGCATCAATTTTAATATCCAAAGTTTCTAAAGTGCCACCCGTTCCTTTCACCCTTGACTTAAAAGTCACCGTTCCAAAGTCAGGATTATCCGTCCATTCTTTTAGATTGAATTCATATAAATTCAGCGTTCCGCTATATCTTGCGGCTTTCGTAGGCGTTTTTAGGTTAATCGACATTTCTGCCCGACCCAAATCCGTTTTCACATTTCCATCTGCGACAAAATCGTAGTAAAAACCATCGAAATTCCCCTTAAAATCAATTTTTCCTAATTTATAAAACTGTTCAGTCGTATTTAAATCAGGAAATAATAATTTCAAATTTCGCATATTAGTATTCAAGCGGTCAATTTTTAATTGCAAAAAAGTAATCTCTGGATCGGTAAAATTCCTTGATTTAAAACTCCCTTTAATCGTTGCATTTTGACCAATTGAAATATATAAATCATCTCCACGGAGGCGATTTACCCTATCGTAAATTCTACCTTTTAAAATTAATTTTCCATCTTTGTTTTGTCTAAAAAATGCGTTCTGATTCAGCTGTGGTGCGAAAGTCACCAGATCATGGATAGCAATAATCGAATTTTTCGAACGAATATCCATTTTGACTTTATCCACAAAATATCCCATATCACTGATGTGTGAATACGCAAAAATGAGCGTATCGCCCAACACACTTTCAGGCGTAATTAGTTCGAGATTATAGAATGCCATCGTATCCACTCGCACCATCATATCCGCCTTAAACGATTCTATTTCAAAACCTCTTTTCTCCTGTAAATTCCCTTCCTCGATTTTCCAAGTCCCGACTTGATTCTCTAACTTAATATCTTTAATCTTTAAGTTAACTGCTTCTAAATCAAAGTGTTGAACATCTAAATCTAAATCAAAATGGTTTTTAACATTAAGTTTATCAAATGAAAAAGTACTATTATTCATTTGAAATTCACCTACTTTTATCGTCCAAAATCGAGCTTGTGTCGTATCAATCGGATAAATAATCGTATCCGCAGGATGCTGTTTTGGATAGGCAGAATCAGGAATTTCGTAAAAAATTGCCTTCACATATTCCGCCTTCGCTTCATTAATGATGACTGATTTTATATCTAATGTTTTATTATAAAAATCAGTTTTTGCAATATTCAAGGCTAAATCCTTGACATAAACCAACATTTTATCTCCATTAAAAGCATTTTGGAAACCAAATCTTAAGTTATAAAAAATGAGCTCGTCACAGTCCAAATAAAATATTGGATTATTCTTTGGAGGACCTGGTTCGTAAGGCTTGGATAGTTTTTTAATTAATTCTTTAACTGCCATATAATATTCATGGGGATAGCGATAAAGATTTATTCGAGTATTGTCAAAAGTTATTTCTTCGACGACAACTTTTCGTTTGAATAAAGAAAATAATTTAATATTTGCATGAATACTTTCGGAATATAATAGGGTGTCTTGATGAAAATCTTGGATATAAACGCCTTGAATATCGAAATGGTCAAAAAACTCTAATTTTACATAATCAATTTCGACACGGGTTTCTAATTTTGCCGAAAGGCTACTCGTTGTCCAAGTCACCAATTTATTCTGAACATAAGGAATACTAACGACTAAACGTAAGATAAACAAAAATAAAAACAGCAAAAATGTAGTGCGAAATAGAAAACGCAATAACCTAAAAAAAAACGACCGCTGTTTCTTTTTGGATGCGTGTACAATTTCTACCACTTCCTCATCTTCAGGAAGCATATTTTTAATATCGTCGTTCATTGAATTTTTTGATCGTTTCTGTTGATTATTTTGTTCGTTTTCCTGAAAATCTTCGTAAAAATACTAACAAATTTTCGGCTTATCGCTATGAAAAAGCCGAAATCCAAAATACGTTTTATCTTTGTGAGAATGTATGATAAATAAATGTATTTGGGAGGGGAAATAGTTGTAAAAGGAAAGTATTAGGATAATTTTAAATTGGAGTTTTTCAAAATTTTAAACATCAATTAAAATCGTCATTGCGGCATTCGCCGCCGTGACGGAAACCTTGAGGAAATACAATCAAATAATTTTAGCAATAAAAATAAATGAGTATAATAATTTTAGGAATAGAATCATCGTGTGATGATACTTCAGTGGCAGTTTTGAGAGATGGTAAAATTTTATCAAATTGCACCGCAAACCAAGAAGCACACCGAGAATATGGCGGCGTTGTACCAGAAATAGCATCACGAGCGCATCAGATAAATATCGTTCCAGTGACGGATTTAGCAATTAAAAAAGCGGGCATTCAAAAGTCAGATATTTCTGCAATTGCTTTCACTCGTGGGCCTGGTTTGATGGGTTCATTGTTAGTTGGCGTTTCGTTTGCGAAAGCGATGGCGATGAGTTTGAATGTGCCAATGATTGAAGTCAATCACATGAAAGGTCATGTTTTGGCTCACTTTGCGGAAGACCCAAAACCAAATTTTCCGTTTTTATGCTTGACGGTTTCGGGCGGACACACGCAAATTATTCGAGTAACGGATTATTTAGAAATGGAAATTTTGGGCGAAACAATTGACGATGCAGCGGGCGAAGCTTTCGATAAAACAGGAAAAATATTAGGTTTAGATTATCCTGCGGGCCCAATTATTGATAAATTAGCGAAACAAGGCAAACACGTTTTTCAATTTCCAGAACCCAGAATTAAAGATTTAGATTTTAGTTTTAGTGGACTAAAAACGTCAATTTTATACTTTTTGCAAAGAGAAGTGAAAAAAAATCCCGACTTTGTAGCACAGAATTTAAACGATATTTGTGCTTCCGTTCAGACCACCATCGTGACTTTTTTACTGAATAAACTCACTAAAGCGACCGAACAAACTGGCATTAAAGAAGTCGCAATTGCAGGCGGCGTATCCGCTAATTCCGAACTTCGAGGCACTTTGTCGAAAATTGGTAAAGAAAAAGGTTGGAATACGTACATTCCAAGCTTTGATTTTTGCACGGATAATGCAGCAATGATTGCCGTCACGGGTTATCAAAAATATTTAAAAGGCGAGTTTGTCGGGCAAGATATAGCACCGACAGCGAGATACAGAATTTAGTTTCCCGCAAATTTCGCAGATTTCACAGATTTTCTGAATTGCTTCGCAATTTTTAATTTTATTTTTTTGTGTAAAAATAAAATTACGGAGCAAATAAAAACCTGCGGAATCTACGAAATTTGCGGGAGCAACAAAGCAATAATGATAAAAGGAAAAAATATAAAAAAGGCTTACGGTCAATTGAATGTGCTGAAAGGCGTAGATGTTACGGTAGGCGAGGCAGAAATTGTGTCGATTGTTGGCAAATCAGGTGCTGGAAAAAGTACGTTATTACACATTTTGGGAACTTTAGACGGTGCGGACTCGGGTGAATTATTGATTAATAACACGAATATCGGCTTATTGAAACCTAAACAATTGGCGGCTTTTCGCAATGCAAATATTGGTTTTGTATTTCAATTTCACCATTTGTTACCCGAATTCACGGCATTAGAAAATGTTTGTATTCCAGCTTATATTGCCAAAACAGAAGAGAAAAAAGCAGAAAAAAAGGCCAAAGAATTATTGGATTATTTAGGACTCAGCGAACGCTTAACACATAAACCGACTCAACTTTCGGGTGGTGAACAACAACGTGTAGCCGTTGCAAGGGCTTTGATTAATAGCCCAGCTATTGTTTTTGCAGATGAGCCTTCGGGCAATTTAGACTCGGCTTCTTCCAAGGAATTACACCAACTTTTGTTTCAATTAAGAAACGATTTTAAACAAACTTTTATCATCGTAACGCATAATGAAGAATTGGCAGCAATGAGCGATAGAAAATTAGTTATGTATGATGGTTTGTTAGTTGATTAATAAGTTAAGTTTAAATATTAAGTTTCAAGTATTATGAAATTTAATCTAATTTTAAGTAGGGTTTTTTAGACACTAATTTGCACAAATTACGTTAATTTTAAATGTTAAAAAAAATAAAACAATTCGTGTAATTTGTGTAAATTCGTGTCCAAATTTTAATTTAATTAAGCAGTAAATAGATATAATAACGCATCAATCGGTAAATCCCATGGAAAACAAAGAAAAAGAGAGAAAAACAGTTCACAACGATCATAGTTTTGGTGACTTGATGGTACTAATTTGGGAAAAAATAACCTACTTTTTCCAAGAGACAACAGACATTCACAAAGGTTCTGATCAAGTCGGAACGATTAAATCAATCATGGCAAATATGACCATGAAAGGGGCAAACGTTTGGTTATTATTCTCCGCTATCATAGTGGCATCAATCGGTTTGGATACTAACTCACCAGCCGTAATTATTGGAGCGATGCTAATATCTCCACTGATGTCGCCGATTTTGGGCGTTGGTTTATCGGTTGCGATTAATAACCGAATTACATTGAGGACATCGTTGAAACATTTGGGAGTAGCGATTGTCGTTAGTTTGACGACCAGTTTTTTGTATTTTGCTTTGACTCCATTATCGAGTGTTGAGGCGACGAGCGAAATGTTGGCTCGGACTTCACCGACATTCTTAGACGTTTTGATTGCATTTTTCGGCGGAATTGCGGGTATTGTTTCGGGTACAAGATTAGAAAAATCAAACGCAATTCCGGGTGTAGCCATTGCTACAGCTTTGTTACCGCCGATTTGTGTGGCAGGTTATGGTTTGGCACATGGTGAATGGTGGATTTTCCTAAATGCGTTTTATTTATTTTTCATCAACTCCGTTTTTGTTGCTTTAGCGACCTATTTAATCGTCCGATTATTGGATTTTCCTTTCAAACAATACGTTGACGAAAAAGAGAAAAAACGATCGCAATTGCTCATCATTAGTTTTGTCATTTTGGTAATCGTACCCAGTACGTTTATCTTTTTTAATGTTTTAAAAGATTTAAGGCAAAAACAATTCGTTAAACAATATGTCATCAATCATTTTGAAGCAACCTTTAATACGACCGATAAAATAGATGCAACGGACTCATTAGAATTGACCGTTTTTTGGTTTGGAAAGCCGATGAATACTACAGATAGCTTATCTCACGCTGGCGTGTTATCCGAAAAACGAGTAAACTTTAGAGTCATTCAATCGAACTATGGACAAGATTATGCGAATCACTTAAAACGCTCCATACAATCTGAAGAGTTATTAGAAACATTACAAGATGAGAAAAAATCAAAAGAAAGACTTTTGGAAGAACAAAATAATTTGCAATTAAAAATTGAAGACTTAGAGAAAAAAAGAAGCCTATTATCTTCTGTTTCCAATGAATACAAGGCGACTTATCCAGAATTGGAGCGTATCGGTTTTGCAGAAGTTGAGCAAACAACTGACTCTATAAATTGTATTTATTTACCAACTTTATTTTTTAATTGGAATAAAGAAACATCGAAAGAAAAAATAACTGATTACGAACAACGAATTACAACGAGTTTTCAAAAACGATTTGAATTAGATACGGTTGTGATTCGAAGATATTAATTTTTTTGCTCCCGCAGATTTCGCAAATTTTCGCAGATTTTTTTTAAATTACTTCGCAATATTTTCAAGATTATATTTTATACAGAAAATAATTTGCGGAAATTTGCGAAATATACAGGAGAAATTTTTTTAAAATGCACAAAATAACCTTACCATATAAAGCCGTTCGACTTCAATTTTTTGACAATCAAATTTTAGTCCCGTTATCCGAACATAGCGTCATTCGGATTGATAGTAGTATGCCTCGTTTGGCGAATCAATTTGAAAGTTCTATTCAACAAAAAGTATTGGATAAGGGGTTTTATTCGGCTATTTTGGAAGTGAAGGATAATGATGGAACGTATGAATTAGCAAGTATTTCCATTAATTTTCCTGCTGCAAAAAATCGTTTTTCTTATCCTGATTTCGAATTGACTTTTGATTATTATTTTAATATTTCTGAAAAAGGAGTTTGGGCAGTTTTGCCGACTTTAGGCATTGAATGTTTTGCGGAAGATGCGGAACAATTGGAAAAAACAATTCAAGACAATATTCGATTAGAATTTGCAAGAAAAAAACGGTTGGCAGCGGTTCAAAACATTGTGACTTCGATTTGGTCAGAAGTTCTTGAATTAGAAGAAGAAAAAATAAATTTTAATTTTCATACGCCTTCAGAATTATTGGCATTAAGCGAAGAAGAAAAAGAGAAAATCTTACCAAAAGTTGCTCAAAAATTGGATTTTAATACACAAATTACCTTTGGGCGAACCAAAGAAATTGCACAATTGGCGAATGTATTAAAAGGAAAATTTAGTAAATCGGTCATTATTATTGGCAAATCTGGCGTTGGAAAAACGGCGTTGGTTTGGGAAATGGTGCGACAAGCAAAGCAATTTGAGCTTGACGCAAAATTCTACGAAACAACGGCTTCAACGATGATTAAAGAGCTGACGCAAGAAACTGGTTGGCAGGATAATTTGGTGTATTTGTGTCGAGAATTGGCGAATGAAGGTGATTTTTTGTTCGTCCGAAATCTATTAGAACTCTTTGAAGTTGGGCAATACGAAGGTAATTCGATAAGTATGGCGGAATATTTACGGACGTTTATCGGTCAAGGTGAAGTCACGTTGATTTCGGAATGTACAGACGAAGAATTTGCCAAAATTGAATTAAGAAGCCCGAATTTTTTATCGCTTTTTCAGATTATTCGCTTAGAAGAACCTCGTGAAAATTTGGAAAATATCATTATTAATAAGGTCAAACAAATTGCAAATACTCGAAATATCCTCATCGAAGAGGAAGCGATTGACGAAACAATTCGCTTGAATAGAAGATATACGCCTTATTCTGGTTTCCCTGGTAAACCGATTCGGTTTTTGGAGAGTATTATTTTAAATAAAAATAAAAAAGTAAGTGAAAGTGAAAATGAAAGTGAAAAAATAATAATTAATCGTAGTGTTGCTATTCAACATTTTTGCGAAGAAACTGGGATGCCTGATTTTATGGTCAATCCCGAAAAACCAATGAATTTAAACGAAATTCAACAGTTTTTTTCGGATAATATTTTTGGTCAAAAAGTGGCAGTGAATAGTGTTATAAATTTATTGGCTTCTGTGAAAACAGCTTTGACTCGACAAGGAAAACCGATTGCTTCGTTTTTATTTGTAGGTCCAACTGGCGTCGGAAAAACCGAGATGGCGAAGGTTTTAGCAGATTTTATGTTTGGCAGCCGAGAGAAAATGATTCGTTTCGATATGTCCGAATTTTCAACGCCTTATTCGGTGATGCGATTGACGGGAATGTCGTATTTTGAAGATGGTTTGCTGACTTCGGCAGTTAAACGAGAGCCGTTTTGTGTCTTGCTTTTTGATGAAATTGAAAAAGCGGACAGTACTTTTTACGATTTGTTATTGCAGCTTTTGAGCGAAGGAAGATTGACGGACAGTCAGGGAAAATTGGTTAATTTTTGTAGCACGATTATCATTATGACCTCAAATATCGGTGCGTCAAATTTGCAAAACAATCAAATTGGTTGGTCGAAAGGCGTTGATGTGGCATCGGTAAACGAACACTTTTTGGGTGCCGTTCAAAAACATTTTCGCCCAGAATTGTTCAATAGAATTGACGAAGTGATTGCGTTTCAACCGTTGTCAAAATCCGATATTCGCTTTATTGTCGATAGAGAAATTGAGATTTTTAAAAATCGAGAAGGCATCCGTTACCGCAATATTGATTTTTATTTGGAAGATGAAATTTTTGACTTTTTGGGCGAAGTTGGTTACGATCCAAAATATGGTGCGAGGAAGTTACAACGGGCGATTCGAGAGAAATTAATTATTCCTTTATCGAAAGAATTGAATACTTTTGAGTATGATGAGCAGTTGATTGTGAACATCAGTTTATGGGAAAATGAGCTGGTTTTGGAGATTGAATCTGACCCGCTGAAGTTCGATTTATTATTGGAAGAGTTGGAGAAATATCAATATACCGATCATGCGAGCGAGTTACGGAGAAGTATTTATCGAATGAAAGAAGGTAGTTTTTTTGTCAAAATGATGAGTGATTTGGATATTTTGGAGCGACAAAAACGCAATAAACCGACTAAATTTTGGAAAGATGAAAGGACTGCAAAACGTTATGCGTTATATTTAATGACGGTTCAAAGAATCGAAGAATTAATGGTAACTATTGAAAACTATGAGGATGAATTATCCTTGGCTTGTATGAATTTGACGGCATATCGCCCTCAAATAATTGAAAAAATTAAGACTTGGGAAAAAGATTATTTTGATTATAAAGTCGAATTATTTGACCGTGTCAATCCACAATCTAATCAAGCAAAATTTTATCTAATCGGTAGCAAAATCAACGATTTTTATGAGTTTTACAAACCGCTATTTTACCTAAAAAATTATCAATTTAAGTGTCAATTAATTTGGTATCGAGAAGCTTATTTTAACGAAATGGTGGTGGTGAAAAAAGAGGTGATGAATGATAACGGCATCACGGAAATGGTCGATATTTCGGAAAAGCGAGAAAAATATACGTTTACGGATTTTGACGAAAATTCAGCGAAGCGATACGCAGGCGAAGATTCGGATAAATTAGTTGGTATGGAAATTTCGATTACGGGAATTTGCCCAGCATTATTTTTATTTCAAGAAAATGGTTTGCATGAATGGGAAATTTCTGATAATTTAACCGCTCAAAGCTTTATTCTTGTGCAAAAAGGTATGAAAAATTTAGACGCTAAAGATTTGCATTCGCCAACGTATTGGAAAAGAAAAAAAGCACGTCGAATTTATAAAAATGAACATTTATTGGACACCCAGTTTGAAATAAATAGGGAAATTCCACGAAATAAATATTTAGATTATTTGTTGCCGATTTTGAATCAGCGATTTGAAAGTAAGTTGAATGAGGTGTTATTGTAATCCTTATGTACAACATAAGGTTATTCATATTCAACCCCTATCCGTGACAAGCAGACTTTCAAGGTTTTTAGGTAATAAAAAAACAGTGATTATGAAAAGGATTGAAAGCGAAGGACATATTATTTTTCAAGGTGATGTGATAGATATTTTGGAAAAAAATATTGGGGATAATAGCGTTGATTTGATTTTTGCAGACCCTCCTTATAATATTGGAAAAGATTTTAATGGGCGAAAAGATGCTTGGGAAAGTGACGAAAGTTATTTGAATTGGTGTTATCGGTGGTTGGATTTGTGCATGGATAAATTGAAGGAAAATGGTTCTTTTTATGTAATGACTTCGACTCAATTTATGCCCTTTTTTGATATTTATTTAAATAAAAAACTGGATATTCTTTCTCGAATCGTTTGGGCTTACGATAGTTCGGGCGTTCAAGCGAAAAATTATTTTGGTTCGATGTATGAACCAATTTTGTTTGGAGTGAAAAATAAAAAAAATTATACTTTTAATAGTAATGCGATTTTAGTGGAAGCCAAAACTGGTGCAAAACGGAAATTGATTGATTACCGAAAAAATCCGCCACAACCTTATAATACGGAAAAAGTACCGGGAAATGTTTGGGATTATCCACGAGTTCGTTATCGAATGGCGGAATATGAAAATCATCCGACACAAAAACCTATCAAACTTTTAGAGCGAATTATTAAAGCAAGTTCAAATGAAGGGGATACTGTTTTAGACCCGTTTTCGGGAACATTTACCACGTCTTTTACCGCAAAAAAATTAAATCGAAAAAGTATTGGAATTGAGATTGATGAAACTTATACAAAGATTGGCATTCGTCGAGTTTTGGAGCAATTTGAATTAAATGGTGAGGATTTGAGTAGAGCATTAAAAACCTATGAAATCAAGCAACCGCAACAAGCAACCTTATTTGAACCTTAATTATGAAACACGATTTTACAATTGTTATATCACAAATATTAGAAGAAAAATTTAGTGATAATGGTGTGCAGGTTTTTCAAAACAGTGAGCTAATTCAATATTTGAATATCAAAACGGTTTCTGTAAATCGAAGTTCAAAAGCACGGGGTAGTTTCGGAAATTTATATGCGATTTACGTTTTAGTTGAAGATTATCTAAAAATGAAGATTATTCAAAATATGAAGGGGCTAAATATTCGGATTTATTAATACGGCAAAGAACATTGCCTTTTGGTTCAAAACTCCAAAATCACGCTTTGAATCAACGAATGAATCAAGAATTTAAAAAATATTTTCCAATGTGTGGCTTTATTTCAATTATCCGTATTGTGGAAACCAAACGCTATTGGATTAATGAAAATCTATTGAATATCAAGGCAAATAAGCAAGTTTTCAATATTGGAGAGGCTGTACTTGAGATTATTTCAAAATATATTGAAAATAAAACCAATGCTTTCAATGAATTTATCGAGACTTTAGAACGACTCAAAACCGTAAAAAGTAAAACATCAGACGAACTAAAAGTTTTTGTTTTTTCATTACTAAAATCGAATATTGATGCTCGAATATTTGAAATTACGAGTTATGCAATTTTAAAATATCATTATCTTGAGCAGTCGATTTTTTTCGGTTGGTCAAGAGATGAACTTCACGAAGAAAATCTAAAGTTGTATAAAACGGGTAGAACAAATGCCAATGATGGCGGAATTGATTTTGTTATGAAACCGTTGGGGCGTTTTTTTCAAGTAACGGAAACAACCGATGTAAAAAAATACTTTTTAGATATTGATAAATTGGAAAAATATCCAATCACATTCGTCATTAAATCAGATAAAAGTGAAACTTTCTTGATGGAAAAAATATATGCAGGAGCAATGGAACAGTATGGAATTGAACAGGTAGTCCGTAATTATATGAATTGTGTTGAGGAAATTATTAATATTGAAAAACTGAAAACGATATTAGAATCTATCGAAATTAAGGGGAAATTAAGTGCGGTTCTTAATGAAATTATTACGCAAAGCAAAATTGAGTTTAATTTCAATTAGCAATTAAAACTAAAAAAATATGTCCACAAAAAATAAAGATTTAGAGATAGCCGTAGGCAAAATGTTGGTTGCAGAACCATTTATGTTAGATCCGAATTTTAAACGTTCGGTGATTTTGATATGTGATCATCACGAAGAAGATGGCTCGATTGGCTTTGTGTTAAACAAGACTTTGGATATGAAAATCAATGATTTATTGGCGACTTTTCCAGTGTTTGACGCCGAAGTTTATTACGGTGGCCCGGTGCAAACGGATACGATTCATTACATTCATACCTTGGGCGATTTGTTGCCGAATAGTGTGGAAATCATGAAGGGTGTTTGGTTTGGTGGCGACTTTGATGAGTTGAAAAACTTGGCAAATTTGGAATTATTGGAGGCTAAAGACATTCGTTTTTTTGTCGGTTATTCGGGTTGGGGAACTGGGCAATTATACAATGAATTGGTTACGAAATCATGGTTTTTGGCAGAAGGTGATTTTAATTTTGTGTTTAATAAAAAGTATTTTGATGGGATGTGGGCGACTGTTTTGCAGGAAGAAGGCGGTACAAAATCGGTGATTGGGCAAATGCCAAAATTGATTTCTTTGAGTTAAATTTTTTTACGGATTTCGCCAATTTGCCGCCACAAAGAACGTCATTTCCACGTCGTAAACCTGTAAGATTTTTAAAACCTTATAGGTTTGTCGAAATAATTTTGGCTCTTTGACCATTTCTGCAAAATTCGAATAAGTTGGGATTTTCGTAACGGCTGTCTTTAGCTGCCGCAAGGATTTTGAGACTTTTCGGAAGCTAAAGTAGCCGCTACGTGCAGAAATTGTCAAAAAACCATAATTTTATTAGCAAACAAAGTAGGTTTTTAATAAAAAAACACCAAAAAACATGAAACAAATATTAACTTTTTCATTCCTAATACTATTCCTTAGCACACTCACCGCACAAGACAAAAAAGCTATTTCACACAAGGTTTATGATGATTGGAAATCGGTGACGAGTAGTCAAATTTCTAATGACGGAAAATGGATTTTGTATAATGTTACGCCACAGGAAGGAGATCGTATATTGCGGGTTTATAACCTTGGTAATCAGCAATTTAAGACGTTTGAACGAGGAGAATCGCCTACTTTTTCTTATGATAATCAATTTGTTATTTTTAAGAATTTTCATCCTTTGGATAGCGTCAAAATATTAAAACAGAAAAAGACGAAAAAGGAGGATATGCCACAAGATACGTTGGTGATTTATAATTTATCAAACCAAAATTTGATGCAAATTCCGAATATCAAATCGTATCAATTACCCAAAAAAGCTGGTGGATTTTTGGCATATCAAGCCGAACCTGCGAAACCTGAAAAATCCAAAAAAGACGATAAATCGAAGGAGAAAGAAGAAGGCGAAAAACCAAAGGAAAAAGCGAAGAAAAAAATAAAAAAAGAGTCTAAAAAGAATGGTTATCACTTGATTATTAGAAATTTATCGGATAATTCAGCAGATACCTTGAAGTATATAACAGATTATGAATTCACGGAAAATGGTCAGTTTTTAGCGTATTTGACGACTGGAATAGATAGTACGGATTATAAAGCTGGAGTTTATATTTTTAATACTTTAAATAAACAATCAGTTACCGTTTTTGAAAATAAAAATGAAGCGAAAAGTTTGACGTGGGATGATGCTGGTGAAAAATTGGCTTGGATTGCGGATATTGATACTTCAAAAGTTCATAAATCAGCATTGACTAAACCTTTTAATTTATTTTATTGGGATAATAAGTCCGCAAATTTATTTCCGCTTTCTACGAATTTTGATTTGCCGAAAGATTGGATAATTAATGAATACTCAACGTTGAATTTTTCGGATAATGGCTCAAAATTATTTTTTGGAACAGTGCCAAAACCGATTGAACCAGATACGATTACGTTGAAGGAAGATAGAGCGGTTGTCGATATTTGGAGCTGGACAGATGGGCGTTTGCAGCCAGAGCAATTATCGGATTTGGAGAACGATAAGAAGAAAACATATAAAGCAGTTTTTGATTTTAAACAAAAAAAATATATTCAATTAGAAACGCTTGAAGTGCCAGTTTCTCGCTCGACTTCTGACGGCGAATCTAAATATATCGTTGGTTTTGCCGATGAAAAATATCAAAAATTGACGTCTTGGGTCGGTTTTCCGAATCAGAACGATGTCTATATTATTGATACCGAAACTGGAAAACACAAACAAATTGCGACACAAGTTCGTGGAAATGTGAGTATTTCTCCAAGTGGAAAATATTTGAGTTGGTACGAAAAGAATGATAGTTCTTGGTATATTTTTTCGATTGAAAATGACAAATTATTCAATTTGAATAATATCGTTTCGATTAATTTCTATGATGAAGAAAATGATATTCCAGACGAGCCGTATGCTTACGGAGCAGGAGGTTGGACGGAAAATGATGAGGCGTTTTTGGTTTACGATGCTTACGATCTTTGGTCATTTGAAATAAATAAAAACGAGGTTGTCGCAACACGTTTGACGAAAGGAAGAAACGAAAATATTGAATTTCGTAATGTTCGCTTAGATGATGAAAATCCATTTTTACCCAATGAATTATTGTTAAGTGCCTTTAATAAGGAGACAAAAGCGGCAGGTTTTTATAGCTTAAATCTTAAAAAATCAACAACCGAAAAACTAATTATGGAAGATTTCGCTTTCGACCGTCCGACAAAGGCGAAAGATGCGAATCAAATCATTTTTACTAAAGAAACTTTCCAAATTTTCCCCGATTTGTGGACGGCAAATTTAGATTTTAAAAATGCAAAAAAAATTAGCGATGCGAATCCGCAAATGTCGGAATATAAATGGGGAACGGTCGAAATGACGACTTGGACGAACTTAGATGGGGTGGAATTAAAAGGGTTGATTTATAAACCTGAAAACTTCGACTCGGACAAAAAATATCCAATGTTGGTGTATTTTTACGAAAAATATTCGGATAGAATTCACACACATTATGCACCTCGTCCGTTGCGTTCTGCCGTGAATTTTACGTATTTGGTAAGTAATGATTATATCGTTTTTGTGCCAGATATTATTTATAAAGATGGTTTTCCGGGCGAAAGTGCATATAATTGTATCATGCCAGGCGTGCAACATATTATCAATCAAGGCTATGTAAATAAGGACAGAATTGGGATGCAAGGACACAGTTGGGGCGGTTATCAAACGGCGTACTTGGTCACTCGAACGAATCTATTTCGTGCCGCAGAATCTGGTGCGCCAGTATCCAATATGACGAGTGCTTATGGCGGCATTCGTTGGACTTCGGGCTTGAGTCGGATGTTTCAATACGAAAGAACGCAAAGCCGAATCGGTGGCACACTTTGGGAAAAACCAATGCTTTATTTAGAAAATTCGCCTGTCTTTCATGCCAATAAAATTGAAACGCCTTTATTAATTTTACACAATGACGGTGACGGTTCAGTTCCGTGGTATCAAGGGATTGAGCTTTTTGTAGCCATGCGAAGATTGGATAAACCGTGTTGGTTATTGAATTATAATGGCGATGGTCACGGTGTGACGAAACGACCAAATCAAGAGGATTTTGCGATTAGAATGTATCAATTTTTTGACCATTATTTGAAAGATGAACCTGCTCCAGAATGGATGATTCATGGCGTTCCTGCGGTAGAAAAAGGGTTGAATGATGGCTTGGAATTGATAAAAGAAGATTAAGAAACCATAAAACTATGAAAAATAAAAACTTAAAAACAGCTTCGATTTGCGTACATACTGGAGCGATAAAAGATACGGAATTTGGTGGGGTGAACTCGCCAGTTTATACTTCGTCAGCTTTCGATTATCGGAAAAGTGGCGTGGTTTATCCTCGTACTTACAATACGCCAAATCAAGTGGTAATTGCGGAAAAAATTGCGGCTTTGGAGCATGGCGAAGCGGCTTTGGTCTTTAGTTCGGGCATGGCAGCGATTTTTTCGGCAACGATGGCGGTCGTAAAATCGGGTGACCATATTATTTTTCCATCGGATTTGTACGGTGGCACTTATTATATGGCGGTGCAGGAATTGACGAATTTTGGGATTGAATACAGCTTTGTAGATGCGTCCGATATGGCGAATTTTGAAGCGACAATTCGACCGAATACAAAGGCAATTTATTTGGAAACGCCTTCTAATCCAACGTTGCGAATTACGGATATTGAAGCGGTTGGAAAATTAGCGAAAGCCAAAGGAATTACGACTTTGATTGACAATACGTTTGCGTCCCCAATAAATCAAAATCCGATTGATTTTGGTATCGATATCGTGCTTCACAGCGGTACTAAATACTTGAGCGGACACAGCGACATTATTTTTGGAGCGGCGGTGAGTACGGAAGAATGGATTAAAAAGATTCATGCAAAAAGCGTGATTTATGGCGGTAATTTGAATGGTTCGACTTGTGCGTTGATTGAGCGAAGCATCAAAACTTTGGCGATTCGGGTGAAGCAACAAAACGAAAATGCCTTGGCTTTAGCTTACTTTTTGAATGATTTGCCGATGGTTCGCAAGGTGAATTATCCCGGGTTGCCCTCGCATCACAGTCACGAAACGGCGAAACGCATCATGCACGATTTTGGTGGAATGTTGTCTTTTGAGTTACGAATTAATCATGTTAGCGATATTGATTTGATGGTGAATAGTTTGAAAATGATTGCACCTGCTGGTAGTTTGGGCGGTGTAGAATCCTTGATAACGTCCCCGTTTTTGACTTCTCATTCTAAAATTCCACAAACGGAACGTTTGGCAATGGGCGTTGGCGAAGATTTGCTGCGCTTGTCGGTCGGGATTGAAGCCGTGGAAGATTTGAAAGCAGATTTATTGTATGCAATTGAAAAAGTGGAAACACATTCTTTGATTGCTTGATGGTAAACCGTGTCGGTTTTTTAATTAGGAGTTGGACAATGGGCGGTCAGACCGTGTCGGTTTTAAAAACCGACACGGTCTTTTTTATTGGCTTTTTTAAAGAAATTTTGTGAGGAAACAAAAATTAGAATTAGCTTGTGTTCAAGTTATCACAAATATTAATATTTTAATTACTAATAAATTGGGGTGGTACAAAAAAATAGTTTTTCATAAATCTATGGGTTTTTTAACAAATATCAATCGTATCGAACCTATGAGATTTTAAAAACCCCATAAGTTTTCATAAAAAAAAATGACGACATTAAAAAGTTTACCAAAAACGCCTAAAAAAGACTTCTTAAAATCAATGAAAGGAGTCGCCAAAGATATGTTGGGTTATAATGAAAAACTCAAAGAAATCTATGGTGATAAGTACCAAATTGATTTGGGTTATTTGCAATTATACGCAACGTCTAATCCTGATTTAATCAAACATATTTTGCAAACAAATCATAAAAATTACGTCAAAAGTATGGGTTATGATAAGTTGAAAATGGGTTTGGGTGATGGTTTGTTAACGAGTGCTGGTGATTATTGGCGAAAGCAAAGACGGTTATCGCAACCTGTTTTTTATAAAAATAATTTGGAAAACCTCTTTGTCGATATGGGACGAACGACGACAGAGTTTCTGGATACGATGGAGCAGTTGCGGGGTTCGGAAATTGATATTTCTAAATTGATGACGGAAATAACGGCGACAATTGTGTTGCGGTCGTTGTTTAATGTCGAGGAAAGTCAGCAGTTGAATAAGATTTACGAATCTATGGACGTGATGCAAAATTACATTATGAAACACGTTCAAAGTCCGATTTTTAGTCCGTTTTATTATCTTTCTTCATCGCATCGGGAATTCAAAGTTTCGATGAAAGATATGGATGATTTGGTCTATGGGATGATGCACGACCGTCAAAAAAGTGGTGAAAAGAAAGCGGATTTATTGCAAATGTTAATGGATGTGGAAGATGCCGATACTGGTGAAAAAATGACGGATTTGCAGCTTCGTGATGAACTAATAACGCTCTTTTCGGCTGGTCATGAAACCTCTGCAAATTCTTTGGGTTGGACGTTTTATATGTTGGCTCAACATCCCGAAATTGTCGAAAAAATACGGGTGGAAGTGAATGGCGTTTTGCCAAATAAGGAAATGCCGACTTTCGAGCAAGTGCGTCAATTGACATATACGGAACAAGTGATTAATGAAGGGATGCGACTATTTCCGCCAGCCTGGGTCATTGGTCGTCGTGCGGTTGAAGATGACGAATTTGAGGGTTTTGAGATTAAAAAAGAAATCAATATTTGGTGTGAAATTTATCTGCTCCACCGTTCGGAAGCGTTTTGGGATAATCCAGAGGAATTTAACCCTGACCGTTTTTCAGCAGAAGCGGTGAAAGCACGTCCTCGACACCATTTTATTCCCTTCGGAGCAGGGCCCAGAATGTGTATCGGCAATCATTTCGCTATGATAGAAATGCAGTTGCTTTTGTCAACAATTGTCCAACGTTTTGATTTTTCGGTAGTCGAAAATCATCCCGTGGAGCTGAATGGATTACTTACTTTACGACCGAAATATGGGATAAAGTTGAAAATAAAATAACGGGGGACGAAGAACGAAACACAATAATTTTTTCAAATACATAAATCTTACTAAACCATGAATATTTTTAAAATTAGCCTTTTTACTTCGGTACTTTTGCTGCTGCAATTGACGGCTTGTAACAAAAAAGCGGTTGATTCAACGGTCGAGACGACAGTTTCTAATTCAAAATATCCAAATATTCCGATTGATACGACAAGGCGTTTAGTTGGGCCTTGCGAACCGAGTATTTTTATCAATCCATCGAATACGAATGAAATCGTGGCTGGGTCGGTGCTGAACAGCGTTTACACGTCAAAAGATGGGGGCAAAACTTGGGATATGAAGCAGTTGACTTCTCCGTTGGGCGTTTATGGCGATCCTGTGATTATGGCGGATTTTCAAGGAAATTTCTATTTTGCTCATTTATCTGACCCTGATGGTTCGGGTTGGAGTTCTGAAAATTTGTTGGATAGAATCGTGGTGCAGCGTTCGGAAGATGGCGGCAAAACGTGGTCTGATGGTGGTTTCGCTGGTTTGAATCATCCAAAAGATCAAGATAAACAATGGTTGGCGGTGCATCCGACAACGAACGAATTGTATATGACTTGGACGGAATTTGATTTGTATAACAGTAAAAAAGATTCGGATAAATCTCGAATTTTGTTTTCAAAATCAAGCGACAAAGGCGAAAATTGGTCGAAAGCCGTGATGATAAATGAGTTTAGCGGTGATTGTTTAGATGGCGACGAAACAACGGAAGGTGCAGTGCCAGCGGTTGGTGCGAATGGGGAAATTTACGTAGCTTGGGCGTACAAAGAAAAGATTTATTTTGATAAATCTTTAGATGGCGGTGCGACGTGGTTGAATAAAGATGTGGTTGCGGCGAATCAACCTGGCGGTTGGACGTTTGAAATTCCGGGTATTTCTCGCTGCAATGGTTTGCCTATAACTGCTGTGGATAGAAACTCTGGAGCGATTTACATCAATTGGACAGACCAACGAAATGGCGAAGATGATACCGATGTTTGGATTGTCAAATCAACCGATGGCGGCGAAACTTGGTCTGCTCCGAAACGGGTCAATGACGATGAAGCTGGCAAACAGCAGTTTTTAACTTGGATGTCGATTGACCAAACGGACGGCACAATTTATACGGTTTTTTATGATAGAAGAGCCTATAAAGATAACAATACGGACGTTTATATGGCTTATTCCAAAGACGGTGG
>Ga0306864_1000290_pt1 | contig 24173 bp, 21 predicted proteins | sample AntRauTorckE5430_FD_190448 | JGI IMG/M metagenome (GOLD analysis project Ga0306864, IMG submission 190448) | Saline lake microbial communities from Rauer Islands, Antarctica - Metagenome Torckler E5 #430 (v2) (version 2) | ecosystem: Environmental > Aquatic > Non-marine Saline and Alkaline >...
TAGCGAGATGGCCACTTAGTTTCGGCTAATTCGGCCTCCATTTTGGATGAAAACGGCTAATGTTTAGCCGTTTTCATTGACTTAGCCGTTTTGGCCATTTTTTACAAAGCTAGTAGAAATATACGGGATATATCTGAACAAGCTATTTGTTAGTTAATTGATCCTAATTATGTGCATTGTATTCATTATCTAAATCATTGTTCCACCGCATAAAGCATCGAAGCTCCAATAGATCTTGCAATGTTGCATCACCGACGATCCTCCTAACAAAACTCAATTGAGAAAAGACTCACTTGCTGCACTTGAGGACTGGACACTTACAACGAGATTCACTGCCTCAGCAAACGTTATAAACTTTGTGGTATGCCCATTCATCATCTTTATCCACCATTCATGTGTTCTTCTTATGGAGTAAGTTGCATTGACGAGAATGATTTGGATATTCCTATCCATGTTGACTTCGGGATGTCATCAAGGGGTGAGAATACTCCGGTGGGGTAAAACAATCACACCTACAACGGGTAAATTAACTAGCTATAATAGTAGAAAATGATTGGAATCAACGCATAATATTAGGTGTCAATTAGAACGGCTAAAAAAATGGCTAAATCACCTCAATGAAACCGCTAAGTGGCCAGTTCGCTAGCTCCGACCTACATTAATTTTTGGGGTAGACCACCACTACCAGTACTCTCGGCAAAAATGTAACACAGCCGCACACACACAGCAGACCACCCGGCAACAGAAGCACCCGGCAACAGAAGAGGATATCAGTCATAATCTCATCACTCTCTTCATCAAATTTCATTCCCAAGAGAACGACGATAACATCATGAACTGTATTCAAGATGAAATCAAACAGAAATTAGGTTTTTCTCTTTGCCAGCAGTGCATATCTCTCTTCTTAAGACACAAATCGGTCTCCTCCTGCTCTATTATCGATACAGCTACCGAAACAGCCACCCCATCAAGACCACGCAATAAATGTATGCTCTGCCTTGACATTCTGAGCCACCAATTCACCAACAGTGTTCTCGAAGAAATCGAAAAATCCTTCGAATGCTATGGAGGCTTTGACGCAAATGTTCTGTCAAAAGACGCTTCCCCCACTGTCGCTATACCAGTGCATGCAGTGGTGCGTGCTCAATGTTTGCTGGCGGCAATAGAAGATGCAGACCTTGAATCCTGCGCGGGCATCAAGAATAAATTGGCATCGCCTGAAGTGTACACTAGAATTAAGGAGGAGTTTCGATCCAATATTAGACAGAAACTCATGGAGCGATGCAACACAAAAAGCTACTCGTCCTTGGACGACCTGGAACCAGATATCAAGCAACTCTTGTACAAGGAAGAAAGTGGACACATGAATTGTCACGTCATCGCTCACGCTGGAGATGAAATCACGCTACCTACGAAGATTATGCCTCTGCCATATGCAATGAAAAAAAGAGAACGGAAGAGATTTCGTGGTAATGATCCTACCAATAAGCAAGGAGGAGATCCTAGGGCGAATGAGGATAAAAGGATCAGAAAAGATTTCGAGGTTCTGCTCGATAATGCAAAGACAGATACTGCAAGAGATAGTTTGCAAGCATCACTCATGGAGAGGAGCTTGATGTTGCAAACGCTTGATGCAACGATTACGAATTTGGACAAGAGGAAAGATCTTGTTGATTGGATACAGGAGGAATCGCAAAGCCTTGATTCTGTTTTATCCCTGTGTAGTATTCATGTAGCATCATGGCGCAGCGCATTTTACATCAAAGGGAGGTATACAAAGGCAAGGCGTGATTGCAGTCAAACTCCATTCTTTGTTCCGTATGACAAGGATGAAAAGAAAGATGATACAAAGAATATGTATAAAAGATTGGGAGTCACATCGGTCGAAGAGGAAATATGTCCCGTAGTTGCAAGGTTAGCTTGTGGCGGTGTATCGACTCAGAATAATATAAGGGATTCTATGCAGGGAGCAGGCTCGAACATCGTGTTTGGTATGGCCAAGGTAAGCTTTTGTGGTCGGCGTGGAATAACAATTAAAATTGTTTACCCATTGAATCGCTAACGCAGTCTCTTCCGTTTCTCCATTTAGTTTCACGCTAGTGGGCGAGAAGACATGGATGTACGAATGGTCCTTCCAGCGGATGCACTGGAAGGAGAAACAGCAAATGTCATGTCGAACAAGGTATGCAAAGACTTTGGAAGTGGCAGGCCGTTTGTTTTAGAAGTAATTGATGCACACGCATTGCCAACCCGATCAGGTCTTGATAATACAGTTCTTAAAATTAACAAGGTGGCTTCAAAGGAGGGTATAGTGGTACTTGGAACGTCACGTGGAAACGGCACTTGGGTTGAAGAGAAAGAGAGAAAGCATGTGCAATATGGATCAAATCCAATGGGAGTTGGTATTAGTGGTTTAGACTTTTGCAGCTCCTCGTCTTTTAAGAATCTTCAATCTGAGACAGAGGATAAGGTCAAGTTCTACGGATGTTTATGTTGGAGCGATAAGGACATACCAGATCAAGATTATCTTGATGGTCTCTTGGCGAAACCTGACTTACCTCTAGAGATACACCAATCGACACCACTGAGAGTTTTACATCGTCGAGCCGCAGGAGTGAGGATTCGGCATGTTCTTACACTCCAATCTTATAGAATTGACAAACATTGGTTCCGTCTCAGTCTCTCAACCACTGCAGGAACTTATGTCAAGGAATTTTGTCATGGAGATTGCGGTAGAACAAATCCAAACTTGAGCACCTTCCTTGGCTGTAAAACGAATATTCTGGAGCTGGATTGCGAAGGTATTGCGACAACATAATTACATTTAGAACAGTCCCTTTATTTAATCACTACCTATATTGGCTGCTTAGCTCTTTCTTTCACAGAATCTTATCACGCTCGTGACAGTAAATATTCAAGAAAAATATGGCAACCCCATGTAACATGATGACAAGCCAGTAAGAAGTAACAATGTGAAATGGATGAACCAACAGGCCTATTGACCCAATCATCACTAGCTATGATCACCAGCAATCAAAGCTATGGACTTCAGTTGAACGAATTGAAGAAAATGCACGAAATGATGGAAAAGAAGGAAGGCCCAGAAGCAACGGAGAAAGAACAAGATTGCGATCTCGTCAATGAAACAATTGACAATAACGAGAAAATTTGCAATCCTGATGGAAATATCGAACACCATGATTTGTCCTTTCTTTACACTCGAGAATCTGATAAAATCGGCGAGGGTGTGAAGCTATCAAACTACCCTCTTGCAAAGCAATTTCGCCAAAAGAATCAAAGAAGAAAGCCCATGGCGTGCGGACAGCGCATCACGCATGTGAATGGATCTATTCATCAATCCAAGAATCAAGTAAGAGCTCTTTTAAGCAACTATAACCATTCGCCAAAAAAGGAAAGTCCGCTTTTTACGACCACTGGGAATGATATCGGTCTCAACAAACCAAACATAGGAACGTTCAATTCTGACAAATATGCCAGGAGTCAAACATTTTCGAAAAGCTTCAATTCAATGTTTAGCGACCAAGGATTGAAGCTGTAATTACTTACGTGGGTGCAAGAAGACTGGTGAGGTGCGACCTACAATTGTAGCCAAGAATAAATTCGGCATGGCCGAGAGCAAGTTAAAAGTAGGAAAGTCTATTACTATTCCCGCTAGTTTGTTAAACATCCCTTAACAGCGATTTCAGTAACTTCTTACACAGAATCAAGATAATTATTGGCCTTAGACCATAATTTCAACTTCATTCAGAAAATGAAAAAAGGGTATATTCAAATATGATGATGACGATGCGAATCGGAAGAATCATACAATCACCCGCCGAAAGGAGCAAGCCCCGCTTCTTGGCAGATGCCATTGATTACAAACACTTTTTACATCTTACAGATTACCAGAGAAATCATCTCATCAGGAATTCGTAGATCAGCACACCTTAAAATGACTAGCTAGCTAATGTTTCTTCCAAGAAATTTTAACGCTACCGTATGGCAGTGTTTAGCTATTTGTATTCACATTCTTCTCGCTCGTGGAAGCATAGCACTTGCTAAACAATTCGTTGAGAACCTTCTGATCTATCCTAGCACAGGAATGGTTTCTCATACCACGGTTATCAAATATAACAAGTGCATCAAGCTCTGATATGATTTCATCGCTTGGGGTCACTCTCAAATTCTGCGATTCTTCTGCTGTCTCTAACAGAGCTTTGATACAAATATGTAAGCCATCCCTCCAAGTCTCTGGTTTATTTTCTAACGTTGTGCCTGCCTTTTCCAATATCTGATGTAAATGCTTTTGATTCAGATTTGAGTCTTTGCCAATGAAAGCTCCCATCCCATGCCAATATCTCAAATTTCCACTGGGGTCCAACGTTGTCATTATCATTGCCGATGTTGATCTCGGCATATCATTCTCGTTCGGTTTGGCAGGCGATACTGCTAGAGCTTGAACACCAAAAGGTCTCGAACCGCTACTCAACGTCGCCCTCTGTATTAGAGGTCCTAAGGCATTTCTCATGAGATCTCGAGCATTTATATACGTACCGGCATAAATCTGTTCTTCTTGGGAGATATGACCTGCTGCATATCGAGCCAGATATTGCGTATCACTCGCGAACCCCGTCATGAATAATGCCAAGCCCGAATTTTCCTGGAGGAGGTGCATGATGCGGCTCCTTCTCTTCGTTCCACGCGAAATGATGGATGACGAGTCTAACGTTGTGACAGTGGATATAGGCCCTCTGTGTGTGATTGGAATTAATCCTGAACCATCCTCTTTATTTGTATCCGTAAGTCCTTGAGTCTCATCAATAACTTCATCATTTGCAGATATTGCATTGGATAATGTCAAGTTGCACGTCTGGTCTTTAGAAGGAGGAGACATTGATAGAACCACTATGCAATCATGACATCTTAAGGCAATGACGGAAGCTTGACTGGAAGAAGCGGCGAGGGATGATTCAAGATTGTTTACTGGATAAATGGACGACGACCCAATGCTCGCCTGCACAAATAATAAGATTTTCAACACGACGAAGAGCCGAATCGATGTTGCGAGGTTGCTCGAATTATTTTTCATTGTTAGGTATAATAACAGTAGTATGGTATGGTAGTCCTTATTTCAATCTATGTACTATGTATTTACATACATAAATACTTACGAACAGTACTCGTAGTCGACCTTCTTCGACCTATTGGCTATTTTGGCTGCCTGCTGCTGCTGCCTCCTCCGTCGAAAGAGGAAGTATTTTTAAAAGACTTATTTTTATTGTCGGACATGAGAAAAGCCTCACAAATTCAAAATGCTAAATACTTTGTTGCTACTTACTACCTTTTATGAACTTTTAATTACGAATTGAAATTCATAATCATGACGACCATGGAAAATATCACAGCCATATTCACACCAACCACCACAAACGCACAAAATGAATATCTGCACCAGCAATCTTGTTTGCAATGCGGAAAGCTTCGATGCATTCCTCTTTCTGAAGCCCTGTGCGTGAGACCTGATGTTCACCAGCAATCTTCGTGCGCTCGCCCTCTGATGTGCCATTATAGTGATTTTGAATTGCTAACATCACAGCTCTACCACCCTTTCCAACCTTTTCTAGGATTATGCACGAACTTAACAGAGAGACGTGTTCTTGAGTGACTTCTTGCTTAATGAGGATGTCTTGATCCTCCTTTCTGACAGATGCTCCTCTGAGTACAGCTGCACTATCACGAATATCTTATGGATCAGCTAGGTCCTCAGTCAGGTCACAAAGGGACACCTCAAAAACTGAGAGGTAGCATCACTTGATGGTGGTGTGCGTCTCTCATTGGCGCTGTATCCATCGGATTGGATTTATTGCTTCCCGTTCTCACTTTTTGCAGCTTTTTTACTACTGGAAAGTGGAAGCATCACATCAACCATTTGGATGTGAAGGGTACAACAGTTGTAAATCCGTGTAATAATATAATTGTCCTGTTCATAGTACAATGATTGTAAATAAATGAACGCGTATAAACGCAATTGTAGATGGGGCATTATTTTAAAGCTTACGAAATAAACTTAACAACACCACATAGATATATCAGCGCTTTTGAAGTATACTTTAGTACGCATTGTCATGTTTGAATTAAATATCAATAGATGCTGGGACAACAGATGGATTTAAATAGGAGTACACGGCATTGCCAGCTTTCTTACTCTCCTTGTTTCTCCTTTCAATGCCGTCACCAATTTCATCAAGTTTTGACTGAAATTTGGTATACGATTTGTTTCCAATTGTGGAAAAGTTGTTTTGAAGATTGTCGATACAATCCTGGGAAGGTAGAGTGAGGATTGTAGTTGTTGTAATAATCTGTTGCGCATTAGCTACTGTAGGCAAAGCATTCTTGAAAATATCTTCACAGTTTGAAGCAGGCAACAAAGCCCTCATGGCCAATGGTTTGTTCGGTGCATAAGCATAAAAGTCGTACTGAGGGAAATTTACTGCAGCATGTAAACCACTTGGGATCCACATGAGCGTCTGCAGGATATTGACTAGCGTGACCTTGTCTTTAATAGTAGCGGGAAACCCAGGAACGGCTGCCTTGTCAAACGCGCTTGTTTCTTTCGCCCAAGCTTGAATATCATCATCCTCATTGACCTCTGCATCTGATTTGTAAATTTCATTCACAAAGTCTGCTGCAAACTCTCCATAGGCGTCCCAAAGCTGCATGCCATCTTCGCGAAAAAGATAAGGTGGCATATCGAAGTCTTTGTCAAAGCCTCGACTCGCAAGCTCGGATGGGAGGCCAGATGATTCAAAGAAATTGTAGGTTGACCACCAATTCCTATTGATCTGCATAAACTGGCCAACTCCTATCGAAGACTGCTCGTCTCCAAAAGCTCCTGCAGAAAATCCAGCCAAGGTTTTCCTTGCAGCCCCTTTGGTTATGAATTTATGGTGAAAGTGAATAATAGCGATCGAATGAATTTCAAAGAAAGTCAATACATTGCACTTACAGTTAAGAAATAATGTATCTTTGCATAGTGGTGCAAGGAACGTGTATACCTTGTGATCCTTCATCTTCAATGTGTTGTGGATCGCAAGAATATGAGGTTCCATTGTCAAATGAGTCTTTCCTAGATGACTGACCCACTCGTGGATGTTGCTATCAGTAGAGGAGAGATGAATTTTTGCAAAGAGCCATTCATTGCCATCTGCCTTCGTGTAGACCTTGGCATCATCTGTGCGCTCCAATTGGATTCCCATGATGTCGAGCTCCTTCCTTGTTTCGTCCAAAGCAAAAATTGCAATAGGGGCATAGAAAGGTCTTGGGTCATCTTGAGGAGTTGGGTTCATTGGAGCTGGTTTTCCCTGATGAGGGTTCACCTCTAACTCTGCTATATCATCATAGCTAACAAAAAAAAGACGTTTCTCATCAATTAATCCCTGTAGTTTTCGTTCGCCGAAGTGTGTAGCAATGTTATCGGATAGTTGTGACAAATCTTTAGTCACCATTATCATCACAGGATTGACCCCACAAAGCATTTGCCTTGCTAGTTCTTTGTCGTTGTCCCAATGCTTGATGAGACGTTTTGGCTTGGGAACTAGCGGAGTGATGTCCGTGAAGAATTCTTCAAACACACGCTCTGCGGATGCGCGATTAACACGATTTTGGGTTAGCTTGAGCCCAACCGTCAACTTGGCAACGCGCTTAATAAGACGCTTGATCTTCGTTGCATCAAAGAAGTATTCAGGAGGAGGAGCTCCATCCATTTTTTTCATCATCCACGACAAATCAACATCAGGGAACTGGAATACAGCAGGATTGAAAGGTTGAGCGTTGAGCGCTCGTCTAGAACCCCCAATATTTAATTTTAAGAACGAGAGTGCAGTTGACAAATACAAATAGACTTACCTCAGGATGACGAGAGTATGAAGAGTACTTCATTTCTCCTGTGAGAGCTTCAGATGCATATGCCTTGACAAGCTCTCTAATAATTCCTGCACCCATAGCAAGAGTGCTACTAGTCTCCTGCTCGGGTTCAGCTTTTTCGAGCTCAGCAGCATAAGTTTTAGACATCAGTTCAGAAACTTCATGGTGGTGAGGAGTTTCCACCAAGACGGACTTTCTTGAAACAGGAGGTTCTGCGAGAGGCTCATGCTTCAAATAAGCAGAGCCAGGACTGCCAAGGTGTTCCAAGATCTCTGCAAATGTCTCAAGAAGCTTTAGACCCTTTTCTGTATCGTTGACGCCCTTCCCCCCTTCTTTGAGGTCAGCACTGAGGTCGTCGAGATCCTTAAAGAGTTCGTCAGACTTCACGCTGCTGCTGCTAGCAGTAGTGGTGCTGAGACCAAGGCTTACGCATGGGAGGTTGGCACCACGTCGGGGAGCGATGGCAAGGGTGCTTGCAGCAGGAGCAGGGATGGCAACACCAGTTGAAAGTACCGACCCACACTTTGTGAAATAGCTAGAGGGCAGGACGAAAGCAGATGCCCTGGATGCCATAGCAGTAGCTGTGATCAAGAATAGCTGGACTTTCGTTGTTCTGAGGTTCATGGTAGTAGCACAATAGTATCGTTCTTGCAAAAAAGGTGAATGATAAATTTATGTGAAGTACTATCCAAGAAGCGATGTAAAGAAGACATCAAATAATGTCGTGATTACTATAAGTTGAAGAGGTTGTAAAACGTATCTATCTTTCATTTTGTTGGAAAGATTTTTGGACAACTTCCAGATGTTTGGAAACATCAAGAATGAGTTAGTTGGCTGTTGCTTCACAGACTATTTCCGATGAGAATTGTATAATTATTCAGAATTATTAGCAACGAACAGAAAACAAAAAACTAATTTAAATTGCTGAGGCTTTTGAAATGGGTCACTGTCTCCTCATTGGCTCGGAATCATCATGAGACTTGGGCCCAAGATAGGGAAGGGTGTCAATAGATATGCTTCAACAACAGGAAGAGTTGCAGCAGCGAGACTTGGACCCAACATAGGGTGTCAATATTGGATATGCTTCAATAGCTTTCAATAGCTTTCAATAGCTACAGGAATTATTATGAGACTTGGGCCAAACATAGGGTGTCAAGTGTCAATATTCAATATGCTTCAATAACGATAGAAGTTTTCATGAGACTTGGGCCCACCCATCATAGGATGTCAATAGATATGCTTCAACAGGCTTCAACAACAGGAATGTCACTCTTTCCAATAACAACAATAAAACGCCCAACTAAATACTCACAGTATAGTAATACGGGATGAGAGGTGAAGAACAGACAAGTGAGAACAAAAGAAAACAATATACAGTAATTTTACAGGTTAGGATGATGAATAATCTTATGACATTGTGAAGTATATGTGTTGATAAGACAGACAAGGTTATGTGAAAACTTTTAATAATTAATTTATAAAATGCAGGATCTTTTGATAAAAGTAGTATTTCACCGTTATCCCTCACAGTATACTAGTAATACGGGATGAGAGGTGAAGAACAAACAAGTGAGAACAAAAGAAAACAATATACAGTAATTTTACAGGTTGAGATGATGAATAATCTTTTGACATTGTGTAGTATATGTGTTTGATAAGACAGACAAGTTTATGTGAAAACTTCTAATAATTAATTTATAAAATGCAGTGGTCTTTTGATAAGTACTATTTCACCGTTATCCTCGTGTGGACAAGATATAGGGCCATGAATAGTTATGACTCTGTACAATGACATTGGCAATTGCAATATGCCGAATTTTTTTAAGCGGAGGTAGCAGCGTCGTTTGCCATCAATCCTTCTGTGAGACCAGCCCCTTCTACCTTGCGCCGTAGGTGGAATGCAGCAGCTACCAATGCGGCGGTTGCAGTTCCAGTAACAACAAGGGCTGTTCCTTGGGCTGCTGTCACCTCAGTTTCCATATCATCGGCTCCAAATAGAGCAAAGTAATTAGCAACTGGATTAGTATTTTCATTCTGGTGGCTATAAACAAAACCGTCGTTGTCGACATATCCCTTGACGACGTCCTCAATGAAGTCGCAAGTTGCTTGCTCATTCATCAATTCAGAATCGCTAAGTTCAAGAGTTTTATTGTTCTCTCCGTAGTGGAAGTGGCACTTGGCAGACACAGAATACATGTTGTAGCAGATCTCGGAAACGTATGTCGTCTCATTTTGTACCATTTCTGTTTGATATTCTTCTCCTTCTGTGTAGTTATGAGGGAACCAGTAACCAGATGTTTTGATCTGAAAATTAAAAAAGAAAGTGATGTTGTTGAATCAGTCACGAACTAATGTGAAAGAGGCAAGAATAATTCAATACTTCTGCTCAAATTGAACTTACATTGTCTCCGTTACAAGCCAAACATCCGTCGGGGACATACATCTCCTGTACTACTGAAGCTTCAACCTCATATCCAGTAGCATTAAAGAAATCAATTTGATTTCCAACATATTGAATACATTGATCGTCGGCAAAAAGACCGATTTCGATGATTCCTTCGTTGCAGTGGGTTCCAACATACGCTTTGCCTTGGTTCTTGAAGTATACATCGTACTTATCATCAAACTGTATGTCATCAGCAACTGTGACATCATCGTCGTAGTATCCGTCACCATCATCTCCTCCCCAAATACTAATCTCTTTGCACTCAAAGAAGTCCTCAAGACTAAATTCGGCCTCTTCCTCCATCTGGCTCCTTGCCTCATCAGAGCAGTAGTCCTGGTAGTCTTCACAAGCATCAGTCTGGGTACATCCTTGGCCGTCCTCAGATAAGTAGGTGTCAAAGTAGATACAATATCTGCAAAAGGTGCAGTAGTATTCGTATTCCTCGTCGATGTAATCCTGTTGAATTTGGAGGAAGTCATCCAAGTTCATTAGGTACTCTCCGTACTCTGACTTGCATCCATTCCAGCTGTCATCGGCACAGGAATCAGAAGGACAAAGGCGATAGGTCACGAAATTCTGATTATTAAATGGATAAGATCCATCTTCATCAGAGGGTGTGAATGAGGTGAGGGAAGTGCATCCAGCATATTTGACAGAGAAATCGGCAAGAGAATCCATGACTGCAGAAGTCTGATTGTCCCCAGTAGACCACATGTCGTCAGTTTGATCGTCTTCGGTACTGTTGTTGCTAGACGAACCCCATCCGTTCCATTGCCACCAGCTACCGTTGTTTTCCATATACTCTTGAGCTTCGGTTTCGTTCATTCCATCCATGCTATCCATTTCGGCCATCTGTTCATCAGTGAGTGTTTGGTTCCTCTTCCACCAAGAATTCCATCCTCCCCACGCAAGCTGGCGTGGAGGTTCCTGAGAAGGCTTACCAGTGGAAGCACCATTGGCTCCCTCTATAGAATGTGTAGACGCTGGTTTCTCGTTATCACTGGAACGAAGACCGGGTTTGTGAACAGACTTGGCAATAAGACGATCATGAGTAAGTTTCCTTGGAAGTTTTCCGTGAATTTTTTGAGACTCTCTCATAGCTTTGATAAAATCGTGCTTTCCTTGATCTCTGGCATTAAGATTGATTGCCTGTGCGTCGGTAAGGAAGAGGAGTGCTAGTACAGCAGGTTTGAACATGATTTCTTGTTATTATAAAATTTCAGAAAAATGATGATCGAACAGCGAGTAATGATGATCGGACAGCGAGTAATGAATGAGTACAACAAGCAATTATGACAAAATGACAATTTATGTGTCCGATCGCCAAATTTATCAAAATTCGTGATGCAGTCGCCAACGGCACATTTATGGATTAAAATTCACTGATTCGTATATAATTAGGAATCACCATCGAGAATCTTAGTGAATCTAACTTCCTAAACTATCCTAAAAGGGCTTGTCTTCGTCGGATAGATGATGACGTTATCTCATGTTATCCAACTCATTGCCTAATTGACCTTACGAGTTGGCACTATTCGTCAGGTCTTTGTAGGGGAAAGGAATGGTTTGCCATTGTAAAACACAAGGTACCTAGTACATAAAGTGAAATAGAAGACGTTGTTGAGGCTTTTATTTGTTTTAGTTACAAAACCTAATAATTTGATTAGATAGTTTTTGAAGTAAAAAGAGTACAGTATCTGATCAGAGATCGATTGATTCTTCGCACACCCGTAGGTGCCTATCTAAATCTAAGCGAAATGAGGGCGAATATCACTATTTTCTAATGCGTGCATGTGTTTCATCTTATTAATTGACAAACTACATCAATGGCATCACTACTCCAGTCAGATCTTAAAATCATGACGAGTCTAATGTCCCCTTGGCTCAAATCAAATTCTGTATCACCAACTTCGCCCTTCATCGCAACCCAATCTCTAGGATTCGTACATTGAAGAATTGTGACAGCTTGCGCTAATTTCTTGAATTCCCTCAGGATCAGACTAGTATTTCCATTTGTTTTCAGTATATAGCTACAAAAGTACTCTTCCAGCCTTCGGATTTGTTTTCCCAACAAGAGGGAACCCCACTCTGAAAACTTCCTCTGCTTTTGGTTGCACAAAGTAGATAGAAACAGTTGCACAACCTGGCGGCTGACTTCCTGTAATAGTTTGAGAGCGACCTGATCTTCGCATTTACCATTTTGTATCTCTACCATTAGTCTTGATTCTTCAAACAGACTAATTAATAGTTTCATATTTTCTTCTGACTCGGCATCTTTGAGAGAGCTCGAGTTCAAATCATAGTTTTGCGTGGATAATAGGTAGAATAATCGATGGATCGATGGAGAATGGGGTAGAGAAGCAATCAACGGGGGAGCATTTTCCGTCGATACTACTTTCCCGATCCATTCCTCAAGGAATTCATTTATTTGAGAAGCCAAGACTTCTTGGTACGCCTTTGAATAGATCTGTAATTGCTCCTTTGCCACTGCTAGCATCGATGTCTGACCACTATTGAACGTTTCGTCACTGTCATCTGGAAGAAGGCAATCGAAAAGAGTAGACAAACTGTTGCACGCTGTCGAGGCTGCAACAAGCCCATTCAAAAGACAAATTTGAACATCCATTTGAACACGATGAATGTCAACATTTCCTGAGGGTGGGTCAGCCCTCTTTTTGTCCTTTGCTGGTGAACTCTTGTCAATGTCCTTTTCTAGAGCACTTAGGAACAGATTGAACCCAGAACTTGGAGCCTGTTCTTTGGTACCGTCCTTTTCGTCGGCCACATCTCTCATGACGCGGCATCCCTTTTGCTCCATTAACGCTTTATGAATACCACCTTCCGTTCCCCAAATCTCTACAACAGAGTTCGCGGTCAAAATAATTGTTTTGGGACTGAGAGTACTACTAGCTCTTTCAAGGCATCGCTGTGATATGTAATAAGCATCTTCCACCACAGAAGGAACGTATCTGTCAGTTCCCATTACAATTTGCACAGGCTGTGCCAATTCTATAGCAGTTTCAACATTTCGCGACAGTAGTTGAGATTCTGCTGTTGAGTAAAGGAAAATATGCTCCGCAAGATGCTGTTCTAGAACGGAATTATCCCCTAACTTGGCATCGTTGACCAGGTGCTTTGTAAAAGCTTCATATCTATGCAGAACCTGGCATATAAATGCCATTTCATCCAAGTTGGAATCTATAATTGGTGCCGCTGCATCTGCATTGTCAGCAAGAAACCATTCTCCTACTGTTTTACCAAGATTGGATGCCTCCTTGTGAAGCACCCTTGTTGTCGTACAACACATTTCCAGCAATAATGATTGCACTTTGGCTTCAAATCCGTTGACTCTCGATATATTATCGCTCTCACGTGCTTCATCTTGTTCTTTTAAGAGTAAAAGAATATCTGATATACCGTCTTTCCACATTAAAAGAGGATGAATAAGGGAAGATGCCTCTCCAAAGATGAAAGTAATGGCATGAGCGTGCGGTCTTTTTTCCACGTTATTATCTCTGTCATTGTAATTATCATTTTCAAGAGTTGATTGTATGTATTCAACAATAGGTATTGATTGAGCTTTGGCGATCTTTCTCAAGTTAGCAAGTGATGCGATAGAGGGTTTGGACCTTTGTCGAAGTACTGCCCTTTGATATTCTGCATATTCTTCAAAGTTTCTCTTTTCTCCAGAACCGAAAGTTTCTCCAGTTTCAACTGAGAGACGTATAGATATTTCCACCATCTGCGCAATAGCTTGCTGGCATTCAAGTCCATCGTCGATAACAGTTTGACTATTGGATGTCCTTTTAGCACCAAATAAAATGTCTAGGACGTCATAGCATAAGTGTTTAGCTTTGACAAGACAGCTTTTGACCATGGCCACATATATATCATCAGTATCCATTGTCACTGGTGCAGCATCTTGCATAGCTTGGACTGATCGATATATTGCATCGAGGGATGTATGGCACTCAGTGACCTGAGCAGATTGGATTTTGTCAGGTTCCAAGTGCCGATACGTTGAGACCTTGTTTCTTGTTTCCTCGAGTTGAATGTAGAAATCTTCGAAGAAATTCTCCATTTTTTGTAATTGATATTGGCCAGGCAATGAACTTTAACTTCTCTGCTATCTTGGTAGCTGTAGGATCCGATAAGGGTGCACGCAATAGTTGAAGTGATGATGAAGTAAAAAGTGCGACCAATAGATCTATGATCTGAAGAATCTCCTTTTATTGCTTCTCTTCTTGTTTTCACTCTGCTCTTAACTTTCAGGGCTGCCCCCGGGGTTGGAGGGAATCTTAACCTGCATTTATGACATATTCCTATGTAAAATGTAAATAACCATCGATAAACAAATAAAACTCTGACGTCACCTTGCTCGCCTCTCAATCAATCTGTTGAGACTGTTGACATCATCCAACATCCATTCAACAAACACGATATCTAGATATCTTTTCTGTAATTTCTTTTCAACAGACATTGGACATGATACACATGATAGTACATGATACATCAGATTAATCATCTCCATCATTAGAGTTCATTCAATAGTGATTACTACTAATCACCTCAACCATAAAACTCTTTTTTGTGCTAGCTACCTCACTTCACTATGGCACCTAGTATTTCCTACTGCACCATACTGGCATTTCTCACAATGCAGGCTGCAACTACTGCTGCCTTTACTCTCACCCAAAGCCCAGCACTACTAAGATCTTCTTCAACGTACCAAACGACACAATTCACACCACCCTTCTCCAAAGCCACAAGACTCAACAGCTACGAACCTCCCGAAGTCTCTGAAGCCAGAGCAAATAATAAGATACCCCCCTATCCAAAAATAAGCGATCTCGTGCGATACTACGATCTTGATGGGGGGAAGAAAGAAGGCCAAGAACTCGTTGGAAAACTATCCTACATCCAAAGCAGATCCTCCTCAAAAGATGCTTCCGTCGAATGGATGGCTGATGTCACAGAATTGGACAATGTTGGGGGAGGCTACTATGCCGAATACCCAAGTCGTAGACGACGCAAATCAAAATTATACAATATCTCACAGTTATCGCCCCTCATTGGCAGCTATGTCCGCTCAGAAGAAGCGTTCAAGGTACCAACTGATGCAATGGGGAATGTCAAGCCACTCTTTGATTCCTTTAATTTAGTGGATTATCAAGGACCTGTCGCTATTAATGTCAACCAACAAGTGGTCGATTCAGATTTGCAAAGATATGGAGATCTCAAGTCACAGCTATTGAAAGATGCCCTCATTGCAGGATTAGTAGGGACGTTGATTGCAGATCTTGTCGGTGGATTGGGGAATGCGCTGGTGTACTTTGCAGGAGCCATCTCGGGTGTTGGATATTTATTCTTTCTTTCTGTCAAAACTGATACGGTCGCTAGTGCGGATGCTAAGTTTGGTTCCAGCGTGGCGAATGTGAGGTTCGCCCTGCCCTTGATATTGTTATTGAGCATCGCCTTTCAAAATCTTGTTTCGGGTGGTGTGGAGTTTACCATGGATAGCATCTTTGATTCTGTTACTAGGGAGCAGTTCTGTGCTGCCATGCTGGGGTTTTTGACATATCGCATACCCCTATTTGTCTCTCAGTTGGGGCCGATTATTGGTGAAACAGCTGGGGTGGCATTGCCTGGTAGTGCAGGGATTGCGATGCAAATGGCAAGAGATGCCAAAAAAACCGTGGAGAAGAAGGATGTTATACGAGATGATCTCAAGACTGTGTTATTAGTGTCGGGGCCGGCGGGAACTGGCAAGTCCGTCTTGGTCGAAAAGTTGATTGAAGAGGGTGGAGGAAAGCTTGTAAAGCCTATCTATGTAGATAGAGTTGCTGATCCAATGGGCTATGAACAATTAGAGTCTCGTAATGAAATTCTACAGGTAGATTTGACAGGAAGGTATGGTCTCACCGAAGATAGTGTACTGAATGCTGTTGGAAAGTATAAGAATGAAGATGGAGAGGAGGTCGACCAGGTTGTTGTGATAGATGCTGACGTGGAACTTTCCAAAAAAATGACATCAGTGGGAGGAGTTAGACTGGTTGGAGTTTGGGTGGGTCTCGATGCTTTAGATAAGTTTGAAGAAAATCTGACGGAACAGATTGCATCTGGTATGATTCCAATCCCAGATGGGGAAAATGCTGATAGTGTACGTCGAACTAAGATACGTGAGATTATCAAAGACATTGAGTATGGGGTTGTTAGCGGAATCTTTGAATTTACCGTGCTTAATGATGATTTTGATGATAGTTTGCTGCAGCTCAAGAATGCTGCTGAATACTGCTACAAATAAATATTGTAGCACCATGCCTAAATGAAGAAATAAAGTCGAACTTATTCGAGACTGATGGAAGGATGAGCGGTGAAGTCTTCGAGTCATTGTCCTATGCAAATGATAGACGGGATGTTGTGATTTTGACTAATGCATTACGAGTACATTTATCCTCACGTCATGGAACGCGATTTATTTCTAAATGTCTATTATTTATCTTTCTTGTCCTTCTTCGTTTTCTTGAGCAGTGCAGATGTGTGCATCTCTGCTGAAAAGGATGCATTCTTTCCAGCGAACGTAGTAGTCCGCTTCACTGCTTTTCTACCAATCATGTAGTAATTCTTTAGTATGTATCCCAAGACTCTCCCCATGATGATACACCACATCAGCTTTGGTAAACACTTCGAAATTGTTTGCGATAGCGTAGAGCTGTCTTGAATGTACCAAGGAGATATTTGAATTTCAGACCAGGGAGTTGATGAATTCCATTTGAAGATTGGTTTCATACCCTTCAAATTTGCCAGACCGTGAATGAGAACTGCTGGAAGTAGCATTCTCCAGAGCGGCATATTTAAGCCAAGTACATCTCTTTTTGCAAGTTCCAGTGCGGTCATAGAGCCACACAGTTCATGTATTGGGTATGCACCTCGAAAAAATGCATAAAAGGTCTTGTGCGCATCTCCGCGCTTAGTATACATTAGAACTCTTCGCGTTGTATCACAGAATTTCATTCCCAGACTTGCAGCCAACATATGCGACGCATAGCTATTAATATTTGTCACAGCAGCTTCACCGGGCTTTCGGACAATCTCGTCTAGAACATACTTGGTTCGCCTTTTCTTTTTCTTTTTCCCATTTGATTCGTTCTTGGGCACTTTCCTCCAGCAATAGTTCCTGGGTAATTTGGTGCTCAGTTGCACCACTTTGAGTTTCATAAACTCCTCAATGATTGGGGCTGCGATGCAAGTGGCGGCAAAATCAGCGGCAAAAAGAGTGATTCGTTTTGGGCGATAACTCTGCTCCCTTAGTGTCCAAGGAAGTATTATCAGTGGAACATCGGGTGTAAGGGAGAAGATGGATGGTTCCCAAATCATAAATACCCCAATGCGAATGATTGTCGTCACAATAACTTCCAACATGAATGCACTGAAGTAACCCATTGTTGCCGATGTATAGAATGTGCTCACCTACGTACAAATGCGTACGTGAAAAGGACATGAAATGAATCAGTAATAGTTGTTTTTGAAAGAAGTCATATATTGTAATCACAAACTCCACAATACTCACCAATGAGTTGAGATCATTCTCTTTCGCATCAAGGACAAGCAGTGATGTCATAAGTGGGGCAATAAATGTTGTTAGCACACTTCGAATGATCTTTTTGAATTGTAGATTGTACTGTACCATTTCCAAGGTTCTTGGCGATACGGCACAATAACAAAGCAAGCAATTCCACATTGAGAAGAAAGCAATTTTCTGTACGGCATCAAATGAAAGTAGTGCTCCCACGCTTTTCGATGTAACAGCTGCTATTGACTTCGGTGATTCATTGGCAATTGGATCAGCAGCTTTCAGTAGATCGTTACTGCTGTTCATTTGCTGAAATTTATCACTCTGTTCCATGGACCTCATGTCGACAGTATCTGACCGCTGAGGAGGTGATGGAATGAATGGCTGGGGTACAAATCCATTGTGTGCATTACCAGACATTTCCTGTGTTTGAGGTTGCTGCTGTTGTTGCATTGAAGATTGGTAATGGTGCTGAGGAGGATAGGGCATTGAATATCCAGGTTGACTTGCCGCCCAAGCTTGATACTGCTGCTGTGTCTGCATTATTTGCTGCATATATTGTTGTTGGGGATGATTTACTGGACCATATGTGTTTTCACTGTTGTACATATAAGGTGGAGCATACTGAGGATGCTGTGTTTGTGGTGTTTGTTGCAGTGGCACTTGCTGAGATTGCGAAGGTTGAGGATATTGAGGATAAGGATATTGGTGCTGCCCTTGCGGCGATTGCTGTTGTGGCCCTTGATGTGATGACATTGGTTGCTGATATGGCATATTGTGATAGTGATATGGAGGACTCTGTCCTTGTTGCTGTGGAGGTCGCCTTTGAAAATTGGGATCGTATTGCTGTAATGCTCCAGACTGATTTGGATTAGTTGGGGATGTCGGTTGATTGCTTTGCTTTGTCATTGTCGACGAGTCATCTATGGGTCTATTTATGCCTGGTGGTTGTGTGGGTGATTGATAGATTGTTCGCTTTTCATTTGGACTCGTGTTTTCGTCTTCTGCATCATCTGTTGATTCTGCATCACTGAAATAAACTGGTAAATTTGGCAAGGTATAACCTAAACCATCATCGGTATCATCTGTCATGTCTGTGCCATGACTATCATCATCCGAATGAATATGATGTTCTTGTTGATCAAGATACTGCTGCCGCTGTTTTTGACTTTCGCGGTCTCTTTGTAGCTTGCGCTGTTTCTTATACTTGGATCTATCTTTGCTGGTCCAAAGTTGACCATTTTCTTCTGATTGATCATCGTCAGAATCTTGCCGAGGCGACGCTATTCTTTCTACCTTCTGTTGTGCATTGTGCTGCTGTGGATAACTTTGATGAATTGACTGCTGCGCATGTTGCTGGGAATTAGGGTAATTTTGTCCTTCTGGCTCAAGCGGTTGTGCTACCAATGGTGCCTGTCGTTCAGGATGCTCCATAGTTTGCCCTGCGTTAGAGGCAGTATTTACACTTCTATTATAATTCGACGCAGGGGGGTTAGGGCTAGGGCTAATGGTAGTGGTAGTACTAGCACTAGAGTTTTTATTAGCACTAGTGGCTGTTGCGTAATCTGTTTCTTCCAGCATAGCTTGCAATTTCTTGAGCGTTCTTAATGGCTGGGAGGCAGAACCGTCTGTACTTTCGCCATCAGTATATCTTTGCATCATACTTTCTTCTCCTTCACCTTCGCTATCCAGTCCATGATCATTTTCATCATATTCCACTGCATCATCCACATTATCCTCGTCTTCTGGTATTTCATCATCGTGATCAGTATCTGATAATATATGACTATCGTCAGCGTCGGAATCATCAGAGGAAGATGCAGATGAGAAGACAGCTGCACTGGCTGGTCTGTATGGTTTCACCGATGCAGAGTTTGAAACATTCGATGCAATAGATGAAGTGGCTTGATTGAACGCATTGATTAATATCAATGTATTCATGGTACAGTAAGTACACTTCATTATAGCAATCTTTTGCTTGTTGGTATTGATAGAACTAACTCGTTGGAAACTGCCTACGCGTGTACCGTGTACCTGGTAATTGGATGTAAAATATTCCCAGAAGCCTTTTGAAGCAGCTGAGGAAGCTCAAAAAATACGAAGAAAGCTGTTTCTTCTATGTAGTAAGGAAAATTGGTTGTAAAAGAGTCTTAATGCAGCCGCCGCTATCAGATGTGTGGTGTGGAGTTGTGGTTTTTGTTGCTTGGTGCTTGTGGTTTGGAAGTTGGAAGGGGAAAAGAGAAAAACAAACGGAAATTTGAAGATACCTCAAATAATAGCCTCAAATCTCAAATTAAAATGTGTGCATCTATCTGGGGGTTCGCATTGAATTTCATTAGTATTTAGCTGGTATTTAGTAGTGTAAATAGCTTTGAGAAATGGCCTGACAATCTCAAATCATATTTTTTGTTCTTTCGCCTCAATCTTCTTCTTTCTGACTACATATAGATATCTGTACATATTTGATATTTACATTCCAACGACATCACTATCACCATCATGCTGTTTGCTTTCTTTGGTTGCGCTGCCTTGCTTGGACTTGCCAATGGTCAGTTTGAACCCTTAACGGCAGAGCACTTTGATGCTTGGATGACAAATCATGGCAAGGCAAATGAAGATCCATCCAAATACCAACAACGATTCCAGAACTTTCTCGTTAATTCCATAGTTGTGCAAAACCATAACCAAGCCTTCGAGAAGGGATATACTTCATATGCTATGAGTCTGTTGGACTCTAAATTTGCAGATCTGACTGATGCCGAATTTGAGGCTAGCCATTTGATGACATGGCAGAACTGTTCGGCCACCACACACTCATCCAGCGGTCCAATGGCTTCCGATGTCGAGTAAGTTCCACGCCGCGCATTATTGCCACAAACAATAACATTTCTGTACAATGTTTACTCACAATATATTATAACCTTTCTGCACCCCATCCACTGCCACAGGCTGCCGACTCACGTCGATTGGAGAACCAAAGGCATCATCACTCCCGTCAAGAACCAAAAAATGTGCGGATCTTGCTGGACATTTAGCACCAGTGGAACCTTGGAGGCACATACTTGCATGAACAATCCAGATTTGGATTGTTCCACTTGGAGTGGATTGTCTGAACAACAGATTTTGGACTGTGCCGGAGACTTTGATAATCACGGATGCAGTGGAGGCTTGCCCAGTCACGCCTTTGAATACATCAAGTATGCCGGAGGCATTGATAGCGAGGAAGAGTATCCGTACCGTGCCGATGATAAAGGCCCGTGCGCAGTATCATCACTTGGGTTTGCGGCCGAAGTGGCAGAAATTTACAACATCACCAGTGGTGATGAAGATGATTTGATGACTGCCATTGCGGCGGTTGGACCAGTGAGTGTGGCATACCAAGTATCACCCGACTTTCGATTCTACAGCCATGGAGTTTACGATAGTTTCAACGCTACTACCAACCATACTATGTGTAAGTCGGACGCACAGAGTGTGAACCATGCTGTGGTTGCAGTTGGCTACGGAGAAACTGAAGCTGCCAAGGGTAAGCCTTCTGTACCATATTACATTATTCGCAACAGTTGGTCTACTTCGTGGGGTATGGAAGGATATTTTTGGATCAAGCGAGGTGATAATCTATGTGGAATCAGCGACTGTGCGTCCTATCCCATTGTCCCCAAATCAGACAAGAAGAAAAATATCAAGAAAGATGACACCTTCGATGTAACAACTTCTCGTCTTCGCAACCCTAAAGGCCTAAACAATCAGTCAATTCATGCAAGCTAGTACTGCTGCTGCATCTGTTATTAAGTGTATCAATACACTAAATCAGTAAATCAAATCGTAACAATTATAATATCTATTATTTACATCGTGAGTTCTAATGGAGTAATATCGACGTGAATTGTCTCACCAATCGGCATGGCTTCCGTGCCAGCTTTTGAAGAATCTGGTATCAATCGATTAATCTCCTAACGAGACCCTTATCAGTCTTGAGGTTGACGTTTTCTAGGAATTCAAATGCTTGACCGGGGTGAAGAAGGGTGGATGGTACATCTAAAGCGAAAAAGAAGCATCAAACTTGCTAGTCCTGTATTCATTAGCGATAGTCGTAATTGTAATATGAGAAGGGTACATACATGGTCGATCCAAAATTTTGGTGTCCATTAATGATCCACGTGCGGCTTATTGTCGTTATCAATCCCTTGGATGCACAAACTACGACCCATCAATTGAAGTCGAGTATTTCAATTGATAACAATGACTGAATAAATCTAAATTCAAATAGTGGCATATTTATTTAGCTTTTAGAAATGGCCTGTCAATAAATCTCAAGTCATATTTCAGCCTATTTTTATTTGTTCTTTCGCCAAATTTATTGAATTGGCTGGAGTTGGTAATTGGTAATTGGTAGGTTTGTATCAAAATGATGTACGATCCTGTATCCTAAATCCTAACTATATACATCATCCTATTATCACAACACAACATATGAACATTCAAACTATTGTTTCAATCTTTGTAAGCAAGACACGGATCATTGAAGAAAAGAAGTGGATCTGCAAATGAGGTTTCATAAGCAAAGGTCCAGAATGAACTCATTGCAATACAAATACGTTCTCATTGGAATAGCAATCATCTTTGTCATCGTGACAACCAATCTCCTCCCTCTCCCCTCCATCACTATATTCCCCTCCAAAGCATGCATGGTCTCATTTGGAACTTATAATGGTCATAAATATAGATCTCCGACGCAGACGATATCAGAAGGAAGATGTCTCGTCGAAAGCAAATGGATGAGAGTTATGCAACATTCAGTCAAAATAGATCCCAATTCATCAGATATCATCAATGATTGGTTGTTCATTGATTATCATGATAGAATTAATGTATTAGTGGAAGATCCAAAGAGTAATGCAAAGGAAGGTGATATCCGTTACCTAGTGTTCAAGCAGAGTAAATATTCTTTGGAGGGGAGGGAATCGCTCGCTATTGTGGGGGGTATCATTGAACCTGGTGAAAGTCCTCTCTCTGCTGCCAAAAGGGAGGTGGAAGAGGAAATGGATGGAATCTCATGTGAAGAGCAAATAATGCTCGGAAGGTATAGGACAGATGTAAATCGTGGGATAGGTTTTGTCAATTCATTTTTGTTCAGAAACTGTAAAAAGGATGGGGGTAATACTGCCGAAGATAGAGAGAAGATTATGAATGTCGCAGATGAGGTTGGAAAGCCGGATGCTGAAAGGCAAGATGTAATATCAATGACAAAGGATGAGGTGAAGGAAAGCGTGAAAAGAGGAGAATTTTTGGAAGTTCAATGGAGCAACAGTGTTGCTCTGGCAATGCTACATTGATAGTTATATATAAATATGTTAGGTATGCGCAGTTGGTTCGAGGTGGTATCTATTTTAGTATAGACAGGCTGATTGGCGACATGTAACAGAGTGATCATATGAAAACATTATAGCACATTGAACATGATGATGTACGCTAATCTACTGACTGGCTGTTTTCGGTTTCTCTTTTGAATGATACATGAATTCTGACTTTGAAATACTGCACGTTCACTTACCGGCAATGTATATCTATTTGGCTGAAAATGAAGCACTTAGTAGGAAGTCAAAAGTAAATCTACCCGTATTCCCTATGATATGTTTGATGTTTGTCCTCAGGTCATCATGCACTTTGATTCAATTAGTTATTTGCAATGAACAACCACTGTTTTTACTGCAAGTACCAAGCGACAAGCATTAAGCAAAGTCCGGCGATTATAACCTAAACCAGCCTAAACCACTCCATGCGATCAGGTCCAATTTTGATTCTCGCTAGGTACCTTCACGTAAGTACGTTACACATCTTTTAATTATTTGTCCTTCAGAAAAATACCCGTTTTAAGTGCTTCTCTAGAGTCAAGCTAGTAGCAGTAGCTACAATGCGTTGACAGCCCAAGTTATATAAATCTCCTCAATACAAGAAGTAGTAAATGTTAGAATGTGCCTATTTGTGGTTTATGGACGATTACTGATGAACTGGCATCATCACACCATCAACCAACATCTGTCCATGTGGCCAATCATGGCATTGAAGAGCATCTAATTTTTTCCTTTTGGTGGAAGACTTTGAGTGTCAACCCACCCTGGTGCACAGCACCACTAGTGGTGATACTAGGCGCCATTCAATCCATTAAACTATTTCATTTTCATCTTGATCTTGACTGCTGTACCTATCAAATAGACTCATGCCCCG
>Ga0306864_1000291_pt1 | contig 24141 bp, 16 predicted proteins | sample AntRauTorckE5430_FD_190448 | JGI IMG/M metagenome (GOLD analysis project Ga0306864, IMG submission 190448) | Saline lake microbial communities from Rauer Islands, Antarctica - Metagenome Torckler E5 #430 (v2) (version 2) | ecosystem: Environmental > Aquatic > Non-marine Saline and Alkaline >...
GCCGTGCTGATACCACGAGTGTGATGTTTTGCCGTGCTGATACCACGAAAGCAAACAGCACGATATCTTTTAGATATTATAAGAAAGTCAAGCAAAAAGCTTGCCGTGCTGATACCACGAGTGTGATTTGGAAATGGTAGAAGCTTAGAGAAGAGAAATATCCGTTCCATGGAGTAGCACTTCGTCTCATTCTTTATGTACAGCTATCGACCTGTTCAATTGAGTGAGTCTTTTCAAAGTTGGAAAATATCTTCAAAGTCACCAGCGATGATTTGAAGGAAGATATGTGTGAAGTCCGCTTGCTTTTGCAAGTGAATGGAGTTTTGGATGAGCTGTATAATGCATTAGTGGTCAATTATGTTGAGGAGTAATCTTTTAATTGTTTGTGTTCTTGAATTTTTTCTAATCTGTTCTAATTTCAAATTTAGAATTGACAACGGAACAACCCTGGAGCCTGGAGAGAGAGCTGAAGCTAGATTGGAATGCAACTCAATAATTAAGAAAGAAGTATCCGACTTCAAAAAGTAAATTACAAATTACAATAAGAAACAAGCGAAGATGTCGGAGGAGACAACCGAGGTTATTGACGAACCAAAGCCGCTCGAAGGAAGCTTTCAAATTAAAAGTATCCAAATGAGCGACGTTGAATCGAAGGAGGTGTTATGGAAATCTCAATTCCCCGGCAGTAACGACTGGGAGAAGGACCAAATTGAAATTCGTCTACCACGCGAAATTTTATCATGCTCAGCAGTTGCTCGCGAGATTGAATTTTCTTCTCAAGACGAAATCCAAGAGCTTCGTCTGATTCAGAAGGTGCTGCTGCATGATCATCTCATTGAAGAGTGGGACTTCTCTTTCGGCTTTGTAATTCCATCTTCAACAAATACCTGGCAAAATATCATCGTTTCATCTCCTGAAGTAATGGATGCTTCTGTTCTGAGCGGAAATGTTACCATCGAGACTTCATTCTATGATAAGGATACTATTGTAGCTCAAAGCGTGTGGAGCATTTTTTATGATTGATTGAAGGAGGGTACACGCATTGCAACCCCGTCGCTCTAGGTGTGGTAAAGTACAATCAACTGATATGTGGTAATGCACATCTTATCAGTTCGAGTTGGTGCGTGTGAAGGACAATAATTCAAGCGCCAAGATGAATATCCAGGGTAACTGACAAATAACTAAATGATCGAGATCGATTTTTTATGGGTTGGCATTCCTCCAATTCCAGTAGGTGTGTCTTATCTCTTAGCTTCTACATCCTCAAGATATGCTGCTGCTTCTCTGACAAGGGTGACATCTCGCTGCTCATCAAGAATTCGAGCACATGCCATAATAATATCTTCGTCATTCGACACTGCGGCGAACAAGAATGGATATTGTCCTCTGAACTGATTTGAATCATCTGGCATCATGGGCAATGTTGCATTTCGTTCAAGAGATGCCCGCACTTCTTCCATTGCTACAACGACCGGACCGTCATCCTCATCCTCCTCCTCATCAGAACTATTCATTTCAATATCTTCACAAGCCATACCTGCATCATTTGTGTTTGAATGTGCATTATTATTTTTGAATGATGCACCGCTAATGTTTGACTCGACGACGTTGTCCCCATCAGTATCAATGTCCATTTCGAAACGTGTCATTGTTAAAGTAAGCAAATCACTTGCGACTTGCTGCATTGCATCATACTGATTATCTCCCCCTTTGTCTCCAACGGAACCAGTAGCAGTATTAGTAGCTGGTTGACAGATGCTCCTGCAAGTCTTTGCAATCCGCTGTATAGCAGGCATGAATACATTCCCACCAGCAAAATCTTCTTCGTGAAAAATGCTAGAATCAAAGTGCTCCAACTGATGCTTGACAGTGACCATGAAGGCACAAAATAGTTCTGCTAGCATATCCTTAGTCTGAATTGTCTCTCCACTGACCAAGGAAAGCATATAGATGACATCCCTCCAATGTTCAAGGGATTTTAAACAAGAGCATTTGATAAATACACAGAAGCTCAATTGCATCTCTCCAATGAGCACTTTCCATTGATTATTATAGTAATCCTTCAGTATCTTTTTAAAGAGGGCATCTGCTGGTCGCTGATGATGCTGGCACTGTTGCTGATATGGTGTGTCCCTTGGGTTCATGAAAAATGCCGTGCGTTGTGACGGTGATAGAGATGCCAAGTATCTTCTTGTGCCGCTGTGAGTATGTGCTTTCATAGTTTGTAGTTTTGCATCAACAATATCAATGGCTGGAATCGGCATGTACTTCATGGTCAGACCATCTTGATCGTGTCCACTGGCATTGGTATTGGCATTGGCATTGGCATTGGCATTGGCATTGGCATTGGCATTGGCATTGACACTGGCATTGTTATCATTGATGATATAATCCTCATGCTTGTCCAGGGAGTAAGCACCGGGAATTATTTTATCACCAGATCCAGTGAGTGAATGTCTCATAAGTACTTTGTTGGAAATATACTGTGTGAGATATGCGGTCCAGATATTAATACTCGCAGCATGAATAATCCTTGGACCTTGAGTATCAGGATATACAGCACCAGGACATATTACACCACCATCAGCAGAAAGAGAAACATCAGCAGAATCACGACCTTGATTGGCAGTAAAGTTTGAATAATGAATCATTTTGGATGCATCTATGAATTCATTTGAATGATTCATCATGGAATTTTTCAGATTCAATAAAGTAATGGGATCCATTTCAGTCGATAATTCTTCGGTGTGACGATTGTACTCTCTTGCCACGAAGTAATCACAATTTGGATCGCATGAGAAAAGCACGGCTAATCCTATCGGCATGGCCATTGACAAGGATGTTTCATTGGCATTCTTTCTTGTTGCATTACCAGCCTTGAGAGTGAAAAGATGAAAACCGATTGGAATGTCCCGAATTACCAGAATGTCCTCATCCTTCCTCAATGTATGGGATCCACTGCCATCAAGAGATATAGTCGTATGAATTGGAAGCTTTAGAAGAGCTACTGTCCCAGTAATCGGTTTCGACATACTATTGATTGCTTGACACTAACTTGTAGTATATCAGAATTTGTGGTCGTCGTAACTACCAAGCTGCCTATCATATCATTATAATATAATACCTGCCTATCCAAGTAACACACCAAGAGATACAACCTTGCCACAACAGACAAACTACTATTCGCTATCATACTTTCGGTATCATACAGATTTTCCAAAAATACAGAAAAATACAGAAAATTCACAAAATACGTGTTGTCGAACAATACTCAACCCCCAACTATAGAGGGATTATATTCAAAGTGTCTGAGAGCCACGAATTCTCCTCACCAGTCCTCACCGCACATTATTTGCTGCAATACAGTGCAAAACAGTCTTGTGTCATAAAATCATTGAATTGGTAAAACTCATATCTCACATGTCACTCCATTCCAATAGTGCTGTTTGAACCAACCAACCAATCAACTTACCAATCCATCAAGCAATGGGGAAAAGCAAGTCAACGGGTTCATTCACGAGTGCATCAGCTAAGTGGGAATCACTGCCATGGTCGAAAGTCCAAGTCAATAAAGATACTGATGCCGACATTGAGGCTGATGAACTAGACGATTCCAAATATCTTAAAGCTGCCAATCACTACGATAATCCGGAGGCAAACCCCTCTGATCTATACGATGTTAAATCCAGTAAGGGAATAGATTACCTAGTAGGTGCCAATGATCCTGGAATATTTCTTGGTCTAGAAGTCATTGACGGGAGTCAATACTCTGTTGAAAAGATTCCCATTCGAAATGAAATCACCAAGCAAAAAACGGGAGGTTTCGTCACTAAACTTATCGTGAAAGATGCTGTAGCCCAAAGCATGAAGGAAGAAGTCGAACTTCAAAAGGCTAACCAAAAGAAGAATGCAAGTGCAAAGAAACTGATATCCGTCAAAGATAAGACACTACCCCATGATGAACAGGATGCCAAGACATTGTCGAGAAAACAACGTAATAGGCTCAAATTAGAAAAAATCAAGGAGAAAAGGAAGGATATCAAATTACAAAAGAAACGGAAATGGGAAGAAATAGAAGCGGCTAACAAAACGAATGAGAAAACTGATGGTGACTCTCAAAAGAATACCGAAGTAAAGGACAATGTTGGTCTTCGAAAGGAATCAAAGGACTTGCAAAAGATCAAGAAAAAACAGAAGAGTAAGGCAGAGAAGGACAAACAGAACCTCGAGGCAGTACCTAAAGAGAAGATGGAATCCACACGGGTGTCATGGTCCATTGCTACCGGAGGTGTCTATCTACATCCAGACATTTGTGCATCTCTCTACAGATTAGGATTCGCTGGACCCACTCCTATTCAATCTAGCACTTTGGCTGCAAGCATTCTTGGACAAAGGGACGTTGTTGGAGCTGCCCCTACCGGAAGTGTAAGTCAATTTATATTTTTGCGATTTTATGATTATCTAACAGCGAGATTACCATCTATCATGACAACCCTCATATCTGTAGTTTTGAGCTCATCATCGCGTTTTCTTTCTTTCTTTCTTTGTAGGGTAAAACACTTAGTTACTTACTTCCAATTCTTCATGCTCTTCTTACCGAACAAGATGAACAGAGAAATGCACCCATAACACAATATCCACTCACTGCCTTGATTCTATGCCCAACACGTGAGCTTGCCATGCAAGTGTCCATGGAATTTTCTAAATTGGTCAATGCAACTTCGGGGACACCGTCGAAAAGCTTGATTCGATGTGGAACAATTGTCGGAGGGCTATCCGAACAGAAACAAAAACGAGTTCTAGATACGAAACGTCCACCTGTTCTAGTTGGAACTCCTGGTCGTCTTTGGGACTTGGTGAGTTTTACACATATCTGAGTTTGCTATAAATAATGATATTGCTCCGTGAAGACAAAATCCGCATGATTGATTCTCAGTACTTGTTACTGATAATATGAAACAATAATGCTTCGACTTTTGCACGTCAGTCTGAGACCAAACGATATGTCTATTAACCCCCTACGTTCACTGCGATGCCCATTTGTCACCATTGACTCACACACTCCTCTTCTTTTACAGATGTCTTCTGGCGAGCATGAACATTTAGTAAACCTGAAACAGCTACGTTTCCTGGTCATTGATGAAGCAGATCGGATGATATCGCAAGGGAACTTTCCACAACTTGAAGGAGTATTTGATAAAATCCAACAGGCCAACCCATCTTTAGAATATATGGAGGCTCATGCTGAAGAAGAATACGAGAGTGACTCAGATGATGAGGATAGATTACAAAGCCTCCCGGGCATTCGTGGTGAGGCAAAGGTACACATGCTCGATGATGAACTCCTTCGAATGATTGATCGTCAAAATGCGAGGCGTGCGGATGGTCATGAGTTAAGCGATGGAGAAGAATCAGACTTAGAGGAAAGCACCGTAGCGGCACCCCAGCCTCTTGAAATCGATGATGAAGAGTACGAAGCCCAACAGCGTGCCATGCTTCTAGATAACGACGATAAGATGAATAGCAGCGATGGCGATGAAGATGATACAACCGATATTGTCAAAAGACAGACCTTTATATTTTCCGCGACGCTCACACTCCCGACATCGTCACACCAAACAATTGATTCTCAATTTCAGAAACAGAATGGAAAGAAACGGGGTAAACTGTCGATCGACGGTGCCATTGCTGAGATATTGGAAAAAGTGGGTGCGCAGGGACAAACCAAAGTGGTTGATTTGTCAACCTCTGGTCACCCACAGCCTGCTAAAGCGAAAAGAAAAAATGAGAGTGGCACGGAATCCACCACCAAGCCTACTGTCAAACTACCTCCAGGCCTGTCCTTGTACGAGATCAAATGTACTCAAAAGCACAAGGATTCACATCTGTACTCTTTCCTAGCGAGCACCAAACAAGGATCTTCTGGTCCCTGTCTTGTATTCTGTAATTCCATCGGTGGAGTGAAAAGGGTAGGTGAAACTCTCAAGATTCTCGGGCTTCCAGTTAGAATGCTTCATGCACAAATGCAGCAAAAGGCCCGACTTTCTGCCCTCGAATCGCTGAGTAAGTCAAATTCTCGTTCGATTGTGGTTGCCACAGATGTAGCTGCACGAGGCTTAGACATCCCATCTGTTGCTTCAGTAGTGCATTACGATGTTGCAAGAGCTGTTGATACATTTGTCCATCGTGCCGGTCGTACTGCCCGCGGAATTGGAGAGAAGGCTGTTGGATGGAGTGTGTCCCTCGTTGCTGCACCGGAAGAAAGGAACCATCAGAGCATCTGCAGAGCAGTCGAGGGTGATTCCACATCATTTGATATTGCCCCAATTGACAGCCGACTCCTTGCAAGTGCTCAGGAACGCGTGAATCTAGCTTCTAAAATTTTTGTTTGCGAAGACAATGAATCGAGAACAAATAAGAATAATCAGTGGTTCATTGATGCAGCCAACGACGCTGGGCTCGAGCTAGACCAAGATCTTTTAGACGACGGTCAACTGGGAGGTTCAAAGAAAGATCGTCAACAGTACCTGGACGCGAAGAGAGCAAGGCAAGAATTGAAGATGCTACTAGCAAAGCCAATGAGAAAACGGGCTTTTGGAAAGTTTCTTTCTAATGCTGGTCTCCGTGACGCCATAAAAAGTGAGCAAGAGGTGAAACCTTTTATTGTTCCAGACACGGGCCCAAGCAAAAAGAAGAAGAAGCAAAATAAAGAAAGGTGAGTTTTTATACAAACATGTGTCTATGCGTCCATACTAGGCCTTCGTCCTCTACAATGGGCAGAAAGTTTTCCAAGTGACGCTAAAGAAAACAAATTTCACAATCAATGGCGCAGACAATGCACCATTGGTGAAAAGCTCTATCTCTAAAGGGAGAGAAATGTACTTCTTCATGTACAATTCTCTGGGAGTTTCAGAGCAACATTATAATCCATCATTTCTTGTTAAACTATCTCTCACAATCCTTTTTGTTATCCTATCTATCATCACATAAAAAGGCTGAATATTGATAACATAAAAGTGTAAATATAGAAGCATCATGTACAATAGCTTAGAATGAGGATGATGAATATGAACAAGAAATCTTCAGTTTGAATTTTCAACGCACAGTTCTGCCTCCCAGCAATTAAAACTATTAAAATATATTGTACTGCAGTTAGAGTTTAATACCTTTAATGATGCTCGTTCGTTAAATTTACTGTTGTACATTCTACTTTTGCAACATCAGGAGTACGAGCGAGGTTTTAGTAAGGTCGTGCGACAAGGGCATTTGACTTCATTTAGCGATTCGTCTATGCCGTCAGAATAATCGTCGTCCCAACCAGCTTGAATTTCATCATCAAGAAGAAAATGATTGCATTTTCCACAATTGGCGGCCCTCGACCACAGCACAATAAAACGAAAGTCACGACACAGATCGAAGGTCTCGTCAAAAGATTTGGGAGGTTTTCAATGGAGTGAAAACGAGGAATTTGTATTTCCTGTTGATTGTTTGGAACATCCTTCTGCAATTGCTTTTGTGTATTGACCAAGAGTAACAGCTGAAGGAAAAATGCCATCACTTCGCAAATGAGCAAACAGCTTTACCACATCTTGCCTCCTGTCACTATCGAATTAAACTGAAAGAATGAGAAAGTGAGAATTAGAGCATTAAACCTTTCCACATAGTCCGCTTCGTCGGGAACAATTCTATGTTTGCTTCGTAACAATCTCAAAGCTCCTAGAGCCCTGAGTAGGTACGAGTTTTGTTGGCCTGCGTTCTGAAATTGATGCGATTCTTGAGATGGTATGCACATCAGCCTGCATTAAAATCATTAGATGCCTACAAAATATAAATTTTGAGGTACAATTTCTTGCTGCGAAACTTCAAAGGTAATATGCTGTAAAAATTTGACTCACCATTAGTTTGGGAAGTTGGAACATGCAGTGCCTTTGCCTCTGCAGACCTCGGTGTGAAATTGCTAACTTTCTCCTTCGATTAGAATCATCTATTTCTCGATCACTTCTAGTCAAGGTGGGGACAGGTATCTTATCAAATTCGGCCGAGAGGACATCTGGCTGCTCTGGAAAGAACATTTCGGTATCTAAATCTTGAGGGAAATGTGGATGCCCGTCTATTCAATACACATGTCTATTACCAGGGGACAGGTTTTGCTTAGAAGGAGCTGTCACCAAATCTCTACTATTATTAATCATGAAACCTTCAGTTGTATGGGTTACCAGTATTTAAATTTCTGTTGAGGAGGATGATTCGTCAACGTCCGGTACATTGCACAATTCTGCAGCACATCGGTCTACTAATATCTCATATCGAGGCAGACTGCCTTTGCTGTTAGTAAACTCTGCACTGTCTATCAATCATTCGTAAGGTTCCTGCGTTGAATGGTATTCATTCAGACATTCGTCAAATAGAAGGCAATGCCCATCACTCGCTTCAGTACGCCTCCGAATAAACGACTGAAACAACTGTGTAGAAACGAAAGCTTGAAGGAACAAACCCCTGCTCTGCTATTCAGTAGAAGCCAAAAAGCCCTTTGTATCAAACCACTCATTCCCGCTGACAAGAAAGTCAATATCGGGTACCAATAAAAATCTTTCATAACCACCAATTCGTATCGTATGTAGATTTTAGACGCATCTACCTACATCATATCATCGCATAATAGATAATAGATGATTGCAGCAGCATAAATAAAATGCATAAAAGAGGGCACAAATATGTCAAGATCAAGCTCTTGCTTCTCGTCTTTTCTAACATGTATTTCAGCTACACCACCGTTGCGACGGCAAAGCATACAACAAGAATATCCTCTGCGCTCGGAGGTGCTATAGATTCCCACGCGAATGGATGTTGTTCCGACAGTACTATTTTATTTGGCTCTTAGCGTGCACGTTTGATACTCCAAAAGCCATCTAGAGTAATTTTTTATCACGCTTGATTATTTCATGATGAGAAGAGAGTACTGTGAAGAATATGATTACGAATCATCAACAATGGAAGATGATGGGGTAATGGGAAAAGGATGATGCAACGAAGAATAACAACAATGATTCTGCTGACCCCAGAATGTATTCAAAAATTTAAATACTGTATAACCTCTAGCATGATGATGTTGATGATGATGACAAAAATAATAATAACAGTAAGTAGCAGTTGCAGGCAGTGATGATCTTACCGATTCATTCGTGGTGACGGCTGGACTAGAAATCCTTCCACAAATTCAAAATATCTACCAGCGAAATTCAAAATGTTGGATCTCATTATTTGCCAGATAAGATTACTAATGCCAATACCAATACTGCTGATTGTGCATGCTCCTGTTTCAAGGCAGTCTCTAATCATTATATTGCTTTGGCTGGATTAAATTCCATGTTTTACATCTGGGATACCAAGACTTTAAATAATGCTCCTGTTGCCGATACAAGTGCCTGACAAGGCATTCAGCATGGACGCCATTCCTCTCAGTGATTCCAGCAAGCATCATCAACATCAACATCAACAGCATCAACATCAGCAAAAACAGCAGAAAGATCATCACCAACACTCTATTCACAACACCACGGACTCATATCGCAACGCCATATCCTAACCCTAACTAGAAAAAGGCTCATCATCATTGACGTGCATCAACTAAACACTCCCACACCCACCGCAACCATTACACTATACCAATCCAGAATCATCGCTCAAATACCAATCCAGAATCTATAAATTCTTTCCAGATGGAATTTGGCTGGCCATTAGATCCATTGGACGTATCGCCGCCATCCAACATGAAAAATATGCTTTCAAATGTCATCGATCCAATGATATCGTTCATCCCGTCAATGCTCTTGCCTTTCATCCCACATTAGGGAATTTGCATCAGGAGGATGTGACGGGACAGTTGTCACCTGGGATGGATTGCATAAGAAGAAAATCCAAGAAGGCAATTTGGAAGATCCAGCAAGTTGAACGGCTTTGCAAAACTTGACAAAAGGCGGCACTTTAAGAGCAATACCTAGGAATCTGCAGTTGTTCCGTTCTCAGTTTCATTCACCATGATGGACAATTATCAAAATTCAAGGGCACACAGACAGGCAAGCGAGCAAGTCGCAAGAATCGTAGTGGGCAGTGGGCAAATAGTGGCAAATACTTGTGATGAATATTTAAAATATTTACAGATTATTTATAATTTATATAATACTAGATAATAGATAATTAGCTCCAGACGGAACAGCAACGGTTTTGATAATTACTAAAGCTTTGCTATTTGAATCCCGCACGTGAAAGTCTCAAATCGCCAAATCTAAAAATCTCTGCCATCGCTAGCGGACGTGAAAGCATCCACCTTCCTCCCATTTCTTTTATTAAACCGATTACCAAGTACCCTTTCACTCTTTTGAAAATACCAGTGATCCTTTACAGTTTGAATAAATCACATAACAATCAAGAGAAGTAATAACAGCACCAGTGACGAGTGACAAGTAACATTACTAATATTTCATACCTCATAAAAATGAACACAAGTCTTCATCACAACTTGGACTCCAACAACAACGGGTCTGTTGGGGGGCTATCCTCGCGCTTCCTCCATTTCAAACATAATTCATTGGTAGACTTTTCTTTCATTGATGAGAAACATTCTACAAATGCGAGTGAGTACCTGTCATTAATTGGTTTGGTTTTGTTCTGCATGCATTCGACTTTTTTGGATCTTGTCATTCTTATTTATTTTTTCATTCAAACCTTCCAATCCAGTAACCCTCACGCATTTGAATGCACTCTTTGGAAAACTTGCCGACTTGAACCAGATGGGAATCGGGGCTGGCAAACTATTCAAACTTATCCTCAAGACTGATCTAAACAACGTCAAGATCGAGTGGTATCGAAGGAAGTTGGGAATATCTCAGAACGACAACAGGTCCATCGATAGCGATTCCGAAGCAAGAATGATATCCAGAGGACCGTTCATTGCCATATTCAAACACGAGTCTATTACATTTATTAACTCATTAGAAAATGTTGCAAGATCATTGACCGGACGAAGGAAAAAAAGAAAAAAGAGAAACTTCTCTCCCAGTGTCGACAATAGTACCGTTCATCAAACCGTCAAGTCGGCTCCTGCAGGAAGCAGGCAGACGAAAGACATTCACGATTGCAACAATACGGCCCATCAAAGGAAGTCTCTCAAGAGGAAAAAGATAGAAGACAAGACAGGCATGATTATTGTGGCAGAAGTAGATCATGATGAAATGTCTACTGTCAGTATAAGCCCTACCAGTGCATGTGCACAGTACACATCTGCTTCACTTATTGAAGGAAAGCCGCTAAGCTTGATTGCTGGGAACTGCACTTATAAAAGTCACGGCAAGATCGATCGCAAGGATTTTAACCGAACATCATCTCAAAAGAAAGCAAGGAAGAACAAGAAAAAACGCAGCAGTCTACGATCGATCAAATCTGTAGGGCGTAGTAGGGACGGGCACGATGAAGAATGCGATAGCTTATCCAGCGGATCAGTTTTCTCTAATCCAACCATTCATACATTTGCTACTGTATCTTCATCTGAAGCCTTGGAAGCGCATGAGAGATCACTGTCTAATATCGAGACCATTAATATTCGTGAGGTACTTGAGGAAAATTCAGTAGGAGCTTGTGACGCAGCATTCCGCTACACTGCACATGCGCCATATCATTCAAGTCTGTTGCCATTTGGGCATCCCATGATTGCAATAGATGCGTCCAATCCCTACCATCAACATCCTCTTCTTGCTTATGATTCATCTCAAGGATATGCTCAGCATAATCATGCCATGTACTCGCATCTTCATCACCACTCTCGTGCGTCCATATCCCACTCAAACTGGCAACATGACCCATACTATCAAGATACTGCACAATATGATCGTGGCAGTAACAATGATAATATTGAATATGAAGAATGCTTTCTCATTCGAGGATTCACTTCCTTCTTAAAGAAAATATTTGGCATTGAAAAGAAGCAGAAATTATTAATACCGAAACCCGACAGGAACATGCATATTTTCCAGAAACCCACTTCGAACCATAATGATACTTTACAGACTCAACAAAAGTGGCACTTTGATGCACCTGATGCACCTGCTCGTCCAAGGGCCCTTTCTAGAGTATTATGTGAGAGTGATGTTAATCTCTCACATCAAACGGATCATGAAACATCTGAATCTTTGTCCGCTTTTGTGAAAGGATTTGATTCGTTACAATCAAAAGCAAGCATTGCCCAGGATGAGAATGAGAATTACATTGATGCACGCCTGTTCACATTTCAAAATGAACAGGACCAGGAAAGTAGGGCAAGCTGCAATGATCAATCAGTTCAAGTGACACAGCTACTTGGTACTACACAAGCGATGGAGGCGTGGAAAGCGAGTGCGCCCTGTAAACACGCCATATCTATTGCAGATGACTTTAGTTTGGTTGGAATTAAGCGACTGGAGCCTCCAAACTTGAGCTATCATTCCGGAGACGATGATGCGGTGCATCATGATCATGCTGGTCAGAACAATACGGCGGTGAGGAGCGATGTCAAGGATGTGTCCAGCCTTTCCAATGCAGACATTGTCCTATTGAGGAAGAGAACGACAAGTATGGGGAGCAGTTCCAGTAATAGACGAAGAAGTATCGATGATGCGGTGCATCATGATCATGCTGGTCAGAACAATACAGCGGTGAGGAGCGATGTCAAGGATGTGTCTAGCCTTTCCAATGCAGACATTGTCCCATTGAGGAAGAGAACGACAAGTATGGGAAGCAGGTCCAGTAATAGACGAAGAAGTATCGATGATGCGGTGCATCATGATCATGCTGGTCAGAACAATACGGCGGTGAGGAGCGATGTCAAGGATGTGTCCAGCCTTTCCAATGCAGACATTGCCCCATTGAGGAAGAGAACGACAAGTATGGGAAGTAGGTCCAGTAATAGACGAAGAAGTATCAGTAGTAGCGATAGGACCATCAGTAGCAGTAGGAGCAACATTGGGGGGAGCTCTGGATTTAGCGTGTTGAAAGATGCAAGTAATAGCGAATTAAAGAAAGGAGTCTTGAAAAGGCAACGTCTAAAGCCGCTTGGTGGACCAGCTCGTAGCAAGAGCGATGGCGGAAAGTTATCTAAAAACACGAGCATTGGAAATAGTACAATCTCATCCTCATCCTCATCCTCATCTCGGCCATCCATGATCAGCCGCAGCACCAGTGCTGGGTCTTCATCTTTGCAGGCACAACATCATGCAAGGACTAATAATACCGGCAATGCTGGTGGCTTCTTTCACTATCGCTAATTGTTCACAAAGGCAAGGATGACCTTGTAGCGAAGGACGAATGTTGGAATAGAAAAAAGTAAAAAGTGACGTCAGTGTAAAATAAGTACATTATTCGAATTTTCAAAAGCAATGTCAACAGCTAGCAATGGGAAGCTTTGCTTGTACAGATGCAATGAAACCGTCACGCAAAAACGAATCCATTTCACGTCAAACTTCAACTAGTGCGCTTCTGTAACCCTTCGATGAGTTGTATTTAAATCACTTGACTCCTCTTTACCTCTTCATGTTCGGAATGATTTGTGTCTCCATTTTATTTATCACCAATTCTTCTGCCACCGAAGAAATTTCAAATTGTCATCATATAAAAAGGGCATCTGCACATACTTGTGTAATGCAGTTGTATTAGTGCGATCCGAAATCACGCATCACTTACTAGACAATGCCTAATAATAGCTAATAATACTAGCTTGATGGTCTTTCGCATAGATACTGTTGTGCTCCAATCAAGTCAATATTGCAGACCTTTCTTTTATATATGATTTATTGATTAGGACACGAAACAATGAATGAAGATGTTCGCAAAAACGGTAAGCTGCATATTTTGTCAACAAGTCGGTAAAAGGTGCTGCATAATACGAGACCCCAAGAATATTCGATAGTAGACAAACGAATCATTCCTACTACTACTGTGTGTTACTGTATTCTTTGTACGGCTTTCCGACAAAGAATTTAACTTTGTTCTGCTACATGGTGACACCTTACTGAGCTCTAGAGAGGTACATCTGGAAGCATGGTTGAAATCATTAGTACTCGTGTAAAACTGACGATTTGTAATGTGACAATTATCTATTCACACTTCATTCAATGTGTGACGCGCCCCATGACTTTAGCACACTGGTAGTAAGTAGATTTGAGATTTCAGTGCTTTTGTTCTTAGTTGCGTTGTTGGTTGTTGCGTTTAATGAAAGATGCATTAATAGAGAATAATAGAATAATGAATAATAGTATTAAATATCGTAAGTACATTAAAAAACTAGATACCCCCCCCCTCCGCAGTTTCGAGATTTTCGAGGGGAGACCAGGAGGCCATTGACCATTGAAAAGAGAAAGCACCTCTCGCTACTCGCACGTAGTCCAGCTTCCAACTAACTGCTGCTCTCAACGATCATCAGTGGGTACAAAACTGTACAGTACCTACCAACAGAGCAGATAGTCATTTCATCTTCACTAGCTACAGTGTAAATGATGACTGCGAATCCTCCCCCTGGCCCCAATGCTGCTGCATCAGCTTCCAATGCCGATGCCAATGTCAATATGAACGGATCATCAAAGAAAGATCCAATCTACGTAGATACGCAGCATGACGACATGATTCATGATGCCCAAATGGATTACTACGGAACCAAATTGGCAACATCTTCCTCCGGTAAGTCAAGTCACTATGGTACCTCACCAATCTCTGCAATGCTGTTACTTCATATTTCATATTTCATCCGCGTGCAATACTTCCATGATTCAATCGAATCATCATTTTCCAATTCCAATTCCAATTCCAACTAATTTTATCTAATTTAATTTAATTCCAAACCTCTCTTCTCTCAACATTCACCACCGCCAGATCGAACGGTAAAGATCTACGATGTGAATGGTGATTCTTATGATCATACGGCAACGTTACAAGGTCATTGTGGTCCCGTGTGGTCTGTAAGCTGGAGCCATCCCAAATTCGGAATTGTCTTGGCTTCTTCTTCCTTTGACGGTAGCGTGATGATCCACCGTGAATCGAGACCGAGAGAATGGACCTTGATACACAATGCTAGAAACATCCATGAATCATCCGTCAATTCAATTCAATTCGCACCGCATCAATTTGGTCTTGTTCTTGCCGCCGCTTCTTCCGATGGGAAAGTTAGTTTCTTGACTCATACCCGAGATGATTCATGGAAGATCGAATACATTACCGATAATAGTCTTGGCGTTAATGCTCTCTCCTTTGCTCCGAGTGGTGGAACTTCTGATGCTGGCTCTGAGACTGGTACGGCAGAATCGAGTCCCAATGACGATTCCAATTCCAATTCATCCACTTCCAAAATGCGCATTGTCACGGGAGGATGCGATAATCGAATCAGATTCTGGAACAGAATCAACTCCAGCCAAAAGTGGGAAATCGATTCCGCTCCGATTGATACATCAGTCATATCGCACACTGACTGGGTCAGAGATGTCGCTTGGGCACCATCCATCATGCCAGACACAAACATTGTTGCTTCTTGCTCTGAAGATAGAACTGTCATCATCTGGACACAGCAATTGAAGAAAAATAATGACAATGCTAATGTCAATAATGACCAATGGAAACCATTCCTCTTGAACACTTTTCAAGATCCAGTATGGAGGGTTAGTTGGAGTATCACTGGATCCATTCTTGCAGTCAGCAGTGGAGATAATCATGTTTCACTTTGGAAACATGCGTTGGAAGGGAATTGGGTACAAGTCAGTTCCGTTCAGGATAGTTAGCGCGGTGGTCGCAGTGGTGCTGGTCGTACTATCGAGGTATTATGGGGTAATACAGTTAGTACAGTAGTGCAGGAACTAGTTAGTAATTTATAAATTAGGAATTAGTGACAAAGAAATGTGCAAGAAGCAATCTGCAGTCCCCACACTACGATATACTAAATGAACAAAATACCGTGCTGCACATCACACTCTGGTACCCATACCGAATCTCAAAACCTTCTTCAATAAGACCTCCATAAATTTATACAACACAAAACAGAAAGATGAAACCAAGTTCTACTTCTAACCATCAAAAGTGGCCCGGGGTACAGTATTAACATTCTATTTTCCAAGGAACCTTTAGAATAGTTTAACTGCTAAGACTTATTTTTAATGGTACCCATACCTAATGACTGGTCCAATACAGAAATATTCAAGAAGCTACTATGGTACCTACTATGTACACTACAGTTACATTATATATATACCATGCGTACAAATCACAAATACTTATTTTACTCGATACACGTGCGGAAAAATTCGAGACAGTCACATGAAAATCTGATACACTGAATACAGTCGGAGTTGACTGTATGCAGTCAATTCAAATGAAATAGTGGAACGTTTGACCTTTCTAGCAGAGACTGGACTGAAATATAGAACGCACCAGTACAGACAGTACCATACTATTGACTTATCAAAAACTTGAATATCCACCAGAACTTAGATATGATGCATTGCTAGTGCTCTTGTGTCTTGGTTTTCGCTTGGGTGTGAGACCACAATGAGAACTCATTCGCAATTTCCGCACAGGTTTGTTTTGCTGTTTTTGATCTTGCGCACACGAAGATTGATAACCACTGTGACCACTTAATCCGGTTTGAAAATCAATATGAGTGTAATAAGAAGCTTCCTTGCCATTTCGTTTCCTCCATTGTTGAGCCGCTTGTACCATTTCTGTAGATGAGTACATACCGTGTGAGGCACGGTTGATTCCTAAATCATCGTTACGGTGGTCTTCCATTAGTTCAGCTTCTGTCTCACCAGAAATAAGGCTTTGAAGACCACACAATCCACAATTTAAATAGGATAGTTCATGACTCGTTGTTTGATTACCAATTTCAATGCCATTGCCAATGCCATTATCATTGCCCTGAGATCTGTTGGTAGATTGATAACTACCAAGACTTCGGGATTGGTACTTTTGATGCACACCAATGCCACCATAATCATCATCATCATCAACATTAATATCGTCACTGCGATCACTCCGCTCATCATGACCAACGCTGAGGCTCTCAAGAGCGGTTCTGGTGGTGCTAACATTTCCATTCAACGTGAAAGAAACAGAATAATCTTGGTGCAAATAACCATCCCGCTCTTCGTCTTGGTCCTCTTCAAAGGCTTCTGCTCCAATGACGGTAACATCTTCCTCTTTCAATAAAGTAGACTGCAATTCTTTCAGTAGATTAATTGCATCAATTTCTGAACTTGTCTTGGCTTCCATCAGTTTGTTGTGACAATGTGAAAGTGAGTAAATCATTGCTTCGATGCTTGCAGCATTATCCAATGCTCCTCCAACCTTGACAAGATCCGATTCCTTTTCAAGAAAAACGTATCCATAACCCCTCGCAAGTTTTGCCCAACTGTCTACAATGCTCACTACTTGGACACGATCACCGTAGCTGAGCAAGAGATCATCTGCATTATTATGAAACTTTTTCTTGGCATTATTAACCACAATCTCTTCCACGTTTCTCTTCCATGAATCATCATTTGAAAATACTTTAGCAAGGATAGAAGTTGACTTCACGATTGATCCTTTACCATCTGTTTCATCATCAAGAAGAGAGAATGCATTATTAATTGTGTTTCTGTTTCTATTGCTGTTGCTACTGTTATTGCTGCTATTGCTGTTCCTGCGAGTGTGGTCTGAAGATGTAGATACAGGTCTCTTGGAGATAATTTTAAGGCCTTCCTTTTTTGCAACAGCATAGGTTCCGCATGCGGCATTAGCAATTTCAGCTCCAATTCCAATTTGATTCATTTCCACATCATCTGCATCAAACAATTGTGGTTGTGACGGTTGTCCTAGACCTAGTCCTTGCAATCCTTCGGTAATGAGTACATTATGAGCTGTGCTATGATGCTGTACAAGTTGGGATGACTCAATGAGAGACATTAACACAACATTTTTGGGAAGAGGGATTCTTTCTTTCTTGATTGGTTGCTGCTGTTGTCGTTGTCTAGGAGAATTTCTAGATGACACGTCGAAACTTTGGGTCCGTATTCCTACTCTTCTTGCTCTTGCGTCAGCCAAGGAAGTGTAGCCGGATTGATTGCTTTGATGGTTCGGGTTTGAGTCTGGGTGTTGTATGCTTGGAATATCTTTAAAGAGACTAGCTCTACACTCCATACATTTATCAATTTTGGCAGCACAGATACAGCACACGTATGTGTGTCCGCATGGCATGACAACTGGGAAAATAGTGTGTGTATCAAACTCTTCATAGCATATCATGCAATGAAAGGACAAGGAAGACGTCATATTGATATGTTACTGGTATCGTTGTTGTTGTTGTTGTTGTTGTTGTTGCAGCTTTTATATGCTTGCTTGGAATTATCTTGTAAACAAATCGTGTATTTTCTGAAATTTGTAATTCTGAATGGAATTGGACTTGTCTTTAACGGTAGTTTTTACACGAATCGCCAATAAAATTGATGATTTCTGTTATGCTCGTGGCTCGTGACTTTCAGGAAATAGCTAAATGTTTATAATATCTATGCACCTGCCTTTGTCGTTGAAATGAATTATCAATCTCACTACAACCGATATGATGTAATGTTGTATGAATATGATTTCGTTCAATGGTTGGTGTGAATCGTGTATCAGTGAAAGATATGGTTACTGGTTATCCAGCAGATACTGTGGAAATTAAAATTGTATTTATCCTTGTGTGCTTGCTGGTGCGAGGAGGAGAAGGAGATGGTGTTATGTGTTGGCACCTGTTGGCACTGTGAATGGATACATACGTTGAATGTAAAAGGCCATTATTTTGTCTTTTCATTTTTGTCGAGTCATGCGTTGAGACCGTCGATCTGAATCAGTTGAAGCGTTTAGGTAAGAAATTTAGGGGATCCTGGATGGGATCGCTGAAAGTCATGTGTCTTAAAATTTAGTGTCATCAATAGTCATCAATGCCTATATCCTTATATTATGTTCCATCTCATGTTGGTAATTATGTTTTACTAATTTAGTCAATAGACAGGGATCATTCCCAGTCGTCTTCTGTTGATTCCTTTCTTTTATTTTTTATTCGTGAAGAAGACGTCGTCGTGTTGCATTTTTTGCTGTTGTGCTGCGCTGCTTGCGACTTGGTGCTGTGATAGCACTTCCATTTACACTATTTATTAAGAGTGCATTGCATTGCACGACTGCCTCTTCCGTATTGCTCATTTTTCATTGTTTAGTGTTCAGTACTCATTGCTTATTGCCTGCCGTCCGCCGTGCAAGAGTGCTTCAACAATACAAAGTGTTCTTCTGCACCCATTGGACCATTGACAATTCAATTGTATATAATGACCAGTATTAATAACGACAATGGCAAGGCAAGTCTGATGGACGATGAGGAGCAGCGGGAAGAGCATCTTCAACGTCCCAACATTGTCAATGGAAATGTTGCTACTACTGTTGCTGCTGATTCTGATATCGCTTCTGATTCTGATTCTGTCAATGAAGAAAGATCAAATGAAGAACACGACTCAGCGGCAGCGTCTCATGATGATCAACCAATTATCAGCTCTACTAGCAGGAATTCTACTACCACTACTGCTACTACTACTACTACTACTACTAAAGTAATGAACAGCACCAGTGATTACAGCATCAAATCTAGCACTGGTAGTGGCACTGGCACTAATACGAACACGAACACGAACACGAATACGAAATGCATCGCCACTAGTGCAAATCGCGATGGATCAGTATTGCAAGCGTCCAAGACTACAAGAGCGACAGAGGAGCAAACGCATTTCATTTACAGCGTCAGCAGCGCAGAAGACAGTACCAATAGCAGCATCGCCTCAGAAAAACTTATATATTCCGATGCCACCTGTAATGATCTCCTTTCAGATTCCAATCATTATTCTGCTGACAATGCTGATGATTCATCTAGATATGCATCCGAGTCCGATTCTTTATCTGCATCGAAACAACAATTGACTCCTACTACTGCCGCATTTAATACCATGAACATTACTCCACTCCGTCGAAAGGAAAACAGTTCCATGGCTAAATCACCTCCGCCTGCGCCACAAGCAAAATTGATCACACTCGATGATTCAGGGTTGGACTTGTCAAGAATGGCTTTCTCCCTTCAACCAAACATACTTGATAATGAACATGCCAATGCACATGCTAATGAACATGCGAATGGACATGAACGTGCTCAGTCTATAGGTACTACCATAGATACTAATGCTGATCCTAATGTGACATTGGCATTGAAATTGGAATTTTTAGATACCACAACTAGCCAACATGATGATGAGGATGAGGAGCCACATCCCAACATTCGGCCAGCACCAGCATGCAATCCATGTCATGACGTTGTCATGCAGAATTCCGATAGTACTATATTTTCATTGCCCTTGGATGCGCTACATTCCATTGCTACTTTCACCACTGTGGATGAATGGAGAAGCTTTGGAATCACAAATAGGGAAGCTTCGCTTGCTTGCAGGGAAGTTTTTAGAAAAGTTAAAATGCATTCCTTCAATTGTGCCATTGAAGTTGTAACGACGTGGGTGAGTGCTAGTTTTGGATTTATTATTCATGCTTTGATTTGAATTGACTTGAAGTACATTATTGCATTCATTACTGCTGTTCTGCTCATGTTCAATCTTGCTAACTTTCAACTTCTATAGAATCGAGGAGAACACGCGGATGCCAGGGAGCTAGCCGCGCTATATACTCAATGTGGTGTCCCGATCTATCCAACACCATTAGGACATTCCTATCACACATTGCACTGGAGAATGAAAATACAGTCTGATGAATTGAAAGCCACCAACGAATTAGACGAAGGAGGAGACACGGTAGATGATCACGATCGTGATGCACCACCTCCATCCAGTGAGATGCGGAACGGACAGGTTGATCGATTCTATCTGGAAAGGCATGAAGCTAGAAACATTGGTGGGTACTTCCTGCCAAGCCTTACCTATCTTGAAGAAAAGGGACTCTTTTGGAGATCGAAGAACAATGGCATACGTACCCACCTCACCCATGAACAACGACAGAATTCTATTCAGCGGTTTAATATTCTTCCTCCTCCGCCTCCTCTTGCTGATGGGCTAGGATTCCTTGGATATTATGAGGATGATAACGATTTGCCAAATAATGTAGAGCAAAGGCGCGTCATGGGTATTGGAGAAAATGTTGCTATTGGGCCAGGAAATGCCGAGTTTGGTCATTTTGCTGGAATTGCAGCTATGCGGGAAACAGACGCCAATTTCTCTCAGTTCCAAAGGCATTCTTCTAGAAGCGAGGAGATCGAATCTATCAATGCGATGCAGCCCAAGAGAAGTCGGAAGGAAGCTAAAATGACCATTCCCTTTCACAAACACTTGATTAATCGTCATTTGCAAGGGAAACCTGCCATCTGTGATGATCTTGGAAATATGGATGCCTCTCCCATTAGCCTTTCATCGGATTTCTTCCATCCAGTTCTTTCAAGGCCTTATCCTAACTACGATGAACGAATCGCTACATTGCGTTCAAGATCAATGCATGCATCCCGTAGACCCCCTTCGCGATCTTCGAGAAGAACACAGAGACCCACTTTAAGATCATCGAATACTTCTATGCCTACAGCATACAAATTCGTGGAGCATAGCGTTATATCCGATCTGGAACTTCATTGTTATGATTCCCAGAGTGGAGACGATTATGACATGCCTTTGCATAGAGCTGCATTCAAGAAACTCAAACGATCGGAATTTATACCTGTTCTTCCTTCGAATGAAGTTTCTGAGATTATCAAGCGCCGCAAACGGCAATTGTCCCTTTTACTGAAACGTGGTGATTATCATGGATTCGACGAGTCCCTACTAGACTTTTGGGATGAATTCTTCCCACTCACCAAGTATGTCCATTACTACGATCGTCACACTCCGATAATAAGAATGTCAAAGATGCATACCTTCTTGACAAAGCCTTGCCCCAAGGCATTTGGTACCATGCAGTGTGAAATTGAGAGGGTCAAAGTTAAGTACAGGACTAAAGGAATGAGTGCAGGAAGGTACTACCATACGTACGAATATAGACTCTTTATTAGAGATCGACGAAAACCCAACTATGATGGAACCATTGTTGAGGAATTATACCCTAGGATGGATACAGTTCTCATGACTGCCAAGTATAGAGGTAAGCACTACTCTGGTCCATCTGGTTTAACGCCAGTCCCAAATGGCAAGAGGGGTGTAAATCATTACTTTCTATATATGCCTCAGCAAAGTGACATCGATGAGCATTATAAGTGTGTGAACAAAGATGTAGTATTGACCAATGTGAATATTTATAAACAAGATGTCCCTGCTTCTGGCTCCATTCTTGAATTAAGCAGGCTACAAACCAATTACATGGGTACAGAGTTCCAAATCACATCACCACGTCCTCTTCGTGGTGAAAACAGTGTTGGTGACCTTGAGAGGGAAGAAGTGCAAATAGAATCAGTTCCATCGTCTGAAATTCAGCCTTCTCAGGCGCAGGTACCAATTGAAAAGAAATCACGACTTCACTTTGGATTTCAAAAAAGAAAGAAGAAAAGTAAGCATGACAAGACCACTAGCAAGAAACCAAATGCCCGCATAACTCCATTTTCCTTCAAGAAAAACGTAGCAAATCTGTCATCAAAATCTCTCATTCATCCATCCGCGGAAGCCAACATGGTGCCTGTAGAAGAGAAGGAAATTGGAGCCATTACGTACACTGCAAATGTTCTTGGTAATCGACCTAGAATCATGAATGTTAGCATTCCAAACATTTGTGACGACACAGAGATGCCATTTGCAACTGACGACACCTGGACCAAAGGACCTGGTGAGGAGAGCACAATGCTTAGCCTTCTGAAAGCCCTTCAGCTGAGAAGAAACAGCGATGCTAACGACATTGTAAATGAAGACGAGACCTCAGAAGATAACTTTGGCTTGGCATCGTTGCAAAATAGACCACCTTGGTGGAATGTAGATCTTGCTGCATTCGTACTTAATTTTGGAGGAAGAGTTAGTGTAGCATCTGTAAAGAACTTTCAGTTATGCGATCGAGAGGATCACGAAAACATCATGTTACAGTTTGGTCGAATTGAAGGTAGACATTCGTTCACAATGGACTTCTCTTATCCCCTTTCGCCTGTGCAAGCGTTTGCGATATCTATATCATCTCTTCAATCAAAGATTTCGTTTGCGTAGAAGCATCAAGTGGTAGACTATGTAAACTAGATTGATAAATATTAAAATAACAGTCCAAATGCTTGAATTTCATTGAACTTCTTCCTTTTTATTCACACTAGATTTTAAGCCTTGCTATGTAGCGCGGTTATATATGGGGAGAATCTAGCAAATTTTCAGTTCTTTTACCACGTCTCTCTACTAGCTACTAGCTCTAGAGCTGTAGAGAGAGCGAGAGAGGCGCCAAGCGCCAAGTAGATATTATCATTTATCCATGCTAGAATTGTGAGGAGGGAAGATCTACTTATAGGTACCTATCATCGTCGTACGAACTATTTATGTACTGTTTGTTGTCAAGGACTTTCGCGCGAAATTCATAATTTTTGCTGGCAACCAAATGAACAGAAATGAAAATGAAAACAGATGAAAACACAAAAAGAAGAGACGCATCTATTTTCATTTGCTACCTGGCCAATACTACCGACGAATAGCGAATAGCACAGTATTAGGTACAGTCCATACTAGTCCAGAGTCTAGAGTCCAGAGTCCAGAGACTATAGTTCAGAGGCCAGCGTGTCCAGAGTGTCCAGAGTCCACAGGAGCTTGAGGGAAAATCAATTTTATCAGAAAAATTCTTGAAATAACCTATTTTTGAATAAAGTACTATTATAAATGTATTACGTGTATCTGGAAGAATAATTGGCGAGACATGAATTTAAAAACGAGAAGGGGGGGGAGCAAGTACTCACTCACCCATAGTATAACTGTCGGACAATCGAGTACCGGATACGATTTTAACTGCCATTTTCTAGCCATTAAAATCACATAATTATGCGATAGTTATGTGATTTTTCCCATAATTATGCGATAGTTATGTGATTCAAAAAATCGATCAAAAATCGATAAAGTTGCTCCGAAA
>Ga0306864_1000292_pt1 | contig 24137 bp, 20 predicted proteins | sample AntRauTorckE5430_FD_190448 | JGI IMG/M metagenome (GOLD analysis project Ga0306864, IMG submission 190448) | Saline lake microbial communities from Rauer Islands, Antarctica - Metagenome Torckler E5 #430 (v2) (version 2) | ecosystem: Environmental > Aquatic > Non-marine Saline and Alkaline >...
CCTTTTAGACGGCTTCGCCTTTTAGACGGCTTCGCCTTTTAGACGGCTTCGCCTTTTAGACGGCTTCGCCTTTTAGACGGCTTCGCCTTTTAGACGGCTTCGCCTTTTAGACGGCTTCGCCTTTTAGCTATTCAGCAAGCCGGTGGTACCAGAGCCGTGCGGCAGCCTAAAAGCGCGCAGCGCGTCTAAAAGGCCGAAGGCCGTCTAAAAGCGCGCAGCGCGTCTAAAAAGGCCGAAGGCCGTCTAAAAGCGCGCAGCGCGTCTAAAAAGGCCGAAGGCCGTCTAAAAGCGCGCAGCGCGTCTAAAAAGGCCGAAGGCCGCCTAAAAGCGCGCAGCGCGTCTAAAATAGGACGCTTTTATTGCTTCGCAACATCAAATACTTGCCACGAAAGGGCTCGACCGGGATAGTGAACGCAACCAGAATGCGTCCGTAACCGTTAGTCCACCACAAGACCCAATTTAATATGATCGGCTGGCGCTTCAGAAATTACTTACCCGGAGAAGGCGACGAAAGTACCTTCGATAAACTCCTGAAATTGTTCCAGGAATTACTCACGCATACCTCTGGTAACGTCGGTGAAGCAATGCAATGGCTCACCCAACTAGACCGCGAGTACGAACTCACGAACGATGATTATTCGATGGGAGACTTCATCCAGGAGTTGATCGATAAAAACTTCATCAAGCCCGGAGACGGCCCGGGGAGCCCACCTTACACCCCCACGGCTAAAATGGAGGGCGAGCTGCGGCAGAAAGCGCTGAAGGACATCTTCGGCGACATTAAAAAATCTAAGCGCGGCAACCACTCCACCCGCTACTCCGGCCGCGGAGATGAACGAACGAGTGAGCGCCGCCCCTTCGAGTTTGGCGATGCGCTGGACAAACTGGCCGTCTCCGAATCCCTCCGTAACGCTCAGATCAACCACGGTATCGGCGACTTCAAACTTACGCAGGACGATCTCGAAGTCTACGAAACCCATTACCAAGCCCAAATGAGCACGGTACTGATGATCGACATCAGCCACTCCATGATCCTTTACGGCGAAGACCGGATTACGCCCGCCAAGAAGGTGGCCATGGCTCTGAGCGAATACATCACTACCCGCTTTCCGAAGGATACACTGGACATTATCGTGTTCGGCAACGACGCTTGGGAAGTGCAGATCAAAGACTTACCGTACCTACAAGTTGGCCCCTACCACACCAACACCGTAGCCGGACTAGAACTGGCCATGGACATCCTCCGCCGCCGCCGCAACCCCAACAAGCAGATCTTCATGATCACGGATGGTAAGCCGACTTGCATCAAGCGAGGCAAGCGTTACATCAAGAACAGCGCAGGGTTAGACCGAACCATCGTGAACCGGACACTTAACCTGGCCGGAAGACTACGTAAGTTGGCCATCCCCGTCACTACCTTTATGATTGCGAAAGATCCGTACTTGGTGCAGTTCGTACAGAAGTTTACGGAGACGAACGGCGGCAAGGCCTATTACTCCGGCCTTCAGGGCCTCGGCGACTTCGTTTTCCGGGATTATAAGAGCAATAAAAATAAGCGATGATGGAAAAGGTAGCGGTTAGCATTCAGCGTTTAGCGTTTAGGATGGGATTACTCTCACTGCTGTGCCTGTTTTGTTCAGGTCTGTACGCGCAACCCAAGCAGGATATACCGCCCTTCCTGAAATACCAAAAAACAGTTCAAGGCGTGGAACTTGATGGTAAAGTATACCGTCTGCCTGACTTTAGCCTCGCTCCCGTAGCTACCGGAGGTCGGGAATTCATCAGTAAAACGCCCTTCGGTTACCTGGCCGTGCGCGATGGCTCCGGTGGCTTGAAGATTGACTTGCGCCGCTACCGTGATGTGTTCCGTACGGCTGAGTTCTTTCGGTCTGCACCCAATCCTCTTCTTGTTACCGAAGGCCTCGGCCGTACAGCCAACGGACCCGTTTTTGACTTCACCAAGTCAGCTCCGCACCTGGCTTTCTTCTGCCGCTTGGAGATCAATGAGAAGGCCGGTGGGACTATTCCGGCTAAGTTTCGCTTGGGTGGGGTGAAGCATTGGCAGGATGATTTGCCTAGACGGGATTAAGTATGATCCGTCCTTTAAAAATATCCGACTTAGACGCTTTTCTCGTTCTCCGCAAACAATCCTGGACAACTGACCCTCTTTCCTGGGATCACGATCCTAGCGACGCTTTGAGCCGGGAAGAATGGCGGCTTCGCATGGAGGCGATTCCCAACGAGCGCTTCATTCTTGGTTATTTCCTGACGGATGACCTGGAGGCGCCGGAGCTGGCCGGCATCATCGGCTTCACCCGCTTCGAAAAGCTGAAGCGCCGTCACCGGGCCATGGTTTGGGGTGTTTACGTCGGCCCGGCGGCGAGGGGTAGGGGAGTGTCTAAAATGTTGTTAAAAGAATGTCTGCATCTGGCGCGTGAGATGGAGGGGCTGCACCACCTGGTTCTAACTGTTTCTAGCTACGCCAAGGCCGCGCGCAAGCTTTATTCTAGTGCCGGGTTTACGGAGTTTGGTCGGGAGGTGGAGGCTGCGCGTACGGGTGAGGTTGCCATGGATGAGATTCATATGATGCTGGTGGTATGAAGTTAAACTTAACCGTCACCCTCATAGAACTGGCTGAGTACACCCGCTTTGGCTAAACTGTTTTTTGCACCTACGGCCGCGCCCAAACAACAAATAAAAGATTACTATACGTAAAACGTTGGTCAAATGTTTGCCATTATTGACCCACTTGCGCACAAAATCGAACTACAGGTGTTGTACCTTAAAGCTAAAACTCAATGGCCGAAGTTCCTACTTTCAACGAAAAGAAAAAGTCCCAAACTATCTATCGGAATCTGTGGGGTGGAGATGACCTCCACGTCGGGCTTTACGACGAACCGGAAATGACGCCTTTTGAGGCCGCCCGCGCTACTACGGACCGAATGCTGAAGCTCTTTCCCAAGATCAACCGCAGTACCAGGATTCTTATTCTGATGTCGGGCTTCGGAACCGCTGCCCGCTACATCGCCGAGAGCCAGAACTGTAAGGTAGACTGCCTCAACGACGACGAAGTGCAGAACGCCTTCAACCAGGCCGAGATCGATAAAATAGAACTCACCAAAAAGATTATTATAACCTTCGGTAGTGTCAGCTACATGCCTTACGCTCCGGATACATTCGATTACGTAATCGCTCAGGATAGCTTTTCGATTACTGATCAAAAAGAAGTGATGTTCCGCGCCATCCACCGTGTGATGAAGCCCGAAGGCCGGCTGGTATTCAGCGCCATAATGGTGAAGGATAACCTAGACGAAAAGGTGATGGCTCGTGTACATGAACTTCCTGTGGATGACCTGATTACCCTGCCGCAATACGAGCAAGACGCTAAGCGCGGGTTTTTCCAGCAGATTTACTCCATCCAGCGCGACCAGCACCTGCCGACGCATTTTACGAAGCTCGCCGAAATCCTTCGTGCTAACGAAAAAGAACTCGTTAAGCAATCCAGTAAAGCCTTTGTTGAAGAACGGATCAAAGCCTGTGAAGACTTTACAGCACTAGGCAATGAAGGTGCTCTGGGGTGGGGAATACTACTGTTTCAGAAGCTTAACGGATAGGATTTAGCGTTTAGGCTGCCGCACGTGACAGCCTAAACGCTAAATTTTGAACGCTTGGTGAAAACTATGGCGAGATAGTGGCAACTCAAAAGACCCTATTCTTACTACAAATCGTAATGAAGCAACTTTTAGAACGCCCGTTGACCTATGGTTAGCGGGCGTTCGCCGTACTTTCGCAATTCCCAAAATATCCAAAATGAAAGTTGCAGTTGTTGGCGCAACCGGCCTGGTCGGTGGCGTTGTGTTTCAGGTACTGAAAGAGCATAAGTTTCCGATTACCGAATTGTATCCAGTGGCTTCGGCCCGCTCGGTTGGTAAGAAAATAAATTACGAAGGGAAGGATTATACCGTGATCGGCCTCGAGGATGCCGTTGCACTTCGGCCCGACGTAGCTATTTTCTCCGCAGGAGGTGCCACCAGTTTAGAATGGGCACCCAAATTCGCTGAAGTTGGCACTGTAGTCGTCGACAACTCGAGTGCTTGGCGGATGGACCCGACCAAGAAGCTCGTCGTCCCTGAGGTAAACGCGGATGAACTGACCAAGGACGACCTCATTATCGCCAATCCTAACTGTTCTACGATACAGATGGTACTAGCGCTGGCTCCACTGCACAAGGTTTTCGGCATCAAGCGCCTGGTGATCTCTACCTATCAGAGCTTCACTGGCACCGGCGTTCCCGCCGTAAATCAGTACGAAGCCGAAAAGCGTGGCGAGGATACCGCTGGCACAGACCGCCCTTACCCTCACCCCATTTTTGAGAACTGCATTCCGCATTGCGACGTCTTTCTGGAGAATGCGTACACCAAAGAAGAAATGAAGCTGGTGCATGAGACCCGTAAAATTCTGGGTGACGATAGCATCGCCATCACCGCCACTGCAGTTCGTGTGCCCGTAGACGGCGGCCACAGCGAAAGTGTGAACGTTGAATTTCACAAGCCTTTTACCGTAGAAAAGGTAGGGGAATTATTGGCAGCCACTCCCGGTATCATCGTTCAGGACGACCTCAAGAACAATCTCTATCCCATGCCGTTGTTAGCTAAGCACAAAGACGAAGTCTTCGTGGGCCGCATCCGACGGGATGAGTCTATTGAAAATGGACTAAATTTGTGGATCGTAGCAGACAACCTCCGTAAGGGAGCCGCTACGAACGCCGTACAGATTGCGACTTACCTAATGGAGCATAAGCTTATTGGGTAGTCGTAGTGAATTACCGGGTTGGTGAGTCACTGAGTTGCTACCGCATAAACTGAGTCGCTGAGCTGGTGCGTCACCGAATTACTACCGCATATACTGTTTGCGGCACTGCGCTTGCCTACCTTGGGCGGACAAGCGTAATGCAATGAGTAGAGCTGCGACAGCCAATCAGTAACTCGCAAACTCAACGACTCAACGACTTAAATTATCGAGCCGGAGAAAAAACGATACCTCCGGTACAACCGAACTGAAATGAGAAACCGAATTGCCGTCTGGGGGCGCGACGCCCAGGAACAGCGCGTACTGATCACGATTGAACTACAAGTCTCTGATAACATCGTCCGTATCCAGACTTACTCCGAAAAAGTCGTCTCCGACGATGTCTTCAAGTCCTTTATGGACAAGTGGCGCAAGAGTGAGGAAGTAGAGCTTCCGGAACCAGACCGTGTCATTGCCCGCGAACTCAGCGTAACCGAAGGCCTACTTCCCGACGATCTGAAGGCCGAGCAAACCGAGATGGTCCTTCGCGCCCAAACAGAGTGGCACTATCACGTGCTCTCCAATAAACTGGCGCAGAGCTACAAAGACGAACTCGCCGAGATCGAGGACCGTATTGAGCGGGCTACCGACTACTCCAGCGAACTCTGGAACCAGGCTAAGAGCTTCTGGCAAAAGGTGCAAAGCCAATTGCAGGATAAAACCCTCCTTCGCGAACAGGGCAACGACATCCGTAAGCGCGTAGACCAAAGCTTTGAAAAGCTTAAGGCAATGCGGGAGCTCCTCAACGAGAAGTATAAGGAGGAATCCGTAAAACACGTCACCAAGTTCGGTGAACTGTTGGAGGACGCCGAAAAGCGTATTGGTGAAGGCACTCACCTCAATAAGGTCTTTAATGACCTGCGGGAAATCCAAAAGAAATTCCACAACGTAAAGTTCACCAAGACGGATCGTGATGCGATTTACTCCCGCATCGACGCCGCCTTCAAATCCGTAAAGGAGAAGCGTGGCCAGAGCGGTGGCAATAAAGAAAATCGGAACACCGGCCGTACTCAAGCCCGTCTTGACGGACTTCAGAAAGCAATGGACCGTATGAAGAGTGGTATCGGCCGTGATGAGAACGACCTTAAGTTCGAGCGCCGCCGCATTGAAAAAACCCACGGTCAGTTGGAAAAGCAGATTCGTGAAGCTAAAGTCGTCATGATTGAAAGCCGGGTTACCAGCAAGCAACTCAAGCTGGACGACATGGAGAAGACCAAGGCCTTGCTCGCCAAGAAGATTGAGCAAGAGGTAACCAAAGACGAAAAGCGTGCCAAAAAGGCTGCTGAACGTGCCGCCGCCGATGCGGCGAAAGCCAAGATCGCTGAGGAAATGTCCACCCGGGTAACCAGCCCCGAAGAACAGGCCAAACTGGAAGCTGCCGCAGCGAAAATCAAGGAAGGTAAGAAGAAAGGAGGCCGCACCAAGCCAGGTGAACGCACACCTGAGAACGTGAAGAGCTTCGTTGCCTTCAGCGAAGTGATCGGTGGTGCATCCTCTACTCCGGTAGCCAGCGCACCCGCAGAAATGACCATAGCCGAAACTGCCGGTAGTGCGGTCGCTTCCGTAATTACAACCGCTGGTGACGCCGTCAATAGTACTACCGAAGAAGGAGGCTTTCTAGATCAAATCGGGGACGTACTCTCCGTAGCCGGAGACTCCATTTCCGATACCGCGAATGCTGTCGCCCAGGTAGCCTCTGAAAGACTCAACGATGCTACTGATACGGCAGAAGACGCCGCTGAAGACGTAAAAAAGAAAGTTTTAGGCGAAGAAGAGTAATTATTTCGATAAAATAGTTCACGAAAAAAATGACCAAATGTCTGTTAACCAGATGTTTGGTTATTTTTTTTACCTAATTTTATTCACAAATTGTATTAAGTGTCTTTTGCTTGGGCTGATTATGGTCGCATCTTTACATTGTCAGCAGGGGGAACGACCCGATACACACTGCTAAGACAAGAAATATTCTGAGATTACGATTTGCGTGGAAGTGTGTTCCGATTGGCATTTATGGTTGTCACCGGAACACACTACACTTTCACGCTTTACTCAGTACACGATTTATGTTCATGGGATTATCGAAAGCCCGGACCAATTGAGGTCCGGGCTTTTTTATTGGGGTTAAGGAAGTTTTCTTGTTAAAAACTTCCTTACGTGATAAGCGGAGCCCAGGAGGGGTACTTTGCGCAACGACGGGAGTAACTCATCGTATGCCCACCTCAAATCATTACCTTTGCCCCTTAATTAAGCCCCCTTCCCGTGAAACTAGAAATATTGCACAAAGACGAGCACCTTATCGTCATCAACAAGCCCGCCAATCTTCTCTCCGTACCCGATCGCTACATTGCGGATATCCCGAACGTAATCAACTTACTAGGGAAGAAATTTGGCGATCCGATGTACGCCGTTCACCGCCTGGATAAGCCGACTAGCGGCTGTCTGGTGGTTGCCCGTACTGCGGAGGCCCACAAAGAACTCAACCGCCAGTTTCAGGAGCGGGAAGTCGATAAAGTATACCACGCCATCGTCGAGGGGCAACCTGCTGACGAAGAGACGGAAGTGGACGAGCCGATCGCTCAGAATCCCGGCAAGATGGGCGCGATGATGGTGTCTAATAAAGGCAAGCACGCGCTTACGATCTTCAAGCCGATGGAGAAATTCGGCCACCAGTTCAGCCTCGTCGGTGTTCAGATATTTACGGGCCGTACGCACCAGGTCCGCGTTCACCTAGCCTACGCCGGCTACCCGTTGATGGTGGACCCTTACTACGGGAAGCGGGAGGAGTTTCTGCTCTCCGAAATCAAAGGACGACGGTACAACCTGAAGAAAGACCAAGAGGAGCGTGCGCTGCTGAGCCGTGTACCGTTACACGCCAGCCGCCTGGCTTTTGATCATCCGGAAACGGGGGAGCGTATGGAGTTTGAAGCGCCTATGCCTAAGGATATGCGGGCTACGTTGAACCAACTACGGAAATTGGGGAGATAATTGGTTCGCACAACCTTATTTCTGGGGGGGCCTCTTTACACTATGAGCATTCTAACTTCTAGCGTACCTAAAGTTGCTTTTTTCCTTTGCAGCTTGTTCTTGTTTTCCTCTGCAAAATTGATTGCCCAAATAGACATATCCCAAGGACTCGGAACGGACGACTTGCGCCTACGTTTAGTTCCTGATACCTTGTTCCGGGTTGATACTACTTTTTTAGATTCAACGACTCTAATGTCCTACATTGGAGCCCGGGCTAAATACCCAAGTTATTATTCTAAACAGCGTTCCCAGGTAACGGAAAGCTTTTATTCGTCTGCGGAGACAATCGTGTGGATAACCAGGGAGTTCGGTGGATCTTTGCATCAGCGTGTAGTAAGATCGTTTCATCGTAGGTCAAACGATGATCCATTCGTGGAGTACGCTCCGGCTTACGCGAGTCGAGGTTTCATGGAACAGGTAGGGGTATATCCTTATCAGTTCATCAAAAATAAATTTTTACGAGAGAATGACTGCCCAAGGGAGTGCGTCCGGGACTTGTCAACCGCAAAAATAGAGTTAGCCTGTGCTGGCCCGGATTCCGTAGAGATCACACGGTTCGCGGTAATTGAGGTGCCGGAAAAAGGAAAGGGCTACGGGAAACTTGAACGTAGAATTTCAGTAAAAGCAATCGATGACATAACTGAGCCGTTCATTCCAGTTGGCTGGTATGCAAACAGCGTTCAACACTATTGTAACTGCGAGGAGAAGGATTAGCCGATAGCGGTCTAAATTTCTAATCTACCTCCGCTTACCTCTACCCTTCATCGACCCAGCCATCCCCGCCATGGCCGGGTTGTTAGACATCTTGTGCATCATCTTAGACATCTGCTCAAACTGCTTAATGAAGCGGTTCACATCTTCCATTCCCTGGCCGCAACCACGGGCGATGCGCTTCTTGCGGCTTAGGCTCATCAGGCCGGGGTTACCACGTTCTTCGGGGGTCATGGATTGGATGATGGATTCTACTTTGGAGAAGGCGGAGTTGTCGATATCGACGTCTTTCATCATTTTCTTCATGCCCGGGATCATGTTGAGCAGACTCTTGATGTCGCCCATTTTCTTGAGCTGGTTGAGCTGGCCTAGGAAGTCATCGAAGTCGAATTTATTCTTCTTGATCTTCTTTTCGAGGCGCTTGGCTTCTACTTCGTCGAACTGATCCTGGGCGCGTTCTACGAAGGAGATGATGTCTCCCATACCGAGGATGCGCTGTGCCATCCGTTCGGGGTGGAAAACGTCCATCGTATTCAGCGTCTCGCCGGTGGAGATGAACTTGATGGGTTTGCCGACCGTGTACTTCACGGATAGGGCGGCACCACCACGGGTGTCACCGTCGAGCTTGGTGAGAACAACGCCGTCGTAGTTGATGCGGTCGTTGAAGGCCTTGGCGGTGTTCACGGCGTCCTGGCCCGTCATGGAGTCAACGACGAAGAGCGTTTCGTTGGGGGAGATGGCGTCGCGCACGTCGCTGATCTCTTGCATCATCTTTTCGTCGACCGAGAGGCGGCCGGCAGTGTCGACGATGACTACGTCGTACTTCTCGTCCTGGGCGTGTGCGATGGCGTTCAGCGCGATCTCAACCGGGTTCTTGTTCTCGGGCTCTTTATAGATGCCAGCACCGACCTGTTCGGCCAGTACGGTGAGTTGGTTGATGGCGGCAGGGCGGTAGACATCACAGGCCGTTACGAGCACTTTCAGCTTGCGCTTTTCCTTCAGGTGGAGGGCGAGCTTTCCGGTGAAGGTGGTCTTACCCGAGCCCTGAAGACCCGCGATGAGGATGACCGCAGGCTTGCCTTTGATGTTGATGCCAGCAGCCTGGCCGCCCATCAGTTCGGTGAGTTCGTCCTGAACGATCTTTACCATCAACTGGCCCGGCTTTACGGCGTTGAGCACGTTCTGGGTCCCCAGCGCTTTGGCCTTCACGTTCTCGGTGAACTCCTTAGCAATCTTGTAATTTACATCCGCAGCAACGAGGGCGCGACGAATCTCTTTGAGGCTCGTGGCTACGTTGATTTCGGTGATCTTATTGTCTCCGGTAAAGGTCTTGAATGCGCCTTCGAGGCGGTCGCTCAGGTTATCGAACATATTGGGGCTAAACTTTGGGGGGCAAAGATAGGGATTTGTCTTTTAGTCTTTTAGTGATTTGATGTTTTAGGGCGCGGTCGCAGGTGCAAAATGAGGTCTGAGCTAGCAGGGAGGTAAATTGACGTACGACAACCGACTTTACCGAAGCTCCTCCAAAACCTCCCCCGGCACCTGCGGCCGCGCCCTGAAAACACTATCCGTTAACATAAGGCCCGTCAACACAAACTAAAAACACGGTTAAACACCAATGAAATAAGGCGTTTCACCTACTTATATTGGCATTATGGTCGCGAACTGCTGTAAAATAGCATATTTACGCTTGTGAATTCCAGCTATATGACTAAATTGGCAGTACTATAATCGGATAAATACCCATTTATCTTTTTCCGTCCCTAAGCACCTCTCTCTCAACTTACCAGGTAACAAGAAGTAAGGCCCCAAACGTGGAGGCCACCACACATTATTATTTAACCACACATTACTGTATGTCCAATTTACTCAAGTTCTTCTTGATGGCACTGGCATGGGCTGTACTGTGGGCGGCATCCTACTATGGATGCGTCAAGCCCGAGTATTATCCTGATGATCAGGCTACGATCACTGCGCCCGTACCCCCTGCGTCCGTTGCGGTCTCGAACGACTACGAACTCGTATCACGAACTGGTTCCGCCGATGTTCTAACCGGAACCCTCTGGGGCCAGGAACGCGACGCCCTACTTGCCAAATACAAAGCTGACCCGAGTCAGCGCCTAGAAGTTTACGGGCATTACTACGGGGGCGAAGTTCCCGCTCCGGGAGATAGAGCCCTTGGGCAGTCACGAGCCGAGGCAATTAAGGACCTTATCGTCAAAGTTGGAATTCCCGTAGCAAGCATAATCGCTACGCCCCTCGCCCTTAGCTCCTCCGCTCCTGAGGAAGGAGAAATATGGGGTGCCGGTGCCTTCGCCTGGGTCCAGGCTACTGAAGAGGGGCAGGACGACAAGGTCACTGAAATCAGTTCGGATGAGATCAAGATCAACTTCCCGTACAATGCCTCGAGTACTCGCCTAAGTAATAACACGGAAGCCTATCTGAAAACACTCGCCCAACGGATGGCTGAAACGAAAGAAATAGTTGCCATAGTAGGTCATACCGATATTCGCGGCAAAGGTCCCTACAATAGGACGCTTGGTCAGAAACGAGCCGACTTCCTCAAGGAGCGCCTCATGAGCTACGGTGTACAGCCTAACCGGATTACTACTTCTTCTCAGGGAGAAACGAAGCCTGAAATCCCTAATGCCACTACCGATGCTCAGCACTACGAAAACCGTCGTGCTATCCTGACGCTCAACCGCGTCCAGTAACCACATTCCAACTAACGCAATATCCATTCTACGATGAACTATATTTTTCTTCACGTAAACGACAACTCCTTCCTGGGTTTCCACCACGACTGGTGGTGGATCTGGAGCGCCTTGTTTTTCGCCATTGGCGCTATTGTCCACTGGATTCTTTGGAGCCTCCTCGGCGGTGATAAACCGGACTGCTCCGAGATCGAAGCCGAACGCGACCGCTACCACAAGTCTGCTGTCAAGTGGGAAACCGACTACCAAAGCATCAAGTACCAACTACAGGAGAGCCAGAAGGCTGAGGCTGATCTGCGATCTGCACTTGGCCGCTGCGAAGCTGATAAGGCTAGTATGGCTGCGGTTACAGCTGCCGCTTCCGGGCCGGCTGTAGTTCCTGTCCCAATCCCCGTCAATACGGATCGCACGGGTATCGTTTCTGGCATAGGAGGCAGAAACGGCTTAGTCTACGCCGGTTTGTTCGATAACGATAACTTCCAGATCATCGAAGGTGTAGGCCCCAAAGTTAACGCCTTACTCCTCAACGCCGGTTACAAGACCTGGTCTGAACTGGCGGTAACGGACTCTGGGGACATTCGGAAACACCTCGACGAAGCCGGTAAGCGCTTCGGTCTTTGTGATCCCACTAGCTGGCCACACCAGGCCAAGCTCGCCGACGCCGGTGACTGGGACGAACTGATCCGCTACCAGAAATTTACCGACGGTGGAGGTGAAACCGTGGGCGACTCCGTAACGTACTCTAAGTTCGAGAAGCTGGCCGCTAAGAAACTCGGCTTCTCCAGCTCCAACCCCAACGACCTGAAAGTCGTGGAAGGTATCGGCCCGAAGATTGAAGGCTTACTAAAAGCAGGTGGTATCAACACCTGGTCTGAACTTGCAGCTGCTGATACCGTACGCATCCAGGAGGTTTTGGCCGCCGCTGGCGCCCGCTTCAAGCTCGCCGTGCCCCGCACTTGGTCGCAGCAAGCTGGCCTTGCTGCCGCCGGAAACTGGGCTGCGCTGAAGTCGCTTCAAGAGGAGTTGAATGCTGGGAAGTAGACCTTTGAGACTGTTTGAATTGATGCTGTCAGTCGCTAATACTAAAGGTCTGACTTTTAACGCTTGATTGCTGGGGTCGAAATTGATTGACCTCCCCATTTACGGCCCTGCCCCTTCGGGAGGTGGGGCCGTTTGTGTTGGGGCTATCGTTGAAGGCTTCAGCTGTTTGTCCTGCAGGTGGTAGAGGTCAGTACGATCCGCTATTTCAATAGCCCGTGCAACCGATGATAAATCAGGGCGTTTACCATCCGATGAAGAAATGGTTAAAACGAATAGTAATTTCTCTCGCCGCGCTCTACCTGGTACTGGCCGTGCTGATCTACGTCAAACAGGAAGACTTGATCTTTCATCCGCGGCCCCGTGCGGAGAGCTATTCCTACGGCAATTATCCGGAAAGCTGGGTCACTACACCGGACGGGACACGGCTGCACGGTCTGCACTTGCGCCAGGGTGGAAAGGGCGTAATACTTTACCTGCACGGTAACGTGGGAGATAACGGTCGTAGCCTTTACCAAACCAGTTCGTTGCGGGACCTTGAGTATGACTTGTTTTTGGTGGACTATCGGGGCTTCGGAAAGAGCGAAGGCCAGCTTAGTTCTGAGGCGGATATGACCGAGGATCTGCAAGCAGTGTACGACCACCTCAAGGCTGAATACCCTGAAGGCAAGATCATTCTGGCCGGTTACTCCCTCGGCTCCGGCCCGGCAAGTTACCTGGCGGCCAACAATAAACCCGGTGCTGTAGTGCTGGTCGCTCCCTACACCAGCCTGACGGATATGAAGAACCTCTTCTTTTGGATCTTTCCCGACTTTTTACTGAAGTATAATTTGGACAACCGGAAGAACTTGGCGCGCGCTACTTCACCCGTTTTTATCCTGCACGGAACTGATGACGAGTTGATTCCACTCTCAATGGGAGAAGAACTGGAGACGCTCGATCCCGTAAGGATCAGACTGGTGGAACTGAACGGGGTAGGGCACCGGGGCGCTATTTTGAATGCTATGTTTCGGACGGTTGTTGGTGAGGTGGTGAGGAATAAAGTCGGTAAGCGATAAGCGATTTTTCTGCCGCACTGGGGAGTCCATACTGAAGGTCGTTTCTACACTGTTTGGACTGTGCTGAGCCCAGGAGGGCTGCTTAGTGTAGCGAGGGATGTAGCGAAACGTCGATAGCCATTCGCGCAACCCTTCGTAATTCAGGGCGAGGCCGCAGGTGCAAAAGAAGTCGTTCGGAAGCAAGGGAAGTTTTCAAGACCGGTCTGATGCCCGTAAACCATGATTGCACCAGCGGCCGCGCCCGAAAAACCGCGCCGCGCCGCGCACAATTCTGGCAACAGGGCGTTAAAAGTTATGTAGGCATCATTACCTTCTATCTCCCGCCCATACGCGTATGAAATCCTCGCTATACCTGCTTTGCCTGAGCGTGCTGCTTCTTTTCCTAACCAGCTGCCAAGAAAAACAGCCCGTGTTCGAATCACTTGACGCTTACCCTGTCTACCCCTACGCCGACCTGGGGGTAACCTACACTCCTGAAGCCTCCACCTTTAAACTGTGGTCGCCCGCCGCGACTGACGTGCGCGTCAACCTTTACGATTCCGACGATCCCGTTGCGAAAACAACCGGTCGGTTAAATATGGAAATGGTGAATGGTGCGTGGACTAAGTTGATGGAAGGTGACCTTGACGGTACCTATTACACCTTCCAAATCAAACGCAACGGTAACTGGGGAACAGAAGCAACAGACCCCTACGCCCGCGCGGTTGGCACCAACGGTACCCGCGGCCAGGTAGTTAACCTGGCAGAGACCAATCCTGAGGGGTGGGACGCCGACATGAAACCACCGTTCACTGCTCCAACGGATGCGGTGATCTACGAACTGCACGTCCGCGACGCAAGCATTGACCCACGCTCTGGCATTATCAATAAAGGAAAGTTTCTCGGATTGTCCGAACGTGGAACCACCACGCCCCAGGGCGACGCTACCGGTGTGGATCACCTAGTGGAACTGGGCGTTACCCACGTCCATTTACTGCCCAGCTTCGACTTCATGAGCGTCAACGAAGCACGGCCGGATGACCCGCAGTACAACTGGGGCTACGACCCGCAGAACTACAACGTCCCCGAAGGAAGCTACTCGACCAACCCCAGCGACGGTAAGGTGCGCATCCGCGAGTTCAAAACGATGGTAAAGGCTATGCACGACGCCGGTATCCGGGTGGTGATGGACGTGGTGTATAACCACACCGGGCTCAGTAAAGACAGTCACTTCCAGTACCTGATCCCCGACTATTTCTACCGCTTCAATGAAGACGGCAGCATGAGCAACGCCAGCGCCTGCGGTAACGAGATCGCTAGCGACCGGCCGATGGTGCGCAAGTATATCCGTGAATCCGTAGAGTACTGGATGAAGGAGTACCACGTTGACGGCTTCCGCTTCGACCTTATGGGCATCCACGATATCGCGACGATGAACGAGATCAGCCAGCGCCTGCACGCCATTGATCCCAGCATCCTGATCTACGGGGAAGGCTGGAAGGCTGGGGGGAGCCCCGTACCCGATAGCTCGCTCGCTCTGAAAGCAAACACTCCGAAATTGATCAACATCGCTGCTTTTAGCGACGACTTGCGCGACGGGCTGAAGGGCAGCGTGTTTGTGCACGATGAGCAGGGCTTCGTTTCCGGAGCGCGGGGTAAAGACCAGTCGATTCGCTTCGGGATAGTCGGCGCTACTCAACATCCTCAGGTTGATTATAAAGCGGTCAATTACTCAGATGCACCCTGGGCTAAGGAGCCGGGCCAGTGCATCAACTATGTGAGTTGCCACGATAACCACACCCTTAACGACCGGCTCGCCATCAGTAACCCCAGCGAAGGGCTGGGCCGCCGCGCAGGAATGCAGCGCCTTGCGCTCGCCGTCGTGCTTACGAGCCAGGGAATACCGTTCCTTCACGCCGGTTCAGAAATGCTTCGCTCTAAGAACAAGGATGAAAACTCTTACAAATCAGGCGACGGCATCAATATGATCAACTGGGGAGGCAAGCGGGCGCATAGGAAAACCTTCGAATACGTTCGCGACCTGATCGCCCTGCGAAAAGCGCACCCTGCCTTCCGGATGGGAGCCACCACTCTGATCGGTAAACACCTCGTCTTTATTGATACGGACGACGATCAGTTCGTAATCTATCAGATCAACGATGCGCCGGGGGAGGAATGGAAGAACATCATGGTCGTTTTCAACGGCAGCAAAGATCCCCGTACCATCGAGTTTCCCGAAGGCAACTGGAAACAGGTAGTGAACGGCCGTCAGGTGAACCAGGAAGGCATCGGTAAAGCTAAGCAGCAGCGAATCGGTATCCCGGGGCGGGAGGCTGCGATCTTTGTGTTGGAGGGATAAGGTTGACGACCTCCCTGTCCGGTTTTTTAGACCTCTAAGTCGGATCAGGAGGTCTTTTACCTTTAAGGGATGCGAACAAAATAAAACCAGATTTCTATTCGCGTCCCTAAGTGATTATCAGACCAAAACACTAACAGACTAAAAGACTAACTCCCTACCTTTGCCCGCATGTCCAGTAAATACGAGCAAAGAGGCGTTTCCGCCACCAAATCTGAAGTCCACGAAGCCATAAAAGGGCTTGATAAAGGATTGTTTCCGAAGGCATTTTGTAAGGTCTTGCCCGACGTGGCCGGCGGCGACGCCGACTGGTGTAACATCATGCACGCCGATACGGCCGGCACGAAGACTAGCCTCGCGTATATATACTGGAAGGAAACCGGCGACCTCTCCGTCTGGGAAGGTATCGTTCAGGACAGCCTGGTGATGAACCTCGACGATATGGGCTGCGTCGGTGCCGTTAATAACATTCTAATCTCCTCCACGATCGGTCGCAATAAAAACCGAATCCCTGGTGAAGTGCTGGCCACCATCATCCAGGGTGCGCAGAAGTTTGCCGACCGGATGGCCGACCAGGGCGTAGGACTTCACCTTACCGGAGGGGAAACTGCCGACGTAGGTGACATTGTCCGCACTATAGACGTAGGCTACACCACCTTCGCCCGCCTTCGCCGCGATAAACTCGTCGTCAACGACATCAAAGCGGGTAACGTGATCGTCGCCCTGGCCAGCTACGGCCAAAGCTCCTACGAAGACGCGTACAACGGCGGTATGGGCTCTAACGGCCTTACCAGCGCCCGCCACGACGTTTTTAAGCACGATTACGCCGACAAATACCCCGAAAGCTTCGATTCCGAAGTGCCCCGCTCCGTAATTTACGCTGGAAGCCGCTCACTTACCGAACAAGTCTCCATTGGTAACGGAAAGACGATGGCTGCCGGAAAACTCGTTCTCAGCCCAACCCGCACCTACCTACCCGTACTTAAAGTGCTGCTCGACGAGCTGCAGCCCAAGATCGCCGGCCTCATTCACTGTACCGGAGGCGCCCAAACCAAGGTGGTTAAGTTCATCGACAACGTCCGGGTAGTCAAAAATAATCTCTTTGCACCACCCCCGCTCTTTGACCTAATCCGCAAAGAGTCCGGAACCGACTGGCGCGAAATGTACCAGGTGTTCAATATGGGCCACCGCCTGGAGGTCTACCTGCCACAGGACGAAGCGCAGACCGTGCTCGATATTGCCGCTCGCTTCAATATCGACGCGCAGATTGTTGGGTTTGTGGAAGACAATGAGAAGCCCGCTGTGCGACTGCATACGCCTACTGGTACGGAAGACTACTTTGAATAGAAGCTAGGAACTGGTGCTGTACCGACGGCACTAGTTCCTAGCTCCTACCCACTTAATAACTCCAAAGATCAGACTCCTTACCCATCGCCTCCCGGTTCACGCGTTCGCCGACGAGGAGCTGGGTACGCCCGTCGGGGTAGATGTCCGTTAGGCGGCGGTTGCTGACGTTTTCTTCTTTGACGACGGAGCTGTCGAAGAGGCGGGCCTGGAAGACGTCGTCCCAACTGCGGGAGTGAATGGAATTACCGGCCATCCATGCGGTTTCGTGGGCAAGGACGTTGCGGGCGCCTTCGAACCAGACCCAGAACAACGGACGCTGGTAGAGAACGTTACCCATTTCGTCCATTTCGTCCATGATCGGCGCGAGGCCGAGGATACGGACTTTCATTGTGGAGGCACTCTTGTCGATGTACCATAGTTCTTGGATGCGGTAGCGGGTTATGGTGGCTGGATCGAAATCGCGGGGGACTAGCTGATATTCAAGGGTGTAGCCTTCGCCGTAAACTGGAATTGTATCTATGCCCCCGGCTATGGATAGGCGATCCGCTTCAGAGAGTGGGGTCGAAAACTTATCATCAATGGTGCTGTACAGTTGGATCTTTTTATCGGCGGCGGCCTCCAGGAGGATGTTGATTAGCGGGCGGGCCTCGTTTGCGAAAGGCAGGTTGATTTTTTCACGTACGTCGATCACGCGCCAGGTGCGTTTTTGCCATAGGATATCGGCTTCGCGTATGGGCTTATAGGGTAGTGCGGGGCGGTCCAAGTTGGTACGTTCCGGCACGATGTCGTTGATGGGGGTGGGGAATATCTGGGCGCTGGCGCAGGTACAAAGCAAGCTCACGAAGAGCAGGGTTAGGAAGGAGGTCTTCATACTGAATGGTACGGTTTTGATGAGGGAAGTGGGTGCTTACTCCCTTGTTTGATGTACCGTTTAAAACGAATGTTTTTACTGTCAAATTTTTGATTGGTTAAATGGTAACGTAGGTTAAAGTTGGGCAGTGGTATACTCTGGGCAAGGGGCTGTGTCCTGAGGAAGCCCGAGCGGTAGCGAGGAGCAGATGTTTTACTCTTCGCTAACGCTCAGGCTCTCTCGGGGCACAGCCCCACTCCCGTAAAAAGTCTAACGGGTTAGAGCACCGTCCACTTCTCAGTACCCCGGCTATTTTCCACTACCTTCTTCACGAATCGCATTCCGCGCAGACCGTCTTTAACGGTAGGGAAGTCACGTTCTAGCTTAGAGGGTTTGGTTCCAGCTAAGCGGTGCTGCACGCAGGCCGCGAAATTCTTGTAGATATTGGCAAACGCCTCCAAGTAACCTTCCGGATGGCCGGCGGGGACACGCTGGGCGTGGTTGGCCTCATCGGAGAGGTTACCGACGCCGGTCCGAAAATAAACGTTGGGACCTTCGAGTTGCTTAACGATCAGGGTGTTCGGCTCCATCTGGTGCCACTCCAGCCCGCCGGTTTCACCCCAGACTCGGATGTTGAGACCGTTCTCTTCGCCGACCGCAATTTGGGAGCAATGCAGTACACCCCGGGCGCCTTTTTCAAAACGTAGTAGGATGTTGGCGTCGTCGTCCAGCCTACGACCTTCGACGAAGGAGGTGAGCTCGGCGCACACCTCGGTGATCTTAAGGTCCGTAATGTATTCAGCAAGGTTTTCGGCGTGGGTGCCGATGTCTCCCATTGCACCGCCCATGCCGGATTTGGAGGGGTCTACGCGCCAGCTGGCTTGCTTCTGGTCGGTGTCTTCCACCTTAGTGGAGAGCCACCCCTGGGGGTATTCCACTACTACTTTGCGAATCTTGCCGATGCGGCCGTTCTTCACCATCACACGGGCCTGCTTCACCATCGGGTAGCCGGTATAATTATGGGTGAGGGCGAAAATTAGACCGGTTTCCGCAACCAGTTTTACCAGAATTTCGGCTTCGTCGACGTTGAAGGTCACGGGCTTATCGCATACGACGTGGAAGCCGTTCTCGAGCGCCAGCTTAGCGGGGCCGAAGTGAACGTGGTTGGGGGTAACGATGGAGACGAAGTCCATGCGCTCACCGAGGGGAAGTTCTTTTTCCTTCAGGATCATCTCCTCGTAACTACCGTAAACGCGGTCGGGCGGGAGGTAGAAGTCTTCGCCACTGAGCTGGCTCTTTTCGGGGTTGGAGCTGAAGGCTCCGCAGACGAGCTCGATCTGCTGATCAATCGCTGCAGCAATGCGGTGTACGCCGCCAATGAAGGCTCCGCGACCGCCGCCGACCATGCCCATTCTTATCTTTCTTTTCATCTTTCTTTTGGGTTTCTTTGAGTGCCATTATACGGCTTTTTTTTAGTCATACAGTCAAGTCCGTGATCGCTAAGGGACGCGAATTAAATAAAACGTGTTTCTTGATCTGGTGAGTTTTGACTGCTGGTGAGGTAAAAAACGTAGACAACGCCGTAGTGTTGGCGAGGCTTTTTAACGAAGCCAGCAGTCAAAAGGCGCCGAGCAAGAAGCATGGTTTATTTATTTCACGTCCCTAAGGCCCGGTCCGGATGCTCGGAGGTCATTTTTCAGGTTGATCGCTACGCGTCAAATTAAGGATTCACGCTCCGAGGCTCTTCGCCCATGGGCAAAGGAGAATCTAAGGACTTCGGAGGGGGCCTGGTGTAGCCGGGACCTCCAAGCATCCGCCCTCCTAGGTTTAGCTCTTGATTCGCGTAAGTAGTCAAGTAGTAGACGGGGAGAAGCGTTGCCTTCAACCTCCCCATTGCACCTGCGACCGCGCCCAAATAGATTAATAGTGTGACAGAAAATGATAGCTTCGTGCTGTAACGTGCGACAGCTCTATACATCTATCAATCTATAAATCCATGTACACTTCTACCACTACCCACCGCGTGCGCTACGGCGAAACCGACCAAATGGCCTACCTCTACTACGGTAACTACGCCCTACTCTACGAGATCGGCCGGGTGGAAATGCTGCGCGAAGTAGGCCTGACTTACGCCAACATGGAGGCCATACACGGCGTCATGTTGCCGGTAATGAGCCTGAACCAACGTTTTGTCCGCCCGGGCCGCTACGATGAATTACTGACCATAAACACTACCTTGCGCAGATTACCGGTCGGTACGATCACCTTTTACGTCGAAATTCGGAACGAAAAAGGGAAGTTGGTCAACGGTGGCAGCGTGAAATTGTGTTTCGTAGACATGAGCACCGGGCGGGCCGTTACTGCTCCGGAATACCTCTTGGAAAAACTGCGTCCTTACTTTGAAGAAGCCTAATTTGCCTTCAATCGTGGAAATAACCAAATACTTCAGCCAGCATCCCGTCTGGTTGGGGCTGTTAAAGTACAGCAAGGAAAATTCTTTCATTGGCTTTCACGGCGTTCCGATTTACGACGTCATCGTCTTCGTGTGGCACGAGACCATGCGCGACGATCTGTTTACCCGCGCGAACAGCGTGGCCTTCAGTTTTTTTCTTTCTCTTTTCCCTTCTCTGCTCACCATTTTTACCTTAGTTCCCTTCGCCCTGAACGCGCTGGAAACCTGGTACCCCGGCCTGAAAAATTTTCAGAGTACGCTCGACGAGGAGATCAGCCAGGTGATGCCTGGCCAGGCCGGAGAGTTCGTACTGGCTTTCGTGCAGGAGATTCTCAATTCGCCACGGCTGGGCCTACTTAGCTTCGGTTTCCTATTGGCTATTTACTTCAGTAGCAACGGAATGCTGGCCTTGATGCAGGCCTTCGACAAAAGCTACGTTAAAACGTTCAAGCGCCGCAACTGGGTAAAGAAACGCCTGATTGGGTCGGGGCTTACGCTGCTGGTGGGCCTATTCATTGTCTCCAGCACCGTCTTCGTGATCATGGGAGATTACATTATTTACAGGGTCGCAGAGGCACTAAGCTTGGGTAGCCTTACTGCCTTTTTCATCGGCCTTTTGCGCTGGGTGGTGATGCTGTCCTTATACTACATCACCATCGGCACGCTTTACCGCTACGGGGCGGCTACGATCAAGAAATTCAGCTACTTCAGCCCCGGCGTCACGCTGGCCACTGTACTTTCGCTGACCACCTCCGTTGCCTTTAGCTTCTACATCGACGGCTTCGACCGCTACGATACTTACATCAAGTTCTACGGCTCTATTGCGACCATCATCATCGTTATGCTGTGGCTACAGCTCAATGCGCTCATCCTTATTATCGGCTTTGAGTTAAATGCGGCCATTGCGGTGCGAAGGGACCTTACTTTAGTGGAGGAGGAGTGAACAGGGACAAGAAATTTGAATTCAGGTGTCAGGATTTAGCGTGCGTTCTGACCTTTGACCTCTAATCTCTGAACTTTTATTTCTGTTCTTTGACTTCTGATTTCTAACTTCCCGACCAACATCCCGCAGCCTTCGACGAACGACTAACCCAAACCCAATACTTTGAACGTTATTGTGGTATAGAAACGAAACACTGTAAAAGCTAAGCGCTCATGATCCTCATCCTAACTTATATAGCACTGATTTGCGGTGGTTTGCTGCTGGTCCTGCTGTTGCTCTCCATCCTCGGCGGGCTCGATCTCGATCTTGACCTTGACGTGGATGCCGACGGCCTGGGCGCGGTGAAAAGCGTGCTTACCTTCTTCTCCATCAGTGCGTGGGTGGTGCGTTTGGTGCTCATCTCCGAAGCTAATCCGGTGCTGGCTTTTGTAGTGGGCGCGGCCGCAGGTGCAGTGGGCGTTTATATGCTGAGCTTGATCCTAAAGTTTCTGCTCTCCCAGCAATCGAACGTCAACTGGTCTGTACACGACGCTATTATGGAGAAGGGGACGGTTTACCTACGCATCCCCGCCGGCGGCGAAGGCCTCGTTCGGGTAAACATAAAAGGAGCCAAGCGGGAACTAAAAGCGCGCTCCAAGGCCACGGAAGACATCCCAACGGGGGCGCCGATTGTGGTTGATGAAATCGGAAGCGACGGCATCGTCGTCGTCAGCCCAACGTAACGGTTGTTCGTTGTCCGTTGTGGAACTGACAACCGAAAATGCACACATTCACCTCCCTACCGCCTTCACACCGGGGAATATTAAACCTTTCATACCATGCTAGAACTAATTGGGGGCGTAGCCCTACTCGTTGTCCTTTTCGTTTTCTTCCTCGTCAGTAGGTACAAACGCTGTCCGTCGGATAAGATTCTAGTCGTCTACGGTAAAACGGGCGGCGGAGCTTCCGCTAAATGTTACGCTGGTGGTGCAGCCTTCGTTTGGCCCGTTATCCAGGATTACCGCTACCTTGACCTTACGCCACTTTCTATTGATGTGAACCTTAAGGATGCGCTCTCTAAGCAGAATATCCGCGTAAACGTGCCATCACAGTTTACCGTGGGTATTGGTGAGGACGAAACACTGATGCTTGCCGCAGCCAACCGCCTACTCTCTCTCAACCGCGATCAGGTTGCCCGCCTCAGCCAGGACATCATCATGGGCCAGATGCGCCTCGTGATTGCCAATATGGACATCGAGGAGCTAAACACTGACCGCGATAAGTTCGTCTCCAGCGTTTACTCTAACGTAGGCGAGGAACTCCACAAAATTGGTCTGCGCCTCATCAACGTAAACGTAACCGATATCCAGGACGAGAGCGGCTACATTATGGCCCTTGGTCAGGAAGCCGCCGCCCGTGCCATCAACGAGGCCGAAGTGAAGGTTGCTCAGGAGAAGCGTACCGGTAGTATTGGCCGCGCCGAAGCCCTCCAGGAGCAGCGTACCAAGGTCGCGGCCCTCACCGCCAAGGCGGAGATTGGCGAAGCCGAAGCCGCCCAGGAACAACGCATCAAGATCGCCGACGCCAACGCTCGCGCCATGGTTGGTGAAGCGGAGGCTACCCAGGAGCAGCGGATCAAGGTCGCCGATGCCAACTCGCGCGCTGAGATTGGAGAATCAAAGTTCAACGCTGAAGCCCAGGAAGGTAAGAACGAAGCGGCCATCAAGGTCGCCGAGTCCAACGCCGCACGCGACGTAGCCCTCGCCGAAGCTAACCGCCGGGCCGAAGCCGCCCGCCAGGTCGCTCAGGCTAAAGCACGGGAAGAATCCTATAAAGCACAGGAAGCCGCCGAACGTGCCCGCGCCCTCAAGGAAAAAGCTGAAAAGGAAGCAGAGCAGGTCGTTCAGGCCGATATCGAGCGCCAGATGGTTGTCATCGCAGCCCAAGCCCAGGCCGAAAGCCGCCGCGAGATCGCAAGAGGTGAAGCCGACGCTACGCTCGCCAGGTACCAAGCTGAAGCTCATGGTATGGAAGAAGTACTACGGAAGCAGGCTGAAGGCTTCCAGAAACTCGTCGCCGCCGCCGGTGGAGATTCTCAGGCTGCCATCAATTACCTGATGCTCGATAAGCTCGAAGCACTCACCCGCATCCAGACCGACGCCATCAAGGACGTCGAGATCGACAAGGTGATCGTTTACGATAACGGCAACGGGCAGGGTGTGGGCAACTTCGTCCAGGGCCTCTACGGCATGGTTCCCCAGCTCAACGACTTTCTAAGCCAGAGCGGGATGAGCCTGCCGGCCGGACTGGTGAAGCAGGAACCCGAAAAGGAACCCGAAGACAAGGACGTGAAGCCGGTCGCCCCCAAAGGCTAAAGCGATGGCCTCTAAGACTTAATGAGTAGTTTGATTCGTAGTTTTTTAGCCCGCCTTTTCGGTTCTCCCGGAGGGGCGGGCTTTTTTGTCTTGTAGAATATCGAATTGTGGGGGTTAAATCGGGGGCCCTTATGTACCGCTTTCTCTTCGGGTGACCGAACTTGTGTACCAACTTATAAAGTGTCAAAAAAGTCTACTAACCAAGCCCAGGCCGAAAGCCGTCGCGAGATCGCAAGAGGTGAAGCCGACGCTACGCTCGCCAGGTACCAAGCTGAAGCCCATGGTATGGAATAAGTACTACGGAAGCAGGCTGAAGGTTTCCAGAAACTCGTCGCCGCCGCCGGTGGAGATTCCCAGGCTGCCATCAGTTACCTGATGCTCGATAAGCTCGAAGCACTCACCCGCATCCAGACCGACGCCATCAAGGACGTCGAGATCGACAAGGTGATCGTTTACGATAACG
>Ga0306864_1000293_pt1 | contig 24134 bp, 14 predicted proteins | sample AntRauTorckE5430_FD_190448 | JGI IMG/M metagenome (GOLD analysis project Ga0306864, IMG submission 190448) | Saline lake microbial communities from Rauer Islands, Antarctica - Metagenome Torckler E5 #430 (v2) (version 2) | ecosystem: Environmental > Aquatic > Non-marine Saline and Alkaline >...
AATATTGAGGTAGCGAGGGTTCCAACCTTCGTAGGGTGAGTCATAGTCCTGTTTGTGTAGTTACCTACAAGATAAAGCCTCACCCGACTTTACCTACTTGGGGACTCAAACTGCAACGGACCATTGTTAGCTGTCTTCATGAATTTATTCTTGAATGGATGGTAAGTTATAATTAGTAATTCCTGAATCATCTGAGTCTGTCCTACGTAAGCGCTAATGCTCTGTTAGGTCAATTCTGCCCCCTCGTAGGCCAGCCAGTAAGTTTCATTGCCGTTAAGCTTAGTATTTCACACGCTGCCGTCGTTGCCAAAGTATTTCTGTAGCTACAGGTTACACAAGCACTTTGTCGCCTAGCCAGAACGCTATTTACCGACTAGCCCGCTAGGTGCTGGTGGTTTTTCGGCTAACAGAGCGCTTGAACCGGAATTTAGTCGAAACTAAATGAGGGCTCAAACAACACCGTCAGCCGGAAGAAGACGCACTAGATGGTGTGTTAAGATTGGTTTTGTAGGGCACTAGCAGTTTCGCCAACTTGAAAACTGGCCGGTGTAGTCACTGAAAGTAGTTTATTCTCGAAATTGGCAAACTACGCCCGATGTAAACTTAACCAATAAATTTTACAAAAAAATGATAAAAGTCAACTTTTAACCGACTTATTAGAAAATAAGTTCGAATCCGAGTCAACTTTTGCCGCTTTTACAGTTTAAATATTAATATTTCAATAAAAAATATCATTAATCGACAGCTAATTATTTTGTAGTGACTCAACTGTGTATAATTAGGATATTGCCCTATTGGAAAGTTTTAGAGTAACCGACTATTGACGGTCAATCGTAACATATCCGGTAGTAGGTACCCAAGTTTGCGGGCCTTGAGCGGGGACGTGTCCAGTTTAAGCCTAGGTCAAAAAGCGTCACGTTAAAAGCCTAACAAAGGCTCTAGTGGTCTGTCAACATTGAATATTGACAGGCCACTAGGGCTAGCATGTAGTCCACCTTTCGTCGAAGCAGAACCCAGCATGATTCCTGATGGTCTTCTGCTTCAGTCCTCCATTTAGGGACGCCGTAACAATCCGCTATGTTATGTATTGATTATACCAGATGTTGCTAGGGGACACTGTAAATAACTCTTTCGTAGACTGTAACGCCCTCCGCAAAATCCAACTGGATTCAGGTGGTATCCCGAAGCAATTCCATCAGGCTCATCATTGCCCTATAATTCCCGGGGTAGACCAATTGTTGCGCTGTTTCGGAGTCGTTGCACCGTTCAACCTGCTCCTCTATCATGTTAATGTTTTTCAGCTTGCTGCCCTAGTACACGAAATAATAATCGTCGATTCGGTAAAGGAAATCGTAAGGAAACGTATTCCCGCCGTTCCTGATGTACAACGCGTCATGGAACGGTTCTATCATCGTATCGTTCCCCAAATAATCTCCCCAAAAGGTGGTCAGATCAAGTTCAAGCGATCAGGCCTCCATCAGTTTCTGATGGGTAACTTCCAGCGGGTCTTCGCTAGGTTCCGGCGCACAGGAAAAGACAAAATAAGAAGAACAAGAAGTAGTAATAAGTATCTCATATTTACGTGGACGACGCGAAGAATGGAATGGTTGATATTAGCCACATTTTCCATACTGTTTTAGGGGCCAAAAAGCTAGGTATTCGGCGGGGAAATTTGTACCTTCGCGAGCGAGCTTGAAAAGGCTTGATAGGCGCATTTTTAGGGCGCTAACGCAGGTGCAAAAACAGTTGATTGGCACGGTTGAGGCTGGCGGTTCGACCCCCATGTTATTCACCCTGATTTTCAACCTTCATTGCACCCGCGACCGCGCCCCAAAATCGCTTAGTTTTAGATACCAGATAAAGAAATATGCCAGATAAACAACGGATCATCCCGGTCAATATCGAAGACCAGATGAAATCGGCCTACATCGACTATTCGATGTCAGTGATCGTGAGCCGGGCCTTACCGGACGTGCGCGACGGCCTGAAACCAGTACACCGCCGTGTACTTTTCGGTATGGAACAACTCGGATTGAGCTTCCGCAACGGCCACAAGAAATCAGCCCGTATCGTCGGTGAGGTACTCGGTAAGTACCACCCCCACGGCGACACCTCTGTGTACGACACCATGGTACGGATGGCCCAAGACTGGAGCCTCCGCTATCCCCTCGTTGACGGACAAGGCAACTTCGGCTCCATGGACGGCGACTCCCCCGCTGCCATGCGTTACACTGAAGCCCGGATGCGCCGCATCAGCGAAAGCATCCTCGGTGATCTAGACAAAGACACGGTAGACCATCAGCTCAACTTCGACGATACGCTGAAGGAGCCCACGGTAATGCCCACCAAAATTCCTAACCTGCTCGTCAACGGTGCCTCCGGCATCGCGGTAGGTATGGCGACCAATATGATGCCTCACAACCTCAACGAGATTGTAGATGGCATCATCGCAACGGTTAACAAGCCGGAAATCACCATCGATGAGCTCATGGAGTTTGTCAAGGCGCCAGATTTTCCCACCGGCGGTATCATCTACGGTATCGAAGGAGTAAAAGAAGCCTTCCGCACCGGTCGTGGCCGCGTAATTGTGCGTGCAAAAACAGAGATCGTTGTTGATTCGGACGACCGGGAAACCATCGTGATCCACGAAATTCCTTACCAGGTCAACAAAGCAGTCCTTGTCCAAAAAATCGCCGAATTAGCAAATAGCGGTAAAGTAGAAGGTATCCGTAACGTAGCGGACCTCTCCGACCGCGACGGACTGCGCGTTGAAGTAGAAGTAAAGCGAGACTCGATGGCTTCCATCGTTCTCAGCTACCTCTTCAAGTACACGCCCCTGCAATCCAGTTACGGCGTGAACAACGTGTGCCTCGTCAGGGGCCGCCCGATGACGCTGAACCTCAAGGAACAAATGGAAGAGTTCATCCTCTTCCGCATCGAAGTCATTCAGCGCCGAACCCAGTTTGAGCTCAATAAAGCCCTCGCCCGCGCTCACATCCTGATCGGCCTGCTCATCTCCCTGGATTACCTGGACGAAGTGATCGCCCTGATCCGCGCCAGCGCCAACCCTGAAGAAGCGAAGCAAGGCCTGATAAAAGGTGACTTCGTCGAAGATAAAAAAGCCTTCTGGGCTAAGTTCGGTGAGCTCGTCGTAGAAGTACAGACCGGTGAATTCATCGTTGAAGGAGACAACGTCCTTTCCGAATGGCAAGCCAAGGCCATCCTCGACATGCGCCTCCAGAAACTAACCGGCCTCGAACTCGACAAGATTCGCGCGGAGTACGCCGAGATCAAAGGCATCATCGATGACCTGAAAGATATTCTAGCCAGCGAAGTGCGCCAGCGCGACATCGTGAAGGAAGAACTCACCGAAGTAAAAACACGCTTCGGAGACGAGCGCCGCTCCCAAATTAGCTTCGATACTTCCGAGATCTCGATCACCGATATGATCCCGGATGAGGACGTGGTAGTCACCATCTCCAAGCTCGGGTACATCAAGCGGACACCCGTTGCCGAATACCGCTCCCAGAGCCGTGGAGGTCGTGGTAGCCGTGGCTCCAAGACCCGTGATAAGGACTTCCTCGAGCACATGTTCATTGCCAGTAACCACAACCACCTCATGCTCTTTACCGAGCAGGGCCGTTGTTTCTGGCTACGCATCTATGAAATTCCGGAAGCCGGAAAGCAATCCGCCGGCCGGGTCATCCAGAACATCCTCGCGATGCCGAAGGACGACAACGTTAAGGCGTACATTAGCATCGATGACCTCACGGATGAGGAATTCCTCAACTCCCACTCCGTCATCTTCGCCACCAAACGCGGACAGGTGAAAAAGACCAGCCTGGAGCAATACAGCCGCCCCCGGACCAACGGCATCAACGCCATCACCATCAACGACGGCGACCAATTGCTTGAGGTAAAACTCACAAGCGGAAGCAGCGCTGTATTCCTAGCCACCAGGAAAGGCCAGGCTATTCACTTCGAGGAAGCCAAGGTGCGTAACATGGGCCGTAATGCTGCCGGTGTCCGGGGTGTCTCCCTCGACGGCGAGGACGATGAAGTAGTCGGAATGGTAACCCTCGACCACGAACTAGACGCAGACAAGACCATCCTCGTAGTAAGCGCCCAGGGAATGGGTAAGCGGACCAACTGGAAGGAATACCGCGTGACCAACCGTGGTGGTAAAGGTGTGAAAACCATGAACATCACCGATAAAACCGGTGAACTGGTAACCATTAAGGCTGTCACCGAAGACAACGACCTAATGATCACCAATCGTTCCGGTATCCTCATCCGTACCAAGATGGCCGATCTGCGGGTAATGGGCCGCTCTACCCAGGGCGTGAAACTTATCCGCCTTGAAAAAGGTGATTCCATTGCCGATGTTGCCGTCGTCCCCGCCGGAGGAGATGAAGAAGAAGAAGAGTAGACGCGCTTTGCGCTTTTAGACGCTACGCTTTTAGGCTACCGCACGGCTCTAACGCCACTCCAATGTGCGGTAGCCCAAAAGGCGCAGTCGTCTAAAAGAACGAAGTCCGTCTAAAAGAACAAAGTCCGTCTAAAAGACGGCAATCTTTGCACAGCCTCCCGGATTTTTTTTCATTTTTAAGGTTCCATTAACGACATTTGCGTCCGCACTTAACGTTTTCTTGTTATCCCTCCCGGATGGAAAACGTATACAGATTGTAATTAACTACGAAAAACCAACAAACTACCACATCATGCGTAAATTATTCTTCAGCATGCTCGTTCTCTTTCTGTCCATCACTACGGTGATGGCCCAGACCGGAGAAGAGGCACTCAAGACAGCCAAGAAAGCGTTCGATTCCTACTCCCTTAACCAGGATAGCGCCAAGCTCATCGAAGCCGTGGACATGATCAACATGGCCATGGAAGACCCCGCCATGAAGTCCGACTCCAAGGCCCTCGTTGAGGCAGGAGACATCTACTCTGCCGTCATCAATACCTACGTGATTGCACGCTCCACTGGCATCGGAGAAGCAGTATTTCTCGTAGAAAACCCCGCCGTTAAAGCCGCCGAGGCTTACATAGCTGCATTTGACAACGCTGACCCAAGAAAGGGCAGGAGAGAAAAAAAGGCTGCGATAAAAGGCCTTCAAGGCGTACAGGGCAACCTCTCCAACGAAGGTATTTACGCCATCCAGGATAAGTTCTACGATAAGTCGCTGATGGCTTTCCAGGCCAGCATTACGACACATGACTTCCTGGTGAAAAACGAAGAAGAGTCCTCCATAACCCCGGAAAAAATTATGGATGAGAAGTACTACGCAGGCCTCTCTGCCGTCTTACTCGAAGACTTCGAAACCGCCGAGCCGCTGTTTATAACTCTCTACGAAGCTAAGTACGACGACGCTTCCGTTTACGATGGCCTTTACAAAATCTATGACGCCAAAGGTGATAAGGAAAATGCCTACAAAGTTCTTCAGGAAGGCCGTAAAGTATTCCCGGACGAAAACTCACTACTCTTCACCGAGATCAACTACTACCTCGCCGAGAAAAAGCTTGACTTGCTTACTACTAAGCTCGATGAGGCCATCGCAAAGGAGCCCGATAACGTAAGCCTCTACGCTACCTTGGGCCAGGTATACGAGCAGCTCTACACCAGCAATAAGAAAGAAGGTAATGAGGCTGCTGCCGACGACTACTTCTTGAAAGCTCAGAAGAAGTACGAAGAAGGCCTCACTAAAGATCCTGAAGCTTCCCGTTTGATCTACAGCCTTGGTGCAATGATCTACAACCGCGGTGCCGCGATGTCTCAGCAACTCGTTGAACTCGATAGCGATTTCAGCAAGGAAGGCCAAAAGAAGTACGCCGCCCTCAAGGAAAAGGTAGACGCTGAGTTCGGCAAAGCGCTCCCCTACTTCCAGAAGGCTGAAATGTCTGCACCCGGTGATCTGAACACCCTCATCGCCCTCAAAGAGATGTACGCACGTGATAGTGAGTATGAAATTTCTGGCCAATTCAAGGCCCGGATCGAAAGAATACAGGCTGGTGAAAAGATCGAAAAGTCCTACTTCAAAGAGAAAGGCATGTAAGATGAGTCCGTCTGGATTCCTTACTTAAAATAAGAACGGGCTGGTTGCGATGCAACCAGCCCGTTCTTATTTTAAGTAAGGAATCCAGACGATTCAGGACGTGGTACGCTCCTCTTTCGGCGGCTTGATACGGCGAAAGACCTTAACGTCGCCCAGGAAGGTTTCGTAGTAGCCAAAGAAATGATGATAAAGAAGACGTTCGGGGAACACATCCCAAGTCTTAAATTCCTTGACTAGCACTACGCCTTCGTGTGTTCCCAGCAGCATCGCCTGGAAGTCTTCGCACTGATCCGCCGGACCACCGTGATAAATACCTCCGTTGCATAAAGGAACACCGAAAGGCGTCGTCATGCTTTTGGTATAGCGGCGATAGAAAGCTTCACTCGTGATAAAGTAGTCCCAGTCTTCGTTAAGGTAATACCGCCAGTTGCGCATACCGTCGATATTGATGGAAGCTGAAATAGCCACTTTTGCTGGTTTAGGAAGGTAAATATTCGCCCAGTCCCGCATTTCGATCCGGGTATCGTACCAGTGGTGGCTTTGCCCCACAACGCCCAGGCCGATCGACCAGGCTACTACAATGAAACTCAGCCAGGGCTTGGCTTTTATTCGTTGCAGCGCATAAACGGCAAGTAGCGCCACCGCCGGCATAAAAATATTGACCCGACGGATGAACGTCGAATCCATGTACCACCGCAACGCAAATTCAGTTAACAAAAAGGCCGCTCCGTAGCAGAGGCCAAGGGTTTTGAAGGTAAACAGGCGCTGGGAGCGCCAACGGCCAGCGGTAAGCTTTACCGTCGCCCAAACCGCAAGCGCAAAGGCCGGAAGGCCGATACCAGCCAGCACACCCAGCGGGTAGGTAATCAGGTTATCCCAAAAGTGATTTTCGGCGTAAATCACGTCCTTATTTGCTTTACGCAGGGTCTTGAAAGAGTAATCTATTTCCTCCCAACTCCAGCCGTAAGTCAGCGCAATAAAGCAAACCGCCAATCCGGCCAGAGCTACGGGAATCACCCACCATTCTAGTCCCATCAGAGCCCCGGAGGAGGCCTTTTTGTAGCGAGAAGTGGAATAAGAATGCGCAGTACTCGAACGTAACTCCTTGCGATCAATAGCATCCGAACCGCCAAACGACCGCCAAACAATCAGTAAAATCAACAAAGCCCCACCCCAAACAGTAGGAAAAACATCAAACTTAAAGGCCCCAGCCCCTGCGGCCCCCAGCGCTAAAAAGCACAGCCCAGAGATGGATGGTCCCCGAATCAATTTCACCCCACCCAGCAGCGCCAGATAGGAGAACATGATGTATCCCGAAGCCGGCAACATGTAGTGGCTATAAGTAGCATTCACATCGCAAGCGGCCATCAGCAACGCCGCGAGACCAGCGGCAGGCGGGCTCAAACCACCAACCCGACCGAGACAGAAAACAACGACAATAAGTACTAAAGCGTAAATAGTGGAAAGCCTCCGACCCAGCAGTAACACTTCCTCAAAAGTCGGTGGTTCTGCTCGTCCGGCGTAGACTATCCGGGCAGCAGCTGCGGTTGTGTAACCATAACCCCGTACGTTATAAGCGAGGTCGCGAAATTTATGTTCAATGGTGTCAACGCCATTACTCAACTCGTTGTAACGCTCCATCACAATGGCTACGTGCTGTTCCTCATCCACTTCAAACAGGCGCCAGCGGGCCTTTTCCTCGGCCGTGAACCAACCCGGTACGCGCAGGGATGCGCCAAGAATCAGGGCGGCAAAAAGAAGCAATCGGCCGGTGTTCAGGGTCATGGGGTAAATTTACCACATCCGTGGAATTAGTAAGAGCATAACGGAGCGAGAACCGCCTTTCTCCTTTATTCCCTAATCTTTTTTTGGGCGCGGGCGCAGGTGCCAAGGAAGGTTTAAAAACGCCAATTCAATAAGGGCTTGGTCTCCGAAGGATCCATAAGCAAAGTATTAACGCTACGACTACTGTATCAGTCAAGAAGTCAGTAGGGAAAACCCGCCGGTCTTGCGGAGCGGACGATCAGAATAGAATTAAGAGGAACAGTATTACGGAACGGAGATGGAACTGAAAGCGGAGCCCACTTCCATCTGACTACGCCAGGCTGGAAGATGCATCCAATGAGCGAACCGCTCTATTTCTTAGAACCGATAAGTACTAAAACCTAAATGCTTACCTACTGTACCTTAAAGGTGTAAGTAATCTTGCCACACTGAGAAGGTGGAGCCGTAGCATCAGAGGAAAATTTCCAAGTTTTGGCGTTGTTTACGGCGGCACGTACAAGCGTAGGATCAGCCGTGGTACTTCCAGACTGGGTAAACTTAGCGGAGGTGACTTTCCCGTTAGAGCCAACACAGACTTCAACAATTACGGTGCCAGACTTCTGAGAGCTTTCGCGGACTGCAGGGCTAGAAACCAGTCCTCGACCACCGAGCCCACCGGATACGCGGCCGGAGCCGGCAACGATGCCACTACCGTCGGCTACACCGTCGGGGCGTCCCTGGGTACCGGGCTTTCCCGTATTTCCGGACCCACCACCGGTACCGGAGAGGCCACCGGAGAGTTGATCGCGGAGGGCCTGGGCGCGGGCTTCGCGGGCCTGGCGTTCGGCTTCGGCTTTGGCGTTGGCTTCCCGAATGGCCGTTTCACGGGCTTCCTGCTCACGACGTTCTTTGGCCGCTTGTTCGCGGACGGCCTTTGCGGCAGCTTCTTCGCGGCGTTGCACTTCGTTTTGCTGTTCTTTGCGCAGGCGGTCTTGTTCGCGTTTGCGGGCTTCTTCCTGTGCTTTACGCTTTCGGATAGCTATTTCCTGAGCGGATTCTGCCTGGATTACGTCGCGTTGTTCTACCACCGGGTCTGGAGTGTTCGTTGGCTTTGGAGGTTCGGGTACAGGGTCGGGCTTGACCTCTAGCGCGGGGGGCGGGGGCTTTACGGGTTCTGGTTCTGCTACCGGTTCAGCAGGAGCACTTGGCCCTGCGGGATTATCACCTGATCCCTGGTCATCAAAAGCAAGCAATACCGCGATGCCGGGTTGGCCCGGAGGTGGGTTAAGCTTGAAGAAAATTGGAATCAGCAGTGCGATCACAAAAAGAATGAAACCGATGCCAGCGGCTACTTTACCGTTGCGGTCGCCGTTAAGTTCGGCTTGAGATTCGATTTGGATTTCCATAATGCTTAAATTTTCAGGTTCTGGTCTCTTGATGTAAAACTAATAGAGAATGCATAATAGTATGTCGTGAAGCCTTCGGAATGGCGTAATATATGATCATTTTCACAGAGCCTCCACTCTCCACGTTTACAAATGGCGTCGCTTTCTCCGGTGCCACTAGATACGAGGCCAGAAAGAGCTGGATTAAAGCAAGAACACCGCGGCTACAATAGTTGTCTGCCGCGTACTAACTACGGTTCAATCCCTAGTGAATTGAAGGAGCTCTAGCTAGAAGTTCCCGCAGAAGCCTGCCGCCAAATCCACCAGATTAGTAAAACCTGGATCAGCAGACGTACTGCCGCGGCCCAGTGCGGCCCTACCGCTGGTTTAGGCTTCATCAAGTCCCAAATATGCAGTGGCAGAAAAACCACCATTAAGCCGCAGGCGGCATACAGTGCATAAGTCCGCCAATCAGGGACAAGTAAGCCAATACCGATGATAATCTCGACGATGCCACCTGCGGCATTCGCCAGTTCCTTCGGAAACCACCTGGGCATCATCGGATTATAGAAAGCGGGGTTGACGAAGTGATACGCGCCGGCAGCAATAAGGATAACTCCAAAAGCAATTATGGAAAAAGGCATTAGTTGTTTTTTTTCTTTCGGTTCTGGTAAAGGAAACGGCGGGTGATCCGAAGCTCCACGGTAAGGTGATTGAAACGCGTGTCCAGCTTGTCGCTGATGTCTAAGCCCGGAAGGTAAAGAGCGCTCAGAGAAACGGCTGCCTTTTCTCCGTTCCAGCCAAAGGCCAAATAACCACGTAGGCGGGAACTCACACGTAGTTCATCTTGTTTTTTACCACCGTTAACAGCGTCGAAATTAATGAAGCGAAATTCCGGACCAATAACTGCAACCGGGGTTAGAAATATTCGCTTACCAAGCATAAAAGTATGCGCATATCCCACACCAATACCAACTTTCGTTTGTGCCAGTCGGGTTAGCCACTCCTCTTCCCCGTTATCCAGCGGGATGAGCAGGCCATCAGTTCTGAGCCTCCGCCGATCAAGTAATAATCCACCTATAAAAGAACCGCTGGTCTTAATCTGCTGGTCCCGCTGTCTGAACGCAGCACGTAAGCTAAAGCGCCGATGGTTAAAAACATGAAAACCGTAGAGCGTAGCGGAAAGCAGATCGACATCATCCCGAAAATTACGCTCGCCCCCGGGTGCGACGGAGTGAAAGCCCTTCGTGCGGCGGAAGCCACCTGAAAGGAGGTTCTGCCGCATGAATAATGTCAATCCTAAACCGAAATTTTCGCTTCTTTTCTCGTTTGCCGCAGCCGTTAAATCAGCGATAGGAATAGATAAGGTATAGCTGGCAGATTTGAAGCGCCCACCAATTCGAAAAGCCAGCACCTGGCTCTCCAGTTTAAGTTCCTCACCGGAAGAAAGGCTAAACTCCAGCGACCGATCCCGGTACCGCAGACCGGTATTGATCCGTGCCCGGTTAGAGAATAGCTCGATAAAAGTAGAGTCTGGTTGTGCAGAAAGAGTCCCGCAGCCGAAAAACCATAAAAGAAAGATGACGAACAAAAAACGCATGCATAATATTCAGAAGAAGAAAACAGAATTCAGAAATTAGAGTACAGAACTCAGCCTTCTGAAGACTGAATTCTCCGCCCTAATTTCTAAACTCCCCCGTTAACGCGCCCTACCGCTCAGATAGTCCAAAGCAATGTTGGTATAAATTTCCACTCCGAGTTTCATACCCCGATCGTCCACCCGAAAATCGGGAGTATGATGGCCAGGTGCGTCCGCTTTATCCATTGCCGGGTCCATCCCGCCGAGGAAGAGGAACAGGCTGGGTACTTTTTCCGCGTAGAAGCTGAAGTCTTCCGCTCCGGTAATCGGCCGAACGAGATGAACGTTGTCCTCCCCTGCTGTTGCGACGACGGTAGGCATCAGGCGGCGAGTGATTTCCGGGTCATTGAAAGTAATCAGCGTGCCGTCCTGGATTTCCACCTCAGCGGTTGCTCCGCTGGATTCTGCGATAAGCGTTGCGGTCTTTTCAATGCGTTCAAAAACCTCTTTCTTCATCTCACGGTCAAGAGTACGGATAGTACCAATCATCGTTACTTCATTCGGGATAATGTTGTTGCGTACGCCGCCTTCGATCTTGCCGACGGTGATTACTACGGGTTCTTTAGTTAGGTCCATCTGGCGAGAAACGATCGTTTGTAAACCAACGATAATTTGTGCCGCGGCAACAACAGGGTCAACACTTGCCCAGGGAGCAGAGCCATGCGCCTGTTTCCCCCTAACCACAATTTTGAACGGGTTACTAGCCGCCATCGCACCGCCAGGCTTGTAGTTTACGTGACCAACCGGTGTTTGAGAATTGATGTGAATACCGAAGGCGGTTTCTACTTTATAGTCCGTCAAGACTCCTTCTTTCACCATCATTTTAGCACCACCGCCTTCTTCCTTCGGCGCGCCTTCCTCGGCGGGCTGAAAAATAAAAATCACCGTTCCTTCAATTTCGGATTTGCGTTTACTCAACAGCTCGGCCGCGCCCATCAGCATGGCAACGTGAGTATCGTGACCGCAGGCATGCATTACGCCAACGTCTTTACCAAGATAAGTAGTTTTTACTTTACTCGCGTAGGGTAGGTCAACGATTTCCGTTACCGGCAACGCGTCCATATCTGCGCGCAGGGCGATTACACCGCCGGGGTTGTCTCCCTTCAGAATACCAACCACGCCGGTGTAGGCTACGCCGGTACGGACTTCCATGCCGAGGCTCCGCAGGTGCTTCTCTACGTACTTAGCCGTCTCGAATTCACGGTTACTCAGTTCGGGATTCTCGTGAAGGTGATGGCGCCATTCTATTACTTTGGCTTCGATTTCGGCCGCGCCTTTGGCGGTTTTGGCGTCGCCCTGGGACTGGGAGAAGAGACTCGTGGTTAGTAGGCACAGTAGTAGTGGTAGGTAACGCATATTGGCTAATTAGTTGATTGGTTTGAGTTAGGCGAATATACGGATTCTGTGGAAGACACACCATATAGGCTTCGCCTGATTAAGTTACTTTCCGCTTTACGTAGAATTTACCTCACAAAGTTAAACGGAGTTGCGCGCAGAGTGTGGGCATGACGATCGGAACTGTACTGAGCTTCGCTCGGCCTAGAAGGTTTTAAACAAGGCAAAGGCCGTTCAGCAATGCCACTCAACCACCACATAGCACCTGCGCGCGCGCCATAAAAAACGAGTAAGCGCCAAAAAAGGCACTTACTCGTTTCCAAAAAGTTGAGGATGTTTTATCGGGTGCGGTAGTCTATGACTCTACTTTACTTAAACATCATAAGGCCAGCATCCCGCTTAACCACCTTCTTCTTCTTACCCTTAGTGCGCTCAGCGAGCTTAACGGCAGTATAAGCGTTGGCGAGGCCGCCGGTAGCGGACAGCTCAGAGAATTTGATCTTCTCGTCAGAGCCAGGCTTCACCACCTCCAGGTTTACGGGGAGGGCGGATTCAAGGATAATCTCCTTCACCTGCGTTGCCTTCAGGTCGGGGAAATAGCTGCGCAACATGGCGGCGATGCCGGCTACCATCGGGGCAGCCATGGAAGTACCGCTGATGGCGCTGTAATTGTCGTCGGGAAAAGTGGCATAGATCTTATAGCCTGGAGCAAAAACGTCCACCATCTTCTTATTGTAGTTAGAGAAGGAGGCCGCCAGCGTCTCACCGTAATCAGAGCTGGAAGCGCCAACGGTGATGTAAGTCTTAATGGTCTTCTTCCTACCTAGGTAAGTGTCGTTGGGGTAGTTGTTGGTCAGGGTCAACATTTTGCCGTCGTTGCCGGCGGCGTGTACCAGAACTACGTCTTTCTTTTCAGCGTACTTCATGGCAGCGTCAACAGCCTTTTTGTAAGGGCTAGCGCCTTTACCGAAGCTCATGTTGATGACGGATGCACCGTTGTCCACAGCGTAGCGGATGGCGTTGGCGACGTCCTTATCGCGTTCGTCTCCGTTGGGGACGGTACGAACGGACATGATTCGAACATTGGGTCCACCTACACCATCAACACCAAGGTCGTTGCCACGTACAGCAGCAATGATGCCAGAAACGTGGGTACCGTGCATGGCGTCGGGGCCTTCCACGTCGTTATTACCATAGTCGCGGTCGTCAAGGTCACCGGGATTGTCGCCTACGATATCGCGGGCGTCGAAGTCGGGGTTATAATTTTGACCATATGACTGCTCCAAGTAATCAGCGTAGTTTTTGATCTGGTCGTAAGTTTCGCTGAAGGTAGCCCCCTGCGCTGCGGCACGTTCAGCCATCTGCTTCACTATACCAGTGTAAGCATCCTTTGTGCTTAGGCCTTCGATGTCTTTCCAGGTAATACTAGCGGGCTTCATCTGCAGGTTCATCATAACCTTGTCCATCGCTTCCTTGATGGGCGTAATCTGCTTCATACCCGGTTCCATCTCGGCACGCTTAGCTTCGATCTGTTCTTTGTACTTGATGTACGTATCGTACTGAACTTTTTCCTTCCTGTTCAGGCCGTCACGGTTACGATTATTGTAGGTGCCTTTGAGCGAATTGTAGATACGGACGATCTCGAGGTTTTCGCCGTTAACGTTGCGGCCATCTTTACCGCCGATGAAGTTCCAGCCGTGGACGTCGTCTACGTAACCGTTGTCGTCATCGTCGATACCGTTGCCAGCAATTTCACCGGGGTTGGTCCAGATGATGTCTTTGAGGTCTTCGTGCTCGATGTCAACGCCAGAATCAATTACGGCAACGACAACCATCTGGCCTGTCTTACCCTCCAGGTAATTGAGGGCTTTGTTGGCGCTAACACCGGGGTAGGAATTGTCCGTGCGGTCCAAATCCCACCAATCATTGGGGGCTTCAGCTTGGGCAAAAAGGACAGCAGTGCTCAGCAGTAGGGCTAGAGTGAGTAGTTTTTTCATATTTGTTTTCTATTTTGTTACTAGGAAAGCAATGTTTTTCCTGAAAGGTTCACAGGCACTGACTTTCCCGCGTATTCTTGTCGAGACAACGACGTAATTCATTTCTTTTTCGATCAACGGTATTCAATTATCAGAGGTTCTTAAAGGTCAAGGTAAAGTTTTTTGGCGGGGACGCAGGTGCTGGGAGGAGAAGGAGTTGGTTTCCTGGCCTTTAGGCCAGGAAACCAAGTAGACAGGCTAGAACGGTAAGCTCACCACATCAACATTTCCCCCCGTAAGGATAATACCCACGTTCTTACCGGCGAACAATTCAGGATAGCGAAGGACCGCAGCAAACGGAACGGCACAACTCGGCTCAATGATAATCTTCATCCGTTCCCAGATATGACGCATGGCCGTAACGATCTCTTCTTCGGAAACGACCAGTATTTTAGGCACCCGCTTGTGGATGATGGCGAAGGTCTTGTCGCCAAGGTTCGTCCGCAAACCATCGGCAACGGTTTCGTTCGTAACGTTGCTTTGAACCGTTCCCTGCACCAGCGACCGCGCCGCATCATCCACATTGCTAGGTTCAGCTCCCCAGGCCTCTGCCTGGACACTGAAGTACCTTGCCGCCAGGGCCGTGCCCGCCATCAGTCCACCGCCACCAACCGGGGCAAGAATCAGATCCAGCACAATGCCAGGGGTATCCTCAATCAGCTCCATCGCTGCCGTGGCCTGGCCGGCAATCACGCCGTAATCGTTATAAGGATGGATAAAAACTGCACCGGTCTTCAAGACCACCTCATCCAGTGCTTCCTGCCGGTCTTTGGGCGTATTTACACAGTAGCTGATCTCCGCACCGTAGCCTTTAACGGCCGCAATTTTCACTTTCGGAGCGTCATGCGGCATCACGATGTAAGCCGGCACCCCGAGGGTTTGCGCCGCCATCGCCACCGCCTGAGCGTGGTTGCCACTGCTGTGGGTTGCCAAGCCTTTCGCACGCTCCCCTTCGGTGAAACGCAAGGCCGCTGAAGCCGCACCCCGCATCTTAAATGCACCGATCTTCTGAAAATTCTCACACTTAAAAATGAGCTTGCAACCAGCCATTTCATCCAAATTAGCACTGGTCATCAAGGGCGTCCGGTGGATGAACGGCTGGATGGCCTCGTGGGTAAGCAGGAGGTCTGCTTGGTTTGGCGGCTGGGTTAGCGGGTTGAGGTTAATCATCTTGAATACTCTATTAGTTGGCGAAAGCTCAAGGATAGGGATTTTTTAGTTAAACCTGAATCAATTATTGGTTTGAGTGTGTGCAACGAAGTGCAGGCTTCCTAGTACATCGGCACACAAATAAGGCTACTGATTACCTCGACTCCCCGCTTCGACTACATTCAGGGCAAGTCGGGGTGCACATTTGTGTAGTTTTTTCCCAAAGTTAAATAGCCTTATAATTTGTTGTACACACTTAGTTCGAGCGCATGTGGCGCAATAACTAACGAACAAACCCGTAACCCTTCATCCAATCAAGCAACGTCTCCATCCACTCCCGTACGGGTAAATCGGTCTGCACCGCGCTGCCGAAGCCGTGCCCCCCTTTTGCATAAACATGCAGGTCTGCCGGTACGCCTGCTTCCTTTAACGCAGCGTAGTAGCGAAGTGAGTTTTCAACCGGCACCGCCTTATCATCTCCAGCGTGAACAAGGAAGGTAGGCGGCATTGCAGCATGAACCCGGCCCGGTAAATCGTAGTAATCCAAAAGCTCAGCATCCCACGGCTGGGGGCCGAGTAAATTATTAATGGAGCCCTGGTGCGCGGCTTTAGAATCCTCCATTATCAGCACCGGATAAACCGGAATACTCAAATCTGGCCGGCTCGAGTACGCAGCAGCGGCTGGGAATGCGGTACTATCAGCTTCCAGGTAATGAACCGCAGCCGAAGCCGCCAAATGCCCACCAGCAGAGAAGCCCAAAACAGCCACTCTGCGCCGGTCAAGCCCGAGCGAATCCGCCATCATCCGAATGGTCTGTACGCCCCGCCGTGCATCATCCAGGGCTGCATGACTCCGGCACCCTACGGATTCGTTCTTCGGTAGGCGGTACTTAAGGACGAAAACGTGCAGTCCTTCCACCGCCAAACGCTGGGCGATGTCGCTCCCCTCGTGTCCCCACGCAGCAACCGCGTAACCACCGCCGGGAATAACCATAACGGCCCCGCCAGCAGCAATTTGAGGTACCGGCGGATAATGCTCCATCAAGGGTTCGTGAACACTGGTAATAAGGCGGCCGATGTTTTCTCTCGTACGCTCTGCTTCCAAAAGTTCGTTGGCGCAAGGAATGCCTTCGGGATATAACGGGATGACCGATTGGGCGGTCAGGGCTATCGAAGCACTAAGCAATAACACCAGTAATACTTGTTTCATACGGCTAAATATAACTGAAACAAGAGTATCTCACTCATTCTCCTTCTACTCTCCACCTCCCTCGGCAGCCCGTGACGCTGGCACGAAGTGTAGAAACACGATCGTTACTGGAGATAAAACCGATCTGGTTTCGCTACAGGAAGCAGCGCACTCTAACGAGAATGCCCCGCAAACCAAAGCTTGCGGGGCATCGAAGAACCAGAAGATGGATCTGATTTAGTTAGGTACTTTAGTAAGTACGCCACTGACACTCTCCAGTACAAAGGCACCGCTATAACCAGACGCCTGAGCGCGAGACTGCACGTTGCGTGCTTCGGTAAGCGAGTTCAGATTACCAATCATAAACAAGGTCAGGTTACCACGCGTAGCATCTTCTAGTGTACCCAGTTGCTGAGCCTTATTGCGGTCAAAGTTTTGCGGCTGGCCGAAAGCACCAAGCTGAACCTTATAGCGACCAAAGCTCGTAGAATTTGTACCGGTCTTGATTACAGCAGGGTTGCTCGGTGGTACGTATGCTGAGCCGCTGGAAGCAAGTGCGGATGTACCGCTGTCAGCTACAATAAAAGCTCCAGGGTAATCTGCTTTAGCTTCGACAGCTGCAAGCGCAGCTTCGGCACGGGTAGCAAAGACGCCCAGACGGACTTTGTAAGCGCTACCACTATTTACGTCGTACACGCGGCCGAGATCACTTACGTTATCAAACTTACTCAAGTCCGGCGCTTTGCCAAGGCTCGCCAGCTGGACGGAGTAGCCTTGCACCTGGGTGAAGGTGGTTTCGCTGGAATTTCCGCCGGTGTTCGTGCCATCGGGTAATAACGTCATGTTGCCAAGCACGTTGGAGTCGCTACCGTCGTTGTTGGTGACGGGAAATTTCACAGCCTCGTAGCCGTAAGCCGAGATCATCACATCGTACGTATTGTAAGGTGCGAGTTCCATTAGGTAAGTACCGTCAGAAGAAGTACTCAAATTCGCTATCTGACCGGTGGTACGCTGAACGACCTGGACATTAGCTCCGGGAATACCGTAGCCGGTCTGCGCATCCGTAACATAACCACGGTAAGCTCCGGGAGGTACTCCACCCGTAGGATCATTTTCTCCTCCAGCGGTAGTCGCAGGATTGAGAGAAACACGAACGATATTCTGCCCGTCAGGCTGAAGGCTCTGTAGCGGGACACGAACAGCCTGAAAGCCGTTGGCACCAATCACGATGTCGCAGTTCAACCCGTCGGTAGGCTGAAAAACGTAGCGTCCTCCAGAATCAGTGGCGTAAATCTGACCGCCACAGCCGCTAAAATCAACAGCGGCATTGGGAATCATAGAACCATCCTGAGCGGATATAACCATCAATACCTTATTTACATTAGCACGGCCGACATGGTAAATGTCTTCCTGCCCGGAGCCACCAATACGGTTAGAGACAACGTAGCCGCTGCTGGTGACCGGATCGTAACTGAAGCCGATGTCATCGCGGTCAGAGTTGATGCCACTGCCCATATGATAAAGGGTGGAAGGACGACCGTTGACGACTTCAGCGCGGAAGACATCGTAGGAGCCCAAACCGTGGTGCCAGTTAGAAGAAAAGAAAAGGCTCGCACCGTCGAAGAAAGGTGTTACCTCATCGCCAACAGAGTTAACGACGGTACCGAGATTTTCGGGTACGGCTTCCCAGCTTTGTCCCTGGCGGCTAACGCGGTAAATATCGTAGCCACCGTAGCCCTCGGGTCGGTTACTGGCGAAATAGATGGAGTTACCGTCGGCAGAAAAGGTACCGTAGCCGGAGCTGATGTCGGTACCGTTGAAAGGTAGCGGACGGACGCTCACCCATTGCTGCTCGGCGTTGATGTCGGCAATCATTAGGTTCATGCTAATTCCGGCTTCGGGCACCATCCGGGTACCGGAAGTAAAGTTGTTACGGGTGAAGATCACCTGGCGGCCGTCGGGGCTGTAGCTTACGGGGCCAACGTTACCAGCCGCGTCGGTATAGCCGGTACGTAGCTCGTAGGCCTGTTGCAGGAGGCCATCGGGACCGATAGCGGCTACGAAAGGCTTATTCCTTGCTTGTCCGTCAAAGTCACCGGCTGCGGTGCGGGCGGAATTGAAGACCAGTTCAGTAGGTGTAACCATGCCCGGGCCGAAGTCGGAAACCGGAGAATTAGTGGAAATCACCCGAACGGTAAAACCACCATCGGCGTTAGACTGCGCGAGGGCAAAGTCGCAACTCTGTGCGAAATGATTACCGACTACGCCGTCGTGGTCACGGGCGTAAAGCAGGTACCACTGCTTCGCTTCCTGATAACGACCGAGGCTCTTGAGTACGTGGGCGTGTTCTAGAATGGTACTGGGCGTCACGCGCTTTTCCAGCACGGCTTGCTGATAGTAGGCATGAGCTGTCTGCATCTGGTTGAGCATGCGGTAGGAGTCCGCAATACGGCTTAAGGCCTCCAAGTCAGATGGGCGACGAGCCAGGGCGCGTTTATACGATTCAACGGCGAGGTTAAACGCCTTTAATTCGTACTCTTTGTTGGCCGTCCGCATCTCGCTACGGTATTGAGCCTGAACGGGGAACACCACGGCCAACAGAAGCAGGACGAGGCAGGATTGGAGAAGATTCTTCATCTTGAGTGTTTAGGTAATCAGTAGTGGTAAAAGCGCGCTCTAGGTAGATTGCTAGTTGTAAGGCCTCGGATGCGTCAGGAAACGCACGCAGAACGGAAACATAACAAATTTAACTATATTTATGGCATTTTTGGTGTACTCATTACCTAAATCCTTGTTTTCAGACCTTCCAGTAGTAATTTATTTAAAAAAATCAGGCGCAGACGCAGGATGTAAGGATTGGTTTTATTACGGTGGCTGCAGCCCCAATCAGGCTTAGAGGCTTACGGGTTTATTACTAATCCGGAAGCAGTCAGCGGAATAAATGGCGAGAGGCTGTACCCCAAGAGAGCCCCTCCTCCGTTACAAATCAACGATGGTGACCCCATCACCCCCAGCCTCCCGCGGCGGTGTAGTTAGGGTAAAACGATGTTTATACTCTGCCAGTTTCTGGCGGACGGCTCGCTTGAGCGTTCCGGTACCTTTACCATGTACAATCCGTAATTGGCTCGCGTTTGCAATCAGGGCATTGTCAACAAACAACTCCATTGTAGCGAGCACCTCTTCGTAGCGCATCCCGCGTACGTCCAGCTTATTAGAGAAAGTGGCCGTTGCTGCAATATTACTGCTCACACTTTTCTGTTTACGAATAGTTAGCGGCGCATTTGCTTGTTCCAGGTCGCGAATTTTGACCTCCAGGCGGAGGTCGCCAACGATGATGGTAGCCCGTTTTTTATTGATGGTTTCCACCTCCCCGGTTGCGCCGCCGGCGCGCAGACGCACATGATCGCCCACCTTGATGTCGTCGTCTCCTCCTTTGATCGGAGCGTAGTAAATATCTTCCACCAATTCGGTTACCTGTTCGGCAATCTCGGTGCGCTTGGTGCGCAGTTCTTTGGCCTTTTCTTTGGCCTCTTCCAGCTTATTCCCCTCGCGAAGATCACGAATGAGGTTCTCCATTTCTTTATTGTACTTCGCTGTTTCCTGGAGAGAAGACTCTTTAGCCTCGAGCTTGAGGCGCTTACGTCGAACTTCCATGTCTTTGCGAAGTTCCTCGTAAGTACGAGTGAGCGCGTCAAGGGTTTTTTGCTTCTGAGCAAGTCCGCTCAGTTTTTCGTCAACCTCCGCTTTTTCGCGCTGTAGATCTACGAGGAGTTGGTCGACGGCACGTTCGTTTTTACCAGCTCGGCGGCGGGCGTATTCCATCACCCGTTTGGGTAAGCCAGACTTGGTAGCGATCTCGAAGGCGTAGCTCGATCCGGGCTTTCCAATTTTCAGTTCGTAGGTAGGGTCAAGCGTCTCCGTGTCGAAATACATACCGCCGTTAACGATGCCTTTGGTTTTGTAGGCGTAAATTTTGAGATTAGAATAGTGAGTGGTAATGAGGCCGTAGACTTTTTTGTAGTTCAGCCCGTCCAGAATACCTTCGGCGATGGCGCCCCCGGAAGCGGGGTCAGTACCAGAGCCAAATTCGTCGATCAGAACGAGGGTAGCGTCGTCAGCATCTTTAAGGAATGCTTTCGCGTTCTTGAGTCGCGAGCTGTAGGTAGACAGGTCATCCTCGATGCTCTGCTGGTCGCCAATATCTGCAAAGAGCTGTTTGAAGACGCCCATTTCGGACTCGGCGCTGACGGTGACAAGCATGCCAGACTGCATCATCAGCTGCAGTAAGCCGACGGTTTTCATGGTGATCGACTTGCCGCCAGCGTTGGGCCCGGAGAGCATCAGAATGCGGTCTTCACCGGTTAAGTTGAGGTCAAAAGGAACAGTTTTACGGCCATAGGGCTTGTTCTTCAGGTAAAGTAGTGGATGATAGCCCTGGAGGGTTCCGATGGTTGGCTTGTGGTCTACCTTGGGGCGCTCAGCTTTGAGTTGGCGCGCTAGGTGAGCTTTGGCCTGGACAACGTCGAGGTAGGCGATCAAGTCAGCGTAGTCGCGCATGTTCTCTACGTAGGGACGGAGCTTATCCGATAGCTCGCGAAGAATGCGGTAGATCTCCCGTTTTTCCTCCTGCTGGAAGTCGAAGATATCGTTATTAATACTGATGACGGCATCCGGCTCAATGAAGGCCGTTTTACCCGTTGCGGATTCATCATGGATGATACCGCGTATTTTACGTTTGTGTTCGCTCGGAACAGACAGGACCCGGCGGCCATTGCGCATACTCTCCACCGTATCGGAGAGGAAGCCAGCGCGGCGGTACTTCTCGATAACTTGGCGAAAGGCTTTTTCGACTTCCCGTTGTTTGGAACCGATGAGGCGGCGGATACGGGATAACTCAGGAGAAGCGTCGGAGCGGATTACGCCTTCGGCATCAATTACCGCTTCGATTTCGGCGGAGAGCTGGGGTTCGAAGTCAATCTTCCGAATCAGCGCAAACAGTGAGCCGTATTTCTCTTTGCGTTCTGGAGAATTGAAGAAAGCGAAGATGTTTTTAGTCTGGAGCAACAGAACGTTCAACTTGGCCAGCCCCGATTCGGAGAGGACGTAGCCCTCAATGGTGAGCATCTTAATTTCCTCAGAAATATCGTCGTAAGCGGCGATGGTAAAAAGTTGCTTTTCCTCGGTGCCTTGTTTAAATGCGGCGACCTCATCCAGCATCCGGTTGATGTGGGTTACTTTGGTAGAGGGCTGGGTTTCACGGATCATTGTGCGGCCCATTTCGCCGTTACACTGCTCCTCCAGGAGGAGGAGAATCTTGTCGAATTCTAATTTTTCGTAGGTATCCCGGGGTTGTAAGTTCATGGTTGTTTCTCGTAAAGGGGATTAACACACTTGGACGACGGATAGTTCCGTCTTTACGGATGGAAATTACTCCGGCCGAGGCCTTCCAAGCCAAGTTTCTAAACTGCAGAGCAACGCAAAACGTTGGACGCTTGTCGCTTCGCGGCTCAGGAACTCGGCCTGCCCCCCCGAAGAAAGCTACGAAGCAAGCGCCTCGACGGGGACAAAAACCTTTCCCTGCACCTGCGTTCGCGCCAAAAAGTGAACCATTGGTCGCTTTCCCGCTTTCAAGCACCAATCCAATATTCTAAAGAACTAAAGAACCAGTAATGCCTAACGATTACGACGTCATCATCATCGGCTCCGGCGCAGGCGGCGGCACCATGGCCTACACCCTCGCCGATACCGGAAAGAAAATCCTGATCCTAGAACAGGGCACATTTCTGCCCCGCGAAAAACGCAACTGGGACCCCCACTTCATTTTTGGAGAAGACGGTTATAAAGCGAAGGTAGAATGGATTGGCCCGGATGAAAAACAGCCCATCGTCAAGCCTATTGTTTATCACCGCGTAGGCGGCAACACTAAAATGTACGGCGCGCTACTCCACCGCCAGCGGCCCGAGGATTTTACCGAGATGAAGCATAAAGGCGGTACCAGTCCGAGCTGGTGCGTAGGCTACGACGAGTTCGAGCCTTATTATATGATGGCCGAGCACGTAATGAAGATTCACGGCAATGCAGGAGAAGACAAGACCGCCGGACACCGCAGCGGCCCCTACCCTTTCAAAGCCTTCCCCCACGAAGGCCGAATCGCAGAGGTTGCCAAAGACCTAGGAAGTCTCGGCCTGAACATCCACCACTCCAACCTAGCCCTGAACCGCGACATCGACGAGCCCTGGAAACGCCCCTGCATCGCCTGCAACACCTGCGACCCGTTCCCCTGCATGCTGCACGCGAAATCGGATGCTGAAACAGCACTCGTCCGCCCCGCCCTGAAGCACAAAAACGTAACACTGTGGACCAACTCCCGTGTAGACAAACTGGTGGAAGAAGGCGGTAAAATCACCCGCATAGAATTAGAAAAAGACGGTGAAAAAATGAACCTGAGCGCCGATATCGTGATCGTATCCTGCGGCGCGATTAACTCCGCTGCATTGCTACTCAAGAGCAAAGTCGCCAACTCTTCCGATCAAATAGGCCGCAACTTCACCAAGCACAACCAGAGTGGCATCTCCGCCATCAACCCGGACAAAGACAACGATGTGGTCTTTCAAAAAACCCTCAGTTGCCACGACTTCTACCACGGCTCTCCCGAGCACCCCTACCCGCTCGGAACCATCCAACTCACGGGTAAGGCGCACTACACCCGCATTCTCGGTGACTACGGCCACCTCGGCCTGACGGAAGAAGGAGCCAAAAGAATGCAGCGCCTCGCGGTAGACTTCTGGTTCACCTCCGAAGACCTGCCAGACAAGCGCAACCGTATTGAATGGACGGATAAAGGCATCAAGTTCAACTACCGGCCAAATAACCGGGAGAGCCACTTCGAATTCCTGAACATGTTCGAAAACAAGTACCTGAAAAATGCCGGTTTCAGCGAGTTCTACCGCTCCACCAAAGAGCTAGAGTTCACCTGGCACCAGGCGGGTACTGCGCAGTTTGGTACCGACCCGAAAACCTCCGTCCTTGATCCTAATTGTAAGGCCTGGGACCTGGATAACCTTTACGTAGTCGACGCCAGTTTCCAGCCTTCACAAGGTGCTACTAACCCAACGCTTACGATCATCGCAAACGCCATCCGCGTAGCGGAACATATCAAGACGGAGTGGTTTGCCGGAAAGAAGGTCACCACTGATAGCTTTCCGTTATCCGACGGGTATATGGCGGATAGTGCGGCGGCCAGTGCGGAAGTTCCCGCCTATTCCCACGGGGATGATGATGCCTGGGGAGCCTAGTGTTAGACGGCCTTCGGCCTTTTAGACGCTGTGCTTTTAGACGCCTTCGGCTTTTAGGCTACCGCACGGCTGTGTGACATCAAAGTCGTGCGGTAGCATCCTAAGATGCCATAGGCCGTCCAAAAGCGAAGCGTCTAAAAGGCCACAGGCCGTCCAAAAGCGAAGCGTCTAAAAGGCCGCAGGCCGTCCAAAAGCGAAGCGTCTAAAAGGCCATAGGCCGTCCAAAAGCGAAGCGTCTAAAAGGCCATAGGCCGTCCAAAAGCGAAGCGTCTAAAAGGCCATAGGC
>Ga0306864_1000294_pt1 | contig 24114 bp, 23 predicted proteins | sample AntRauTorckE5430_FD_190448 | JGI IMG/M metagenome (GOLD analysis project Ga0306864, IMG submission 190448) | Saline lake microbial communities from Rauer Islands, Antarctica - Metagenome Torckler E5 #430 (v2) (version 2) | ecosystem: Environmental > Aquatic > Non-marine Saline and Alkaline >...
CGCACCCTTTCCTGATGAGGCCCTACAGGCCTCAACAAGGCCATCCACATGGTGGATTGCCTGGGTCTGATGCCAATTGCTCCATCTTCGCCTCCACTCTACGATTTTGCTTCACAATCATTTTCATCTCTGTTGTATCACTCATCATTGATCATTGACTAACAGCTCATCACTCATCACTACTCAATAATCACCATTGCAGCCTCCTGCATTCTGATTAAAGCGTTAACATCATGGTAGTCGTGACAAAGCATCTCTTGTCCCCAGCTACGCTGCCTTCGATCCCAGATCAACTATCAGTCTTATCTTACAATGTGCTCCTTCCAAATTCTTCAGACGGATGGTGGAACTATAAAATGTATGATCCCACTACGCAGTCATCCGATATTGATTCAATCAGCACTTGGGAATATAGAAGGGACCTGATCATGAAGAGAATTGAGCTCATTAACCCTGATGTCGTATGCATGCAAGAAGTATCCCCTGTTTCCTTCGACGATGATTTCGCATTCATGAAAAAGGAATTAGGATACGACGGCGTACAAATGTTTAAACGAGGAAGGTTTCGCCCAGCGACATTCTGGAGAACGAGCAAATGTAATCTTGTCAGTCCTCCCGTTCACAAGGATAGGACTCTTCTCACTGCTTTTCAGCTTGATTTGCCAGAGGATCATTCGCAGTATAATAGAATTTGGCATGTGCTCAATTGTCATTTACAGGCAGGTCCACAAGGTGCTAGGAGAGTACGGCAGATTGATGAAGGTGTGAATGCATCGTATAAACTTGCGAAGAAGCTGAAAGGTGAGTTGGTCATGGATCGCCTTGAGATTATGATTCGTGATTAGTGATGAGTGATCTATGTATTGATAGGAACTATTCAATGGTAGCTGTAACAAGCAAAGAAAAACAACTAAACGAATCATCATCTCTTGCCTGAATAAACAGAGGATGATCCACGCAGTCCTTTACTTGTTGTATGTGGGGACTTCAACGGTGATTCCAATTGTGGTGCAGTCAGATATCTCGAAGATGGAGGTGTTGGACCCACATTTATTGAAGATGGAGAACCAGTTGCTTCCCGAGAAAAGGATTGTCCCATGTCTATGCCATTGACAGATGTTGTTTCTGCAGTATTGACAAGACCAGAGCCTCCCACTTTGGTCGTTGCTGAGCTGATTTCACAAATGGTAAAGGATGGCTCATCAGCTTATGAGAGGCCAGAGTTTTGTGATGAAATTGTTGAAAGGTTGACATTTTGTTATGCAAAGTATGCAACATTTACAGATACACACGGGAAAGGGATCGATGGTAAGGTAATGAGTGTGGATGATGTGGAAAGATGGTTGATTGATATCAATAAGCAAGTTGGTAGAGGTAGTGAATTTCGTAGTGCTGCAAAAGAAATGGGATGGACAAAACCACCACAGGAAGAAGGAAGCGCCGAACCTACTGAAAAGCCAAGAATCGTATTACCACAAGATGGATTGCTTTCATTAGAGGGATTTCTGAATGTTTATACTTTTGAATTAAGAGGTGGAAAATTCTGGGGAATTAATTACGATTTGAGCATCATGGGGCAGCCCCTTCCAATAGTTGGGCGTTTTGAAGCTAGGTATGATCGGATGTATTGTACAGAAAAGCTTGTGCCTACAGCAGTCCTGGATACAATCGCGATGATGCCATGTCCAAACGCCGTCGAAGCCTCGGATCATCTCCCTGTCGGTGCAGTTTTTCAAATCACAGACCTGAATTAGTTGCATATTTACTAAACACTAAACAGCAATATGTTTAGCGTAGATCGTGTTCATATTTTAAAATGTTCGTGTATTTAGAGAACACCATCTCGTGATAATCTCTTTGACGAGCGCGCTATCTGAACTTCATGTTCCCGAATACGAACACATCCACAGCAATCACAGGTTCCGAGGCAGGAAGGACATTGGAATTCCTTCTCGATAGAGCTTCTGTTGAAAAGAGGATTTTGTGCAATACATGATAGACAAAACGTTTTCTTACACTGCTTTCCATTTATGTGCCAATAAGAGCACGCAATAAAGTCTGCTTTGATATCTTTGCAGTAATGACATTTGCGTGAGGAAGATCTTTTTGCTATCACCTTTGGCGATTTCTTGGAAGGAGGGTCTGCATTTGCTTGAACCTTTAATGGAGAGGCTTGCTTTTGAACAAGAGGATTTGGGGGAGGATTCTCTTTTTTCTTTTTCTTCGATGGAGATATTTTTGTATCAGTTTTGCTTGTTGATGCTTCATTTATCGGTTTGCATTTCTTTCGTTTCTTACTGTCATTCTTGCTAATTATGTTGATATTCTTCTGCTCTATCCTATTGGCATTTGTCTCATGTCTCTCCAGGGTCAGCTGACGCTCCAGTTCTACTAGTCTTTTTTCTTTTGTAAATAGTTCTGAGCAATTCTCCCATGCCATCCGCTTCCGAACATCTGAAAAGATGGATTGTGCAGTTCGATGAGAACGCTGTGCTTGAAATGTTCTTCGACTCCTCTTTGTGTACTCGTCATAAGAATCTAAAGTGTAGCCGCCTTTAATAGCATCGGTCAATGAAGCCATTTCTAAAATTGTCTTTTTGTGGTTTTCAAATATTTCCATTGCCTGTTTGTTGCTCCCACTCTTCTTTGCATCTTCCAAAGCTTGTTCCATAATTGCTCGAAATTTCCTTGCCGTTTGGAGCTGCTGAAGGGTGCGCATCTTTCGGTCTACTTCCCAAGCTTCTGCGGTGTAACATCCCCCCCCGCTGATTACGACTGACTTTCCTGCTGTTGCATTCTGTACAACCGCTAACTTTTCAAAATCACGAGGCTGGAGCGGTGTGGAAACTGAAGAATACTCATCAGCGCTAGCACTAGCACTAGCACCAGCACTAGCACCAGCACCAGCACCAGCTGTGTTTATCTCCGATCCCCGTAGCTTTTTATCAGAATCTTTCATTGATAACATTTGTTTCCTATTATCTTGTCAAGGTTTGCCGTTGAAAAGGGAAGACTCTTTTACAGATCACGAATGAAAGGGTTGTCCTCTCTTTTTTGGCTCTGTGTTTACTGCGTATTTATGGTATGCACAACAGCACACAGTCTACTATTAATATGTCTGTGTTGTTGGTTTTACTTGATACTTGATCTGACTTGATACAGCTTTCGCTTGAAACGCTCTTGATTCTTGATACTTGAAAATCGATGTTAAAAGGAGTGCGCGCGGAAAACTAGGATGAGAACTGGGACAGGGACATGGGATATTGACTTATCTTGCACAAGAATTGCTCACTTTTCAATCTTGTATTTTGTTCTAAAGCAGTCTAAAGAGTTGTCGAACATACTGATGAAATCCATATCTCTAGCTCTAGAGCTGCAGACATTCATCATAATTAACGAAGCTGTTTCTATACCTACTCAATATGAAGACCTGGAAAAGATTACTAATTGATTTACAATGACGCATTTATTTTTCTAAAGTTTAAAGTGCGATTGATTTACACAAAGATTCGATATTTGAAACCATTCAATTTTTTTCCTCTATGCTGTAATAAGGAATATCTTTCAAAGCAACGCTGTCAGAGAATCTCTAGTACGAATGGTCGCTACTAGCTAGAATATTCCAAACGACATGAGTAACCCAACACACAGTCAAATGTGTAAAAAGATTGTACAGCTGACCAAGGTTGTGCATCGGTTAAATGTCCTGAACCAAACGCATCAAATAGAATTAGAGAAACGAGATACACTCCATGCTGAAGAAATATCGTGTAATAGCAGAGATTTTCACCACAAGTTTGATTCCATCACAAGCGACCTAAAGAAAAAAGATGATCTCATCAAGGAAATTATGCAGGCTAAAGAACGAATAAAAGTGCAAAGAGCCAAAGAGAAGAATGAGTATATGGACAAGCTGGACAATGCCATGGTCTCCAAGCGTGAGGTTGAATTGAATCTGAACAGCAAGATAAAAAAAAACTCATTTGTTTTTCAGCAAAAGTCCAATGAAATGCATTGCCTGTATGAGGACAGAGAATCCGCGTTGAAATCACAAATAATGGAAATACAGAGGACACTTGAACGAGATGCTGACGGAAACAAGCAATTGATTCAGAATCTAATCAAGCGCCAGAATGAGGAATTGGATAGAATATCATCTGAGGCGAGTCGGGACAGGCAATCTGCCAAATTAGCACTGAAAGAACAATATGATTTAAAATTAAGGAGCGAACAGATATCATTCGAGAGCTTGCTTGCCGATAAAGAGGTCCTCAGACAGCAATTGAAAGACAGTATACAGAGGCTGCACGAGGATATGAAGGAGAAGGAACATCTATCGCAGAGTGTTTTAAAACAAAGAAACCAAGAGCTGAGCAATGCAAAGAGATTCCATACGTCACAGGTAGAAGAGCTAAAGCAAAATCTGCTCGGAAGAGAAATTGATGCGGATATGGGCAAGAAAAAATTGGCCGAAGCTACGGACGAGGTGGAAAGGGGCACCATGATAATTTATAAACTGAAGAAGTCCCTGCTCGAGAGAGAAATTGATGTGAAGAAGGACAGGGGTGAATTAACTGTAGCGAAGGAAAAGGTGGAACAACAAAATATCATGGTTTTAAAGCTGAAAGTGGAGGCCGATGCTCTAGTCCATCGCATCTCTACCTTAACTACAGAGCTACGTTCTGTGGAAATCAAGTTTTCACATGTGCTGATGGAGTCGCATAAAGATTTAATGGCACAATCACAGATTTTGGTAGAGTTATGGAATTGTGTTGATGATGCAAAGAGCGAAAATGTGAGCCTCAAACTTTCTATGAAGGGTTGGAAATCTATTGTAGTAGACTTGCGAACCTTAAATAATGCCCTGAAGAAAGATTTAGTCACAAAGATAAGAGAGGCAAGTAGGGAAATCTGTATACTGAAAGAAGATGCTAGTCAGCAAATTGTAGAATCGATCAAGGTTGCTCAAAGGCAGTTGTTGGAAGTTCAAACAGAACATGGATTGCAGATTAACGAATTGAAGGAACGGCATAATAAAGAGAAGAGAAACGCTGTAGATGAAGCAAACCAGACATTACAAAATGCCAAATACCAGAATCAGGCAGACACCAAACAACTTATGATAAAGATTACAATGCTTGAAAGAAAGTCGAGAGATGCAAAGGAGAAAGGACACTGTGAAATATCACTTCTTAAAAATCAGATAAATGATACTGTTAACGAGGCAGCATTGAAGCGAAAAGCCGAAGATGACCAACAACACGAGCGCAACACAGAATGGCGTAAGGCTATTGAGAAAGAACGAACAGAACACGAAAAGAGAGAGCTTGACCTCGAATCTAGTCAGTGCAAAGAGCTGGAGGAGTGTAAGAGAACACTAATTGTTACACATCAGACGCACATTTCTCTCTTGACAAGCCAATTCGAAGAGTCATGCGAGGCGTTATCTCGTGATCATCAAGATTCCAGTCAAAAAGTTGAGCAAAGATTCAAAGAGTTTGAAAGGTCCAGCAATGTCAGTATGGAGTTGCTTCAATCGGAAATAGCTAATGAAAGGAAGAGCTATCTCAAATGTGCTGAGGAATTTGATCTCTCTAAAGAAGCTTTGACTCTACGAGTAGTATATATGGACGCAGAGATAACACGAATGAGAACGGTCAATAATGACGTCGTAGCACAGGTGAAGCAGCTTAATGTTAGAATTTCAATAGAAGAAAGTGCAAAAGAGCAGGCTGTTGTTCAATGCAATGAGTTAAATTTAGAACTAAAGCTTGCTGAAGATCGTTCGGGGCAAATAATCAATAGACAGAGTGTAGATATGAAAGATATGAAATCAAGGCATGATACAGAATTAACACACCTCGAAAAATCCTTGCATCATCAATGCCAAGTAGAGGAGGAGATATGGAATACACAAAGGCTCGATTTATTTTCAAGACTCCTAAATGGAGAGACCTACGCTACAAATCTTGAATCAAAGAACAACCAGATGACAAAGGATATTCAGTGTTTGCAGCATGAATTAGGAGAGACAAGATTCAATCAAGCAAAGATGAAGAAAGATATTGAAGTGACGTTGTTAGAAATGTACAGAAAAGAGGACTTGTCAAAGCAAAGTGTACAAAAGTGCCACGACATAGATATCGCCAGTCTGACTATGCAACTGCAAATAATAAAAACCGAGTTGGATCGATGCCAAGAGGCCCTCCAGTGGAGAAGGCACCCTGCTGATGTGGAGAAAATTAAAGACTTGGCAGAACAATTGGTTGCATACGAAGAGAGCGTAAAAAAAGCAAAAGACAAAATGGGATACTACAAGAATGAACTTAAAAACCGAGAAGAAAATTTTAACTCCAGATTCACTCACACCAACCACCAAACAGTTGGTGTAATGTCTACTTTGAAACGACGCCCAGGGACATCAGACAAAGTCAGATCTGGAGAATCTGGCTCTCGACGCTCTATTCGTGCAAATACGAAAATACAGTCAGAATTTCCTAAAATTGTCTAGATGGAGAACATTTCTATGCACTTTAATGTTTAATGCCATTTTCAGTTGTCTAATCGATTGCATAGTCGGTATAGCCAGTGTCTAGTCTGGCTGTACGTTATCCTGCTCAAGAGTCGAATGCACATCATGTGTAACGGCCAATCGATTCTCTTCTCTAGGAAACTTTACTTAATAATAGGAATCTCCTGTTTTTCAATAATCTGTTTATTTCTGTTGATTTTTTTCCTCGCCAGATTGAAAAATGGGGCCACAGGGAGAGTTACTTGACTGGACCATTCGAGTAACTTTCACGCTAAGGAGCCACCATTTCTCCTGGGGAAATCCATATCGATTCCAAATGTGTTGCAAACCAGTTGGGAGGCCTTTCTATTTTGAGTATTCATTGTACAAGAAGCAGACTATATAATATCTTGGTTCAGTTTTGTATAATCTATTACGTTGACCAAAGAGTTTTTGCCTCTCTGTTGACCTTTTGTTCCATTGCAATTCTCATGAATGCAACCACAGCTTTACTAGCCCGTTTTGCGCCCTCTACACAAGATAAAAATGAATCTAGCTGGAACGAACCAAAAGTCATGGATGCAATCACACCATCCCTTACAGAATCTGTCGCAACAACAATTGCTGAATATTCATCACTTGATTCCTCTTCTGCAGTAGGATCAAATCGAAATTCAGTTGTTACATCTCCATTGGTGGGAACCAAACATGTTGTTGCAATTGGCAAGGACTTCATTTGTATTCCAGCGTCCAACAAGGCAAGAGTTGCAGCATTCAGAGCAGTCGCAACCAGAGACCCATCTACTTTGATAACCTGTATGACAACTTCAATCACAGTCCTTGGATATTGATCAATAGCAATACATGCCATAAGCGAATCTCCAATGAATCGTTCTAATTCCCTTTCGTTCGCTCCATAGCCAGGATGTGTATTGCTTGTATTATCAGCAGACGTTGATGCAGCCTTCGTTCCGAATTTGAACACGACCCCCACAGAAGCCTCGTTGGTTCTTTCTCTAGATGGAATACGAGGTGCTGCTGGACCATACACAGCTGCCAATATTTGAGTAGAACCGGAACTAAATTTCGCAGACCCATCTGCTCGTTTTAAGCATGATACTTCTGCAGCAAGTGGTCGAAGAGAACCACCTCCCGTTCTTCCATCTGATCTTCTCAGGTTTTTTGGTGCTGCTTCCACCATTGTGTTTTTCCTTGACGCTTGAAAGTTTTATATGTCCAGACCAGTGTGTGGAATGCCTGGTTTTTAATACAATATACAATAAGTATACAATAGGCACGACATACGATAGCATACGATACACATCTTCATCTGATGGACACAATTGGCGGATGGCAGGGGGGGAGTTGGCAAATGAATAGGGGGGCCAGGCGCAGCCCCCCGCCCGGGGGGCCGAAAGAAAAAAATATTTACTCGTACTGATTTGAAACTCGATAAAACAGACCGACATCCGACATCAGACAGCTTTTAGTATCCAATATCGTAAGTATCAATCATATAGTCAGTACAATAGCTGGATACTGTCAATAAGGCACAAGGTATTCGTACTAGATACTGTACACAGGCAACGTCGCCATCAAAGAAATGGACTATGGAAGTTTGTCGCTAGATGATGATCCTCTGAATATTGCTGCAACATATTCTCGACGACGCATTTCCAAAACTGAAAAACAAGGAGCCTCATCTAGATTAATCCAGTCTTTGTCAACGGAGGTTCCTCCTCCTGCGCATACGGATGGAGTATATGCCAACGTATTCCATCGCACAGATGTACTTCGAAAGATGAAACGCAGACGAAAGAAAAGGAGGAAGAAGGAAGCGGAGAAATTTCCATTAGCCAAAGCACAACATCGTTCTCGTTCGTGTATTTACACCACGTTGAATAATAAATCTCGCCGAATTAAAGCAGTCATATACAAGAAGATAATGAGTCTAATTATTTTGGCAGATTTGACATTCTTTGTCTTCTCCACCGATCCAAAGTATCGGCATTATCATATTTTTTACATGGAGGAAGGGATTGCCTCTTGTATCTTTATGCTTGAATATATTGCGAGAATGGTTACCATCACTGAGAGTCGAAAGTTCGGACAAATAGGCGCTATAAAAGGAAGGTTACAATACATGATATCATTCCATGCGATGATTGATGCATGCGCCACATTTCCCTTCTTCTTGGAATTTGTGACAGATTGGAATCTTCCTCACCTCACCTATCTACGATTCTTCAGGCTTTTGCGAATCCTACGGACCGATTCTCTGGGACAAGCAATGGATTCATTGAAACGGGTTCTATTTTATAATCGAGAGATTCTTTACGTTGCTGGGGTCATGGCAGGAGGATTAATCATGTTCACTGCGGTTCTGATGTATTACCTACGTCCTCAAGGGGGAGATCTTGATGGAGACGAATGGTCTATCTCCACCACTATTTATTATTCAACATTGATGCTTACTGGACAGGGTGGACCTGAAGGAGATCTACCATGGTATACACAGGTAGTAGTGTTGATGACGGGTTTATTTTCAATCGGTATGTTTGCAATTCCAGCAAGTATGTTAACTTGGGGATTTGAAGCGGAGGCTCAACGTGTCGCATCGAAAACGAGGAAACGCTATCTTCAGAGGATTTCAGGCGGTAGCCCTTCTTCGTCCTCTTCTTCTTCTTCGTCATCTGATGACTGCAATGGATATCACAGTCCTAGTTCTAGTGATGAAGAGTACTTCAAGCTTATTGCAGGTGGAGACGGAGGCGAGGAAAATGGCAAGAGTGTCGTAAAGCAAGACAAGGAGGCCGAGGAATCGCTTCGAAAAATAAGAGAATTGATGTCTTTGTTCCAAGATGCTGACAGTGATGCATCTGGATCATTATCAAAGGGAGAATTCTTGCGCTTGGCGGCACCTTTACTTCCAAAAGGCATGAAGAATCTGAGTATGGGTGAGGAACATAATATTATAGCACGTGCCGACAAAGAACAGATATCTTCCAGTTTGTTGCTCGAGCGAGTGAATAGGTTAGAATCGAAGCTAGATCGAATTCTATCATTGTTGGATAATGATGACAAATAAACATTGAATTTACCGCTTCATTGAAAGTACTTTACAGCGTATCCTCTCTATAGATACTGTTTTTTAATTTGTAATGTGCATTCAGGTGCATTACGAAAAACAAGGCTCCAGCTAAAGCCACGTTCTAATTCTTCACTTTTCGACTTTCCTGCTCCAACTATTTCATGGTATCTTCCAAGGTTCGAGCTATTAAAAGCCGCGCTCTCCTCCTTCACATTTCGAATTTCCTGCTTCTCCTCCTCCAATTCTCGATCCTTTTCACCCTTTTCCGTCTCGACCTTCTTCCGTTTCTTCTTTTGCTTCTGGAATCTTAGCTCTGCAGCAACTTCCTTGACAGCATAAACTCTGATTTCTCCCTTGCCATCTTTCGCTTGCCTCTTCAGCGCCATATTGTCACTCTTGAGCACTACAAGTTTGATCTCCATGTCGTTCCAATCAGTAATGAGGTCTACATTATCAGCCTCCAAGGAATGAAGCTGTTTGTTCTATTGTTTCTTCTCGACGTGCACTGCTTGGAGTTCATCCTCTGCCAGATCGTATTTCGGTAGTAAATCAAGCAGAATATCAGATTGATCTTTTGAGAGAGAAGTGAGCTGATGCATTTTAGAGCGAAGGCTGCAATTATGTGGTGAAAGGAATTCGATTGTTTCAGTAGCTGTGGTTGGTCTGGTTGGTTCACAAAGTGACGGTTGATCAAAGCTAAGGAAGAGCGGAATGAATTTCTTTGGTTTGTGTTTGTTTGCATATTGGACAGCGAGGAAGTGTGTTGCTGCTGGAAGTGCTATAGTTGACATTAGTGCTGTTGTGAGCAGTGATGAAATCTTGGAAGCAGCTACGGGGGTGGACGACATGGCCGCAAGGAACTATAGTACCTATGGTGCTATGTTGCTACTAAACGATGAGCAAAGCTCTTCCAGGCAAATGATACAATTTTCGGACGTGGTGATTGAATTGATGATGCAAGAATGAGATTTATCGACTGATGTAATGTTGTTGCAAATTCAAATTCAAATTCAAATTGCAATGACAAGAAGAAGAAGACGACAACAATGAGGTGAGATTGATTACATTCAAAATCACTAGTAGGTTAGGAGCTCTTTTTGAACGTTCACTATTATTCATCGTCGATGATTTTCGATTTTCAGCTTTTTATGAAACTGATCTCTGATCATCTGTCCTGGTCTATCTTCTTCATATCTATCCATACATAACCATAACCTTATTTCCTAACCTAAAATGAAAGTAGTGATAATACCTGGAATGGGATGTAGCCCAGTGGCAACGTCGAATTGGTATTCTTGGCTTGCAAAGGAAGTGGCAAAGAAGCCAAATGTTGAATGCATTCTTCGTGATTTCCCTGATCCAAATCGCTGCAGAGAGAGTATATGGATTCCATTCCTTCAAAACGAAATTGAGCTAGACGAGAATACTATAGTGGTTGGTCATAGTACTGGGGCAGCTTGCGTCATGCGACTACTAGAAAACGATGATGTCGGAAAGCTACGAGGGGCAATTTTCGTTGCTTCTGCCTATACTGATTTGGGAGATGAGGATGAAAGATTGAGCGAGTATTTCAATCGTCCTTGGGATTGGGAGAAAATGAAGAAGGGGGCAGATAAAATTCATTGCTTCCATGGTATCGACGACCACCTCATCCCGGTTCGTGAAGCCAGATATATCGCTGAAAAGATGAGCAGTGATAATTTTGAGTACACGGAAATGTCGGGTGTTTCGCATTTCTTTGAGCCTTGGAAAAACATATTAGATGTATTAGACGACATGCTTGCACACAAGTCTTCTTAACTATTTATAATACATAGGTGCCAGCTCAAGCCAAATTTGACCGCTTCTTGTTCACTCTCGACTATAAATTTATTGAAGCACTCCAGCTTCATTCTTCAGTTTTTCAATGAGTTGGCTCACATCATCTACGATAATTCCTTCCTTTCTAGAAGGTGGTTCAAATACTTCCAATACTTTATTCTTTGCCTAAAGTGGAATGAATCATCAAAGAGTTTGAGAAACAAAACATTAAAATAGAAAGAAAGAGAATATCGAACGAGCATCGTAGCAAACCTTACATTTAAATCGACGTTGAGCTCATCAGCTTGGAATTTGTCGATTTTCTTCTTCTTTGCCTTCATAATGTTTGGCAAAGTAGCGTATCTAGGTTCATTCTGTTCGCAAGAATGGTTAATATAAACGACCGGTGAGATTGCGAAAGAAATCAATGCGCAAGTCATTGCACAAGAGTGGTAATACTTACTAGGCGCAAGTCGCAAGATATAACTGCAGGAAGCTTCGGAATTTTGATGGTTTCGGTTCCGCTATCAGTTTCTCTTTCCACCATCAGCCCTTCTCCATCCAAATCAATCTTTGCAGCAAAAGTGGCTTGGGGCCAGCCCAAATATTGAGCAAGCATGGGTCCTACTTGACCACAGTCTGAATCAATCGCTTGCTTCCCAACTAGGATCAGGTCGACATCTTTCTCCTTCTCCTCTACAATCTTTTGAAACAATTTTGCAACAGAGTCAGATTGTAGTTCCATATAATCACCACGCAAGTCTGTTTGAATATGAATTCCACGATCACAACCCATTGCTAGAGCAGTTCGTAGCGTCTCCTGGCACTGTTTAGGGCCAATACTTAGAGCTACGACTTCGGATACCTTGGCAGCTTTGTTTTCCTTGAGCCTCACCGCTTCTTCTACTGCAATCTCGCAGAAGGGATTTAGTGACATTTTTACATTCTTCAGCTCAACACCGTTGGCTCCAACGCGAACTTTGACTGCGTAATCAACTACGCGCTTGACTCCAACTAAGATTTTCATTTTCGAATGTGCGAAGAACTAAATTTGGATTTTATAATATCAACTATTTGTTCTCCTTTGAATCTAGTTCCTAGTTCGTGATTTCCTGCTGATGATCGTTGATGGCTTGGCCTTCCGATGGTGTCATGACGAGATTGATATTTTATGAATACTGGCCTTGAATCTACCAACCCAACATATGTTAGTTTTTAAGATTTTCAATCATCATCCAGTCTCTCTTCTCTATTCATTCTTCTATTTCAATTGCGTCCTGTTGTTGCTACAATAATTACATGCGTGTCTTAAGAGAAAATGAAGAATTCATCTATCTTTCTACCTGTCTATCTTCTGATAGCTTCTCTTCAACCATCGCAATCTTTCTTAAATAGAGAAATTGCAGCGACAGCATGTTCAATCGGTGCGGTCTGCATTGCAGCTTCTTGTATCAAAATCATTTCTACGGGGGATATGTGCTTGGTCGAACGTCTTGGAAAGTACAATCGTCAGCTAAAACCAGGAATAAATTTCCTATTCTGTCCCTTTGAAAAAATCAGTTTTCAAGGTACTCTCCGTGAACAAGTTCTAGATGTTCCTCCTCAGGAATGCTTCACATTTGACAATGCGCCTCTCACAGCTGATGCAATTGTTTTTTTGCGCATAGTAAATATGAACGATGCATGCTATGAAGTCTTCAATGTTATGAATGCTGTTCTTAATCTATGCCTTACTCACGTGAGAGAAGAAGTAGGCAGGCTTACGCTTGAAGAATCATTTTCATCCAGGGGCGAATTGAACAAGGCACTGCTCCTTTCCTTGAACAAGGTGTGCAAGAATTGGGGTGTTGAAATCACGAGGGTTGAGATTCAACATCTGCAACCAAGTGCGGAAATAATGAGAGCTCTAGAAAGTCAAATTGCCGCAGATAGAAAGAAGAGAGCGGCAATTTTGCAATCTGAAGGAGAAAAGCTGAAATTGATCAACGAGGCAGATGGTCGAGCGGCAGCAAGGATTGCAGATGCTGAAGCAAGGCAAAAGAGCATGATTCTCGCATCACATGGTGAGGCTGAGCGGCAAAGAGTGGAAGCAGAAGGTATTAGAGTGGGGATCGAAACTATTGCCAAAGCAATTGCTGGGGAAGGACATTCCCGCGCTCAAGCGGTAAAGGATTCGCTACAGTTTCTGATGCACAAGCAATACTTGGAAACCCAAGGAAAATTTGCATCTTCAGATGGTACCAGAGTGCTCATGTTTCCATCCCAAGAAAATCTACCCGTGAATATTCATAGCCTTGTTCAATAAAGACATGAATCATCAGTTTTAAAGATAACAGACATTTGTTGGATTTGTAGATTAATGCAGTACATATCTCTCTCTAGCTTAGTGCTGCCTCTCCTGATACGCGTCTCTCATAAGTTGAACTATAACAAACATTGATACAGTGTGCCCACCACATCTTGCATAATAGGGCAAGTAACCATTGTAGAGAGAGAAGAATCCTTCCTTTGCGGTGACAGCCCTGATAGTCTGTAGGGTTCCCTTGTATGGAAGCTTTCCAGTATCCTTATCAGGCATTTGGGAAGCCATTCTATTCTTTGCAGCCTCAAGAGGCATTGTGGCTATAGAATACAAAAATCCTGAAGTCATTGCTGCACAGAATACATTTGGAATGGAATTTTTCTTTTGGTTGAACTTTTCGACGTAAAGCTCTTTGAATTGATCAAGTGTTGCAACTTGGAATACCCCAACCATCATTGCACGCTGTACAAAAGGAGTAGAACCACGCCAAAATGCAGAAACACCTTCTTCCTTGATGATACGCTGTGCAGTATCCAAAACACCCTTGTAATTTCTTCGCTCATTTACTGGCAGTTGAGAATCATTGGACAGACGAACAACAGCTACTTCACAAGGACATGAAACATATGCTGCGATACCTCCCGACAATGCTCCAACTCCAACCCTTGGTTTGTTGATAATATACGAATCAGCAATTTAATTTGTTCAAAGGATATGATGCATTCCAATACCAAATCATATTTCTCACCTGGATGCAAAATCAGTTTTCCCTCTAATCTCGTGAAGCTGATCACGAAAAGTTTCAAACAATCCAAACCTGGTGGTTGCATAGAAAACTTGACGCCAAATACCGGCTCCCAAACCATCGTAAAGACTCATCAAACCGGATTCTTTCACCATTCCTCCAAAGGAAAACACTTTTCCTTGCATGGAGGAGAGATTCGCACGGACTGCCAGAGTATTACAGGGGTGAACAATGCACCATCCGAGACAGCCTCCGATTCCGGAAGATGCAAAAATAAGTGGTTTGGGAAGAGGAGTGATGACGGATCCAGTTGGCTTACTCATGGTAAAGTTTGATGGGATGAGAGGTGAGAGAGAAAATGTAAGAAGAGCGTGCCGATGTGAAAGGCAAGGTTGTCCTTTGTTGATAGTTGCCGGTACTTTGTTGCGCTCGTTTATGTATTTCTTCCTGTTTCTTCTTCAGGTTTTCGTCGTCGTCACCAGCCAGCCATCAATCAATGAGTTTGTGCGAGGACGGAGGAAGGAGGGACAGGTCATCATCCCTAATGATTTCATGGCTATTATTTGATCCATTAGATCTCACTTTTTTGCGTCACCATCATGGAACAACGTGAGATAGAAACACGACACACGACATACGAAATACGAAACACAAGATTTTGAACAATAAAGAATATCCCTCATGACAGCCATTATTTATACACTAGGCGGCTTCAACCATTCAACATCAACACCGCCATCATGTCCGCTGCTAGTTGGATACGCGTAGCAAATGGGTTTCGTCTTGTAGCATCGTCTGCATCAAGCCTGATCGCCAAGGAGGGAGCAAATGGGGCAGCATCGTTGACTAGGCATGGGGTAGACCTTGCAAACAATGCCAGAACGGCCGTGAAAACTGCAGGTGCTTCTCTACCGTCGCAGTTGCCTATAAAGGCAGATCTCAACACTCACACTTTCAACGAACCCACGAATAATATTGTCAAGGATGACGAGGCTGATCTTGTCAGGAAACATCTAGAAATAGTCACTGCAAATCAGACAGATGATTCCATAGAATCATATTCCACTGTAAAATCTGAAGAAAGACAGACAAAACCCGAGGGAAATGAAGTAAGTGAGGAACAACCAAGAGTAGAAACGAAGACAACGTTACTTCAAGAAGGATCAGCTGTTCCCTCTACAAGATTTGGGAGAGCCTTAGGCTTTGCATCACTGGGGATGGGTCTCGCAGCAGGCACTGTGACAGAAGCCGCATCGAGATTGGTTTCTCTTGGGTCAAACTCAGATTCAATTGTTGTAAATGACGCAAATGCAGACAGACTAGCAAAAACATTATGTAGGATGCGAGGTGCAGCAATGAAACTTGGACAAATGCTTAGTATTCAGGATGAGACGTTGTTACCCCCACAACTATCACGCGCCTTAGAACAAGTTCGACAGGGAGCTGATGCCATGCCATTGCGTCAACTCCACCAGCAATTGGAAAAAGAATTAGGCAAAGAATGGAGAGGAAAATTTGAAACCTTTGAAGATCGTCCATTCGCAGCTGCTTCAATAGGCCAGGTTCATCGTGCCACCATTGTGGAAAATGGGAAAACAAAGGATGTTGTGGTAAAGGTTCAATATCCTGGAGTTGCTGACTCGATCGAATCCGATCTAAGGAACTTAAAAATGCTAGTCAAGCTATCTGGTTTTGCTCCGAAGGGGTTATTTATAGATAAAGTTATTGATGTAGGTAGGGACGAGCTCAAGGTGGAATGCGATTATAAAAATGAAGCCCAGAATCAAGAACGTCTTCAAGATTTGGTGCATGCATGCCCTGACTTGGCAAGAGAGAAATTCAGAATTCCGTCTGTGATGTCTAATCACTCAACTAGAGGTGTTCTCACTACCGATTATTGTCCAGGAGGATCAATTGACAAAGTGGCGTTTCTTGAACAAGCAGAAAGAAACAGAATAGGAAGAAATATTATGAGGCTAACACTCAAGGAGCTCTTCACGTGGAGATTCATGCAGACCGACCCAAACGTAAGTATTTGAATCTTTGCGATTTGTTTTGTTTTATGACCTACACTAGCATTCATTTTAACTGATCTGATCGTTATAGTGGGGGAACTTCTTGTATGACGTAGGCACTGGTACTACCTATCTTATTGATTTTGGATCTGCACGTGGATATAGCAAATCGTTTGTGGACGGGTACCTTCGGATCGTATGGGCTTGTGCAAATAATGACACCGAAACACTCATGTCGCAATCGCTTCAATTGGGATTCTTGACAGGAGAAGAAAATGATATCATGGTTGAAGCACACAAATTAAGCGGGTTTACATTAGGAGAACCCTTTGCAGAAAAGAATGAATATGACTTCAAGAAGTCTGGTATTACAGGTCGGATTTCGAAACACGGATCGGCCTTCTTGGAACATAGGCTTACTCCACCTCCAGAGGAGGTGTATACCTTGCATAGGAAGCTGGCTGGCGCATTCAATATATGTATAAAGCTCGGAGCTAATATCAAATGCCGTGATTTGCTAGAGGAAATAGTAGAAAGTCACGAATTTGAGGACGGGCAACCGCACCCCCGCGACATGCGTTGATAAAATGGCGATTCAAATAGCCTGGGCTATTGACCTGTGCCTCTTTGAGATAAATTTGAACCTTATTCATTATGTGGAAATGGCACTTCTTTGTTGCCCTAAACATTTTTTTGCATTTGCGCTGTGCATTATATTCTTCTGCACATAGAATCAAAGCAGAGTTACCCATCATCTCAAAACTTTTAGTTGTGGAGGTAAGCTGATTTGTAATTCGGACTCGTAAATGCAAATAATAATAGCACCATTTCAAGCACAAATACCATCAATTTCTGCGTCGCAGGACGAATTGGCCCTCAGCTGTGTAGATTTGTGTAGATCTCCAAAACAAAGTAGCCTCATCCATCTGATATGCGCTGGAAAACACGCGGAAGCAAAGCATCGTTATTTGAACTTGAAAGAGTTTAACGAAAATACTGTGAGAGATGTAAGGAATGTAACATCATGTAACCAACGCTAAAAGGTAGTTGACAGCGAGGGGATGGATACCACACTTGCGGACCATTTTCCTCATGCTGACATGCACAATCTTCTGCAGAGAGGATAACTATTGAATATTTTGAAGCTATGGAACGGACTCTGACGGAATATTGAGCACACTCAATCACACGCATCGTGAACGACAGGAGGAATCAATGTTCACAATATACTGAACACTTCTAGCTAGTAGGTAAGTCTATTGTAGTTCTGATGATACATATTAATAATGGTTCTGTTTCATTATCCCCCTTTTAGAAAATCGATATCTCACTTGCATCTTTAAGAAGTTTGATACACGCGTTGAGGGAGGGCAACTGGCATTCTGTTGCTCCATTTTCAATCTCTGCCTCCTTCATCTTTTCTGCAAACTCCAATGGAGTATATGTTCCACATATTGATTTTTTTGGGTTCATAAAGAGACGAAACCTACTTGTCCCCTTCTCTGTGATTGATACTGATGAATTTTTGAGCAGATATTTCACAATCGTATGCATCCCACGACTTGCAGCAATGACAAGAGGAGGTAATGTATTATGATTCTTTTTCTTTAGGTGCTTGTACGAGGCGCCTTCTGTTGCTGGTACGTCTGGCGATGCACCGTATTTAACAATGAGTTCTTTGACACAAACTAAGATTACGCTTTCTTTGACACACCGTGCTCTGCAGCAATCAACTAGAAAAGTACCTCCATGAGCTGAACGTTGATTGATATGAAGAATAGGCCCGTAATTAGTCAAGACCCCACGCAAGCGAGCCAAAGATAACGGCTTCGGTATTTTGGATATCGCCATATCAGCAACTTCCTGCAAAGCCATCTCGGTCGAATCACGAATTACAAAGTGCGCATGAATCACATCTTCTCTAGCGGTTGTCCTCCTTAGTCGCTTTGATGATCGCCGTTGCGTTCTAGCCCTGTATGCTTTGACTGTAGATGATCCTGAACCATTGAGGTAATATCCCCCAAGAATCGTTTCCCACAGTGAAGAGTCGTTACCAACGTAATTCCTAGATTCGGAGCAAAGAGGTGCAATTTGCTTGCAGAGAACTCTCGACATGTACGTGTGTTCCTCCAAAAATAGGAGGATGTTGTAGAAAGCGTCATCCGAAAGGTTCAAAAGGGGATGTAGACTCATTTTCTTCACAACTAACAGATCCAGAATATAATTACGTGTATGGTCTGTGCTTTTTGTTTATATTTCTGATTATGTTGCTGTTGTTGCTGCTGAGTGAATCGTATGGTATGGCTTAAGGTCTTCTTCTGGTGTTGTTTTGGTGTCATTCATAACGAGTCATTTATAGCCTATCAAACAATCAGAAGACAACAAAAAGACCGACCGGTCAGTCACTTGAGACTTTGGAACAAAACTCTTCTGCCGCGCACGCAAGGGTCTCTCTCTAGAGAGACCTAGAAGAGCCAGGTAAAAATACATTAAAGATAGATAGTTTACAAATTACAAGACATGAACATGATGGGCAACAACATTTAATTACAAAATATCATGCAAAGAAGAAGTCGAAGTTGCTCCCGCCAACTATTGTGACTCAAGATTTCGTTTGATTGATGCAGGAGTCTTCGTGTGATTGATGAGAACACCCTTCCTTTTGTTGGCGTGATTGTGTCTCTCATCATTATTTCGGCTGACACCAACCACCACATCGGCACAACAATAGTCACAAGAAAAAAATTCTGCAATCGTGCATTCATCATACACTATCATACAGCTCAATATTTTTACGTATCCAATTAATCATAAAAATTTCAAGTTTATTTACCACGATGAGTACCCAATCACAGGCAATGGATCAGGTCCAGGCAATGCAACAACAGGAGAAATTGAACTACAAGCGTTGTGACTACTTCAGCGAAGTGTCTCTTGTAGACGATCCCGGAGCGGTTGATTCTTGGTGCAGATACAAGATGGTTGAATGGTGCTATGAAGTTGTTGACTTCATTGACTTCTCCAGAGACACTGTGCATATAGCTATGTCCTATTTGGACCGCTTCCTCGGCACTGGCAGCATAAGATCTAAAGAAGTAGTCAGAAACCGTAAAGAATACCAGCTCTGTGCCATGACTTGCCTTTACATAGCTGTTAAAATGTTCGAACCAAAAATGATCGACACCTTGCTACTTGCTCAGTTGAGTAGAGGCTCGTATCTTCCTCAAGAATTCCAGAGAATGGAGTTAGAAATACTATTTGAACTCAACTGGCATCTGAACGACCCTACTCCGAACAGTTTCCTAGAACTTTTTGTCGAGCTCCTACCGCTAAGTCAGTGCAAAATGCAGATTGATGAGACGACACTAAAAGAACACGCCAGGTATCAGATTGAGCTGTCAGTAGTCGAATATGATATAATGCTTCACGACCCTTCCAATATTGCTATCGCTGCCTTGAGCAACACTTTAAATTCAATCTTTACTGCCCATGAGGCAGCAGCAGAGGGAGCGGAAATGATTCAAGAATTAGAAAAGATCGCCAAGGCCGACTTACAGAAGCCATTCATGAGGAAGATATGTCATGGAATGGAACGACTTCATAATACCAAAATACCAGTAATTGTTCGAAGGAGTTGTCCGGCACCACTGCAGCAGAAAAATACCGCAGAGGTTAAGTATGGGAGGGAAAGGCTAGCTTCGCATGGGGAGATATCTCCAAATTGTACTTTACATTGATCTTTATTCCTACCGTACATTAGTTAAAAATACACACAAATTATTATCAATGCATTACTATTATACTGAGATCGCTTTCAATATGAAATTTGCATTTTGTTTCGAATACAAACACTTGATACAAATTTGAATTTAATACGTATTCCGTGGTGGTAGATAGTACCTGGTACCTAGTACCGGCACTTTCTGATGATGACTAAAACAAAAGGGCCTTGTGGAGCGTTTCCGGAGAAACCTAAAATCTAAGATGAAGATTCCAAAACGTAAGTTCAGATCGAATCTATGCACAACACACGCAAAAATGAACCAACGCGTGTACAATAGACGCTTTCCCGCCCAATAGATTCTTCCTCCCACGCTCGCTCACCACAGAAAATAAACACGCTCGGATCTTTGTCTCTGCTCTGTCCATAGTAACTGAATCAATAGCATCACCATGAACTCGTCACCTACCACAACTACAATCATGCCATCGATTTGTAGAGCAACAAACGAATGCTTAGGTACATGTGAAGCATACTCACAATTCAAAGTAATGAACAAACAGGAAAGTCTGCCTGAATACAGATGTTCGGACTACCTCGCCTACGCCGAAGCTATGGAAGGAATGAGTTCACTGGAATCATCCACAAACATTGAACCCATTGATGTCGAATGCAGAGTCCGTATGGTGGAGTGGTGTTTTCAGGTAGTTGATTTTGCTAAGCTCGGTCGCGAGACTGTGAACTTAGCCATGTCCTTACTGGACAGGTACCTCTCTGTGTCTTGTGCAGACGCCCATGAAGTCATCCTGTCACGCCAAAAATATCAGCTGGCTTCGATGACTACGCTATTTCTTGCCATCAAGATGATCGAGAAAACGTTTGTAAATGCTTCCGTTTTTGCTGAGCTCAGCCGTGGTAGCTTCACTGCAGCTGACATCCTTTCCATGGAAACCTCTATCCTAGAGGCATTAAAGTGGAGAGTGAACGGCCCAACAACTCATTCATTCTTACGTTATCTGATCAATATCTCCTCAAAGGGCAGCGCGTCGTCCTTAGCTACAAAATATTCTCTAGGTGATCTGTGTGTCTTTCAGCTCGACCTTTCCGTAGGAGATTACTTCTTCTGCGCTAAGAAACCTTCTTTGATTGCAATTGCCGCGCTCATGAACGCAGTCCAAACCTCTCATGAAATAAGCATCAAGGAAGCTGACGAGTTCACTGAGGTAATGCAACACATCTGTGAAGTGGATATTTGCGCACTTGAGATTCAATCCATCATGAGCAGATTGCGATTGCTTCTAAAGAATAACGGAATTGAAATTCAACTTCAGAACAAACAAAAATTTCCCTTTGAAAGGAGAATGTCCCCAGTCTGTATCACTGGAATTCCAAACGTAATCTCTGACGCAAGCATGTCCGAACATTCTGATCTGCAGAGATAAACTTGTGGAATAGTTGATTCGCTATCTTCTCGGCGAGAAACTCCTTCATCCACATATTCAATATGCTACACACACTATTCTAGACCTGAACAAATATACGAAGATGATATACCTTGCACAAACGCTACATCGACCTTTGCTAAGTTCTGCACTGGAACGAATTACAACAAATTGATTTTTCAAATTGATTTAATACCATCACACATACACACCGCCTCTTTCACGCTACAACTCATAGAAATAGGCAATTAATTGGAAATACCCTGTACATAAACTATCTAAATTTTCAAATTGTTGGAGTTACATTTATTGATGTCTTCGATTTAGGTTCCTTGACAGCATGAATATCTAAAGACATAACAGTTGTAACATGTTTATTATCAAAGGTTGTTGCTTCGAGTTCCATATTATCATTACATGCTAACAACCACAAGTAATAAGAGAAATAACACCGAGTCATGATGATTCAAAATTATGTGATGAAGATTCTCTTGAGTATGAGCATCAATGCAGTCTTTACTTATACGACTGGACTCAATGCATCGATCAAAATGCGAATCTTTGCCGCCAACCATTGATTGTTCATCTGGACTGTTGGTGCACATCATTCGTAATAAGCGTTGTACACGACGAATATATTTTGAGTAGATTTGAATGTGGCGTATTCCAGAGACACTATTTAACAGACGGTTTATGTGGTGAGTCTATTGCCGAAGAATTTCACAGCACTTCGTTCCTTCTTCCCAAGGTTCATATTTTACTCTTGCCATGCTGGCACGACTGAATTTTTTCGTCTGGAATTGTGACAACATAGTTTATTTTTCGTAAAATGACCTTCTTATCGTGTTTTAGTAGGAATATCATATATTTAGTAGAATAAGTACTTTGAGGCAATAGTATCGCGTATCGCCTTTATAACAAAAGGCTTTTCTCTTTTCTCTTCTGGTGGTGTGGTGGAAGATGAGCCAGTTGTTGCAGCAGTAGGCAGCAGCCAGCAGCGCTGAAGTTGAAGAATCATCATCATGATCATCGTTGTGTTTATATCTAGTTTACGTTTGATGCGCTAGAAGTGGTAGAGAAATAAGATCAACTTTGATCCTTACCATACAACTACTTAAAATATCACCCAACAGAAGTTTATCAAGTATATACATAAAGAGAAAAAGAAGATGGGACGGATTGCCAGGATGCTCCACACGCCTCGACACGAGAGAGGACTGAAACGCAAGACTGATGATGACCCTGGTCATCCCGTAAGAAGTCAGAAGTACCACCTGTCATCGACCAAACAGCCGCTCGCAACTCAACAGCAAGTATCCTCTTCTAAGCATAACTTCATATTCCGGCGAAAGCGGGAGGAAAATTTTGATGACGGCTCATACGACCTGAGCGCGTTTTTCATGTTTCGTGATGATCCTGATGCAGTGGATACGTTGTCCACTGAAGATATTTCCAAAGCAACAACGTCATATTCCAAGGCTATGATTCAAGATCATGTGATAAGACTTGATTTTGATCCAGCTATTTCCTTTGATTTGGGTCTCGACGGTCACGAATCATCTGCCGCTGCTGAGAATTATCTACGAGAACCAATATTCTTCAGACACGAATCATCAGCATCAGTGGTAACAACCTCCTTTGCGCTTGAAAGAGGGAATGTTGAATCGAGAGGGGGAGACATCTTAAATGCGAAACTTTTTGACTTGAGGCAGAAAATTTCTGCCAAGTCTTCACGTAAAAATCCCCATAACGAATACATAGCGGATCGCTATAACACTGATAGAATACAACACGGGCTTGATCTCCTAGATATGCCGCCAGAAAATGATAATCCTGGTCTAGTCAAAAGAATACCACTTCACAAAGAGAATAGCTACATTGAATCCTGGACGGAAGGTGGCATATCTTTGGATGCTGCAGTTGATAAAGGCAGCACGATTGCAGGGTATTCTCTGCGTCTCGATTTTGATAACAAACCAATCGGTGGATCTGACTTTGAAGCCGTACCAAGTATTCTTACGAATGAAAAGAATCACGTATCCTTTGCTTATCAAATGCCAGAACTCAAGATGCCACAGAGATCAACGCCAGAGAGCAACGATGAGCAAAATTCCGATGGTTACATACTACAACAGGAGAAACAAGATCCAGGCGTTTACATTCCGGCAAAAGCAAGTATTCTGAAGAAGGATGGGAGATATCCTGACGTAACCTGGCAACCCAATAAAATTTTCCTAGTGGATGATGCATTATCTATTAATAACACACTGGCTGTTGAAAGATTCATATCCGCACCTAGGTTATGTAAAGGAACAAAGGCAGTGCCTTCGATAGTGACAGTTGAACGCACTGATGATGATGATTCAATTCTTTTCTCTTCTCCACATGTCCACGATGCGATTATTGAGAAAGAGTCCGTTTTCCGACCAAAAGAAGAAGACAATGATTGGAAGAGGGTTAAAAGCCATATGGATCAATTACCATATA
>Ga0306864_1000295_pt1 | contig 24088 bp, 18 predicted proteins | sample AntRauTorckE5430_FD_190448 | JGI IMG/M metagenome (GOLD analysis project Ga0306864, IMG submission 190448) | Saline lake microbial communities from Rauer Islands, Antarctica - Metagenome Torckler E5 #430 (v2) (version 2) | ecosystem: Environmental > Aquatic > Non-marine Saline and Alkaline >...
AACGCCGTTCGTGGAGGCTTCTTTGATGATGGTGATTTTCTCCTCTTTGGAGAATTTGCGTTTTGACATGGTTAAAATTACAGTTTTGAAACTGTAATCGAGTCTGAGCTAACTGGGGGCTAAAACAGTATGGGGTAGTTGTTCACGACGGTTTGTAGGCCAACAATGTATACTTCCAACTTAGTATAACGCTACAAATAACCGCTTCGTTTGACCGCTCCAATTACCTTGCTGGATACCTTCGGTTATGCTTAACGACGGTATAAAATGATAGTAGCTCACCGCTTATTTTAAAAAATAGCGCACTTTCTGAACGCTGTTCATTTTTACACGTTTACCCCTCAGCATGGGTAGCCAACAAAGAAAAGAACGGGAAAAAGAGGACCTTCGGCGTAAGGTTATTACGGCAGCCACCGAACTGTTCCGGGAGGAGAGCTACGCGGCGGTGAGCATGCGTAAGATTGCTAAACGCGTGGAATATAGCGTGGGTACACTTTACCTCTACTACAAAGATAAAGACGAGCTTTTTCTGGCCGTACAGAGTGCTGCCTTTGAGCAAGCGTTCACTTTCATAAACGCGCGGTCAGGCAAGGACGATCCGCTGGAACGCTTACAGGAACTCGGCGAACGCTACGTCCGCTTTGGCATGAAAAATCCCGACCTATACCGCTTGATGTTCATGATGGAGCACCCGATGGACGCGATGGAGGAGGGTGATCCTTGGCATTCGGGCATCGCACTGCACAATCTGCTGACGTCACTCGTAAAAGAATGCGTCGTGGCCGGCAGGATCGTGGCCGAAGACCCCGACCGCCTGAGCTTCGCCCTGTGGTCGCTTGTACACGGCATGGTGTCGCTACGTATCTCTCAGCGGCTGACCATTTACAACGGAGCACACCTCAACTGCCCCCTCTGTGGTATCGATACCGATCAACTGGTGATTGAAACCAACGAAATGATGATCTCCGTTCTGGAACGTCAAAAAAACTAAATTTTTGCCCCTATGCTGAACGCTGTTCATAAAATTATCGCTGTCTACTTGCTTTTGGTAATGCCACTGATGGTAGCTGCACAACAAACGATACTGACGGACTACGTCGACCTGGCCTTAAGGCAAAACCCGACCCTGCTGGCCAGTCAGTTGGTTGAAAACGAGCGAATGATTGCCGTAGAGCTTGCGGCGGCAAATCGGCGACTTACAGCAGATTTTAAGTCTGATTACATTCTCTCTGCCGGCGGGCGGGGTATTGACTTCCCAGTAGGGGACTTGTTCAACCCGACCTACGCCACGCTGAACCAGCTGACGGGAGCGGAGCAGTTTCCGACCAACCTGGAAAACGTCAACACGCGGTTTCTCCCGAGCAACTTTCACGATACCCGCGTGGAGGCCCGCTTGCCTTTACTCCAGCCCCTGATCGGTCGGGAGGTGGCCCTGCGTGAAGCGCAAGTGCTGGAGGCACGCCTGGCGACTAAGACTCTGGAAAACGACGTCCGCCGGCAGGTTCGTAACCTGTACTTTGCCTGGCTGCAAAGCCTGGAAGGCCAGAAAATTATTGATAGCTCCCGAGTAGTCCTTGGGGAGTTGCTGCGGGTAAACCGGGTGCTGGTGGACAACGATAAGCGTACTGCTGACGTCGTTTACCGTACGGAAGCGGAATTGGCCGACCTGGACGGAGAAGCCGCTAACCTCCGCCAGCAAGAGCTCCTGGCGCAAGCCGCACTCAATCGTTTGTTGGCCCGCGACCTAGGGGTGCCACTGGAAGAGATGCCGCTGACCGACTTACTCGGGACGGTGGAAACCTTCGACCTACTCAGCACCCGCGCCCGCGCCCAAAGAAGCGAACTGGAACAACTGGAGGCCGGCACTGAAAGCTTGGTCCGCCTCGAAGCCTTTCAAGATGCCGGCAGTAAGCCCACTCTGGGGGTTTTCCTGAACGTCGGCGCCCAGGGTTTCCTCAACGGAGATTTCGGTGACCACCCCTACGTGAGTGGTGGTCTGGCCTTCAGCTGGAACCTTTACGACGGTAGAAAGCGGGACCTTCAACAACAGCAAACCCGCATCCAACGCGAGCAAATCAGCCGACGACGTGACGATGCGGCCCGGGGTATCGAATTGCAGGTCTGGCAGGCAACGCAACGCATCACCAACGAACGCGCGCAGTTGGCCGCCGCCCGCAACCGGGAACGCGCAGCGGCGGCTTCCTCCCGCATCGTCGAAGTTCGCTACCGCAACCAAAACGCCTTGCTCATCGAGTACCTCGATGCCCGCAACCAAATTACTACCGCTCAACTGAAAGCCAATCTGGCTCGCTTCCGTCTGCACCAGGCTCACGCCGCCTTGCAGGCCGCGCTTGGCGAATAGGACAGTTTTTGTAATCGTTACAGCACGCAAACTATAGCTACCCCACAATAAAATTTATCATGAAGATTCTTTTCATTTTGCAATTTCTTCTAATCCTGTTGGCCTTTACCGCATGTAAAACCGACTACCCTGGGCAGGAGGTAACCACTGCGCTGGCCGATGCGCCAGTTCCCGTTGAGGTTGTCTCCCTTGCGCTCAGTACCGAGATTATTCCCATCGAAGCTGGGGGAACGATTGGGGCTAAGGAAGAAGCCAAACTCTCCTTTAAAATCGGCGGTATTATCGACCAGGTTAGCGCCCGCGAAGGGCAGTACGTCCGCCGGGGAACCGTGGTCGCCCGGCTAAAGACTACGGAGATCGACGCCCAGGTGATGAAGGCCCGGCAGGCAAAGGATAAACTGCAACGTGACCTGGAGCGGGTTAAAAAGCTATACGCCGAAGAGGCAGCGACTCTAGAACAAGTAGAGGGACTGACCACCGCGCTAGAAATCGCCTCTTCCGACCTAGAGATTGCCGGTTTCAACCAGACCTACGCTAAAATAACCGCTCCGGTAAGCGGGCGCATCGTGAAGCGTTTCGCCGAGCGCGGTGAGCTTATCGGCCCCGGTAGCCCCGTCTTCCTGATGATCGGGGAGGGGAGCGGCAGCTATGTGCTGCGCGTCGGCGTGGCGGACCGTGATGTCCTCACTCTGGTCATGGGCGACCGGGCGGAAGTCCGGCTAGATGCATACGAAGGAGCCATCGTACCGGCCACGATTACCCAAATTTCCGCCGCCGCCGATCCCCGAACGGGGACTTTTGAAGTGGAACTGACGCTGGACGGTAAGGGTAAGATCCTGAAAAGCGGCTTTATTGGCCGCGCCAGTATTTTTCCTTCCCGGCAGCCGGCGCACTATCGCTTACCGCTCGATGCGCTGGTGGAAGGGAAGGGCCGTAATGTCCGTATTTTCTACCCCGATGCGGAGGGGCGGGCGGCAGCCAGAACGGTACGCTTTAGTCACCTGCTGGACGATGAGTTCGTGGTGCCAGAAAGGGAACTGACTGGTGTCCGGGAGGTGATCACTAAGGGGGCTGCCTACCTGACCGAAGGAGCCAGTATCAAACGATAAAGGAACCTCAGCCTGGCCCCTAGTTTCTAACTCTTAATTTCTAGCACTCTAGTTTCTAACTCCTAACTAATGCAACTTCCCAACTGGTCCGTTCAAAACGGCGCTTTCATCCTCGTCGTCACCCTGATCGCTACCGCTATCGGCCTGCTGTCTTACCAGGGAATGCCCCGCTCGGAGGACCCGAGTATTAATATCCCAACTTACCTCCTCACCATCGTCTATCCTGGCACCAGTCCGGAGGATATGGAAGAGCTGATCGTTGACCCTCTGGAAGACGTGATCGAAGAGATTGACGACATCAGTTTTGTAACAGCGGAGATGGCCGAGGGTATCGCCTCTCTGCGCATCGAAGCCAGTTACGACCTCGACGATTGGGACGAGAAGGGCGTAGAAATTGAGCGGGAGCTGAATACTATCCGTGATCAGCTGCCCGAAGGCATCGTTTTTTACGACTTTGAACAGTTCAAGCAGGAGGACCGGGCGGTGGTCCACCAGATTGCGCTTACTTCCCCGGCGGCTCCTTTCCACGAATTGAAAACCATCGCCAAATCCATGGAGGGGCGGTTGGAACGAATTCCCGGCGTTAAGGGTGTCAAACTGGATGCCTATCCCGAACGGCAGGTAAGGGTCAGCCTGGATTTTCAGCGCTGCGTGGCGCAAAACGTTCCGCCGGCGAGCGTGCTGGGTATCCTCCAGCAGAACAATGCTAACGTACCCGGTGGGGACCTGGCTGCGGCTACCCGGAACTTCAGCATCAAAACCAGCGGAAGCTTTGACAGCATGGGCGAATTGCGAAATACCGTGGTGGGGAGTAATGCTGGGAAATTAGTCTACTTGCGCGACGTGGCCGACGTACGTTTCGCCTACGAGGACGAGCGCTGGCGCGCTCGCTATAACGGTGAGCGGGCCTTGTTGCTGTCCGTCCTTCTGGAAGGGGAGAGTAACATCGTGGACGTCAGTCGCAGTATCCACGATCAGCTGGATCTGGCCCGGGCGGAATTACCACCTACCGTACGCTTACAGACCGCCTTCGAGCAAGCTCCGGCGGTAAGCGCGCGGATCACGGACTTTTTTGGCAACCTGCTGCAGGGCGTCATTCTGGTGGGCGTCATCATTCTGCTCTTCCTCGGCTTTCGGGCCGCGGTGATCGTGATGATGGTCATCCCCTTATGTATCCTCATTTCGCTGGCGCTACTCAACGCTAACGGCTTTGCGATCCAGCAGATTAGTATCGCCGCGTTGGTAATCGCGCTGGGGTTGCTGGTGGACAACGGCATCGTTGTGATTGAGAATATTAACCGTTATTTGCGGGAGGGGCTTTCGCCAGCTCAGGCGGCGGCAAAGGGTGCCGGAGAAGTTGGCTGGGCCATCGTCAGTTCTACGGTAACGACCATGTTGGCGTTTTTCCCGCTGACGCAACTCGGCGGCGGCCCGGGCGAATTTTTAAAGTCGTTGCCCGTTACGGTGATGCTTACAATAGGGATTTCGCTGCTGCTTGCCCTCACTTTTTCGCCCCTGGTCGCCGCGAAACTGCTGCGCTATCGGGAAGGGCGTAAAGCACCTTGGCCCCAGCGCGGGCTGGAGTATTTCGTGGCCAAAATTTATCGCCCTGTGCTCAACTGGAGCCTACGGCGGGGAGCTCTCGTCATTATCGTTGCGGTGGCGATGCTGGTCGGTGCGGTCTCTCTCTTTCCGAGTATCGGCGTCAGTTTCTTTCCTACGGCGGATAAGCCGCTCTTGCTGATTGACGTGACCACCCCTCCGGGCAGTGGCCTGGAAGCGACCGACGAGGCGGTCAGGTTTGTTGAATCTGTGGTGGATACGATGGACTACGTACGGGATTATTCGGCCAACGTAGGCCACGGTAACCCCTTCATTTATTACAACCGGATCCCGGTTAACTTCAAGAAGAATAAGGGACAGCTCCTTGTGAATTTTACCCACTGGGATCCGGCTGAATTTTATGCTACGTTGCAACACCTGCGGGGTGTTTTGGGCGCGTACGCGGGTGCGGAGATCGTTTTTCAAGAGCTGAAGAACGGTGCCCCGGTCAAGGCTCCCTTGGAGTTTCGCATCAGTGGCCCCGACGAGGCGGTCGTGGCCGACCTGGTCGTTCAAGCCGCTGGCATCATGACCGCTACGCCCGGTGTAATCAACCTGAAGAACGAACTTCAGGACCGGAAGACGGACCTGAAGCTGGAGCTTAACCGCGACAAAGCCGGGCTCATCGGTTTATCGACCCTCGACTTTGACCAGGTCGTGCTGGCCAGCCTATCCGGGCTGACCTTCGATCAGGTTAGCTTCACCGACGGCGAAGAATACCCCCTCAACGTCCGCATTGCCTTTGACGAAGAAGAGCCGGGTATCGAAGACTTCAACCGCGTCTACTTCACGACCGCCACCGGTGCCCAGGTGCCACTGCGGCAGGTTGCCGACCTCTCTTTTGTTAATAGTCCAGCAACCCTGAGCCACTATAATTTGGAGCGGATTGCCAGCCTGACGGCGGATGTTACGAACGCTGATCAGACGGTCCCGATCACCGAGCAGATTATTGCCGAGTTGGAGGCAATCGACTGGCCCGCTGGCTATAAGTTCTCCGTCGGCGGAGAATACGAAGACCAGCAGGCGACTTTCGGGACGCTTGGTGTCATCCTGGTGCTGGCCATGCTGGGTATCTTTGCGGTGCTGGTGTTACAGTTCAAGTCTTTGCTCCAACCCCTGATCGTCTTTTCAGCCATTCCGCTGGCGGTGACGGGAAGCTTTGTGGCCCTCTGGCTTACCGGCTGGTCGTTTAGCTTCTTTGCCTTCGTCGGCTTTATCTCCCTGATCGGTATTGTGGTAAATAATTCCATCATTATGGTCGACTACATGAACCAGCTGCGGGCCGAAGGCTTCACTCTTGGCGAAGCGATCCGCCTGGGTAGCGAGCGCCGCTTCGTTCCCATCGTGCTCACTACCCTAACCACAATTCTCGGTCTGTTGCCCCTCACGGCTCAGGCAACCAGCCTTTGGTCTCCGCTTGGCTGGACGATTATTGGCGGGATGATCAGTAGTACTTTACTAACCCTGTTGGTGGTGCCGGTTCTTTACGGCTGGTTGACAAGGGAGTAAATAGGCTTTAGCAGATTACTGCCTTCCCGCCGGAGGGCGAGGTTGCTGTGGTTACTTTGCAGTAGGCATGAAGCCCGGTCCGAAGGTGTGCAAAATCAGTTCTCCGAAGAACGCACGACCCGATAATTTTGCGACGCCTCCTACACCGTCAGCCATCAATGAGTTCATCCGTCAGCAAAAGGAAATACTTGAACTGTTGGTTCAGGCTGCGGAGGTTAACCTAACGAAAACGATAACTAGCCTCACCAATCTGATCCGGCTACGGCTGGGCGATACGCTAAGGGTGGTGGTTTATCACAACTGGCGGAACGTAGAGCAGGTGATGGTAGTTAGAGCGGCAAGGTTAAATAAACAGGCCGCCACACCTTTAAAGTGCGGCGGCCTGTTTCCTGCGGCAGCCTAAAAGGTAAAGCCATCTAAAAGGGCGAAACCCGTCTAAAAAAAGCCTCAGGATTTTACTCCATCTCTCGCATGTCTTTAATAATGTTCAGCGCCTCCTGAATGTAAACATCCTTGGCTACGCCTTTCTTAAACTCATCGTTACGGGCAACCTTGCTTTCGTCAGCAGTGATCTCTTTCATGTCGACCTCGATGTTGGCAACGTTGAAGTTCACGTCGTTACCGAACAGGTCTTTGTACTGTTCTGCTTCTTTCTTGTTTGCCTCCGTCATGTCGCGGTAGGCGGAGAGGTTGAGTGGATACGTGTCCTGGTCGCGTTGGCGCTTAAAGCGCTTGGCGTTGTCAATGATTTTCATGAACACCGGGTTGTCCGCCACGCGGTTGTTGGAGCGTTCGCGTAGTGTTTCCATGAATGGGATCTGGTAGACGTCCTGGCCGTATTCGGCGGGGTCTATTTCCGTCCAGGGTAGGGGCCCGGTTTGTTGGCGTTCGCCGGTTTCTAGTAGGGAACGACTGTCGGGCAGGATGATGTCGGGCACTACACCACGCAGCTGGGTGGAGCCACCGTTGACGCGGTAGAATTTTTGCATCGTCAGCTTTACGGTACCAAGCGGCTTGATGTCGGCACGACCTGTAATGGTGCGGTCCATATCGATGAAGCGCTGAACGGTGCCCTTACCGAAGGTCTGGGTGCTGCCTACGATCACGGCGCGGTTGTAGTCCTGCAAAGCCGCGGCGAGAATCTCGCTGGCGGAGGCGGAGTACTGGTTTATGAGTACAATAAGTGGACCGTCCCAGACTACGGCTGGGTCTTTGTCGGAAAGAATCTCTTTGCGACCGCCACGGCCGGCGACCTGTACGATCGGGCCTTGAGGGATGAAGAAGCCGCTCATGTCCACTACGTCACGGAGAGAGCCACCGCCGTTATTGCGAAGATCGAGGATGACGCCGTCAACGTTGCGGTCCTTTAGTTTTTCCAGCTCAACTTTGATGTCTTTGGCGGAGAAGCGGCCGTCTTCGTTCTGGAAGTCGGCGTAGAAGCTGGGCAGGTTGATGTAGCCAATTTTTTCGTCTTCACCAACGCCGTCAACGATAAGGGACCTGGCGTAGCTGTCATCAATTACGATGATATCGCGCACGATGCTGACTTCTTTGATCGTGCCATCCGGCTTCTTGACCTTCAAGAAAACGGTCGTTCCCTTCTTACCGCGGATATAGCCGACGACGTCTTCAACGAGCATGTCTTTAATGTTAACGGCTTCCTCTTCGTCCTTCTGGCGGACGGACATGATGAGGTCATCCACTTCAAGCTCCTTGGATTTCCAGGCGGGACCACCAACCACAAGGGTTGAGATTTTCGTGTACTGGTCTTTGTTTTGTAGGGTTGCACCGATGCCTTCCAGGCGGCCGCTGAAACGGATGTCGAAACTTTCCTTGTCCTTTGGCCGGTAATAGGTCGTGTGGGGGTCAAACATGGAGGTCAGAGCGTTGAGGTACTGGCTGCGCTGTGAGCTAATTTTTGCTTTGCGCATGCGTTCGAACCAGTCGTCGTAGCGTTCGATAAGCTTTTCGCGGGCTGCCTTTTCCAGTTCGATTACCGATTTTTTCTTCAGGGGCTCTTCTTTTTCGGCCGTGGCTTTTTCGGTGGGCGTCATTTTTGCGCGATTCTCCACGGCGGCTTCGTACTCTTCCTGCTCACTGACGACTTGGCTGATGACGTCACGTTTCATGTAGTCCTCCCAGTACTGGCTCAGTTCTTTATCGGTTTTGCTCCAGCCTGAATCGTCGTCCCGCATCTTGAGTTCGCGGCCCTTGTCGATGTTGAACGGCTTGGCGAGAATGTCGCGGTACCACTTTTCCGTTTTGTCCATCGAAGCTTTCCAGCGCTCCTGGGTCAGGTTGAAAAAATCGTAGCTGCCGGCGTCAATCTGATCGTCGATAGCGAATTTATGAACACTGAGCTTACTGAGGTCCTCAGCGGTAAAGAAGAGGCGGGCACCGTCGATGTCGTTGAGGTAGAAATCGTAAGCGCGCGCGCTGAAATCGTCGTCAATGTCCATCGGTTGGTAATGGAAACGTTCGAGGTTGCGCATCATCGTTTGAATGATGACGGATTCTTTATCGCCGGGAGGGGCGGTTTCGGGCATCACGGCAGCCATAAATGCGGCCAGGACGAGAATAGCGGAAAAGAGAATGGTGCCGCGGGATTTCATAAGCTTATGTTTACTCCGCGCCGGAGTGGAACGGTGCGGGATTTGGGGGGCGTGGAGGAGGGAGCCGCTAAGTATTAACGTGTGAACTCAGCCGCACATTATCCACTGTACGAGGCGGTCGACAAATTTAAGGTATTATCGGCGGCTCCGCAAACGAGAATAGTAAGCTGGTAACTACGTACGGGAAGTAAAGGTTTTGTAACGGGGAAGGGTTTAGGTTTGGTCGGGATTCGTTACGTTCCTAAGCGAAGCGGAGGGCCCGCACAAAATCAAGCCTAAGCCCAGCGAGCTTCCAGCTCATCAATCACCGCCCAAAGCTCAGAAAAGTCCGCAATAGCAAAGTACTTCATCTGCACCTCAGTAATAACAAAATTCTGGGCAAGTACATCGTCTAGAACGAAGGGAACAACCTCCACCTTCGGGTCCTCAAAAATATGGCGGGTTTCGGAGAAACTGCTGCAAATTCCTGCGCCGTACACTTTTACTTCACCGTTCTGGCGCATCACACCAAATTCGATGGTAAACCAGTAAAGGCGCTGGAGTTGGGTGATCTTTTCTTCGTCGCTGGCGTACTTCACGCCCAGCTTACCGAGGCGCTCGGCAAAAGTGGCGTAGTCCTTATTTAGGTACAGCGGGATGTGGCCGAAGATGTCGTGGAACATGTCGGGCTCTTCGAGGTAGTCGAGCTGGTCCATGCCACGTAGCCAGGTGCTGGAGCAGAAACGGCGACCGGCAAGAAGGCCAAAGAACTCGTCTACAGGCAAAAAGCCTGGGACAACCTTGATCGACCAGCCATGGCCAGCGCGTAATTGCTGGTTTAGTTCCGTGAATTTGGGCGGGGCCGCAGGTGCAATGACGGGATGAAGAGCAGTGAGACAGTCGAGGTACTCCCGGCAGGCTACTTCTTCGAGTGCTGAGATCTGGCGTCCCGCTAGTTTCTGCCAAACGTCGTAGTCCGTAGTGGTATACGCGGCGTAATTCTGGGAGTCGTTGATGGTAGCGGACATGAGCTAAGCTTTTTAATAGAATAAAGATAGTGTAGCAAATGTTGTCTTGACAAACTAATTTTTTCAGACTGGCGTCTCCTAGCTACTCAACTCCGCTCTGCACCTGCGTTTGCGCCGCCAAAGCCCACAAAGAATTATGTGGTCTCAAACTTGATTCGAGGCCCGAAGAACAGACGGGAGGGAAATTAATAATTCTGTAACAAATCTGAGCTCTGATGAATAGAGAAGTGTAACCCACAAGTGGGCGGCAGCAGCAAGGACACCGCGCGGTAAAAATTACTACTCTTAGGCACACGAATAATATTGTCCCCATGAAAGTAGAGAAAAAGCCGAAAATGACGCTGAACTGCTTGCCGCTTCAGAATGCCGTCATTGCTTTCTATAAAAATACCGTTTCCGGGCGGTTAATGGAACTGACCTGCAGTATTCGTATCTACCTCTTTGCCATCGGTAAGCGCCTGGTGTACCGCAAGAATGAGAAGCGCCACCGCGAGGTGCCTTTCGATTTTGACGCAGGGATTGGCTTGGGAACGACCTGGCCATCCAATGCTGACAGAAGCGAAGGTGTTGCGGTTTAAACTATAAAAGAGGTTAAAATGCAGTAGTGGCAGATAAAATACTAACTTCCACCACCTGGGGCTCTGGAGGGATGCTTTGTGGAATGAGAGGTGGGGTAAGGTGGCAAAACCACTAGTATAACCTCTCGTTAGCGGGATCGCTCAGCCTAACGAACTAAAAGATTAACAAACTAACGATCTAGCGTATTACCTTGCGTTTTATGACCGCCAAAATCGGACTAGAAGACGTACGTATTCACGCTCCCCACGGCTTCTTCGAGGAGGAACACCTTATGGGCAATGAATTTAGCATCGACGTCGAGGTCGAGGCCAATATCTCTGGTGCTGCCCAGAACGATGACCTCGGAGGCACGGTCAATTATGCCACCATTTATTACCTCATCCAGGCGGAGATGAAGAAGCCCACCCAGTTATTGGAAGCTTTGGCTTACCGGATGGGTAACCGTATCTTGAACCAATTCGATAGCGTCAGCTCGGTTAAGCTTCGCCTGCGCAAGCTCAATCCACCACTGGGCGGGAAGGTGGGGGCGGCCGTTGTAGAAGTAAGCCTTGGGGCGTCTTCCGGCGGAGCTTCTTCTTCCCGGCAGGATACTTACGAAGACTCTGGTGGGTATGACGATGACGACAGCTTCGGCGGAGGTCCGGCCGGCGGTGGTTTTGCCGGCGGTGGCTTTGCTGGCGGCGGTATTTCCGACTTTGCTCAAAAAGCCTCCCCGCCAGCAATGCCGGTTTTCGATGATGCTGCCTTTTCCGATATGGCCGACGACGAAGAGTGGGGCGAAGAAGAATATGACGACGAAGGCTTTGAAGACGGCGGAGAGGAATTCGACATTCCGGATGGCGAAGAAATGGATGAGGGCGAGTACGATGATGACGAAGGGGAGTACGAAGAATACGACGAAGGTGAGTTTGACGATATGGAATTTGACGACGACTTCGACCTCGGCGATTTTGATATTAACGATTTGAAGTAAGCAATTTACCTCGTTCGTGCGTTGCAAATTAAATCAACATTCTTCTCCTATGCGCAAGCTAGTTTTTCTATTCTTTCCCTTCCTGTTTTTTGGCTGTACCGCTCAGCAGGTTAACGACACCCTCAACACCGTTTTAGGCGGAGCTAGCGGCCTGTCCACAGATCAGATTGGTAATGGCCTTAAAGAGGCACTTCGAATTGGTGCCCAGGCCGGCGCTAACGAGCTTTCAGCTCCCGGGGGCTATTTCGATGACCTTGCTTACCGCATTCTCCTCCCGGAGGAAGTCCGCAAAGTGACCGATCGCCTTCAGGGTGTTCCCGGCTTCTCCAACGTTGAAGAAATTATCATTAAGAAAATTAACCAAGGGGCCGAAGACGCTGCTCAAAAAGCCGCCCCAATTTTTGTGGGAGCCATCAGACAAATGACTATTCAGGACGCCCTCGGTATCCTGAAGGGCAACCGCACTGCCGCTACTCAGTACCTACAAGGAGCAACTTCACAGAACCTTTACAATGAGTTCAATCCTATCATTTCTTCTTCACTTGATAAGTTCGACGCCCAGAAAGTATGGGAAGACGCTGCCCGCATATACAACAACTTCCCGCTTACCCGCCAGCCGGTAAATACGAACCTGGCCGACCACGTAACCCAGAAGGCCCTGGAAGGCCTATTCCGCAAAGTCGCACTCAAAGAAGAAGACATACGCCTGAACATTAGCTCCCGAAGCAGTGAATTACTGCGCAAGGTGTTTGCTCTGCAGGATGGACAGTAGTCTCCTAACTTGCAACTAATAAGCAAGACAAAAACGAATAAAATGAGACTTGAAGGAAGAGAAGGTAGCAAAAACGTTGATGACCGTCGGGGTCGTCGTGGCGGTCTGAGGGGTGGCACTAAAACCGCCGGAGGCATCGGCCTTGGAGGCATCATTATCGTCATCATTATAATGTTGCTGGGAGGTGATCCGTCCGAATTTATAGGGGCATCCAACGGCGGTGCATCCGCCCCCGCACCCCGCACCGCTCCGGCTAAAAGCCTGGAAGATGACGACCCCAATTTCCGTATCGTATCCGTTACGCTGAAGGAGAACGAGAAGATCTGGGGTCAGATGTTTCCCCAGCTTTACGGCCGTGAGTACAAAGAACCGACCCTGGTTGTTTTTGAAGGTGAGGATCGCTCCGCCTGTGGTTTTGCCAGTGCAGCCACCGGCCCGTTCTACTGCCCTGCAGACCAGAAAGTTTATATCGACCTTCAGTTTGCGGATTTGATGCGTCAGCGTTTCCGGGCTCCGGGCGATTTTGCCCTGGCCTACGTTGTTGCGCATGAAGTGGGGCACCACATTCAAAACCAGTTGGGCTATAGCCAGAAGGTGAGCCAGGCTCGCCGGCGCAGCAGTGAGACGCAAGCCAACGCCATGTCCGTACGCCTCGAGTTACAGGCCGATTACCTAGCTGGCGTTTGGGCGCACTACGCTGATTCGGCCTCCAAACTTCTGGAAGAAGGAGACATCAGGGAAGCACTTGTGGCCGCTTCTGCCATTGGCGACGACGCAATTCAGAAGCAGAGCCAGGGCTACGTTGTTCCGGACAGTTTTACCCATGGCTCTTCCGAGCAGCGGGTGAAGTACTTTACTGCCGGCTACAAAAGCGGCGACGCCACGAAAGAAACGCTTGACTATTTCTTCTCGGCCCGCGAGTTGTAGGAAATCGTTGGTATTAAGCAAATTAGGTTTCAGCACTTAGCTATACTACCGTCGGTCACTTGAGGTGAAAACGTGTTCGCGCCAGCGAACACGGCCCCCTCACCGGCTGCCAGTAGGGGCGATCCCTTGCGGTCGCCCATACTGGCAAATATTTTTACCTCGTGTTCCCGACGAGAGTATAGTACAATGTAATCTAAGTTTCAATGCACCCAAGTCTTGGCTTTTTACGCCGTAGCCTCGTTATTGAAATCCTCATTTCACTACGCGGCTACTACGCTATAACTGCGGCTAAACTCCGGTTTGAGCGCCTCGCCACGCCGCAAAAGTCCGGCGACTTAGTGCATCAAGCTTAAATTACATTTTACTAGTGGATAAACACTCCTAATGCTTAGGGACGCCGTACAAATAACTTGTACGGCGCGCCTAGAAGCTGGATCTTATTTGCCTTTAATTCCCTGCCAACGGGTGTGCATGGTGGCCAGCGTTTCACCATCGCGCAACAGCGCGTGGGCGTAATGCAGTGGGTGGTCGATAATACCGGCTACTGCTTCAATTTTGTCGCCGTAGCGGGCTTCGCGGTGGAACATTATGTCGGCCGAAATTGGTAGCAACCCACTCAGGAATTCATGCCCAAGTGGCTCAAGCATTAACTCTGGAAAAACGGAGTTAGTCAGGTGGTCGTTGAAGTCTAACTGATTGAAGGCAACTTCAAATTTTTTACTCAAGTGAGGCTGAGTAGGGGGTGGAATCTTTTCTGTGGGGCGATCAAGGTGCGCGGCCGCAGGTGCTAGGTCGGTTTCCAGAGCAGCAATGGCCGGAGGGATTGGTTTCAGCCTTCGGGTAGAGACGTCCATTAGGAGCCATTGGGTTGCGGCGGTGATGACCGTCTGTCCCTTTGCGTCAATGAGATGGAAATCACGAAAGGTCTGTAGTCTTCTTGCAAAGCCGGAGGGGGCGGTGATAACAGAGAGTTCCTCGCCGATTACCGGCCAACGGGTAACGTCAATACGCTGCCGACGAAGCACCCAGGAACAACCATAGGCTTCGATTATTTCCGGACTGGAAATCTTCAAGCGCACAGTGTTTTGCATAGCGGCTTCCTGAAGCATCCGGACAAGGTTTGAAAGGCTTAAATAACCGTGTGGTCCGATGGCGGAAGCTGCTACCCGGAAGTTAATGATATCGTGGAGGGAAGACTGGGTGAGCAATTTGTTTAAAATGTTGTATTTTTGTAAAAATAAATTAAATAATGGCAATTAATCATTCTCTTCGGCCCGTGCGTCGTCCGGTTTTTATCGCGGATTTTGCATCTGTGATTCCGTTGGTCGCTAAAGTAGAGACTTCAGATTCTGGCCAGCCTGTGGAAAAAGAGACGTTGAATAAAGGGATAAGGTACAATTTTCCAGCAGCGGGTGAAGAAACTACTGAAGGTTTATCTGACGGCTATTGTTTTCGTATCACGTTTGCCGCAGGTCGCCTTGATCGCACGTACGAGATGGTAAAGGTGTTTTTGCAGGAGGAGGGGTACGGAGACCTGCCTTTTCCGAAAAACTCGGAAGAGTTGCGTTTATTCCGTCTTCCCCCCAAGCTTCGCCACCAACTTTCTTTGTTCGGAGATAATGGGTACGTGCACAATCCCGTAAAAATTCTCTTTCCTGTACCCGCGGGCCGCCGGGGAGGACTTACGGTAGAGCTGTACAACGAAGCTCACCCAGACCATTTAATGCGCTTTCACCGACTCAAGTAGTGACAAATCGGGCTATTTTACGGTAAAAAGAAGAAAAAACACAATCATCAGCCTTGATATTGTAACTTTTCCAATGCAAACCACTAAAATTGCACTCTCTTACAGTGTTTACCGAACAAACTAAGCGTAAACGCGATAAGTATTTTACAGATAGACCCACTTTATAAACTAGGGTCACTCAAATAACCAAATTTTAACTCACGTCAAATTCAGCAAAAATGCTAAAGCACTTACTCCTTGTAGCGGCGATGTTTACTTGCATCTCTCTCTACAGTCAAAAAACACAATTTCCTTGGGAATTTGGTTTCCAAGCCGGCATATCTTCTATGCAGGGTGATCTTGTCGTGAACGATATCACTATCCTGAGCCAGCCTAGTTTTCACGCCGGCGTAATGGTCCGCCGCCGTTTGGGTGGTATGCTTGCCCTGCGCGCGCACCTGATGTACGGTGGCCTTGAAAGCGACGATGCTGAAAGCGATGACGCTGAACGCATTGCCCGCGGAGCAAGCTCTAAGACTTCTGTGATTGAGCCCGGCTTGATCCTTGAATTCGAACCGTTCGCGGCAAAGCGTTTTGAAGGTGGCGTTTTTAAGAAAACGCTTTCTCCTTACCTTTCTGGTGGAGTTGCTTACGGAATCTGGGGAGATAATGTTGAGACCAACTACGGTACTCAGGCAGGTACTCCCGCAGCTCAAGCGGATACTGAAGCTCAATTAGACGATACCGGTGGTATTGTTTTCCCCGTTGGTGTTGGTCTTAAGTATTACCTCTCTCCTAAATCTTCTCTTGGTCTTGACGTTAGCTACCGCTTGACCGGAAGCGACCTAATTGACGGCTTTAGCGAATCTGGTGACCTAGCCACGAACGACACTTATGTGTTTTCTGCGCTGACCTTTGCTACCGGTTTTGGTAAGCCTGATACGGATAAGGATGGTATCTACGACGAAGAAGACGCCTGCCCAACCGAAGCTGGTCCCCTCAGCACGATGGGTTGCCCAGATACAGACAGCGATGGTATCGCTGACAAGGATGATGACTGCCCAGAAGTAGCCGGACTTGCCAATATGGGCGGTTGCCCCGATGGCGACGGTGACGGTGTTCGTGACATTGATGACGTCTGCCCAACGGAAGCTGGCGTAAAGGCCCTCATGGGTTGCCCCGATGGCGACGGTGACGGAGTTGCTGACAAAGACGACAAGTGCCCAACTGAGGCCGGTATCGCTTCCCTAATGGGTTGCCCTGATGGCGACGGTGACGGAATTGCTGACGGCGACGACGCTTGTCCTGCAGAAGCTGGTATCAAAGCCAACAACGGTTGTCCTGACCGCGATGGTGACGGAATCATCGACAAAGAAGACGAGTGTCCCGACGAAGCTGGCGTACGTGAGCGCAACGGTTGCCCACTGCCAAAAGAGCGTGCTGAAACTCTCGAAGAGCGCGTTACACGCTACAGTGAAATGCTTGATACCCTCAACGATGACATGTCTGACTTCGATCACATCAGTGTGGATAGCCTCCGTGGTACTATCAACATCGACCGTGTCTACTTCCCTACTAATGCCAGCCGCCTGAACCGCCCTGACCGCATCATCATCGCAGAAATTGACCGTTTCATCGCGCTACCAGGTGCAAGCGAATTCAGTATCCGCTACGAAGGACACGCTGACCGCCGCTCTTCTGACGAGTACAACCAGGGCCTCTCTGAGCGCCGTGCAACTTCTGCTGAAGTTTACAGTGTAGACAAAGGAGCTTCCGAGTCTAAGCTCAGCATCATTGGCTTTGGTGAGAAGCGCCCCGTGGGCGAGACGCTCCGCGAGAACCGCGTTGTGATCCCCGTAGCCACCGAGCCTACCCGTATGATCAAGATTAACTAAACGAGACCGATCCATTATACGGCACTACAAAAGGCTGCTTTCCCGATTGCCGGGGAAGCAGCCTTTTTTTTGAGCCCTTGCGAGAAGTAGGACCAACTATTGAAAGAATTAGCCCTTTCTCTTCTTGTCTGAAGTATTATTAGGTACAGCTACGATTAAGCGTTTAAGTAAAGGTTGGTCGGAAAGTAGCTTCTTAGATAATTCAATGGCGATTGACACACCACCAAGGGGAAACATGTTAACCCACAACGAAATCAGCTTGTAGTCAAAAGTATTCGGCCTAATCCTTTGAAAATACCTCGAAATACCGCACTTTTGTATCCCTGCATTTGTTATAAGTGACTGAAAGTGCAGGTTTTACGCCGATATCACACTATTTTAGAGGTTTCTAAAGGCCAATATTCGGTTATCCGGATAAAGGCCTACCTGCGATCACACCACAATTTACTTGTGGGCTGAGATTGATCGTTCTTTTTTTGTGTGTGTTATTGAATTTTTATCGTCAGGGAGTAAAACGCTTAGGGCATGGCAGAATACAGAATTATTATCGCGGGTCAACTTGAATTCGGAACGGAACGTGTCTTCAACCAGGTGCTGGAACAGTACACGCACCGGATGGAACACTACTATAAAAATGACATCCTGCTGAAGCCGGAAGACTTCTTTAAGCCTGAGGACCTTGCGCTGGATGTGCCGCGTACGGTTGTGATCGGCTCTGAGCGCGACTGGCTGAATACACTTAATTTGCTCGAGCGGGTGGTGTCTTTCAGCATGGCTGGAAGTATCAACATGTGGCGACTTAGTGCCGGTAATATTATGGACCACCATGTGTTGGAACCCCATAGCGACCGGACAACCGTTCAACTCTTTAACCGGGGCCGCCAACTGGTGGACCAGGAAGACAAAGAACAGGAAGCACTAGCGATGATGACTAAGGTCGTTGGCCGCTTTGAGCGCCACGCTCAGGCCTACGAACGCCGCGGCTTTGTAAACTTGCGTTTGCGCAACATCGACGATGCCATCTACGACTACAATAAAAGTTTGAGCATCAACCCATCAATGCCCGAAAGTCACTATGGCCGAGGAATCTGTTACACACGCAAGGAAATGTGGGCAGAAGCGGCCACAGACTTCGAGGCGGTAACCAAAAACAGCATTCCTCATCAAGCGATTTACTGGATGGCTCAGGTGGCACTAGGAGATGCTTTCCTTGAGCTTAACCAACCGTCAGAAGCATCACGGATATTCAATATGTTTTCTAAGCGTAAGCAGCGTATCGCTAGCCTGGATCGCTACGACCGGAGGGTTAACAACATCTTTGGTAAAATGCTGGTCGCTGCCGGTCGACCTGGGGATGCCATATTTGCCTTCGAGCGTTCCATCAACGGAGTAGATGACCCGAAGGCTCCTTCAAAGGACGAAGTAAACTACGAAATCGGCCGTGCCTATGAAGCTGGCGGTAAAATGGCAAAAGCCACTGAACACTGGAAGCTTGCCGGAAATTTTGCCCCCGCAAAACAGGCGATCAAGGATGCTTCCGTAGGAGCCTAATGAACATAAGATAACAACCACCCTACAGACTGCGTTAAGTCGGACACAACAAATTTGTATCCTTTGCGTCAGTTCCGTACTCTTCTTCTACTTCTTTCTCTGTTTTCAAGTGCTTCCTGTGTTACTGCGCAGCCAGGAACAAACAGTACTACGTCGCTAAATAAAAAGGACCAACGTCTTTTGGTGGAAGCAAGATCCGCACTCGATCTGGGACAATATTTAGATGCCAGAACATCGCTCGACAAACTGATTGGTCATAACCCGAACCTTGCCCAATTGTATTATCTCCGCTCCATCACCTTTAAGGAGATGGGCGATTTCTCATCTGCTATTCAAGACGTTGAAGCCGGAATGAAGGCCACGCCGGAAGACGCTGACAAGAATTACCGGGAGTTAGGGCTTCTATATCTAAAAAATGGACAATTTCAGGAGGCTGTAAGGGCGTTTGAAAATTATGATTCTTCCGCCTACGTAGTCGTCAAAGCGGAGCGTCGTGAGAAAGCAGAGGTTTTACTTGCCAGTGCCCGGATTGCCAGAGACTTGGCAACTAATCCTGTGTCTTTTACTCCCGTACTGGTACCCGGAGGAATTAATACACCAGATAACATGGAGTACTTTCCCAGCCTTAGCACGGATGGGCAGAGTATGATCCTTACCCGCCGTGTGAACGGCCGACAAGAGGATTTCTACCGGAGTGACAAGATGGAAGATGGGACCTGGTCGGTCGCTGAACCTCTTGACGGCGTGAACACGGAATTCAACGAAGGAGCCCAAAGTATTACCGCCGACGGAAACTACCTGGTATTTACCGCCTGCAACCGTCCGGATGGAGCAGGAAGCTGCGACCTCTACTATGCTGAAAGGGATGAACGGGGAAGCTGGTCCGCCGCCCGTAATCTGGGGTCGGAGGTGAATACCCGTGACTACGAAGCCCAGCCCAGTATTTCCGCTGATGGAGCCTTACTCTTCTTTGCCAGCCGCCGACCAGGAGGGCTGGGTGGAGCCGATCTTTACCTTTGTGGCCGGCTTTCTTCGGGTAAATGGTCGCGGCCAGTGAACCTGGGCGCCACGGTCAATACCAAAGGCAAAGAACAATACCCCTTCTGGTCTCCCGACGGTGCTACCCTGTATTTTACCAGTAACGGCCATCCCGGGCTGGGGGGGGATGACCTTTTTCGTTCAGGTCTTAGCCCTGACAATAAGTGGTTGGAACCGGTCAATTTGGGATATCCGATCAATACTGCTGCAGACGAGACGAATTTATTCGTCGCCCTGAACGGCAGCACTGCCTACTTTAGTAAAAGAGAGCACCGCCTCGAAACAGGGAAAATGGATGTAGATATCTACCAGTTCGAACTGCCAGAGAACTTACGACCGGCTCCGGTTACCTACGTAAAGGCCAACGTCACTGACGCGGAAACGGGGCGCCCACTCGTGGCAACCTTTCGGCTGAGGGGCCTGAACGAATCTGCTCCTCCTCCCATCAGCCGGCAGACCGGAAAATCGGGGAGCTTCCTTGCGGTACTGCCAGCGGGCAAGGATTATGCACTGACGGTGGACCTGGCGGGCTACCTCTTTTATTCAGATCGGTTTTCCTTAACGGAAGGCCTGGCTCAGGAAGGGCCTTACGCGCTGAACATCGCGCTGCAGCCAATCAAAAAAGAAATCCGGATGAGTGACCGCGCGGAAGCTGACGGGGCAATCGCCTTTCGCAACGTTCTTTTCTCCAGCGGGAGTGCGGAATTACTACCAGTCTCTAGCGATGAACTGGACCGGTTAGCGGAATTGCTAACCAAAGCATCCGACCTGAGCGTTGAGATCGTAGGGCATACTGATAATATTGGTGGAGAAGTATCAAATCAGCAACTGAGCCAACAACGTGCGGCTGCGGTAAAGGACTACCTTGTTGCAAACGGCATCGCCGAGGCACGCATCTCTACGCGCGGAATTGGTAAGGCAAAACCTATTGATACTAACGACACGGAAGAGGGGAGGGCGCGTAACCGGCGGACTACCTTCAAGTTGATAGATTAGCCGATGGGCACATTATGGAGAACAGCATAGTGTTATAGACTGATTTTTGCGCTCTGCTTCCTTAACTTTCTCTGCATCCCGCGTTCGCGCCTCAAAACCTTCCTGCATAGTCTCGATACGTATATCTTTGCGCTATGGATATTACGACCACGGAAGTTCCTGAACACAAAACGAAAAAATGGTGGGCACTGGCTCTAAGCGCTATTTTTCATCCGCTGCTGATCCCTACCTACATGTTTATACTGCTGATGGTGGTGAACCCTTTTCTGTTTGGGGCGAATGATTTTGGTGAAAAACGCGCCTTATTGACCTTGATGATGATGGTACTGTACACCGCGGTGATTCCGATGATTTCGGTGTTACTTATGGTGGCTTTGAATATGGTAAGCAGCATTATGATGGAGGAGAAGTCCGAACGAATCGGGCCACTCTTACTGGTGATGGTGCTCTATTTTTGGGTGTACTATAACCTGAGTAATAGCAACGATGTGCCGACCATTTTCTCTACTTTTCTTCTTGGTGTGGTCATCGCCCTCGCCCTTGCTTTCGTGATCAACGTACTGGATAAAATCAGCCTGCATACGGTCGGGATGGGTGGCTTGGTGGGTATGCTGATGATCACTATGGGCCTGTTCGGAGCGAACGGAATTGTGGTTGGCGGTTACACCGTTGGCCTGGGCGTCTTATTGATTATTGGCGTTGTTATCGCCGGATTGGTAGGTACGGCGAGGCTGGCCCTGGGCGCGCACGACAAAGTGCAAATTTATGCAGGGTATCTGGTAGGATTTTTGTCTCAGCTGGTGGCTTTGAAATTCTATTTTTAAGTTAGACCTCCCGAAGAAGTTATTGCTCATACATCGGTTGTGTACAAACATTTTTGTACGCAACTGGCGTACGGCAACCTTAATAATTGGCAAAATTCACTGTCGATAGCCTCTTTTTTAGCCTACCATAACCCCTATCTTTACAAAAACAAAAACAAAAACCAGCTAAAACCGGCTGAGCGTATGGAAAAGATAGCCGAATCGGAACGAATTATCGGTTATTATCGGGGGCCGGAGGCCGGGCCTTTGGTAGTGGCCATCGGGGGAATTCACGGAAACGAGCCGGCGGGTGTACGTGCTTTGGAAAGGCTTGTCGAAATGTTGGAGAATGAGCCTAGACTAAACCCCGGCTTTAACTTTAAAGGAGATTTTCTGGCCCTGCGGGGTAACCTGGAAGCATTGTCTCAGGGGAAGCGTTACATCGACGTTGACTTAAACCGGATCTGGCGGCCCTTAGGCTCACTACCGGATCAATTCGTCACTTCTGAAGACCACGAACTACACGAACTACTGGCCGCTATCGAAACAGCAGTGGAAGAAGCTCCGTTAAGCGAACTCGTTTTACTGGATATTCACACCACCACTGCCGAAGGCGGCATTTTTGCCATTACCGGAGACGACGCGTCGAGTCTTAGTCTGGCCGCCGAGATGTCGGTTCCCGTAATCAAAGGAATGCTGAGTGGCCTTCAGGGAACAACCCTGCACTACTTTCGTGGCGATCACTTTGATACCAGCCTACCGGTACGGGCAATCACTTTTGAGGCCGGTCATCATAACGACCCACTATCAATAGATCTGGCACTGGCGGCCACGATCAATCTGCTGCGGGCTCTTGGCTGCGTGAGGGAGGAGGACGTGAGCAACCTTCACGATCATCGCCTGCGGGAGAGCGCGGCCTATTTACCCCGGCTTACGGAACTGGCCTACGTGCATAAGATCGCTCACGATGGCTGCGATAACTTTCAGATGAAGCCGGGCTATAAAAACTTTCAGCGCATCGTAAAGGGAGAATTGCTGGCGACGGACAAAAACGGAGACATTACCACACCTACCGATGGGTTTTTACTCATGCCTCTGTACCAGAAACAAGGGGAGGAAGGATTTTTTGTGGTTCGGGATTATAAGTTCCCGCTGGCCTACTAAAGTTGTAAACTGCACCCTGAAATAACAACAACAATATGCGTAAAACTGGTCTCTTCTTTGGCTCCTTCAACCCCGTCCACGTTGGGCACATGATCATCGCTAACTATATGCTCACGCGTACGGAACTGGACGAGGTATGGCTGGTGGTGAGCCCGCAGAACCCGTTCAAAAAAGCGGGGAGTCTGGCGCGCGATCACGACCGGCTGTATCTCGTAAAACTAGCCATTGGGGATACCCCGGGTTTGCGGGCCAGTAACGTCGAATTCGATATGCCGAAGCCATCTTACACCATCGATACTCTGGCGGTACTGCGGGAAAAATATCCTGACCGTGCCTTCAGCCTTATTATGGGCGGTGATAATTTGTCAACCCTGCCTAAGTGGAAAAACGTGGACATTCTACTGCGCGATTACGATATCCATGTGTACAACCGGCCGGGTCGTGAAGTGGGCGAATTGGCGGAACACTCCCGTGTGACCCTGCACGATGCGCCGCTCATGCACCTTTCGGCGACTTATATCCGCAAGGCGATCAAGGAGGGTGTCAGTATCCGCTATCTGGTTCCTGATGCGGTGGCGCGGGAGTTGGAGGCTGGGGGGATGTATAAATGAGAAAGTTAGGCAAGGTGTGTTCTCTCATGCATTTTATTTAAGGCGCGGCCGCAGGATGCAAAAAAGGTTGAAGGAGACCGGACCAAGCCCAAAACACAAATCTGTCCGGATGACCAAGTAGCCGCCGCGAACGGTAAATACGGCCGCTAAATTATACGTCGAGAGTTGTACTTCAAGAATTGAGAACCTCTCCCTTTCGGTAGCGCTATAAATTTATCACATTTATCACCACGAAGTAGCATTGAGAATAATCTATACGCTTTGCGTAGCTTTAGCCCCCACAAACAAAAAATAAAGCAACACATGCGCGGCTTACTTCTTTCTCTTGCTTTGGTAATAACCGGTGGCCTTTGTGCCCAGATCGTTACTCCTAGTGAATTCCTACCTCATAAGCTCGGCGAAACCTTCACGCCCCACCACATGCTGGTGAGCTACTACCGGCAAATAGCTGAGGCTAGCCCGAAGGTAACGCTCGAACAGTACGGCCTCACTAATGAAGACCGTCCTCTGCTGCTGGCCTTTGTCAGTACCCCGGAGAACATCGCTAAGCTGGAGGCTATCCGGGAAAATAACCTCCGTAATGCGGGTCTGCTGCCCGGAGATACGGACCCGGAGCTGAACGATATTGCCATCGTCTGGCTTTCCTACAGCGTGCACGGCAACGAAGCTGGTGGCTCTGAGTCAAGTATGGGCGTGCTCTACGACCTGGTGAAGAACGACGCCCGCATCAGCGGATGGCTGAAGAACACCATCGTGATTCTTGACCCCAGCCTTAACCCGGATGGCTACAACCGTTACTCCAACTGGTACCGGCAGAATGCTACCCTCGGCCTGGACCCCAATCCTACCACC
>Ga0306864_1000296_pt1 | contig 24083 bp, 23 predicted proteins | sample AntRauTorckE5430_FD_190448 | JGI IMG/M metagenome (GOLD analysis project Ga0306864, IMG submission 190448) | Saline lake microbial communities from Rauer Islands, Antarctica - Metagenome Torckler E5 #430 (v2) (version 2) | ecosystem: Environmental > Aquatic > Non-marine Saline and Alkaline >...
CAGGGGGAAACAGTTGTGTTGTAAGCACCAGTACCTGTGCATTTGAAACATGTCGTCCAATCCACACCCTTCAGCACACCATTACTATTGCAGGCACTGCAATTTACAATTCCATCCTTTGGATTAACTGTGGAGTGCCCTCCGGTGCCACAGCACTTGGTGCACTTTGTCCAGTCCTTCCCTTTGAGTGCACCGATACCGCTGCACGGCTTACAAGGTGATCTATAGGGCGAAACATTTGTATCGTACGCACCAGTACCTTCGCACTTGAGGCACTTTTTCCATTCAAAGCCCAAAAGCACTTTAGTTCCTTGGCATGCGTCACACTTTATTGTAGAACCAGTTTTCTTTAAAGATCCGGTGGCTTTACATTTGTAGCACGGAAAGTTTAGTTTCGGGCAGACATGTTCATGCTCGAGTAGTTCCACTTTGGGTATGTTGCGTCCACAAGCACATTTTGGAGCGAACTCATTAATTTGCCGCTCGATCCAGGTGCTATGCTGCCAACTCTCAGGGATACCAAGTCCAGCGTGGGCTTTGCGACATGTGGGGCACGTTTTAGTTGTTTTGAAAGCGGTCCCAGCGCATTCCCTACAGTACAGGTTGCCACAACAGGATGACTCAAGCACATCACTAGCCACATTCAAGCAAATTGGACAAATAAACTTCTCATCTGACGTAGTATTTTCAGAGCGCTTTGTGTCCGGTTCATCTTTTTGGGACTTGCTCTCATATATATTGTCCTTCTCTACCTTCTCCTTTTGTTTTGCCAGAAGCGATATCTCTGCTCCTTGAGCTTCAACTTTGTTTTCTAGATCCACCTTCTGAACTGTGAGGAGCTCCTTGATTTTATTGAATGCACCCTGGGTCAAATGTCCGGATCCCAAGAAGAAGAACCCCTGGCGAGTTGCGATCTCGTACGGTGTTTTCCCAAGATAATCCTTTGCTGACAGGAGTAGATTGGCATCACCAACTTGAAGCATGAGTTTGATTTTCTCGGCGACCTTGGTGTGTTTCTTGATACTCGCACATAAGAAGTGCAATGCAGTACTACCACCGTTCCTCTTTGCCATGACGAGATCTTTCCCGCCAACTTCAATCAGCATCTTGAAGCTATTATAGGATCTACCATGAGCACATGCCCTGTGGAGTACAGTGTCATCACATTCAGCTGTCATCATGACCAATTCCTTTCCTCCAATAAAAATCATTGCCTCTACAATATTATCGGGAGCATCACTGTAGCATGCTGTATATAAACATGTCTGCTCAAAATCATCATTCTACGGTACATGATATTTGATTTCTTTTCCTCCTCTACTGCATCGGAAGATAAATACTTCATCACCTCAGACCATTTACAATCATTACACAATCGGAATAGATTGATTGCCTTTCATTGTTTTTTTCTTTATACTTTGTGCACGAGTTGTGAATAGAGGTTAGAGGTTCTGAAATCCAGTCTTCAGTCCCGAGTCCCACGTCCCACGCTTTCAGAGAAACTTCTTGCAGGGTGTCTGGTGTCTGTCGTGTGTCGTGTGCGAAAAGCGCTGCGCGGAAAGATAGATAAAGATTTGATTGCACTCGATTGCCAAAAGAAAAAGTGAAAAAGAGCATACAAAAAAGAAAAGCAGGAAACAGCAAAGACACAAGACATAAAGAACAAACCCACATTAATTTATTTGTTAAAGGTTCACGATGCACTATTCATGTGTCGTCGTTGCTACACTTGCTGTCTTACTATCCCCCACGGCTGTTCATTGTTTCCAACTCCAAAGTAAGAACCATCGCAGTGAAATAAGGGGACCATGGCTTCAGAAAAAACAGGAACAGCAACAGTCAATAATTACGATGAAGTCTCGCACTCTTGTTATGAGGAGTGGTACGACAGAATCGAACAACAACGAGTCCTTTGTTTCGAGTCGACGATCACCACAGGACAGTACTACTTGTCATGGTGGTAGTAATAAAAGTACGAGCAGCACGAGTAGACGATGGATGATACTAAAAACTGTCTTTTCCTGTGCGAGCATCATCCAAATCACTACTCCGTTGGCAGCCAATGCTGGTATCGATGTGTCGGCGTTACGCGTGGAGGGGACGGCGAAGCCGCAAACCCAACTTATCCAACCAGCTGCTCCTACAACGAACAACAACAATCCAAAAAATATCGAACTCGCGGGTATTTCGTACACTCCTGCTGCCATGATATTACAAATGGCCGAACAAACGGCCAGCATGGAAGGAATGATGCGTGCCTCGGCGATAGAAATGGACAAGGATATATCAAAAAAGGATCGAATTGACGCCGGGTCGAATGGCACCGGTCCGGGGGTGGTGGCACGTACCGATCTGGTCAAGAGTGTCGGAGTGATGGTCCGTAATTCGCAACTGGCTTCACTTTCTCCCGCGGCCACGATGACCCTGAACGGGATACCGCGCTTTTTACTCGATAGCAAGGAGACCAAATCGGATATGACGCAAGACGAATACCTTGCCGTGGCTGGTAAGTACGATGCAGCACGAGAAGATCTCCGTCGAGCCTTCGAACGCATGTCACCGGACGAACAACAAGAAGGGAAAGTAATGATACGATCGATACGAGCCAAAGACGAGGAACAATATCAACAACAAATGCGTTTGATGGAGGCACAACAAGCGTTCAGTCGCAAGAAGTAAAAAGAGGGGAAAATAAAATAACCATCATTTTTAAACAAACCAATGTCATCCACCAATCAAGAAGTCTCTCATCTATTCTAAATGGAGATTTCTGGAGCTGGGACAAGATGATAGTTTTATTAGTTAGATCACTCTATTAGAAAGTTAGGGAGAACATTGGTTTGGGTGATAAACATTACAAAATCCTTGCAATGCTTGGTATCCCTTCCAGAGAGGGATTGAAACAGATTGAAACATGAAACATGCAATGACGGAGACAGACCCTTCGCGCGACGAATCATCAAAGGCTACAACATAAAAAGATTTTTTTGCTCTTATCTTTTGTGCTGTGCTGCCCCTGTGCTGTGCAAACAAGAAGCAGGTATTCAAACAACAACAAAAGAGTCAGAAGTGTCAGCTTAACGCTCGTGATACAATTGATGCACATTTGATTCTAACATTGATATTTGAAAATGGCACACAATCCTTTACTCGGTGCGTATGACAATGAAATGAAAATCGTAATCAATCTCCCTTTTTCAATCTTGATTGATGAGGTATTGTATTGCGGATGCAATGCCGATTAGGAACGCCATGCATGGGTGTCAGCAAACGATTGGAGCATCGTTGAAAACTATCATTACTAACCCTTCTTATGACCACACATTTTTCGTCAAACAGGGAGTCGCATCTCCCTGATTTCCAAAAAGAATATCCGTTACGAGGGAACCCTCTATTCCATCAACGAAGAAGATGCAACGGTGGCCCTTCAAAATGTACGCTCTTACGGTACCGAAGATCGCGACACCGAAACCTTTGCAGCTCCGCAGGATCAGGTCCATCCCTATCTGCTTTTCAGAGGGTGCGATATCAAAGACCTTCATGTACACGAGAGCAGCACTGGGGCGGATAAGCCTCCCAGCGACCCTGCAATTGTTAGTTCGGATAAACCTCCAGAATTCGAGGATCATAGTGAACGTGGAAATAGGAAGCAAAAGGATAACAAGCCTACGCAATTCACCAAACAGGATAGTGATGTAGAAAGCAAAGAGGGAGCGGAAGCTGCCCATGCGAGGTCGAAGCCCAAACCACTCAGGCGTACAAATAATACAAATCAAAGTAAACCAAAACAAATGGTCGGAAATGGGGCAAGTCTTTTGAATAGAAAAGCTAGAGGTGTTGTTGATGATGCTGATGGTAAGTTAATAGCAATTATCTGTTGTTTCACCCTGACAGTTTGTGCTATTCATACAGTGCACCCATCCCTCATCTTGTCTCATATGGACATTTCTTCCATCAGGTCCTGATAAAGATATGGACAAAGATTTCGATTTTGAATCCAATCTTGCAAAAGAAGAAGTTGACGATGACTCGTACGAAGAAGAGGAAGATGCAGGAGCATATTCCAAAGACGACTTCTTTGACTCCATATCAAATGATGCCCTGGATAGACAGAGTGGATATGAGAACCGCCTTCGCGGTGCATCTGAAAGAACTCTGAATACAGAAACCTTTGGAGCAACATCTCTCGGAAATAATAGAAGGTACAGAGGAAGAGGAGGTGGGAGAGGTGGTCGTGGGAGAGGCGGTCGTGGAAGAGGAAGGGGGCGTGGTCGTGGTCGCGAAGGGGGGAGGGCGCAATACGGTGATGGTGGAATTTCAAGCATTGGGGGAGGAGGCAGCAATGGTGCTTGGCGTACTGTGAACTAGATAATCTCCCCACATGGCATTGATGATGATGGTGCATTTCAGATGTTGCTTTTACATGCAGTACTTGCTATTGTACGCGAGGGGGGAGGGAGCGAGTGAAGGAAAGTGGATGACGCTATCTGAATTATGCTTCTTATACTACGAATGAAATGTGGAAGATTACATGATGTAACGTCTTTGTGACCCTGAAACTATTTTTGTTCAAATAATACCATTTTTGCAGGATTGCTCTTTATTTGTTAGACATGTACCCATTATTATGACAGCATCTGTTGACAATCTAACGAAGTTTCTACAATTTGCGATGATGGTTTTCTGAAGAATGCAAAAGGATAGAGAGAATCTCTCAAATCGTCGTTGTTGCAAGCAGTTCCACCGACGCATTTCTTTGCGAAACCTGATGAATTCGAAAATTAAAGTAATCATGTTGCCATGCAGAAGTAGCGAGTTTATGCTCTTTTCAGTAGAAATTACACAGATCGAATGCGACGAAAGCCTTTGTATCATGCGAAAATGTTCATATAATCATATTCCTGAATCATTCTCAGCCTCTTTACAAAAATATATGAAGGCGTGATGCGCCCTTCCTTGTTCTATAAACTACGCTATCGCAGCGGGTTTCGAACTGTCTGAAGGAAAGTATCGATCCATATACACGTTCGATCAAAGGAACGAAAGTATCGATCCATGTACGCGTTCGATCAAAGAAAGACGACAAGGAACCTCTTGATAAATTCTTCTACAAAAGATAGACCATTATTTTTGTTGACTACCTTGCGTTCATAATCAATTCACACAGGCAAATCTTTCCAGATTGAAAGACAATCGCTTTGCGTTGTAACTACCTTGAGCGCTTAATTTTCTCTTAATTTCTTTCCTGACTCTCTTCAGAAAAGATGCTAACAATTCCTTTGCAATGCTTGTAAATAATTGGAATGTCTTCAGCTACAACATACCATGTTTCAGCTCCTTCGGCAATGCTCTCAGATTTTGCAGCAGAGACGACCAGTGGCATTATTATCTGGCGAAATGAATAGAAGATTTTTCGATGAATGTATAAGTAGGGATCAAAGAAGATCAAGAGACTGATGTAAATAAAAAGGAACGGTATCCTGTCGAGAACAGCGCTAGAGCGGGACAAATGTAAAGCGCTCATAGGATTATGGAGAACACTATTGCGTTGCCAAGACAAACATGAGAGGTAAAGCACTGTTGTTTATGAGATCTCTGCAAGCAACCATTGGATCGACCTTGAGTAGGAGGGCTTCTGGTAATGATGATAATGATGATGACAACGATAATGATAGTCATATTTCGGATATTCCACCAGCTGGAGAATTGCCTGTTCCTAGAGCACGAAATAGAAAGATCAACAAAGGTCCGAAGGGTGGTTTAGGAGGAGATAACGATGCAAATAATAGTGATGATGATGGTTCTAAAGGGCCAAAGAAAGTTGTCGAGATTCCTTGAACATGGTTGTCGGCAGGTTTTACTTTGTCCGACTGTGGTTCAGGACTTGCTCTCTCCAAGCCTGTTGATACAGAACTGGCTAGGTTGAAGAGTATGCAAAGTACTCTACTCCCACCAGGATCGTCTACGATCCCTCCTTTGCCCCCCCCCCCGTTTCATTGTGGTGACATTACAATGTTAACATCCCTATTGACAGCATCGCTTTATATTGGTGTTTCTGTCCAAGGAAAAGAGATTAATTGCAATCCTGCAAAACGAAAGGCATTTGCACATCTTAATATCGACGAGAAGAAGAAGCAAGTCACTTTCAGATTAGCCGACGCATTATCTGCAATTTTATTTGTTGCTGGAAAGACGAGCTCAAATTTCCGACTCCAACAACTTGCAGAGATTTTTCAGAAGTTGGAAAAACGTCACGAATCAAAGCGGGATGAGTATGGTTCGGAAGAAGAACACGAGAAAGATCACCATTTAATAAAAGATAGAGTTGCAACGGAGAGAGTCACGGAGACGCGCGCCATACTCTGTCGGGTTTGTCGATGGGACGAGAGTGGTGACAATAAGGATGTAGAGCCGTTGGACAAGCTTCCTCTCAAGATGCAGGTATCACTTACAGATCGTCGTGCTTTAAAGTCTTCTATTGTGGTAAATCTACGCTCGTTTATGGCACCTGGAAGATGTGCGCTTTTCTTGGAAGCTGCGATGCATATTCATGGTCTTCAAAGACTACATCGAATGTTTTTGCGAGGCTCGAGGAATTGCATGCAAAAATACACTATATTTTCCGTCTCTGTATGAATGTTGATTGCTCAGCGAGCCTTCCTGCTTCTATCTGAATATGCATTCGCTCGAGGCTTCTTCTTCGACACCATATTCCTTCTTCTCCCTGGACCGAAGCACTGGTAAATCCAATTGAAGAATCGTTCTCGGAATCACCATCTGACCCAACTGAAGAATCACCATCTGACTCAACTGAAGGACTGGAAACAGGATCACCATCTGACCCAACTAAAGAATCACACACTAAATCACCATCTGACTCAACTGAAGTACTACAAATAGGATCACCAGTTAATCTAAGTGAAGAATTATAGAATGAATTCTTGCACTCGTCATTTTGTACATTAGTTGTTCCAACTTTTGTTGGCATATTATGAGTTTTGCCATTGCCTGCATTCCTGGGTGCAATATCTGCACCCATACTTGATACACTTCCCTTTTCTTTGCTACAAGGATCTTGGAGGAAACAGGATCTTTTAGGACACCGACTGCTCTCAGGGCGATTCCCTTTTCTTCTGTCAGCTAGAAATACGTTTAATAGTCCTTCAATTATTCCATTTTTAGCTCGAACGCCTGATTACGTCCTTGGTTGGGAACCCCTGCTGCGTTCGTCGCAAGGTCTATATTTTACTGCTGTACCTTCACTACATTTTCAGTCTCTCTATGAATGTTGATTGCTTGTTTTTGTACATTTCACCGCAGGAGCGACCGCATCGTTGCTATTATTTTCTGTTGAAGCAATGGTTGCAGCTACCAATACTTCTCTATCATTGCTTGTTCCCTTGGCGTTGGAGAGTTTACCATTACAGTCTTTTGGAAAATTAAAGTCAAAACCTATGGCTGTCAGTCCTGCAATCCTGTCTTCATTCGGCGTGTAGATGGGTGGCAGACCTCTTTCAATTTTTATGATGCGAGTAACGGACATTGTAGCACCATGTGCTGAAGTGATGAGAATATTCGTGGATCCGAGGAACATAATATATAATATGTCCATTCTCCTCAATAAACTTCTTGATCTCTTCCAATTGTGATACAAAGGGGTTGTGGTTTACTCCCTTGGTATTCATGACCGGTGCCGCAAGTGATTTTGGAATTGTAATGCTTGACGGAGTGACAGCAGATTTTGCAATGCTGATGCGAGTTTCCCTATTGTTATTATTGAGAATCGCAGTCTTTGCGACCTGCGCGTCTGGGTGAGGAGGAGAGCATGGAGGACATGGATATGGAGGAGGCAACTTGGACGGCTCTCCAGTTCCACCAATTTTGCGCAATCTATCGACACTATTCGATACCTTTACTCTTCCATCATTCGCCCCGATCAAAATTTCCAAAATTTGGATAGCGTCCAGCACTGTTTTCATCTGAAGAATTGTCAAAAATATAATAGTGGAAGTAACAGTGAGATAGGAGCTAGCTAGGTAAGAAATGGAGAAAATATAGTACATGGTACATGGTACACGACGAACTTTTTCCTGTCACAAATCAAGGGTCCAGAAGAAAGACTTATAATCTTTTTAAACAGATTGTCTGGACGCAAATGCCTCTTCGCGATGATATGAGTCCTACATTCAGGGCATCGAGTGCCACATTTTCTGATACTCTGCCCAATGCACTCGCCGCAGAAACGATGTAGGCACTCAAGTACGACATAAGGGTCTTGACAAGTATCCAGGCATACGGGATATTTGAATTCACCTCTCACGATTGATTGTAATGGTGTGATCGCTGACAAGAAAAGAATACGATCAAGGGATATCATTGATGGTAACATGCTGGTGGTATCTGTAAGGACGTTAGACGTTGGATAAGAAGAGGTCCTCTCCCTAGAGAAGGGGTTCTCCTCTCTACTCTCTAGATTTATACAAAAATCTAATGATCTACGTCGTTTGGACCCCGACACTTCGCCAATTAAGCTGTCATCAAAGTCTTCTCCATAAGTTACTGGCTGTTGTTTTATTCGAGAATGGCGATTTGAAGGTGAAGCCGACGCTTCGATCATAGCATGCTTGGACGTCACAGGTTTACTTGGAGTTGGCATTTGTTTAATCTTGGTGGGTAAACTTGGTTTGAGTTTAGGTTAAGCAGCTTGACTTGGAGTTAGTCTGCGTTTAGCCTTGCTGGAAAAACTTGGTTTGACTTTAGTTTAGTAGCTTGACTACCTTCAGGCTCTATAGGCGAGATTGGATACACGATCCCGAAAGGATAGCCAATAGCATTGAGAGCATCGTATCTATCATCTGTAAGTTTGAATTGTTTTTGATTTGGTCTAGCCGTCTATGATAAGAACTTCGAACCTCATTAACGAACTTTACTAGCGATTTTGATTCACCGTCACCATTCAAACGATGATTAAGATGCCCATGCTTTTCCTTGTACCGCTTCAACGATTTTATCCGATCGGAAAAAGACCGATCGGCCGAAGCGCCAGTTGGCTTTCTGTTGGTGCTGACAGGTAGTATGAAATCGAATCCAACTGAACGTAATAACGCCTCCCTGCCAACTGTTATCTCGACACCATTTGAAGCAATAACTTCCAAGCCTTGCTCTCTTTTCTTGTAACCTATGCGTACTTCAGAACACCAGTGGAACAATACTAAATTTTCATGAATGTATGGAGCCCTTCCATGTATTTCTCTGAATGCTTTGTATTCTTCGAAATTTGCCATGAAGAGAGAATCAGCAGAAATTCTATCCAATGTCTGCAACGGAATGTTGATCCTCGCTGCTCTCAATATTGTTAACCTTTCATCTGTCAACACGATGCCAACCGACTTTCTTGAAACATTGTCATAATTCTATAAGCCTGGCATAGAGTATTGTGCCATGTAGACAACTTCTTATTCGTGCTATTATCGGGCTCAATTTTATGTTCACTTATGAACGCATTGTAAACTTCAACATTTTGAATGAAACCAATATTGTCCATTTTCCTCGATGAAAATTCGGCATCCTCGTGCGGTTCTGCGTACACATATTTTCCTATTCCTTCTCCTATGAGTGGACATGAACCTAATACAAAGACTTTGACTGGAGTAGTATTGATGGTGGTAGTCGTAGTAATTCCTGTTGTGCTCGTGAAAGTAAGACCTCCATCGTCGTCAGAATGAGGAATCTCAGGTTCCAACTCCTCTTCTGCGTAAAAATGAATCCCACGTTTTGTTCTCCTACTAGATGTTCGCTGAGGAACATTATCATTGTGATCATCAACAACATTACTATTTATTATCAACATCATCATTACCACCATCATCATTAACGTCATGGTGACCATTGACACGTGCATTCGAATTGATAATCTTGACAGATGAGTTGGTCCCAGTAGTTGGCGATGAGATGTGGGGAGTGCTGTTGGCTGTAGATTGCGAAGCAGCTAAAGTCAGCATTGATTTCTGTCTCTGCTGTTTCTGCTTGTAAATAATTTGTTCTTTCTTTTTTAATCGATATACGGCTTTACCGGAACAATAATATCCACCATGTTCATTTACTATCAATCGAGGGGGGGTCCTTGTTCCTTTACTGCTACTGCTAGGTACTGCTACTGCTACTGCTACTGCTATTGCAACTTCTAGTCAGAGTGCTACTATCTACAAATGCTGCGGTGGGTGTTGACGTACAAATTACCATGGTCAATGGTAAACATCTAAAACAACTGATACAAGAATCATCATCGGAAAGAATTGACACCTCAAATACTCATCAAGACATTTTCCAGCTTTTGTACAATGGATTCTCATTTTCCTCCTATTGGGCAAAGTATGGATATCATCTACCTATGGATACATACACATAGATAGTTTCTTTGGATAAACATCTTACGTTACCGGCTGTATTCATCCAGCCCTAAAAGTATTATGATGAATCTAGACTCTTTTTAAATTTATTTTACACTGGATAGGTATTCTAGAGCAGAATTCAGTAGATTTATTGATTTTTGACATCTTCTGGCCAGTCCATGGTTGTGCGTAGGCTGTCCATAGCATTAAAATGTCTATGCGGGTTTTCTAGATAGTCCCCAATCTCATACCACCAAGCACGCTTGACCGTAGGTTCATCAAGACGAAGCTTGGATATAGCCGTTTGAGTGTTCTTCAATACACCCTCTGCAGCTACTGGCTCAACTCCGAGCAATTCTGAGATTTTGGTACTTGCAATGATTCCTTTAAATGGATTAGATGATGAACCAAGCCCTGTTTGAGGAGCTTCGTCCTTGAAGCATCCATTCCTGATTTTGCAAAATTGGTCAGGGTTCATACCAGCGTCAGATGCGATCTTATACACCTTCTTCATAGACTCCTTATCCAGTTCTCTCGTTCGACTGTAGATGAAGGCACCATCATAGTTATTTTGTCTGGTCTTTCCGTTGTAGAAGACGAACTTGAATTCAGGTTCACCAGGATCATTCTGACCAATGATGTACCAATTTTCCCAAAATTCTGTAGTGTTGAAAGAGAAGAAATGAGATTAGTCACGTGCTCCCAAGTCATAGATCAATCAATCAGTGCCAAAACATATAATACTTACTAAGTCCAAACATTTCTCCCTCCGAATGCGCTGTTCTCGCGTAGCTCTGTTCGTTATTCTTTCCCTTGTTAAAAACGGCATTCATGAGTTCAGACTTCGGGTCATTGTGCTGATCAAAGACCATCATCTCTCGAGTCTGATAATCATTAAATCCAATTGATTGAGACCCAAACATGAGTCCATCAGTTTCCCTCTTGGCCACACTCTCCCTCTCATTAACTGGAGGAGGAGGAGTACCATCTGGCATCATCCTTGGCATGGAGAATCTTACGTCGACCTCTAGGCTATCTTTGCTCTTGAACATTCCCTGGGACTCATCTGGTATTGAGAAAGTGTTCTTCTGACAAGCATAGCAATCATAATTAGGATTGAAGCCCACGACCTTGTACCACCGTCCTTCCATCGAGTTCATCTTAAAGTTCCGTACAGTAGGCGCAGGTGGTCTAGGCTCCTCTCCGTACTTATCAGCACCTCCATCTAAAATTGCAATTTTGATGCAATTATTATCCTCAATGGTGCACTTGAGCAAGTTATCAAGATTAGTATCACCATATCTTGCCATGCATCCAGTGATGCATGCATTGTCACCCAGGCATTTGGCAGTGCACGTGAGTCCTTTTCGACAACTGGGATCATCGGCAAGACATGCCTTAGCCTGAAGGGAGCACTTGTCAACAAGACAAGTTTGATCCACCAGGGATGAGTCAAATCCCTTTCCACCGTATTTGGCTGATAGCTCATTTTCAGCATGAGCTGGACCGAGAATGATGGAGGCTGAGATGGCAGCAGTCATTGCCACAGTGGAGAAAATCTTAGCGATCTTCTTCTGGGTGAATGCCAAGGGACCCCTCGCTGCGTCTGAACTTTGGTCTGAGCTGGCAAATAGCTGCAGGTCCAGTCTTTGTTTCGGAAGTTGAGGGGCGAAAACTTGCTGATAATCGGGAAATCCAGTGGGATTGGTAGAGGGTGAAAATGCATTAGCGCAATTAACAGCTGATAGGAGACAGAGCGTTGTAGCGGCAACGCGGGCTCTGTGATCGCGGCTATTTGATGTTTGTTTGGGACCCATGATTAAGATATTGTCTAGAGGGTGAGCTGATCTTGTGCGAATAAAAGTCTAAAAGAATTCCGTTCTAGCTTTGATTTACAATGTATGTTATTGTGTTAGGAACGCTTATTTATTTAATCTTATATCATTACCTGATACTTCAAGGTCGCGTAGGAAACCTTGGTCGCTCGCATGGATTGGTTGCGTGCTGCACAGCAAGCTGTTCAACGTTGAAGCAAAAGAAGAAAAGATTTTCCACGTCCTTTTATGTTTGAGAAAAAAGACATGGGATTGGAAGAATAGTGATCATACCATAGGTTATGAGGCATGGTTGGAGGATCTGATGTTGAAGTTGGTTTCTACCGACTCATTTTTCTAGGTATCACACCGGATATCCTTCTGTTTTCTGTTTCTTCATCCACTTTTTGTATATCCATTGATTCTCCAATCTGAACCCAACCATTAGTCCCCATTTAGAATTTTTGAACTCAACACCAACAAGCTTTCATTTGCACTTCAATCAAGGCAATAAATAGCTAACCAAAACATTCGTTCAACATGGTCAACTTCAAAAATTCTGCTCTCGCAGTACTGGTGCTCACAACTAGTGCCACTGCTTTCACTATCACTCCTCAACAAACAAACCTCCGTCCTCTCCACACTGCAATTGCAATGAGCACCATTGAACCTCCCGTGCGCACACCCGAAACACCCGAACGAATCAAGGAAGTCCGCGATCGCTTCAAATCTGCAGCTATCGATGCTGCTAATGCAACCGGGTGTGCCTCACCTGATCAAAAAGATGAATGGTGGCGCACCCCCGAAGACCAAACATTCCGAGAAGTTTCGAAGGAAAACCCCCTCCGTGTGATCATCACGGGAGGAGGTGTTGCCGGGTTGGTAACTGCTGCTGCATGTCATGCGAAGGGAATGAAAGTTGCAATTTTTGAGCAGGCGAGTCAGTATGCTCCTTATGGTGGACCGATCCAGATCCAGTCGAATGCTCTCCGAGCGTTGGAGCGGATCAATCCAGTTATTTATGAAGAAATTATCAAGGCTGGGACTGTCACTGCAGATCGCGTTTCGGGGCTTAAAATTGGGTATAAAAAGGGAGTGTTTATGGGACTTGGAAAGCAGTTCGAAAAGGGGGATTGGCTTGTCAAGTTTGATACTTTGCAGCCTGCATTAGACGCTGGTTTGCATGCAACTGTTGTTGTGGATCGTCCTGTTATTCAGCAAATTTTGTTGAACCACGGAATTCCTGATGGAACCGTTCGTATCAAGAGCAGGATTAATAATTATGAAGAGCTTGGAAAAGGAAACGGATTGAAGGTAGGTTTCATTCCTAAGTTGAGATGATTCAAAATTCCGTAAATAGTCTAATTTGCCAACGTTGATCTCTCCTTTCTCCTTCGCAGATCAATCTTGAGGATGGAACCACGGCTTATGCAGATGTCCTTGTTGGAGCTGATGGGATTTGGTCTTCCGTCAGAAGACAGATGCACGGACTTAGTAGCGACGCAGATGGTTTTGCTGCATCAGGAGCTGCTGGTGGAGCACTCACAGAGAATGAGGCTAGAAGAATGGCAAAGGATAGTTTGCTCATGGCTGACGGAGCTAACCGCCGTTACTCTGGATTTACATGTTATGCTGCTCTTGCTGATCACAAGGCAAGTAATATCGAAGAAGTATCATACCAGATTCTTCTCGGAAAGGATAAATATTTTGTCAGCACCGATGGAGGTGGAGATAGACAACAGTGGTTTGCATTAATTCGTGAGCCTGCAGGTGGCGTCGACCCCGAGCCTACTCCTGAAAATCCAAACCCTAAGCTAGCTCGATTGTTGGAAGAGTTCAATAATGAAGAACCAGGTGATAAAAATGGAGACGTATGGGATGACTTTGCTCACGAGTTGTTGAAAGCAACCAAACCGGAAGATATAAAGAGACGAGACTTGTATGATGGACAACCGTTGATTACTCAAGGTTGGAGTAACGGACAGGTCGCAATTTGCGGAGATGCTGCTCACCCAATGATGCCGAATCTTGGACAGGGTGGATGCCAAGCCACTGAAGATGGATACCGTCTAGCAGAGGAATTGTCAGGAGTCAAGCACACACAGGAAATAGAGGGTGCCTTGAATACCTACTTTATGAAGCGCATCCCAAGAACAGCTGTTATTCAGACCATCGCACAACTTGGAAGCGACTTACTTGTTGACTTTGACTTGATGATGACTATTCCACTTCTCGGGCCTTTCTTCCTTACAGCAACCCAACTTTCTATGCCTTTCGTTCTCAGATACCTCTACACACCTGAATTCTAAGTTGTACCAATAATAAGCAATTTATAAACTGCTACCAAAATTCAATTACCAAATACGATTAATCAATAGATATTTGAACTATTTTTCAATGTTAAAGATTTGACCCTCTTTTATTGGACCAAAATCTTGTATTGGCCAAAGCACCCACCTCGCTGAACCAAGGATGTATTTACCATCCAATGCTCCCCACACTCTGGAGTCCACGGATCGAAATCCATTGTCACCTGCTACAAACCATTGATTTTTACCTAATTGTTCTGGCGAACGGTTCCACGAGGACTCCGAAAAGGCAGCAGGTTGACTGTAAGGCCCAACAATGTCAACGCGAAACTTCTTTGGTGACCCTTCTGGCTGATCACCCGTGTTTGCCGTCAAGTCCACGTATGGCTCACTATTTTTGACGCCAACATATTCCCCCTCCTTGGCAATAGCTCTCTTCTAGAATTGTTGACCTTTCGTTGGAAGAGCTGCACCATTCTCCTGAGCAAAAACTGAATTTAATACAACCTCATTGAGTTCTGGGGGAGGATCGAATAGAATTACGTCTCCAATGCTAGGTTTGAGAGGCCATATTGTTCTTGTCACTAAAACAACATCGCCTGGATTTAAGGCTGGTTGCATGCTAGGTGAGGGAACGTAGGTAAACCTGACGAAGAAAGCGACGATAGCTGCCATTGAAAGATACGTTAGTGAGAGACCGAGAGTTCCCAATATTGTCCCAGCTTCGTAAGTTGTTTTGGATAGCCACAAAGGCACATCTTGTGACGGATTAACGTTTACTGGCCAATCACTTCGTTCTAGATAGTCTCTCAGTTTGTATGCAGGTTTGATTTTCGCGATAACATGTTCTTTCATGTCTGCCGGTACGTCATCCATTGAATTAAATTTCTTCGAATCAATTTTTAGTGAAAATACTTTATACTCTACACCAGCGTACACTCCTCTATTTGCTAGTATTTGCCTCAGGGCCAAATCTCCACATATTGGCACCACTACATCACCAACACTCATTGTTTTGGCAACATTTCTCGCTTTCGTACCGAATCCCTCAGCAGAAGCCTGAGAGAACTTTTCTTTGATCGAAAGCATACCGTCAAACATTGACGGCTTTGAATTTTCAGGGGCAAATGGTGCATCATCATCGGGTCTAGAACGCAATGCTCTTGGCTTTTGGTGATACACATATATCGACTTTGAAAGGCCATTTGGAATAGTTGTGAAACATTGAATTGGCACCACCAAAAGCAAAAATTGTGACATCAAATGCGCAAACTGAAGCATACTTTGTACGCTCGGCGAATGCAACGAAAGCCACTTGCCACTCGGGTATCTGGCAGTTGCTGCTATTACAGAGTATTACAGGTGACAGGCTACAGGCAATGAGCAATGAGCAGTGAAGATTGAAGATGCAGGATGCAGAGAACAGAGGAAGGAAGAAAATGAAATTACCCCAACCTGACAGTCTTTCCTTTTCTTTCTTTGAGAACAGCAAAGAAAAAATGACTATCTGAAAAACACCTCACACGATGACACATGGATGACACATGACCGACAACAACAACAAGATCGCACTTTCACCTTCGGTATGTATCCTAAAAAAAGATGCAAACAAAAATCTTTCGCTAGACTTGTGCTACCCTTATGTTCATCTCAACAGCCTCGTGTGCGCGCGCATTGCTTGCCGCAAGCTTGATACACTTTGCAACTAGCTTTCTCGCCCCAAGTACTAGCAATATAGGCTTTTCACATGTTGCGAGTTCTGGCTATGGTGATCAATTATGCATAGATAGAATAGAGTCAACTGCGCTATCCATGGATTTTGGCAACTTCTTCAATGGCGCTTTTGGTAACGATGGTGACAAGGATCAAAAGCTATCCCAAAGTTTTGATGACGACGATTACGAAGAAGACGAAAATAGTTATCTCGGATGCACTAACATTTTCACGATTGAGGCGAAAGCTCTCAAAGCAGGAGGATGCAGATTGTATTTGTCTTTGTTTCTGGTTGGAGAAATTAATTCCCCAGAGAGAAACACATGGAAGATGGATCAAAATGATGATGGAGGAATTGATCTATATTACAAAGACACAAGTGGAGCTATGATAATTACACTCAAAGACGATGAGATTATCGTCAATAGATTGGGATCCCGACCATCTATGGATTACTTGATGGGTGAGACAGCAATTATTAATCATTTGCTTGATCAGTTAGATGAAATTGCCTTCGATAATACCATTGATGAGAAGGATCGCTTACTAATTTTGCACGAACCAGGCGACGCAATTAATATTGTGAGGGAGTCTTTATCATTCAACTAGAGCAATATTCATTAATACTACTAAGTACTGCATTTTATAATCTGATCATAATGCAGTTTCGACTTCAAATATATCTTCGTTGACTTCTTCTGGCGGTTTGGGAGCAAGAGCAGCTCCTTGCGCGAGAATACCAAGAGAGCATGTTGTGAAGATAACATTGATCACGAGAAAGATCAGGTTTCCATCATATGATCCAGTCGAGATAAACTGATTCACTGCATCAACAACGCCCACGACACCCACACTTCCTGCAGCAAGTAATGCAATGACAGTGCCAAAAAGAAGAGAATTGGTAGATAAACCTGTCATGGTTAAGACGCTTTGAACCCGCGAAACAACTGCTGGTATGAAGAGAAGTTCTCTTAAATCATCCAGCTGTGGATTGACCAAACTCTTTGTCTTCGGTGCTCTCAAAAACGGAGACGGATAAGCAGAAAACCTGCTTTCGGGAAATTGTTCTGCCATTACGTCAGGAATGGGTGCACGAAAACCATTTTTGGAATCTTCCTGGATCAATGTCTCTATTGCCTTTTCAGTAATAATGTAAGCTGTCGTACCTAGTGCCGATGACTGCCCAGTGCTAAGCCCAACAATATTTTTATCCGATGTTCTTGATACAATCAGGTTGGGCACGTAGGGGATGTAACTTAGATGGATAATATCAGCACCACTATCGTTCCCCAAATAACGAGACACGGACTTCAGTGTTTCAGCATTAAGATTGCCACTGAATTCCAAGTTATCTTCTAAGACCATAATGCACTTTGGATTTTCATCACCGTTATTCTTTGTCGGTTCGACCTTTGTTTGGACTTTTCCGTCATTATTTCCAAACATTGAAAGCAAAGAAACTAGCCAGTCATCGCTTTTATTTGATGCTTCATTGATTCCTTTGGGCAATTGGATATCAGTCAATCCATCCTTCAAGACAGAAATGTGCGAGGCGTAACAACCTCTAATTCTATCTTCGTCGTCTGTGTCAAACTCTTTAACTTGTACGCGTTCCAAAAGGCCAACCTTGGCAAGAATCTTCTTTGCCTCGTTCAACCTAACTGAACCAGGATCTGCATTTGGGCATGTGATAAGGTAGACTTTATCAACAAAATCCCAGTCATATTTGAGCGAACTTATTGACACTTGCTGATCGATGTCCTCCTCTGTGTCTTCTTTGAAAGGCTGTAATCGAACTTCGGAATCAACATCAATATCAATATCATCTAATATCGCAGACGGCAACCATGATGCTGTAGATCTATTTTGTTTTACAATTTGTCGCCTAACCACAGAGAAACCCTCCGTGCCTAAAGAGGAAATGAGGACACGTCCAAAAAGTATGAAGCTGCATAATTTCATGCTATCAATTACCAAGCTTGTGCTATTGAGCGTTCAGTGATTTTCAAATAAAGAGCCCGATGTTGGGTGTTTGGTGTTTGAAGTTTGATGTTTGTATGGTCTGGAAGCAACTTCTTTATTTTTTATTGATGGGTTGGAAGATTTTGACGAACTTCAACCCTACTTACATAGGGATAGATCTAATGTAATGGATAATAAATAATAATCCCCCTCCCCCCCCCGACACTCTTGAGATTGTACTCGTACTCGTATGTAGTAAAAGCACTGACACCATTCCGCCACCACGCGACACGACCCTGTAATACATGGCCAGAGTTGGAGCTATGATGGTATCCGATAATTAACTTGATCTCGAGCTCCGTCCGTCACTGTTAATTTCCTGATATCGTGTGGCTTTCAGCGCACCCCTTCCTGATGAGGCCCTACAGGCCTCAACAAGGCCATCCACATGGTGGATTGCCTGGGTCTGATGCCAATTGCTCCATCTTCGCCTCCACTCTACGAAGATTACAGATTATGAATTCACTACTTTACTCAGCTCAGCAAGCAAGTACCTAAGAGCGAGAGAGAGAGACAGGTACGTGGGACGTTCCATTAACTCACTCATACTGCAGTTGTGACAGTTTAACGACTACTGCTGAACCAACTTTAAAAGGTGTCAAAATGAAATCAGTCATCAGTGCCCTCCTTTCATGCCTCTTGGCTTTATCGCTCCAAGCACAGTCATCTTATGCTTTCTCAACAGCCAAATCATTTGTATCTAACGAAAAGACACAGTCTGCTGCATTTAAAACAGCTCATGGTAGATCTACACAGCTAGGGGAAGGTCTCTTTGGAGGATTATTTGGAAAGAAGGAGGAAGACAATAGAGATCCATCTGTCCCAATTAGACTTTTTGAGATCCCGTGCAAAAATGTGAAACTTGGAGGATGTCGGTTTACACTTGGACTTTTCCTCATTGGTCAACAAGGCACACCTATGAAAGGAACCTGGAAGGCCAATCAGGCAAGCGATGCAGTTTTGGATATGTTCCACATGGATAATACAGCTATGTTCAGTGTTGTCATGACAGAGAAATCAATTAGTGTTGATCGTTACGGGTTGGAACCATCATTGCGATATAATTTGCACGAATCATTAGTGTTGCAGGGCTTATTGGACGAAATCCAAACCCTCGCGCTAGAAGGAGAAGCGGTTGAGGAGGAAAATAGGCTCGTTGTCTTTTCTAATGCAGACACTGCAATAGAAGATGCTAGGGCCAAGCTACCAGCAAGAGCAGCATAATAAGAATAATATCTAAATAGGGGCTTCACCATCGACAGTAATGCATGTCATTTTTACTTTTGTGGTAGCGCCAAACTAAATCGCACATGATTGGATTTCTGTTGTGCAAAGACTGCAACTCATGCCGTCTTACATCGAACTAAACACATGATCTTGAGCAAGAAAGATAAGTCATCATTATATTATTGAATGCGGACGGCTCTTGGCTCTTCATAGTCAGCTCGAAATTATTAACAGTAGGTCTGCCACAACTTCATCATTTACTCTAGCTTTTTCACGTACACGATGTATAATGTTGTAAAAGTGACCTAATACAGCCTAATACACATCTAAAACAAGGCGACAAATTGATCTGCTGTTTGGACGAACAGTGATGACGGATGCTGTATCATCAGACTAATATTTTTCTATTTTTATTTTATAAACGAAGACCTGACGCATTAATCATTCATCAAACAATTTGCATTCTTGTTCAATCACTTTCATTGCTTACGGAACTACCAATAGTCGTCGTTGTTAAATCGCTGTTGCTGCGCATTCTGACCTTTGAGCACCCGAGCATTTTAGGCAAATACGCAATATTTGGCACAATTGCATCTGCGCCATTGTCCAACAAATACTCTGCTGTACCAGAGCCAGTGAGCACACCGACCGTGAGGCCTACTCCTGCATTAAGACCCATTAGCGTATCGGCACTGGTATCTCCAAGAACGATGCAATCTTGAGGTGATACTTGTGCTTCCTTGCACAAAGATAGAATTGGTTGCACGGATGGCTTGCTTTCAGATACCTCATCGCCACATATTGAGAACTATGGCAATCGATTCAACTTCAGTGAGATTTCATTTTGAAAGACTAGCCTCGTTCATTTCATTCTTGCAGGTACTTACATCAATGAGATCTTCAAGTCCCCAATTTTTGATGCATGCATTCGTAGCTCGACGATCATCAGAAGTACAGATAGCAATTAGGATTCCTTCACATTGCTGCTTTAGGGTCCGCATGAGGCCTGCGAGATCAGAAACTAAAGGCTCGTCATTAGCATGAATATCGCCCATAGTGTCATGCCAATATTCAACCTTCTGCTGAGCATTGGCAATGTGGCCATTCAAGACACCAACAGTTGCATCTAGAATCCTCTGCCAAGTACCGGAAGATACTATTGCCGAAGGTAAGATAATTTCATTAACTGCATCCCATCCCACAGTTGAATGGAAGATTGAGAGAATAGACAAAATCTGATGACTTTCAAGATTGTGATTTTTGCATTCTTCTGCAATGCGTTGACTCATCCTTTTACACCATGTATGCAGCGCCTGTGTACAATCACCTAAAGTACCTGAAAGAAATACGCACAATGGGATTAGATCATCGAAGGGACAGGTAATGCGTGACACCAAGACCGCTTTTCGTTCTTGAGCGAAAAAAAACTTACCGTCCTTGTCGAAGATAATCATCTTAGGCGACCAGGAAAGATTATCACTTAAACCACACATGCTCATGCCTGAATGAGCTTCTAAAATGCAACACTGGCTGTTTATGATCAAAGAATATTTCAGACTGTCCCTCATGAAAAGGATTCTTTAATGCTAGCTTTTGAATCTGCCTGCCATCATTGAAGGATTCGTCTATGCAAGTGCGGAATCCTGGCGGAATCTATTTCAAGCTTGGCCTGGTTTTTGAGTCCCATAACTCACTCCGCTTTATTGTGGATTGTGGCGCGCACATCCTCAATCGTAAAGATGATGATTCGAGACAGAATCTCGGATTCTTCCAGATTCTTCAGGATGATGATTTTACTTAACCCCTCCAACTTTTGAAATTAGAGTAAGTAAGTAACTGCGAGTAATCTCTTTATCTTTACTTCTTCCATCGCTTCTCTTTAAACGTACAAACAAGAACTCAAAGCTCATCTATCTTATTAAATATATTCTAGAGCAGCACAATCTACATTCCACGACCAATATTTGCATTCTCCTGGAGTTTCATCATTCTGCTGCTGCCAAATGTTTTGCAATGTGTTCTCCTATCCCAAGCCAAAAGAAACAGAGCAATCAACAACAATTGTATCAAATGGAGTCAGCGTGCATTACTTAAAAACTGAATTTCTGCGTGAGGTGAAGGAAACGGAGGGTCTCAATGAAAATTCTAAGATATGTGAGATTGAAAACTTGGAGATCGTCAAGCATGGTGTGATCCGTTCCAAGGGTGCCTCAATAGTTTGTCCTCGAGACAAAAAAGTAGGAGCTGCCTATTCTGATTGCTTGATTGGAGATGATAATGTTGGTCCTGCGACATTCCTGTTCTCGTATACCTGGAAATACACGATACGCGATATCATCGATACTCTTGTGGCGTTTTGTGAATCCAACAAGGCCATGGATCAGAAACGCACATATGTTTGGATTTGCTGTCTCTGTAATAACCAGCATCGAGTCTACGAAGACAAGCAGAATGGCAGCAATGTGCAAGTTGATGAGTTTCATGAAATATCTCGTACACACATCCTGAGCATTGGCCATGTTGTCGCCATGATGTTTCCGTGGGACGATCCACAATATCTCAAACGAGTGTGGTGCGTGTTTGAGGCATATACTGCAAGTACCGAACCAGGCTGCACATTGACAATCGCCATGCCCCCGAAAGAGAGGCAAGCCATGATGAGTGCTACAGGGGATTTGAACAATATTTTTGAAGTCTTGGCTGTTACCATGATTCAAAACGCCAAGGCATATGTGCTAGAAGATCGAGAGAAGATCTTGAAGCTTGTGGAAGATACGGTTGGGTATGCCAAGTTTAATTACAGTGTTAATGAATTGATTCGAAGGTGGGTGATGGATACGCTTGTATCCGAATTTGAAATAATGAATGGAAGTAAGGGAATGAAGAACAATCTTGATGGTGATAACCAAGATGATTTGCAAGATGAGAAATTGTTTAGATTATGTTATAATGTTGGAATTGTCATGTATGAGAATGGGGAATATGACAAGGCCTTGGTATATTTCAAAAAAGTATTGAAGGAAATATTGTCGAATCCGACTGTGGATCATAAATCGTTCAGTGCGGATGTATACCATAATATTGGTGTTGTGTTTAAAGCAAAGGGTGATTATGATAATGCTTTCGTTGAACTCCGCAAGGCCTTGGAGATTCGATTGAAGGTGCTTGGACCCGACCATCCAGATACTGCCTCATCCTACAATAATATTGGTGCAGTGTATGATGAAAAGGGTGATTATGAGAATGCTCTCGTTGAACTCCGCAAGTGCTTGGAGATTGAATTGAAGGTGCTTGGACCCGATAATGCAGATACTGCCTCATCCTACAATCATATTGGTGTTGTGTATCATTCAAAGGGTGATTATGATAATGCTCTCGTTGAATTCCGCAAGTGCTTGGAGATTAAATTGAAGGTGCTTGGACCCGACCATCCAGATACTGCCTCATCCTACAATCATATTGGTGTTGTGTATAAAGCAAAGGGTGATTATGAGAATGCTCTCGTTGAATTCCGCAAGTGCTTGGAGATTCGATTGAAGGTGCTTGGACCTGACCATCCAGATACTGCCTTATCCTACAATGATATTGGTGCAATGTATGATGAAAAGGGTGATTATGAGAACGCTCTCGTTGAATTCCGCAAGTGCTTGGAGACAAATATCAAACGTGCGCTTTCAATGATTTGATTGTATTCTTCAATTCTGTATTCATGGAAGTTCCAAATTAACAACGTAATCTTACATCAGTGTAATTTCATTGTTGATAATAATACAATTGGTGTACGAAACTTGCAGTACCAATCAATCAAAGCTGATTTGATCTCGTCACATGTATTTCTATGAAACTTTCTACAAAACACGACCTGAATTTGATTATTAATGCTCCTGTATCATACAGATCAATGCCTTCATTTGGTCATTCGACTTGCCATAAGATTGGATGGGCCTCTTCCAATCTGGATGTCTACACCCCCCCCTGTTCCAAGTCTGCAGCTGTCGGGGTAGCGATGTGGGAGTGCCTTTCATAACATGTTTGATGATTACTACTCAAACCAATTCATCCCATGTATTGATCTAACCAGTAATCACCCTTTCAACTCATTCAAATTTCACCGAAACACACAATCAAACACGTTAAAATGAATCTATTTTGCGGCGTGGTAAGATTTCAATTTATCCACGTTCTATTTTACTCTTCTTTAGTGGCGTGGTAATTTCAATTAATCCACGTTCTTACATAATGTATTAAAAGTAGAGGTTGTGCTGTTGCCATAATAATCCTACAGGTCAGCATACTGCAATTCAAAACAGCTTGTACCTTCCTCAATAGCAGCCGCAACAACAGAGAGGCGATCGATCTCCGCTGACAAGTGGGTTGTTTTGTTTGACATTATAGACGTGACTACAGGTAAAAGTCGGCTATTCAATACAAGACAGGTGTGGAATGAGTATGGGTAAAAAAGAATCAACATCAAAGTCAAAGAAGGCAGGCGGCAATAAAGTTGGCAAGCTTGCTACAGCTGCTTCTGCCAATGTTGATTATGGTTTTGATTATGATTTGGTAATTAACGGTAAAGAATTATTCAAACAGCCATCGCCTAAGGAAGA
>Ga0306864_1000297_pt1 | contig 24033 bp, 19 predicted proteins | sample AntRauTorckE5430_FD_190448 | JGI IMG/M metagenome (GOLD analysis project Ga0306864, IMG submission 190448) | Saline lake microbial communities from Rauer Islands, Antarctica - Metagenome Torckler E5 #430 (v2) (version 2) | ecosystem: Environmental > Aquatic > Non-marine Saline and Alkaline >...
CCGTCTGGCTGCTGCGGCATGGCAGGTTCGTTTGGTTATGAAGCGGAACATTATGAAGTGAGTATGCAAGTCGGCGAAGATGTGCTTTTCCCTGCGGTTCGAGCAGCTGCGGACGATACGATTATTGTGGCAAGTGGGACGAGTTGTCGGCATCAGATTAAGGATGGAACTGGGAAGAATGGGAAGCATTTGGTGGAGGTTTTGTGGGAGGGGAGTTTGTAGATTAATCAAAATAACTTTTATTTTGATATAACTTTTGTTACATATTTATTTATTTAGTAAGTATTTTATACTTTTACCTTATATTATTTTAGTAATTAACTAAACTATGAAAATTCATAATTTAACATACAAGGATACAATTCAAAAATGGGAAGTTTTAAATATTGATTTTTTCAATTTAACCTTGCTTGTGGGTATTTCGGGAGTTGGTAAAACTCAAATATTAAATTCTATTTTAAGAATGAAATCCATAGCTAGTGGAAAGTCATTAAATGGTGTAGAATGGAAAATTTCATTTACAAATGAAAATAAGAACTATACTTGGGAAGGTAAATTTGATTCTATTGAAAATCATCAAGACCATTTTTCTGCATTGCTGTTTGAGGAAGAAGATATTGTACAGCCCAAAATAATATATGAAACTATCTACCTTAATGAAGAGCTTATCTCTAAACGAGAAAATAATGATATTGAATTCTTGAACAGTAAAATGCCAAAGTTATCGTCAGAAGAAAGCTTATTAAGTATTTTTAAAGAAGAAGATTCTATAAAGTTTGCTTACGAGGGGTTTCGAAAAATAGTGTTCAGAGACCACACTGAAAAAGAAGGAACATTTAGCTTATTCAGGTTTTCAGAGATAGAAAAATATACCTCAAAGTATAAAACATTAGAAGAAATTAGAAATAGTGATTTAAATACAATTCAAAAATTACATTGCCTTTTTACCAATTCAGAGGATGAATTTAACGTTATTGTGGAAAATTATAAAGACGTTTTTCCTCAAATAGATGATGTGAAAGTCGCACCTATTGAAGGTGAAAATGTTCATAGCCTCATAAGGAGACTGCCTATTATTCAATTTAAGGAGCAATATGTTGAAAAGTGGATAACACAAAATGAGATGTCATCAGGGATGTTACGAACATTTTTACATATCAGTGAAATGTTCTTGTTTAGTAAAGGTACTGTAATTCTTATTGATGAATTTGAAAATAGTTTGGGTGTAAATTGTATTGATGTGTTAACAGAAGATTTAATGATTGAAAATAATAGATTACAATTTATCGCAACCAGCCATCATCCTTATATTATTAATAAAATTCCTTATGATTATTGGAAAATTGTAACTCGAAAAGGTGGACAAATCAAAACCTATGATGCTAAAGGTTTTGACTTAGGTGCTTCTAATCACGAACGGTTCTTAAATCTAGTTAATTTACCACAGTACAAAGGTGGAATAGAAAGCCTAACCTAATGAACGTATATATTTTAGTTGAAGGCGAGGAAACTGAATTGCAATTGTACCCCAAATGGCTCTCTTATCTTTTGCCCGAATTACAACGAGTCAATATTTTTAATACCGTCACTAAAAATAACTTTTATATTTTTAGTGGTCAAGGTATTCCCTCAATTTATAATCATACCATCAATGCAATCAAAGATATCAATGCTTTGAAAGACAAATATGACTATTTGATTGTCGCTTTAGATGCCGACGAACTTTCGCCAGAAAGAAGAACGGAAAAGGTTTTGGAAAAGATAAATGAAGCGAATATTCAACTGAATCCGAATTGTAAATTAGAAATTATTATTCATAATAAATGTGTTGAAACGTGGTTTTTGGGTAATCGGAAAGTCTATAAACGCAATCCGCAAAATGAGGCATTCCTCGCTTATTCCAAACATTATGACGTCGAAGAAAATGACCCCGAACTTATGGAAAAGTTGCCCGAATTTGCGACAACGGCTCAATTCCATGAAGCTTATTTGCGTAAAATGTTGGAAGAACAAAATATTCGGTATCGAAAATCACGACCAAAGGAGGTTTTAAAGAAATATTATTTAACGGAATTGATTAATCGGGTAGCAGATGCACCAACGCATTTGCAAAGTTTTTCTAAGTTTTTGAGTTTGTTGGAAACGATAAAATTGAAAATGAAGGAAAATGGTTGAAACCAAAAAAGGCACTTTCATCCCGAATCCTCGGGAGAAAGTGCCTTTTAATTACAAGCCTGTTCCATCTTGAAACACGCTTGAAACCTATAAAGAATGAATGATAATAATTACCGACTAAGGTTTTTCCACCTTATTCTTTCCTTTAGTTTTTTCTGCTAATTTTACAGCTTCCACCACGTTAATAACGCCACCAGTTTTAGAGATTTCAGAAAGTTTAACCATTTCATCAGAACCTGGCATATTTACCTCTTCGTTTACAATGATTGCAGATTCCATAATGATTGATTTCACTTGCTCCGCAGTCAATGCTGGATAGTAAGAACGTAACAACGCTGCAACACCTGCAACCACAGGAGAAGCCATTGAAGTTCCGCTCATTGCACGGTAATCAGACTGAGGAACAGTTGCATATAAATCTACACCTGGTGCAAAAACATCAACTTGATCTTTTCCGTAGTTAGAGAAAGTCGCCAAATCGTTACCATCTTCGCCCCAGTTTGACGCACCGATTTCTAACCAATTTGAAGCTTCTTTTTCTCTTTTTCCTAACAAATCATTTGGAAAATTAGAGGTAACATCATTATTTTCAGCCGAGTTTCCAGCAGCGTGAACCAATAATACATCTTTCTTACGAGCATATTTGATTGCTTTTTCAACGATACCTTCGTCATAAGAATAACCTTTTCCAAAACTCATATTAATAACAGATGCTCCATTATCAACCGCATAAATGATAGCGTTTGCAACGTCTTTGTCACGCTCGTCACCGTTGGGAACAGTACGAACAGACATGATTCTAACGTTATCCGCAACGCCCCACATTCCAATATCGTTCGTGCGAACTGCACCAATAATACCAGCTACGTGTGTACCGTGATCAGCGTGAGGGCCTTCCACGTCATTATTACCGTAGTAACGTTCTTTTGAGTCATCATAATCGTCACCAACGATTCCACGAGGGTCGAATTCAGTATTATAACCATATTCAACACGTTCTTTGTAAGAATCTAAATAACCTTCAAAACTTTCGATAGCTTTCGCATCATAATTTTGAAGTAATTTGCCCATTAATTCAACGGCACCTTTCAATTTTTCATCATCAGTTTCAATAGCTGCAACATTTTCTGCTGTCAATTCCTTATCACCCAATGCTTCTTTTACCATTGTTGTCACTCCAACAATCATTTTTAATTGGTTGTACTGAGCGATAGCAGGTTTTGCATCTTTCTCATAGGCATCTTTGATTCTCAAATATTCCGTATAACGTTTTTTAGCTTTTCTGCCCTTAACGTCATCTTTGCTCATGCCGTCAAACTCATCGCCATACATTTTATACAAACGAGTAACTTCATAAGTGTCATAATCAACGTGTTCACCGTTTTTGCCACCGATAAAGTTCCAGCCGTGAATATCATCAATATAACCGTTGCCATCGTCATCTTTACCATTATTTGGAATTTCTCCCGGATTTATCCACATGATGTCTTTCAAATCCTCATGTTCAACGTCAATTCCTGAATCAATCACCGCAACGACAACCGTTCTTGATGTTTTTCCTTTTAGTAAAGTATTGTAAGCCTCTTCCGTACTTACACCTCTTACGCCATCTTTGGTAGCGTCCAAGTTAAACCAGTTTTCTGGTGCTACTGAATCTGTTGGGTTTACATAATTGGCGAAAGCCGTATTAATGCAAAACAACATCATTAGTGCGATACCAATTTTAAATTGAAATTTCATTTGTTATTTATTTATGTTTAGTTAATGTTATTTAATTTGATTGTATCAAACCTATGAAGTTTTTGAAATCCCATAGGTTTTTTATCGTGTTTATCGTGTTTATCGTGTTCATTGTGGATTCATTTCCAATCTTTTTCAATATCATTTAATTCTGTATCAATATCTAAATCCAAACCTGCCATTGTTTGTTCAAAATCCGTAGGTGAATAATCATAGGAAGATTTTCTTTCGTTCATCTCCTTAAAATGTTGTTGAACCAGTTGCCACAAATCTATCGGGACGATTGCTGATTCGATTTTACCATTCGCATCGTGAATATATTTCACCATATTATGAATATTTTGGACGTGTAGTTATTCAAAAAATAAAGATACTTTCAAATGTTTAAAAACAACAAAAATTAACAAATTTTGACAAATCCGTTTTTTATTCCCTACAAGTCTATGACTTTGCTTGTATCGTTTTACAATTCATCGGTTACCTTGTTGTATGGTTGATAAGGTTTGGACGAAAAGTAGTTCATAGTTTGTAGATTATAGCTCACAAAGCGTACTTTTGCAGAAAATTTGACGAAGGTCATCTTTTATTCAAACTAAAACAATGAAAAATATTGTTGCAGCAACTTAAATTTGTGGCAAACATAATTAAAATTAATCATGGTAGAAACAGATATATTAATAATTGGTGCAGGCCCTGTGGGTTTATTTACCGTTTTTGAAGCAGGTTTATTAAAATTACGGTGTCATTTAATTGATGCGCTACCGCAACCTGGTGGGCAACTTTCCGAAATTTATCCTAAAAAACCAATTTATGATATTCCTGGTTATCCTGATATTTTAGCTGGTGACCTGGTAGATAATTTGATGAAGCAAATCGAGCCTTTCAAACCTGGTTTTACATTAGGTGACCGTGCTGAAACTTTGGAAAAACAGGAAGATGGACGTTGGTGTGTAACGACAAATAGAGGGGTGAAGCATTATGCTCCTGTTATAGCGATTGCAGGCGGTTTGGGTAGCTTTGAACCTCGAAAACCACCGATTAGCAATATCACAGATTTTGAAGATAAAGGAGTCGAATACATTATTCGTGACCCAGAATTATATCGGGATAAAAGTATCGTTATCGCAGGTGGTGGCGATTCGGCTTTGGACTGGACGATTTTCTTGGCGAATGTTGCGAAAGAAGTCACTTTAGTCCATAGAAGAACCAGTTTTCGTGGTGCTTTGGATTCGGTTGAAAAAGTTGATGAATTAGCGAAAAGCGGAAAAATAAACTTGGTGACAGAATCTCAAGTTATTGGTTTGAATGGAAACGGTAAATTGAATGAAGTCGTCATTAAACATAAAAAAGATGGCGAAATCGTAAAAGAAACCAATCACTTTATTCCACTTTTTGGTTTATCACCAAAGTTAGGTCCGATTGGCGATTGGGGTTTGGAAATTGAAAAGTCAGCGATTGTTGTTGACAATACTTTGGATTATTCAACGAATATTCCAGGCATTTTTGCAATTGGTGATGTCAACGTTTATCCAGGAAAGTTGAAATTGATTTTATGCGGTTTTCACGAAGCAACTTTAATGGTTCAATCCGCTTTCAAAATCATTTATCCTGACCAAAAAGCATCATTCAAATATACGACGGTTAATGGTGTGAATGGATTTTAAAATTACACACATAAGGAGTCGTCCGCCTTAAAAGCGTCCGACTCCTAAATTTATTATTAAATGAAAGATATAATTAACGTCACGGTTATTGACCGTGAAGGTGTGGAACATCGGCTGGAAGCGCCAACGGATATGAATATGAATATGATGGAAGTTTGTAAGGCTTACGAGCTTCCTGTGGAAGGTACTTGTGGTGGTATGGCACTGTGTGCAAGTTGTCATTGTTACGTCCTTTCTGATCATGAATTGGGTGAAGCTTCTGACGATGAGGAAGATATGTTGGATCAGGCGTTTTTTGTGGAAGATAATAGTCGCTTAGGTTGCCAAATTAGAATTAAGGAAGAAATTGATGGCTTAGTTGTTAAGTTAGCACCTGTTGATGAATCGGCGGCTTAGGTCTCTTAGTCGTTAGGTTTCAGACCGAGTAGAAATATTTAATGACTAAATAATATATCGCAGAATAGTGTTTTTACAATTTTTTGTAATGTTATTTTTGGTTTTTTCAAAAAATAAGCTAAACTAATTTTGATTTAACCAATTATTGTTCTAATTTTGAACTGGGCAAAAGAACTACAAAAAGTAGTTTTGCGTTCATTTGTTTGGGTTAGGGATAACCCTTGCTTCACCTCGAAGCAAGGGTTTTTTTTATGCTTAGACCTTTCGTAAAGTAAAGATTGAATTTTTATGAATTTTATGAATAATTTTACTTTTTGAAATTCGTCTAATTCTTGAAAATCCGTGTCGAATATTTTTATTAATTCCACCCGACGTCTAAAAAGATGACTTATGTAAAATAAAAAGTGCATATTAATGGTGCTACCTTTAAAAGGCATTACAACACGATATAAATATTATCATATTTGTTGAAAATTCAATATTTAGATAATTTTCACAATAAGAAGATTATTAAAATTGTTTGATTCCTTATATTAATTTTCCAGTGCATTTGCTCAAAAGTTCTTGATAATTTTTGGGCTACCCGTTTAGTGTTGGACAAAACGGTGTCCACCGAGGTTTCCCCGAAATTTCGAAGAAACCTCGCATACGCACCAATACTAAAATTTATAATACGTATTATATTGGTAATTAAAATTTCATAATAATATTTCGTTTTTCTAAAGTTGTAAAATATTGCGAATAGCCATTCACAAAAATTATTATTTTCGCTCTTTTGAAATCGTGTCGGTTTCAAAACCGATACGGTTTATTCTGACAGAAAAATAATCGTTTTTTAATAATTCAAAACGCTGATTGTTAAAATATTACATATTACGTAATTTAGTGTTGATGCGTATGCGAAACCTCGGGGGTTTGTAATTAAGTTTTTGCAACGTGTCCAACTTTACGTGGGTAGCCAATTTTTTTTTGAGTGCTTTCCAATTTCGGATTTGAGTATTGGACATTCGACTTTAAGTCGCCCGTCCAATTGCCAACTTTTAACTATCACAAATCAAAAATCACAAACCATTAAATAAATGAATAAATATTTCATTACACTCTTTTTGCTATCGGCCTTTTCATCACTTTACGCACAATATACGATTGATGATGCTTATCAATTACAAGGTGCAATTGATAAACACGACACGACTCAAATTTTGAAAATTGTCCTGCGACATACGCCGCCGATTACGAACGTAAAACGGCTGAGAGGCACGCTCGAAAGTAATCCTTATATGAAGCGGTATTTGTCAGATTATCAATTTACAGATGCTCAATTAACGAGTATGCAAACGCAGGTCACGAAAGACCGAGAAGTACGTTGGCAATTCAAAACCGATGAGGAACGCTTCCGTCAGGTACGAAAAGTGGGCAGTCAGCGAGCGAGTAGTTATTCGCAAACGCAGCGATATTCTTCTAATACGGGTCAATATAATCAATTGGTTTCCACGACGACGAGTGTGAATTATAATCGAGGTTTTAGTTCTTCTTCGACGATAGTTTCTGGTTTGACGGATTTTATCGTGGAACGAGCGCAAGAAGAAATGGCGAATGCTTTTTTGCAAACATTCAAAAGAAAAATGAAAGATGAAGAGTCATATAATGAGTTGCAACAGCTTTTCCCTTCGACCAAATCTTTTTTGGGTGATAACGACCTGAATACTTCCGCTCCGATTATGCAAATGGCTCAAGGTTCGTTTGAAAAAGACATTACCGAACTTTCCGTAAATGTGCCAAAACTATTGCGATTAGCGGAATTTAGCGATGCACAACACTCTGAAAATATCGTGGTAATGACTTTACTTTACGAAATTTTGGATATGGTTTATAAGGGTTTAGAACCTGATGATATTGTGATGATTTCAGAAGATAGGCTGCATTGGCAAATTTGGAAATTAGAACAAGACAATAAAAAAAATTATATTACGGCACTAAAAGAACATAAAAAAGAACAAAAAGAATTGGTGGAAAGTGTCAAAAGTTTAAATAAAAAAGTTGATGCAATTCGTAAAGAAATTAAAACTATTATGGATTTCCAAAAGGCTTACGAACAGCTTTTGGGCGACGGGCGATTCAATCCTTATGAAGATTTAGATTTAGTTTTTATTGATGGTTCGCAATTTTTGGAAGAAGGCAGTTCGCCAAAAAACGTCTTTAATACGATTAACGATATGGAAAAAGCCATTGTTATCGCAGCCGAAGACATCAAAAATGCGCGTCAATTAGAATTATTTAAAGGGGGAAATATCAAACTTTTGGAAGAAGCGGAAAAGTCGATTGCCAAAATTAAAAAATGGGAACCTTTCACGGAGATGATTAAAGTTCACGATGCTTTTCAAATGGCTTATACCGAAAATATTATTGGTAAAAACGTTGCAAATTTGAGAAATATCGTCAATGCAATGAATTATTCTTCTTTTATTTTAAATTCCTTTATTGATAATCGCTCTGATTCTCATTTTGCAACTCGAGAACAATTGGATTCTTTATTTCAAGATAGCGACCGCAAACAAATGTTTTTGGGCTTATTACACCAAAAATTTGCCAATAAAATTGCGGTGAAAAATCTTGATGTTTATGTCGATAGGTATTATTTGTTATTGGAAGATTTGCAATTGCAAAAGCGCCATATTCAAAATACTCGAAAAACAGCCGCCAACCGCTACGAGGTTTCGGAAGCCTATTTACCTGCCGTCAAAACGACTTACGATTTACTGACCACAGGTTTGAATGTCGAAGTAGAAGGCGACACGACGCTGCTCTCACAAACAGAAGTCAAAGAACTCGAAAATATAGCCGAACAAACTTACGGACTTTCTCGAAATACCTATTATCGAGAATATAATGATGCCGTTTTTAATGCGTCTTCGTTGATGGATTATATGCTTGAAGACCAAAAAGAATCAAAGCCCTATCAAAAATTAAAAAAGGATTTTTTACAATACGGCATCTTCCTTGCCAACGTACTTCAAGCTCGTTCGCCAGCCGAAGTAAAAGCTGCAATCCGAATGGTCGCAATGCCTCCGGGCAGTTCACAAGCCAAAAAAGAAAGTACTTTCGATATTTCCATTAATTCATATTTTGGGTTTTATGGCGGACAAGAATTTTTGCTTTCGCCCGAGGTCGGAGAAGACGTAATGAGTTATACGTATGGTTTAACCTGTCCGATAGGACTTACGCTGAGCACTGGATTGCACAGGTTTGGTTCGATTAGTATTTTTATGCCCATATTTGATTTGGGAGCGGTCGCTGCCTTCCGAATCGAAACAGGACAAGCCGTAAATGTTCCCGCCTTTAGTATTCAGAATTTAGCCTCGCCAGGTGCCTATTTAGTTTACGGTTTTCCAAATTATCCGTTTTCCCTCGCTGGAGGCGTACAATATGGCCCGCAACTGAGGAAGGTCACCCGAAATGGCGTAGATATAGAATCCGCCGCCTATCGGTATGCTATCGCGCTGACCGTTGATATACCGCTGTTTAATTTGTATAATCGACCCTGACGACAGGGCTTTATTGAATGACGAAAGTTTTTTATTAATATTAAAGAAATAAAAAAGCCTTACAAATGTTGTATTTGTAAGGCTTTTTTATATTCAAAAAAAATAAAAAATATTATTCGTCGTAATATATTTTATTAAAATTTATTTTTTTTGCAGCAACTTTTCCCTATCAAATCAGTTGACTTCCAAACAATTATATTCGACAGGCGATTCTGAATCGCCTGTCGAATATTTATATGATTTATCCTGTTTTTTAGCATGAAAAGACCAATTAAACAGCCCATAATGATTACTTTTCCAAAGACTTAATCTTTCCTTCTACATTACTATTATTAGGACTTATCTCTAATGCTTTTCTATAATATTCTAAAGCTTTCTCTTTTTCTCCTTTTTTTTCATAGTAATTAGCCAGACTCTCAGACGGAATATCACTTTTAGGGAATTCTTCAATATTCAAAGTAAAAATTGCTAAAGCAGCTTTTATTTTGTCTAATTTTACTAATTCCTTGCCCAAGTCGTCTAACTCACCGACCCGAATAGTCCAAATATCTTTTTGAGCAATTTTTAAATTTTTGTATCCCTGAATCGCAACTTCAATACCCTGTTTTTCAATAGATTGCAGCATTATTGGAATGATTGATTTACGAGGCAAATCATAGGGTAAATCGTAAAGTGTTGCGACTAATTTTTCTCCAATTTCATTGACTGGTACCATGTCGCTATTTGATAAAATGATAACGGTATGATTGTGTTCAATTAGTTTAATATTTACCGATGCGAAGCCTGAAATCTTACTGGGATGATAAGCCTTCGTGGTCTCCGAGCCGTTAATATTAGTTGGCGTATCCTCGATATGCCAACCATAACCATAACGGTCGATTTTATTAGAACTAAACATTTTTTTCTTTGCCCTTTTGGAGAGAATCGCCTCTCCATTTAGTGCCTTATTCCATTTGTATAAATCGTCAACCGTTGAGTACATTCCACCCGTAGCGTTATAGATTGAAATGTCAATAAACATGGCATTAATGTATTGAAAACCAACTTTTTGGTAACCTGAAGCTCGTTTATCCAAGATGGTATAAGGAGAATCATAACCCGAATCAGTCATTTCTAAAGGTGATAAAATTCGTTTTTTTAGATTTGTTTCAAAAGTTTCACCCGTTACTTGTTCGATAATTGCACCCAAAATAGCATAACCCGAATCGTTATATTTGAATCGTTCACCAGGTTGAAATTCTAAATCATCGCTGCAATATTCCGTCACTAATTTTTCAGTAGGAACATGACTACGAACGGCAGAATTTACAAAATCGAGATGATTCGTATAATTCGGAATCCCCGAAGTATGATTGAGTAACTGGTGTAGCGTTACTTTTTTGCCAATATCTTTTCGATAATAAGGCAAATAATCAGCGATAGTATGTTTTATTTTTAGTTTTCCTTCTTCTTCCAACTGCAAAATTATCGCTGCGGTAAACTGTTTAGTCAGTGAACCGATTCTAAATTTTGTATCTGTCGTGTTATTAATTTTCCATTCCTGATTGGCTTCCCCAAAGGCTTTTTTATAAATAATTTTGCCATCTTGGGCTACAAAAACAACACCGCTCAACTCTCCAAAAGTATCATATAAATTAAGTAATCGGTCGATTTTATCCGTCTTTTCACGGTTTAAAATACCAATTTTTTGAGCCTTTATTACATTCGGAATTGTTAAAAACGATAGGATGATTAAATAAAATAATTTTCTCATAGTGGTTTTTAAAAAGGCAATATTTTGCATTTTGTTAATTGATAATTGACGGTGTAGTAGTTTTCGGTTTAAAAAAAATCGTAAGATGTACTACATGGTAATAGGCTAAAAATGCAAAATTTATTACAATTCAACAAATATAAACGGTTTTCCTTTGATAAAATGACAAGTATATTTTTTTAATATTTTGGTAGGTTAAAAATTTATAATCTGTTTAAAAATAAAAGGTTCTCTGATACCGAGTACTCCGTACAAAAGATAGCAGGTGACTTCAAGCTGAATGTCGTCAACTATGAATTTACGAGGTTTGTAGAAATTGTCAAATAAAAGAAGGAAGACATTGCGTAATGTCTTCCTTCTTTTAAACCTTGAAATTATATTTATTTATTTTCTCCTTTTAGGTCAGTCCTCAGAACCGATTATTTCTTATTTTTATGTTTCAAAACCCTTGCTTCTGTATAAAATACGGTTTCTTCCGCTATATTTTTTACTAAATCTCCAACCCGTTCCAATTTACGAATCGTAGAAGACATGATTAAAAGGAGCTCAATATCCGAGGGATCTTTTTTGACCATCGAAGTAATTACGTGAAAGGCAGCCTTATTAATTTCATTAATTGTAGCATCTTTTCCAAAAATCCAACGAGCTAATTTTGTATTTTCAAAATTAAAAGCATGAATTGCATCGTCAATCATCGAAAGTACGGTTTCGACCATTTCATTAAAGCGCAATTCTTTTAACAGATCGGCATCAAAGGGTTTATCCATTCCGATTGAATATTCTGCAATTGCTTTTGCATGATCACCAATTCGTTCCAATTGCGTATTGATTTTCAAGGCTGCAATCACAAACCGCAAATCAACCGCCACGGGCTTATACAAGGCGAAAATCATTTCACACTCCTTGTCAATACTCAATTCCATGGCATTTACTCTATTCTCGTAATGAATTACTTCTCTCGCCAAACTATCATCTTTTTCCAAAAAAGCGGTATTTGCACTTGCTAATTGTGTGCGAACTAACTGCATCATACCAACGACTTGATCTTTCAAAGACTCTAATTGTGTTTCTAAATTTGTCATAATATTATAGGGCAATTTGTTAATAATTAGGGTATTTTCATTTTAATTTATCCTTCCAGTGATGAAATTTTCTGTTAACTCCTCTTTCGGCTGCGTAAAAATATTTTTGGTTTGACCATATTCTATCAAACGTCCATTATAGAAAAATCCAATTTTATCACTAATTCGTCCTGCCTGTAATTTATCTTCAGCGGTCACAATAATCGTATGTTTTTCTTTTAAAGATAAAATTAATTCTTCAAAATATCCTTTTGAACTACTATTGAGCGAAAGCGTCGGTTTATCCATTAGAATTACCTTTGGCTGAAGCGCCAAAGTTCGAGCTAAACAGAGGCGTTGTTGTTGTCCCGAAGATAATTTGGTGACAGGCGAAGACAGAATATTTTGTAACTCCTTCCAAAGTCCGACTTTATCCAACGTAATTTTGATTTGTTTATCCAACATTGCCTTATTTGTAATGCCGATTAATCGAAGTCCAAAAGCAATATTTTCATAAATAGACATTGGAAATAAATTCGGTTTGGAGAAAATCATTCCAATTTCTTGTCGTAATTTTTCAGTAGGAATGGCACTCACCAACCTATCTTCAAACAAAATTTTTCCAACTACTTTGTAAGTAGAATCGGCGGAAAACAGGCGATTAATCGCCCTCGGAAATATCGCCTTTCCATGTCCCGAAGGACCAACTAATGCAATGACCTCATGGTTATGAATAGTCATATTTACGTTTTTGATTACGTATTTATCATTTCGAGTTACTCCTAAACCCTCGATTTGAAGCATAATATCTTTATTAAATTGCTCCATTTTGATAGTGAGATTTTTTTAATAATTGACTAATCCAAGTTCCAATTATTGCGATTACAAAAATAGAAATAATCACTTCTATTTTTTCAATAAAAATACTGGTTACTAATAATAAAATTAATATTTCACAAAACATTCGAGTTGAAATAGTGATAATTTCAGATAGAAATAATTTTGATTGTGAAGGAATCAAAACCATAAAAGCGGTCTTGTAACGAGTCGCACCCAAACTATAAGCGCCTTCCCGTTGGTCGTAAGGAATCGATTGAAGTATGTGAATGAATCTACTGATAATCATTGGCAACATCATGCTGCCTAAAATCAATCCACCAAACAGAATATTGTTAAATTGATTATTGAAATCAACAAATCTATTGAATGCCAAAAGCAACAAATAACCATATACAACGAACGGGATATTTGTGAAAAAATCCACGGCATTTCGAATTTTAGTAATAAATTTAGTGGTCGAAAATTCACTCAAATTAATCGCCAAAAGCCCACCTATCAAGACGCATAATTGTAATCCTATCAAAAATATTAATAAAAACCCGAAAATCAAGTTAATAATATTGTAGTATTCATTACTATAAAAGGATAAATATTGTGGTTTTTCCGTTAAATAACTGCTTAAAACCGCATAATCAAACAGCGGAGCAGAGAAAAAATAGAAAATGAGACAACATAATGTCAAGACTACGATGTACATCGGAATCAATTTATAGCCGTATTTGTGAATTATACCCAATTGTTTTATCTTATTTATGATTTAAAAGTTCTACAAAAGTAGTTATTGACCGATGTTATTTTTAGATTGTGACTTTAATTTATCGTTAACTTAACACCAATAGGTATTCGGAAAAGTTAATATTTGCGAACGAAATAACGAAATGATTTATATTACGTTAATATTGGTAAATCTTCCATAACCATGAGCAATAGAACCATATTTTTTATACTATTCATAACACTTTCCGCCTGTCTTGACGAACCACAATTACCTGTGCTTTCGGAAGATTATGCGATTAACGATGCTATTCCTTTGAACTTCAAAGAAAAAATATCTATTAGTAATGAAAATTTACATTTGTCATTCATTAAAGTCATTGACGAATCTCGGTGTCCCGAAAATTGGAAATGTCTTTGGGAAGGCGAAGCGGAAATTGAATTAAAAATAGAAAAAGGGGAATTATCGAAAGTAATTCGATTAAAATATCAAGGTGGAATGTGTACCGAATGTAGTGATTCGACTGCTGCATTAGGCTACAAAATAAAATTAGAAAACTTGCTACCTTATCCCGAAGCAAATTTTTATGATAAAAAAATAATGAATTTTGAAGATTATAATATTGTCATTCGAGTAACGAAAGTTGACGAAGTCGTTTCATGAAAAATAGATTCGAACCCATTAGTGAGCGGTATGATTTTCGGTGAGAACCGACACCATTCACCTTAACAAAATTTGTACCGCTCACTAATGATTTGAACCACGTAAGGACGGAATTAAAATTAGAAACTAAAATCAAAAAAATATTGGCTCGGAATATTACAACGTTAAAATACTTCCCTTTTTTAATGTTGTGACGGTTTGTAGCACGCGCTTTAGCTCCTATTGAATATTAGTAATACTGACTTATGCAACTGATATGGTTTAATTGTTATTTTACAAATGATAAAAAATACCTTTATCAAAAGGCGACCAAATCGCAGTTTTTACCTTTACTTTTTTCAAACCAATATTCACCCATTCATTACAAGTTTTAATCGCATTATAACTACCAACGGCTTCATAAAAGCGGTCATTTTTACCATAACCTTCACCAATACTGACGATTTTTCCATTGTTATTTTTAATAAAAGACGATTCGATATATACATTCAAATCCTTAATTTGTGAATCACAAAGTGGCAAGGCTACAAATTTTTCACTTTTATAATAATAACTCGTAACGTGCATCGCACTTTCACTTTTCAAAAATAAAGCATTCACCAAAGTACTCGTTTTCAATTCTGCCCAAGTTGGTGTGTGCAAATAAAAACCCTTATCACCCCAACCAAAAGCCACATATTTTACCGTTTTGGGAATGTTTAAATCTGCCAAAAATGCCTCATCAATTTGGTTGCGATTTAAAATGAAATCCAAATGAATACCATTAGAAATCAAATAAATTGTTTCTTTTTTTGTACAATTTACCGTTTCTGCATTTTTTGGAATGACACCCAGCAAAAACGCAAATGAAAAATACAATAAAATTAGACCGAAAATGCCCAAGACTGTCTTACCAATATATTTGATAATTATTTTCAGATATTTCATTACGTTATTTTCTTTGAATGAAAGTGAAGACTATCACGAAGTCGCCAAAAAATCACTTTTATCACGAAACGTCCATCCTCATCGTAATCATGTGTCTTTGAAAACCTGCTTTTTCATACGCTCGAAGTGCTGCGGAATTATCATTATAAACGTCCAAACGAACTTCTTTCAAACCCTTCGAAATTGTCCATTTATTCAAATTATCAATGATCATTTGATTAATTCCTCGCCTACGATATTCGGGTTTGGTAAACATAAAACCCAAATAAACATATTCTTTATGGTCTAAAAAGTCTTCTGCCGCTTTAATTTTTGCATAAGCAGAACCCACGATTTCGTCCTCTGAAACGGCGACAACAACCTCTGAATCGTCTGCTAAAATCAAGGCTTTAATATCGTAATAATTAATAGATTCTGCTTTTAATGTCGCATCAAAAGGACGTTCGGTGGTAATAATGCCTTGCTCGAATTGTAGCAAAATTGGTAAATCCGCTACGGTTGCGGTTCTGATTTTTATTCTGTTCATATTTTTGTTTTTCTTAATCGTTCCCATAGGTTTTTACAGACGACTACAGCGTTCTCACTAAAGGTAACAAAATAACTACCTTTTGTCATTAAATAAACGATGAGTCGATTAATTATTATATTTGAAAAAACATTTGATAAATAAAATATAATTAGGAATAAAATAGAGTTAAATTGGTAAACCTGCCACTGCCACCACTGCGGTTTTAATTTTTTTTAGTATTAAAAAATAAAAAATGCCACCGCAAAAAACTTCACGATGGCATTTTTTTAATCGTTCTCAAACCGTATCGGTTTCTAAAACCGACACGGTTTCTTACAAAAAACTTCACGATGGCATTTTTAAATCGTCTTCAAACCTTATCGTAACAAACCCAATATTCGAAAAGCGATTCGTGCATCTTCTTGAAACTGTCGAAACGATGATAATTGAATTAAATCGGCTAAGTTAAGAGCTTGTCCAATCGGTAAGTATAAATCCTTGATTGCTAAAGATTTTCTTCTTTTTTTTACTATATTTTTCCTCGAAATTCGGATTGCTTCCTCTATTTTTTCTTTTGGGCTGGCTATGTTTTCGGGTGAATTTTCAATACCTAATTCGCTATTAGATTTTTGAGTAGCATTTATTTGAATTTTCAAAAGTGCTTTATCTGCTAACATCCACGATTCTGTTTCTTGTATAGGAACAATTGGTACAATATTTTTACAAGAGTCATTTCCTTCCTGTGCTTCCAAAACTTTGATTGCAGGATTGATAAGATTTTTTAGCGTATTTTCTGCCGAAGGAGCATCTGCATCTCTATGAATACAAAACAGCATCATTCCGAACTCTTCCACACCTTTTTTTGAGGCTTCCAAAACCAAATTCACGAATTTTTTACCCGTTTTATCAAGATTAATAACATTGACCTCAATCTCAAATTGACCCCGTCCTTCATTGAAAGCAATATCTTCCAACGTTCGCTGTACAATACTTTGAAGGAATCTATCATCGGTTGTTCCTTCTGTAAACAACCCAACAAATAATTGATACATTGATTACGATTTTAATAGGTTTGAGAAAAGTCTGCTGTTTCTAAATATCTCTTTACTGTTCCAGAAGTAAGTGTTTTTTCTTGTGCCGAAAATTCAATTTTTAATTGTGGATTATTTTCGACGGGAAGTAATTTAGTAACATTAATATTTAATCGAGTACCATTAATATTTGTAATCCGACTCGCCATTTTAGCGTACCAAATACTCACGTTTGGCTGATTTTCATAAGAAAATAAATTACCAACAACAACTGGTGAATGAGTATTTACAATGACTTGACGCAAAGGCATTTCTTTATTATAAAAATCAACACTTAAATCTTTTAATAATTCAACCATCGCTTTAATTCGGAAAGGATGAATCCCGTTTTCGGGTTCTTCAAAACAAAGCAATCCGGTGTATTTGCTATCGTATTCCAAAATACAAAGAATTAAAAGTCTAAGCGTACCTTCTGAAAGCACGCGAGAAGAAAACGCCCTGTTATCTTTATCCTTTAACTTTATTAAAAATTGTTTATTTGCAGCATCATCAATCACATCAACCTCCGTAAAATGTGGCAGAAACGCTTGCAATCGTCGAGAGATTTCTATTAAATTATAACTATCCTCTTGCTTGATTCTATATAATGCAGCAGCTATATTTTTACCACTCGAAGTAATTACATCAGCCCCGTGTTGTTTGTGCGTCGGTTGTCTTAAATATTCAGAATTTAATTGTAAAAATTTCCAACTACGCATTTCTTCTTTAGCTGCAAAAACGTGTGGAAAATCTACTGTATCAAAACTACTTAAAACGGTTCTACCAGCATTTTGTAATGGAAATCTTCTTTTATTTCCCGTTTTACCATCTTGTGGAACAACAACTGTTGGTATTCCGTTTTCTTCTTTTGTCGTAATATAAGGAATACCTCTTTTTCCTGTTTTCACTTTTGGTCGCCAATATTCTATCTGTTCTTTAGGAATTATTTTAATCCAATCATCTTCTTGGTGATTTAATTTTTCTAAATGTTCACTAACGACTTCTAAGTCTTCAATCCCTAAACTATTGATAAATCTTCTGATTTCTAATTTATATTGTAACCTCGTATATTTTAAATTTGCTTGATTTCCCCAGCTATCTTGAATGGATTTATTTACCAACATTTCAACTTGAAACGACATCGATTTTGCATAATTATTGTTTCCATATTGTGTAAATAATTCTATAAATTCCCCTCGTTGTTCACTAAATGCTTTTTTTAAACTATCAGATTCCGCAAGTCTTGCGATTAATTGCAACGCATCAAATAAATTGCTTTTACCCGAAGCATTTGCACCTGCAATAATTGTGAATGGCGTAAAAACCATTTCAAAATCATTAAAAGACTTAAACCCGTTTATTTTTATGTATGTCACCATTTTTTATCCATTATATTTCCGTCAAATATAATAAGTCTTTTACGCAACATGCTATTTATAACAAAAAAATGCCACCGCAAAAAACTTCACGGTGGCATTTTTTTAATCGTTCTCAAACCGTGTCGGTTTTTCCACGAGGTTTCGGGACAAGCAAAACCGACACGGTTTCTTACATAATTACATTTTCACCATCTTCTCAAAAGTCAAAACGCCATTCACATTAAACGTAACAAAATAAGTACCTTTCGATAAATTTGCTACTTCAATTTGATGTTTTGTTTCGCCTTGAATATTATTCAAGATTTCAGTTTGCACTGTTTTTCCTGTAATATCAAGGATAGAAATAGTCGCTTTATTTACACTTTCGCTATTGATTTCGATGGTTAACATTTCTTGAACTGGATTTGGAAAAATCGAAGTTTCAAAACCTGTTAAAGTACGAACGGTCGGAATTCCTGTTGTAATTCCCAACCAACGAGCGTTAAATTCTTGTGCAAAAATATTGGCAATTGCTGCATCGTGAATGATAAGTGTATTTTCATCATTATTAGCTTCGGCATTACTTGACCAGTTATGTGAACCTGTTATCACGATAGGGTCAGAGTTGACGTCTGCTTCATCGATGATAGCGTATTTATGGTGAATATCACCAGATTCAGGATGGTCTTTCATTGAAATACCTGCTGCTTGTAAAGTTGTAAATTCGCCACCTTGATCATTGACATTTTCAATCATTCCTCGACAAATTGCACCATTATTATAAGCATTAATAACGTCGTCCCGCAAATCATTACGAGTAAACGATAACATTGCAAACTCAATTCCTGCATCTGCCGTTTGCAATGCTGCTGAAATCGCTGCCGTTGTTCCGTCTGTTGGTGAGAAATACAACTCCATTGGAATACCGTCAATCAAAAATTTCTTAGGTGTATTTTTAGTTTTTAAATCCCCAAATTTCGCTGCAAAAATCCCAGGTGTTGCTGCGGTCGAACCCCACATTTCTTCAAACTCAATCGTGTAAGCACGAGCCAAAGATTGGTCTTTAATAAACACAACGTTGTTAAAATCGTCGCCAATATTTTGTTGTGTAAAGTTCATAGAACCCATCATTACTTCCGCACGATTTGCATTGTCACGGTCAATAATGATAAATTTATTGTGCATCAGCGCATTGGCATTTCCTTGTAAAACAGAAAACGAAGGCGGTGTACTTTGTAAAGCCAAATTTGCAGTACTTGAACTTGCGATATAACGTACCACAACGCCACGATTTACCGCAGCATTCAAAGCGGCTACAATCGGGTCACGGTTGTTATTATATGCACACATGTCAATGCTTGTTTGTGCTTGACCGATTTTGTAAATAATTTTTGCTTCTAATTGTGCAGGCACGCCATAAACGGCACTATCAATCGTTGCAATGCTGTTATCAACTTGATGATTGAAATAAATATTGATTTTTCCACTTGACGTTGAAACCGTTGCGTAAGCCTCAACTGTAGAAGTTGCGTCTGTCGTTCCGTTGTTTGAAATGGCTTTTGCGTAATAGATTGTTCCTGCGGTTAAACCCGTTAAAGTTGCCGTGTGTGTAGTCGTTGAACCGCCTAAATCTAAGGTTTGACTTAAGTTAGTCGCATCGGTTCCGTAGATTAACTTCGTTGAACCAGCTACATTTGTATTCCAATCTAAAGTAAAATCTGTTTGCGTCATTGCAGATTGCTCTGGCAAACTCGTCAAATAGAAAGCCGAAGCGATATCAATATCACCTGCGTTTCTTGGTAATACTTGTGGTGTTCCGCTAAATTGTGAAGAAACACCAGTTAAGTTTACAGGCGTTAAAGGAATCGTCGTTCCAACTATCGGATGACCTGACCGCAAGTAAATTTGGCTCGTTGCAGTACCAGAGGTCATTGTCAATGTTCCATTTGTAAATGTTCCACCTGGATTCGAAAAAGTCACCGAATTAATTGTTACTAATTCCGCTTCGTGTGCTGATAATTGTGTCGAAGAACCCGTTACAAGGGTTGGCGTTGGTAATGCGTTTCCAGTTGAATTAACGGTTGAAGCAGTCGGCGTGACGATTTGAATTAAGCCATTAAATACACCCATTTCACCAGTCACGGTGACATTATCGCCTTCGTTCCAAGTGTCTGAAACGCCCAGTGCATAAACTGCAATTCCTGCTGTTCCATCTTGAATGTAGCGAATTGGACCCAAATCGTTGTCATTAATTACGATTCCTGTAACGGTCAAGGTTTGACCTTGTGCGTAAGTTCTTGCGTCTGCAATATCGCTTTGAGCGAACATGGTATTGGCGAAAGCCGCAAAAATTAAAATAATAAATAATAGCTTTTTCATTTTTATTTCCTTGATTTAGGGGTCAGACGCCTTAAAAGCCTCCGATTCCTGTGATAATTCTCTTAAAAAGTGAAATTAATACTTGTTCTCCACTGTCTGCCTTGACCTAAAAATACGGCTGACGAACGAGCGTCAAATGTATTAAATGATTGCGTAAACGCATCATTATTTTGTGCATCAGAAACATAAACCGCATCTAATAAATTTAAAATATTAAATCGAATATTTACTTTGGTTACTCTTTTATCTGTTTTTTTATTATAAATAGAAAAAGTATAACCTGTATGAAAGTCAAATAACGTATAATTCGGAATTTGCCAAGATTCTGCCCTCGCTGTTGCACCTCTTAAATCTTCCGGATTAAAATCAGCATAATATTTTGCAAAATGCGTCGCTTTTAATTTGATGTAAAGTCCTTTTAATGCTTTAAATTCAGGTGCATAACGGATTAAACCGCCCAACTGAATTTGTGCCGCATCACCAACATGAACGCCAGTCGGGTCAAATTCATAAGTCGTCACACCATCTGGCAATAAAACGGTATCACCTGAGTTCCAAATCCAATCGCCGATTGACGCTAAACCTTCCAAGGTAAGTTCGTCTGTTGCTTCAAAAGCAAAATCAATCTCAATACCTTGATGTAATGCTGCCAAACCTTGAATATTGACAGGTGTTCTGTCAGATTCTGGGTCAGTCGGGTCTTCCAAAACAGAAGGTAAACGGTCTAAAGGACGGTTTGTCCAATTGGTATAATAGGTGTTTACATTCGCTGCAAATCGTGGACTTTTGAAATTATATCCTAACTCAAACGAAGTCACGATTTCATTTTTCGCACCTTCTGCGACGATTGCATCTTGTCTGTTTGTTGCGTTTGGAATAATGACATTACTGTATCGAGTCGGGCGAGATAAATAACCAGTATTGAAGAAAACACCATGTCTTTTATTGATACGATATGCCGCACCAGTTTTGATGGTAAAACTTGGGCGATACAACCAATCAATGCGGTAATTCTCCGCCTCTGGCGAATCCGTAGTGTAGTTATTATCGTCAATTGTTACGGTTTCACCGTGAGCAATCTCGAAAGAAGTATCTGCTAAAGTAACGATTTTTTCATTGAAAAAATCTTCATAAGCGTAAGCAGACATTGCCGTAGAGACATTGATAAAAGCGGATAAACCGTCTTTTTCGTATTCTGCCATTCCGAACAACCCGCCCCAACGGACATAACCCGTATAGTCATAATCTATGACATCACCAACCCCTAATTGTGTACCATTTTCTATTCGTTTGTTACGATTTGTTCCACTATTAGACACATAATTTCCACCCATCAAATCATAAACTTCTCTTCGGTGTCCACCTTCATAATTTCGTAAATCCAAACCACCCGAAAATGTCCAATTATCATTCATTGTAAATTCGGCAGTTGATAATAAACCATACCAAAAATGACTATTCATACTTGAAAATAAGAAATTTTCCGCTCGTCCGTCAGGATTGAAAAGCGTAGGCGTTTGGTTTTGTGCATAAACGGCATCTAAGTCAAATAAACCATTATCCATTCGGTCATCATCTCCAAAAAGAGAACCTCTTGTACGCGTTCCACCACCATTTCCAATAGATAGATAAGCGACATTAGAAAGGAAAAAACGGTCACTTGCATTCCACGAATGACGTAAACTAAATTGTGGTTTATGGTAATAATTGACTTGTGTATTGACCATTTCACCGTTCAAAACTCCAACGTGTTGGTTGTGACGCAAACCGTAACCATAACCTGTTTGTGGGAATTCGTCATTTGCAACACCTAAGTTACCAGCATAAGTCGAATCAAATATTGCAACAGGAGCTTTGTAAGCCCGTTGCCCGTGCTGTTGTGGTGCACCAAAACCAGAAAAACTAATTAAGTGATTCCCGATTTCTTTATCAACTCTCAAATAATAAAAATAACCTTCGGTAAAGTTGCCATTTGCCCAGCCGTCACCTTGTTTGTAAGAACCAGCAGCAGAAACTCCCCAGCCGTTTTTCATGCGTCCAGAGGTAAAACCAAGCGTTGAACGTGTAAAACCGTTATTACCAAGTTCTTGTTGAAACCTAAACTCACGTTTGGATTCAATTCCTTTGGTCAAAATATTAATCGTTCCACCAACGGAAGGAATTGCCAATTTTGACGCACCCAAACCACGTTGAACCTGCATTGTTTTCGTGACCAAATCCAAACCAAACCAGTTTGACCAATAAACCCAACCATTTTCCATATCATTCACTGGAATTCCGTCCAACATCACCGCAATATTTCTTTGGTCAAAACCACGAATCGAAACTCGTGCGTCACCATCGCCACCACCAGTTTGGGTTGCATAAGCACCAGGCGTTGAGTTTAGCAGCATTGGTAAATCTTGCGAAGCCAATTCTTCGTTTAATTTTTCAGTAGAAATATTCGTAAATGCAACGGGTGTTTTTCGAGCGACCGCAATATCCGCAGTTACCGTAATGGCTTGCAATTCTAACGCACCGCCCATTTTAATATTTAACGTAATATCTTGATTATCAATAGTTATGTTTTCAATTACATCTTCAAAACCAATATAAGAAAACTTAACTTCATGTTTTCCCTTTGCTAATTTCAAAACATAATTGCCGTCAAAATTAGACGTTACGCCATTTGTTCCGACCACGACATTCGCACCAATTAATGATTCACCAGTCTCGGCATCTGTGATTTGACCTTTGATTGAACCCTGTGCAAAAGCGATTGTAGAAAGAAAGAGGAAAGATAATAGCAGGTTTAATTGCTTCATTTCTTTTAGTGATTAGAGATTGATGATTAGTGATTGGTTTCACTATTCAATAACCTATATTTTTTGTAATAAACCGATGAAGTTTTCAAAATATCATCGACTTTTCGAGATAATTAAAAACCGTCATGCCGTCCCGAGTACTCGTGGGTCGGCATGACGGTTTTAAGTTGGATTTCGGAATCCAATAATTTTTTAATTAGTCAATCAATAATTTCTGAATCGCAATGCTTTCATTATCAAAATAAATTTTAACAATATGAATGCCTTTGTTTGAATTATCGATAACAATATTTGCTTTTTCAGCTGTGAAAGAAGCATTGTTATAAATCATTTGACCAACCATATTATAAATTTCCACACGATTAATACGTTTTGCCGCTTCAATCGTAAATGCGCCGTTTGTTGGATTTGGATAAACACTAAAATCAACGGTAC
>Ga0306864_1000299_pt1 | contig 23957 bp, 24 predicted proteins | sample AntRauTorckE5430_FD_190448 | JGI IMG/M metagenome (GOLD analysis project Ga0306864, IMG submission 190448) | Saline lake microbial communities from Rauer Islands, Antarctica - Metagenome Torckler E5 #430 (v2) (version 2) | ecosystem: Environmental > Aquatic > Non-marine Saline and Alkaline >...
GAAAATTTCGAACTGCATCGAGCCACCATATCTTGTGCTTCAAGGCCGCTGAATAACAGCTTGGAGGAAGATAAGCTGGAACTTGCATGGATCGCAAGCCTCCAGGAGCGCAAATCGCCGAGCATTTTACAGCGCAACTTATGAACTTGACCCGATTGGACGCGGCGCTTTTGACCATGAATGGTTCTCCTAACCGCCGAACCCTGCAGTTCGCAACTATGTCCGGTAATATTGCATTATCGGACATGATGAGGGCTGGCATGTATCATGTGGACTTCTACCCACATGGGGCCTTTTGCCGAGACTGTGGCCTGTCGTCAAACCAAGCCGACGGGTGTCGCCCGGGTTTGGCTTGGCGACAAGACAGCATTCATGCGCCGTCCAGATCGTCGTAGTAGACCAACGCTGGAAGATGTCGCCGCTGGTGCAGGATGCGCAGGACGACGAGCGCGCCACCTGCCGCGTCAACGGGCGAAAAGAAGATGATGTGTCGACCGTAGTTCACCGAGCGCATCCCCTTGCGGAACAGGTCACGACCGCGTCCCGACATCGGGTTCGCCTCGATCTTCTCCAGCGCGCCCACCAAGCCGCGGTAGCAATCGAGCCATTGCGCCCTGCCCCACCGTTCCAGCGTGTAGGTGCGGATCTCCTCGAGATCCTGGCGCGCCCGGTGGGAGAGTTTCACCGTCAAATCAGGCTATGACGTGAAGGCATCGGGCTCGAAGGCTTTGGGATCGAAATCGGAGAACTCGCCGCCCTCGGCTGCGGCTGCGGCATCCTCGAGATCGGCCTTCAGCGCGTAGAACTGACGCGCGCCATCCTTTTCCATCAAAAGTCGGATACCGGCCCGTACGACCTCGCTGGTGTTGGCGTAGGCACCGGATTTGATCTGCCCCTGCACGTATTCCTGCATGGGGTCAGTCAGATGAACGTTGGGCATGAGATCGTCCTCCATATGCGTGATCGTGGCAGATACTGCCATAGGGCGTCAAGGCGCTTTGCACGCCTGGTCGCGGCACGGTACGGGATCTACTCGCTAACAGGACGAACCCAGCAGCGAGTCCACCCGTTATATTTCCATGCACATTTCTCGCCGCCTCCTGACGGTGGAGGGGCACTCGCAGATATACGCGGGTCATTCGGAGATCCGTTCTGGGCTGAAAGTAGAGCCTACAGGCTGTGACTAAGCTGGTAGAGCAAAAAATCGAGGAGAACTTCAATTGAAGCATGCTTTCACATCACATGATTTCAAATGATGTCATGTGATGTGACATCATTCGAAATCAGTTGACAACACATCTTGCCAGCGTGCTTAGTACCAAAGACAGAGTATCAGGCGGAGAACCAAGAATGCCGGTCATCTCATTCGCCAACAGCAAAGGCGGTTCGGGTAAGTCGACTTCGGCACTGATCATCGCTTGCGAGCTCGCTGAAGCTGCAGATGTAATATTAATTGATGCAGATCCGAGACGACCACTGGCAGCCTGGGCGCAACTATCCGATCCGCCGGCGCGACTACGGGTCATATCTTCAGGCGGCGAACGCACCATTCAAGACGAGATCGACGAAGCGGCAGCAGAAGTGCCCTTTGTGCTTGTCGACCTCGAGGGAATGGCGTCACAACTCGCCACCTTTGCGATGTCTGCGTCTGATCTCGTGATTGTTCCAGCGCAAGAGCAGCATCAAGATGCGCAAGCGGCTATCGACACCCTCGGTGCCGTGCAGCGGGCAGGGAGGGCAGCACGACGGGAGATCCCGGCAGCAGTGCTCCTGACCAGAACACGTGCTGCGGTGAAATCGCGAACAGCCAGACACATCGGTGAGCAATTGAGGAGCCTGGCGGGAATCCTTGTGATCAGACCTGAACTTGTTGAACGCGACGCATTTGCCGCCCTGTTCAGTTCCGGTGGCGGGCTTCGACAGCTCGATCCGCAGGAGGTGAACGGCATCGACAAGGCCATTGTGAATGCTTCGGCCATCTCTGGCGAAATCATAGAAATACTTCGAAACAAAAAGGGGGCTACGGCATGACCAGAAAGGGTCTGAACCTTGAAAGTCTCAACGACTTTCAGCCAAGGCGACAACAGGCGTCTCAGGAGGCAGAGAGCGTTGTAGATGACCCCGGCAAGGGCTGGTCCCGACGTGAAGCGCCCAGAGAGAGCCAGTTCACCATCCGCGCCCGCGTCGACACAATCGAGCGCTTCAAACAGTTGTGTCGACCGCCCGGCGGGGGGCGGTTCACTTATGGGGAGATGCTCGAACGATTGATGGACAAGGCTGAGGGCCGAGACTGATGGTGCAGCCCTTTCAGTCCATGATGCAGGAGCAAGCGGGGTGAGCACTCAAAAGGAGCAACTCGACCTGTTTGTTGCGCTCGTCGGCGATGTCCCGCTACGCGATGATAGGGAAATGATGAGCGCCCCGATGGTTTCCATCGCGAAAAGGGGCCAAGAGAGGATCGAATGGCAAGGTCCATCAGGCCAGCAAGTATTCATCACCTCGACCTCTGACGACGGAATAGCAACCATCTGGGATTTCGATGTCGTGATCTGGGCGATCAGCCAGCTTAACGCTGCAGTTGAACGAGGAGAAACGCCGTCTCCTATCATCACCTTCCGCCCTTACGATCTAATGAAGTCAATCGGCTGGTGCGACAGCATGGGCAGGGTCGGCGGTCGAGATTATGAGCGGTTCAAAGCAGCCGTCAGCCGTCTACGCGCAACCCGGATTAGGACATCCCTACGCCGCCGCGGAAAAGAGCGCTTCGAGGATTTCAACCTTCTCAGCGAATTCCTGCTTGATGAAAAGGACGGCCGACCGCTCGGCGCACGCATGACCGTGCCTGCTTGGATCTACAGCGCCGTCACAGAAAGTCGGCGTGACGTTCTGTCGATCACGCCGCTCTATTTTGAGCTGACGTCCGGTATTGACCGTTTTCTATATCGACTTGCCCGGCGCCACGCTGGCAACGGTCTCGACAACCCAGATGGCTGGGTTTTCTCTTTTCGGGATCTTCACAAGAGATCGGGCAGTTCGATGAGATATGCTGATTTCGCAAAAGCGCTGCGAAGAGCCTGCGAGAAACAAGCCATACCGACATACGAACTAATCGAGGAAAACGGTGCAAACGGCGACTCGCTCATACGCATGCGCTTCAGAAGACTTCTTCTGTGACCAAGCTGCTTCTCCTCGCGAAAACCAAGTTTTACTCCCCATGCCACAAGCAAACATGGCACGGGTTTTTACTCCCTCAGGCCTCGCAGCCGTAACACGGGTTTTTACTCCCTCATGCCTTGCACCCGTAGCACGGGTTTTTATTCCCCTCTTGCACGGGTGATTATTCCCCGAACCACGGGTTTCCGTTCCCCGACGGTTCACGCAACCATCTGATTAATAATATTAAAATGTCACTTCGATTCGGCTTAACTACTATAACAATCTTTATAACGAACATGTCTTGGGCCAAGCGAAGCCTTAGGCTGTGGATAAGTAGCCAAACCCATGCCCTGCGCGACGGAGCGCCCTTAATGAATTCGGAGGATCCCAGTCGCGCTAGGGGCAATGCATCCGAAAGGACGCACCTTGAGATGAAGAAATCCGGCTATAGGGGACGATGACGTGGGATATTCACCGGAACGGAAGGCAGCAGCCCGATGAAATGCGCGACTGGGTTGGGGCACGGTTTCTTGAGACAGTTCATAGCGCTAATTTTCCATTGAAGGAGGATAGACCATGGACGACAAGAACAGCTCGACACCTGGGGCGACGGAGGCCGCGGCCCCGGCGTCGCGCGCCCATCACGCTGGCGACGGCGGGGCCGTGGCCGGTGGTGCGAAGCGCTTTTCGGCGAAACGGAAACTGGCGATTGTACAACGTCTGCTGCGCGGGGAGAGCCTTGAAGCGGTCTCCCGGGAGGAGAACGTTCCCGTTCACCGCCTGACGGCCTGGCGTGACAAGATCCTGATGGGGGCGGAGAGCGCGCTCAAGGAGCGCGAGCGCGACGCACGTGATGAAGAGATCGCGCGGCTGCAGGCCAAGGTGGGCGAGATCACCATGGATAACGAGCTCCTCTACGCGAAGATCGACAAGCTGGAGGGCGGGCGCCCTTTGGCCCGGCGGAGATCGAAGAAATGAGTCGGACGCATTCGATCTCCACTCACCGCCGCTTCGGGATGTCCCGCGTCTGCAGGATCTGGGGCGTGCCCCGGGCGACAGTCTACCGGTGTCGTGCTGCCACCGATGGTGCCGAGGCCGCCAATGCGGGGCGTCCGCCGAAGCGGCGGGGGCCGCAGGGCGCGTGCAGTGACGCCGAGTTGCTGCTCCACATTCAGGCGGTGATCGCCGCTTCGCCCTTTTCCGGCGAGGGCTATCGCAAGGTCTGGGCACGGCTGCGGGCGCAAGGCGTGCGGACTGCCCCTCGACGGGTGCGGCGAGTCATGAAGGCAAATGATCTCCTCGCGCCTCAGCGCCCGGTCCAGCGCGACGCCCACCCGCATGCTGGTACGATCGTCACTGATCGGGTCGACGAAGTCTGGGGCACGGACATGACCCAGACGGTCACCACCGGTGAGGGGCGCGCTTATGTGTTCATCGCGGTCGATCATTGCTCGGGCGAGTTCATCGGCACCCATGCCTCGTCGAGCGCAAGCCGGTGGGAGGCGCTGGAACCGGTCCGCCAGGGCATCACGCAGCACTTTGGCGGTGTGGGACCGGATGTGGCCAAGGGCCTGACGCTGCGCCACGACCATGGATCGAATTACATGGCCGACGACTTCCAGAACGAGATCAAGTGCTTCGGCATCGTCAGTTCTCCGGCCTTCGTTCGGCAGCCCGAGGGCAACGGCGTGGCCGAGCGTGCGATCCGTACCCTCAAGGAGCAACTGCTCTGGGTGCAACACTTCGAGACCGTCGAAGACTTGCGGCAGGCGCTGGCCAGCTTTGCGGCCGAATACAATGCCTCATGGCTCCGGCAGCGACACGGGTACAAAACACCTGATCAGATCAGGGTTGAACAAAAAGCCCTTGAACCCGAAGCCGCCACGGGGGTTAAGATGGCAGCATAACCAGCGCAGCGAGCTGTCTCACAACCGTGCCCCGATACAGATGAAATGCGCGACCATGAAGGTCACAATGGAGCGACTCGGCGTCCTACAACGTCATGACGGAGATCGCGCGTGAGGGCGGCCCGTGGCAGCTGGTCTATTGCTGGACGCATGTCCGTCGCCGTTTCGTGAAACGCTTCCAGAGCGATGGCTCCCCCATCGCCGAAGAGATGCTGCGTCAGATCGCGCTGCTCTATCAGATCGAGACGTCCGTGCGTGGCAAGGAGGCAGACGTGCGCCTGGCGGCCCGGCGTGAACATTCGGCCCCGATCATCGCCGCTCTCAAGCCCTGGCTGGAAGCCCAGCTCTCGCGCATTCCGCAGAAATCCCAACTGGCCGAGGACATCCGCTACACCCTGGCGCACTGGCCCGGCCTGACCCGCTTTCTGGATGACGGCACCCTCGAGCTGGACACCAACCCCGTAGAAAATCAAATCAGACCGATTGCCCTGACGCGAAAAAATGCGCTCTTCGCAGGCAACGAGGTCGGCGCCAAGAACTGGGCCATGCTCGCCTCGCTGGTCGCCACCTGCAAGATGTCCGACGTGAACCCGGTCGATTATACCGCCGCCACCCTCCGCGCCATCCTCGACGGCCATCCGCAAAGCGGAATCGAAGACCTCATGCCGTGGCGCTACGCGCAGCCGTCAAGCCTCGCCGCATAGGGTAACGCCGTCGCGCTTACATTGATCCAGTCGCTGCAGGTGAACTGGGACCCCTGATCCATGTTGAAGATCTCCGGCGGGCCGTATGCGGCCAGCGCCTCCTTCAGGGCCACGACGCAGAAGTCTGCGTCCAGCGTGTTTGACAGCCGCCAGTCGAGCACCTTGCGGCTTTAACCGTGCCCCGATACAGATTTCATCTGAAGATCGTTCCGCGAATAGGGGTAACAGCGGGATGGGCGTAAAAAAGACGAGCCTAGTCAACGGAGTAAATCAGAGTGAACTTAATAAGGCAAAGTGTATTGCTGTTTCTATTTACGCTTGGAGCGGCTTCATGTAGGTTTACGCCGGTTTACGCACCTGGCTCCAACGCTTTGGCTAAATGATCTGAAATTTCAGTTGCACCACCTAACAACAGTCGTGCCAGCTACATACTAGTTGCCGAGCTTGAAAATCGGATTGGTAGGAACTTGAATGGTAATAAATTTCTTGAGCATAATATTTCACTATATCAGGAAGGTAGCGGCTTTTTTAGTGGCGCAAATCGGATTCAATTGATAGGAAAGGTAACTTATTCAGTGGTGTCCGATGAAGATGGTTTTTCTCTGTATAGTGGGTCAGTCGAGAATTTTGTTTCCTTTGTAGCGGATGACAGCGTAACAACGTCCCCACGTGATAACACAGAGGAGCGTCTTGTATCTATCTTAGCCGATCAGATAATCACAAATTTGATAGCACAAGCTTCTTGAGCCGCTTGTATGGTCTGCCCTCACCGGGTGATCCAATTTGATTATTAGTGCATGTTTGGCCTCTGGCTCACTGGAACGAAGGTTGCCAACGCTGGTGGTAAGTATCCTCTGAACCATAATTTCTTGGATAGAAAAAGCTATCAATGCTTGATCACCTAGCCATATGGCTGCATACATGGCACAACCGTTAACCACGCGCATACATGCACGCTTGGATAACCAGTGTCGCGTTCCGTAAAGACCCGATCGCGTGAACTTGCCTTATTACTTGTATCATTTACTTGAGGAAAACCAATGACTCTTGCTATTGTTACCAATTCCTCAAATGCGCCGTCGGAAACTTTCATTCGGGCACATATCCGTGATATAATGCCTAGTCAAACCGTAGTTTTGTGCCACAATGGAGAAGGTGCCGAGGACCTAGCGGTGCCCGTGTTGTCGGAAATCCGCCGCGCGCGTAGGCCGCGTCAGTTTGGTGAGCGTCTTGCTCAGCTTCTGCACAAACTTCTACGTCCTTTCCTTGATCCAAGCCTAAGAGGTACTGCTGAGCGACGTGTACGGAACTTTCTACAATTGCACGAGGTGAAGACTGTGCTCGCAGAGTTCGGTCAAAACGGTAGTCGGATGCGTCTCACCTGTAAGCGGGCGCAAATCCCACTCTACGTGCATTTCCACGGTTCTGATGCGACCAAAGTAGCGCGAAAGAGGCGCTGGCGACGTCACTACCGGCAGCTTTTTCGCGATGCGACGGGCATTATCGTGCCATCGAGCTTTCTGGCGGATCGGTTGCGTAAACTTGGTTGTCCAGAGGATAAGTTACATGTGTCACCGCACGGCATCGACCCAAACAGTTTCGAGGAGAGTACGCGAGAAAAGGGCAGATTGATCGCGATTGGTCGCCTTGTGGAAAAGAAGGCTCCGCATCTCACAATCCGGGCGTTCGCTGCGGTGCGTCGCCAACGTCCGGATTGCACTTTGGATATCGTAGGCGATGGCCCCCTTCACGCTGTGTGCATGGAGGAGATAAACCGTTTGGGGCTTGGCGAATGCGTACGACTCCACGGTGCGCAATCTCCAGAATACGTAAAGGATTTGCTCAAACGCGCGGCCCTGTTTGTGCAGCATTCAGTTACTGCGCATGATGGTGATATGGAATCATTTGGCATCTCACTCATAGAAGCGATGGCAAGCGGGATCCCAGTCGTAACTACTGACCATAACGGGTTTTCAGAAACCGTGATCTACGGTGAAACAGGATATCTTGTCAAAGAGCACGACGTAGAAGGAATGGCAGCGGTCATACTGTCGTTGTTAGGGGATCCTGATAAAGAAATACGAATGGGCCGCGCGGGTCGCGCGCGAGTCGAAGAAGCATTTACGAATGAACGTGCTGCGGCTAGGCTTCGCGAGATCATGTCATTGTCTTAGATCGGGGACATCTTGTTGCAAGCATTCTTGAACGAGACCACCATTATGGTAATGCCATTCGACTACAAATATCGCGTGAAGATGAGAACTCCAAGCAACGAGTTGTATAATTCACCGCCCGCGGCGGATCCAGTGCCAAGGAATATCTCTCATTAGGCGCAAACGCCGGAGCCAGGTTTCTTTGCGACTTGGAAAATGAGGCGACCGTCCGGCCATCCGCGCAAGACCCCGATCGGCTGAAATCAGTACCGGAAGTTTGGACGCAATCACCAGCCCCAAAAGATTTTCCAGGGTGTCAGTACGTGTTTTATTCTTAGTGAAATGTTTGTGAAACTGCGGGCTATGGATTATCCGCGGTGCGGAATGGTGCGTTCGCCAGAGGTGTAAGTCTTTGAAACGCATGAGATTGTATTCTTGCGGCAGTGTCGCAACCCGTAGATCGCTGTCCCATATCAATTCTCGTAGAACCGGCTGGTCTCGCTCGAAGTCATTTTCTCGGACGGCTGCACTCCAACTCTGGAGTTCCGCGACAACTTTGGGATTACGTCTCAGGGCGATAACGCCCGAATTGAACTGTGGGAAGGCGTTTGGAATTTGCTTTCGCCAGAAAGTTTGACACCGCTTGCCGTTACGGATGGGATCATGCGCTATGGCCATGTCGAAGCGGTCTAGAACCTCGAACACATCGCGGATATCCGCAATCACGAACACATCCGCATCTAGGTATAGGGTCTTGTCGAAACGGCTGTGCATCATGGCGTCAATCTTTGACCGACGCCACGGATCCTCAAGCTGGTGGATGCGGTCAAAGACCGGCATGTCAGCCGTCTGGTCCGTAAACAGATCCACCTCCAGACCCGGGCAACTGTCCTTCACAGACTGCGCCGCTCGCGCGGCCAATTCGGTGTAATCTTTCCCGGTAGCGGCGAAGATGACGCCGATTGTTTCAGTCATCGGTACTTTTTCTCTTTCTATTTCCGCCGTTTCGCCAAAATTGACGAGTGGGTTTCCGCTATATGCGGCATTGGTCGCGATGGGTCCTGAATAACCTGCCCTCGGAAAACTCCCTCGATCTGAAGCAGGGCCTAATCAACCCAGACTGAAGGAGCATTTTCACTATCATGATGTGATATTAAAAACAGTGAGATCATCTCATAAAACTGCTCCCTACTGGGCTGAGGCGATCAGGTCGCGTATGTTCTTGCGAGCGGTATCTTGTGAACAATACTTGCGCACAAAGCAAAGTCCCTTGGCTACTTGTGTCTGATACAAATCAGGGTCCGACATCAAGCGGTGTACATTCTCTGCAACTTCTGAAGGTTCACAATATATGGCTGCATCACCGAATGTATCGACCAATCCATGTTCCAAGATGACGGGCTTCCCTCGTGCCATAGCTTCCATCGTGTTGCGGCCAAATGCTTCAATGGAATCATGATGCATAAAGTTCACAAAAATATCAAGGCTATCTAGAAAATCATTCACAGGGATCGTATCAAACTCAAATACAGTCCAGTTGTTTGGCTGTTTTTGGCTCGTCTTTGGCTGCGACTTAACACCGCCCAAAAGATAGATTTCAACCCCGTCAACGTTTGCGCAGTAAGCGGCGTCAGTAGCGATACGAGTTGACGGCCATTTTGTCCAATGATCGCGTGAATGGCGACCGATCGTGATTGGACGATTGATTTTGGTACATGTTTTGCCATCAACTACGGAACCTGAAAATGGAGGGTGCCAATTTCTTTCAAGCATGGGTTCGTAGCCACCAAGTGAATCGAGAGTTTTTCGAATGCGATCTGATATTGGTATCCAAATTGGAGCTTTACCAAAAAAATGATTACAAAATCGTTTAGCCTTTAATGGATCATACATCCAAGGCTGCTCACTCCTCAAGTTCATAGGCGATTGATTTACCAAAACAGCAAGTGTTCCACATTTTATGCTTGGCATATCATCTATGTAATGACTCATTAAAGGGGGGTGATGTAAAATTACTAATTCAGACGAAATAAGATCTTCTTTCGAAAGGAAATCAACATTCGTTTTATTGCATAGATCAAAATAACTTGGTGCAATCGGTTTCATCTCCAATCCCCACCTTGGGTAGTGAAACAAACCGACTTTCAATCCATTGGCTAAGGCGCTACTAACATAACCTTCATTACATCGACGCGTCCCCCCAAGAAGTGCAAAGTCAGAAATGATTACGAAATCATACTTGTATGTTAGACCACGTGCTGATTGCCACATTGCATTTGGTATAGGAAATGGATCTTTTTTACTTTTTCGGATAAGCTTCAGAGACGCTCCTAATTTCAATTGCTGCTCCCGCCAGTGGGAATGCTGCTGCTTATAAAGACTCCGCATGCCAAAGAACTCACTAGAAATAGAAGTTTCAGCGTTCTGTGTTAATGAAGTTTCATGCAGTCTTTGCAGTGTTAGTGCGACAGTAAACGGAAGTTCATGGAGGTTAACATTTCCGTGTACTGCAGAGAAACGGAAGACCATTTCATCATCTGCTCCGACTCTCACTTCATCCCAAGCTCCTAGCGACAAGAAGTCTAGCCTTCTTGCCATAAATCCCGGATAGCAGCGTCGCATCATCTTAACTGTGGCTCTTTTGGGATCGACCTCAACATGCAAGCCCGCTGACGTCCGTAGTGCGGTCCCGAATACACCGCAGACTCCGTGCCGCGCAAATACTGCCACCTGCTTTTCAATCATCTGCGGATGTGACCAGTCATCGCTATCATGCACCGTCAGATAGTAACCCGTGGCTTGCCGCAACCCGCGATTACGTGTCCGATAAGCTCCCGCATTTTCTTCATTCTGCAGGGCGATAATTCGGTCATCCTTAGCTGCATGTTGCTGAATAATCTCCCAGCTGCTGTCGCCGCTGGCATCGTCGATCACGATGATCTCCAGATTCCGATAGCTTTGCTCGCACACCGCGCGCAAGGCCGTGTCCAGATGGGCAGCGGCCTCAAATACAGGAATGATCACAGTGACGGTTTCATTGGCGACGACAGGCATTACCGCCTGACCGACAAGGTTGTCCATATCGAGCGCACCATCGGGGTCGATTAACTTAAGAGGTTTGAGGCCCGCGTCAGAGTAGACCTTATTGAGTAAGTCTAGGCGTTCAGCATCAGCGAACTTCCCCTTTTGCAGCAGCAACAAGTTGCTTTTGGCAAAAGCATATTCTGTGGAAGTTAAGATTTGACGTGAACAGTTAAGTGTGGTTTGCGCCAAATCTAGCCTGCCCAGCCGCATCTGCGCTTCCAATAACAACGCCGTCGGTTCCGCGAGCCGGACCATTGCCGTGTTCAGCTTTGCCGCCTTATCCAGAAGGTCAAGTGATTGAGCCCAATCTCCCTGCGCGGCTTTCCAGCGAGCAAGTTCATAGGCGAGCTCTGCGCGGTCATCGCTGCTAAAACGGCCTTCGTTTAGATAGGTCATGATCGCTTCTGACGTCGTTTGGCCGAAGCCATGCCAAAGTTTTGTGCGTAGATCAGCTACAGGTCCAGACTTCGTCGTCCGGAACCGTTTCGTCGTCCGGAACCGTTTCTTTTTTAACTTTTTTCGCCAAATCAGCAAGGTGATCAACGGTGCAGACACAGGGAAAGTCAGAACAACCCCACCAATCAGTGCTATCCGTTGCTTTCGGTTCATGTGCTTTGGGAAAATACTCACGGGTTGACCTTTCGTATGCCTGTCCTCGAGCTATGTTCGGCCTAAGGAAAAAGGGCGCGGGCAACAACACAAAAATCATTTTCGGCGAAATGTATCTATTTTGGTTGTTGATATGCTCACTGCTAATCCTGAGCTGCCACTGAGCTTTCATCCAGGCACGACCGGAGTCCGGTTGGTATTGTGTAAACATCCGCCGAAGGCCGCGGTCAGGCAGCCTTGACCTGAGGTGCTGCTGCGTTCCATCCCCACGGCAGCAATTCGAGCAGGCGTGAGACCGGCATGTCGGAGATACGTGCGATGACGTCCGCGAGCCAGGCCTGGGGATCAATTCCGTTCAACTTGGCCGTGGCGATCAGGGAATACATGACGGCGGCGCGCTGTCCGCCCCGTTCGGACCCGGCGAATAGCCATGATTTTCTGCCAAGGGCCACACCGCGCAGCGATCTTTCGGCGGCATTGTTTGTCAGGCAGATGCGGCCATCTTCGAGGAACCGGGTGAAGCCTGGCCAGTGGTTCGGCGACAGCAGATAGTCGATCGCCTTGGCGACCTTGGCATGCTTTGACAGCAGCGCCCGTTCGCCGCGCAGCCAGCTTTTCAGATCGGCGATCAGAGGGGCCGACAGGCGTTGGCGCGCCTCGAGGCGGGCTGCGGGGGCTTCGCCGTTGATGTCACGCTCGATCTCGAACAGGGCATCGATGCGCTGGACCGCCTCGAACGCGATCGGTGAGATTTCCTTGGCGTTCTTGCCCTTGCGAATGTTCTTTTCGACATCCGCCAGCTCGAAGAACTTGCGGCGCGCGTGTGCCCAACACAGACGCACGAGCGCCCCGATCACCCCAAAACCGAAACCACAGACCCAAAACAAGCAAACGCCCGGCTGTCAGCCCTGGGGCGAAAACTCCGGTTGCGCATGAAGGTCATGCACACCACGAGCCGCACGACCCCAGGCAAAAATCCGACCGTGGTGAATTATGGCGGCTAGCGCTACCGTCATGTGCGTGAACTCGATCAAGACCCTCACTGAACCAAGGCGGCCAGATAGTTCTGTCCGCCGCTCTGAAAACGTTGCTGTCGGGCGGGAGTGATGAGGGTTCGTAGCCCGATCCGTGCACGTTCGGGCGTTTTGACGCACGCAAGAGCCTCCCGGCGCGAAAAACACTTGATCAGACGGCGAACTCCGGCGAACCTGCTGTTAGCTCTCAGGCCATTTGGGGAATGTCGATGATTATGCCTCGGAAGTCCAAAGGGGACAGAACGGCAATCTGAACGCCCAGATAACATTTGAAGTCACTTCATTCTTGCGCTGATACATTGCCTCACTTACTCTGAGGCGAAGATATGATGCTAGCCAAACTTCTTGAACAAAGCCAAAACTGAATGAAGTATATCTTTCGAAAGCCGCGGGCGGTTATCCTGAACGACACCAGGCGGGATAGCAACCATTTGGGTTGCCATCTTGTTATGAAAAACTTGCAAGACCTGTGTGCGCGAAACGGTATCAATGTGATTGGTACCATCCAAAGTAAGGAACGTCCGCGAAATGACGACTTCGTGACGACTTTTCTCGAACGGATCAGTCGCGCAGATATCGTTATTCTCAACGGTGAAGGTAGCTTGCATCATGACAGAGGCGTTGGCCTTCTCGAGCAAGTCGATCTAGCCGTACAAAAGAAAAAGAAAGCATTTCTGGTCAACTCAGTTTGGGAGGAGAATCCAAGATCCAAGCAGTACCTTGGGCTATTCAAATTATCAGCATTCAGAGAAACAACTTCTTTAAGTATTGCCAAAGCTGATGGTGCCTGTGGCGCGCTCAACGTTCCGGATCTCAGTCTGTATAGTTGCTTTGAAACCTCACACCAACGCACTGAGAAGATTGTGTTCACCGATAGCGTTATTCCAGATGTTTCCAAAACCCTGGAAGATACGGCGGAAGAACTACAAGTGCCTCTCTTCCCAATGAGTGAGCAAACTGATAATATGCTTACGGTCGCTGCGATATCCAATGCGGCTGTGGTTGTCGGCGGTCGATTTCATGCGCTTTGCCTCTGTCTATCGACCGGCACGCCAATGTTGTCTATTGAATCCAACACTCACAAAATTAGTGCTCTTCTTTCGGATCTCGGAGTCGAAAACCAAAAATATATGTTTAAAGATGCCGAAAGTGTTTGCTCGTCTAGTGTACTTGCTTTTAAGCAGATGGATCACTCTGAATTCTTATCCAACGCATTTGATTACACGGTCAAGGCAAGAGCCAAAATGGAACAAATGTTCAGTCAGATAAGAAGTCTGGCGTAAGGAGCCACTCAAAATGGATACTAAAACCAAAACTGAAACATTGACCTCGAATAAAAAAAATGTTGAGTGAAAAGATCAATAGATGTTTCAAACGAATATTTAAAACCGCCTATGGGGTGGATTGTCTAATTGAAAGCCATCGAAGACTAGAGGATGGCCTTCAAAGGATAGACGAAGGCCTTGAAAGAATAGATGGAAGACTTGAAAGAATAGAAGAGGCTCTCGACAGGAAGTTCCCAGAAGTCGATGTGAAAGTTAAGGAAGCTACACCAGAAAAGTTTTTGCGCCTTAGAAATAAGTATCTGGGAGAAAGATGTTTTCTGCTGGGTACGGCACCTTCTCTATCGGAGCTTGATCTGTCTGCTTTAATAGGTGAACGAATTTTTAGCGTGAACGGCGGCATAAAGTTGATTGGGCATCCATTCAAATCTCTTGTTGGATATTGCGTCGCCGATCCTATTTTTTACAGAGACCACAAAAACGAAATAGATACTGCTAGTATTGATCATTTGTTTATCAGTTCGACGGTAAACATTTCCGAAAAAAAACATTTGGACTCCGCATGTATTTTCGACAGCTGCATCAGGCCTAGAATGCACCAAGGAATGTTCCAATTTGACCTAACACAACCTACTTTCAGCTCGCACACGGTCATGCACCACGCACTTCAGATCCTTGTGTATATGGGCTTTAGAAAGATCTACTTGGCTGGCATAGACCTCAGTTTCGGCACCGACGAACCTCATTTTTATACGTCGACTGAGAGAGAGGTCAGGGATTCAGCCAATCGCAGCGCTGTTCATGCGCACAAGATGCTCGAAGGCTTTTACAAGGCGAATAGAATCTTGTCAGAACGAGGCATAAAGGTAGTGAACTTAAGCTCTGGTGGTGCGCTCAAAGATATAGAACGTGATGACCTGAACACGGTCTTGGGCCGTGAGGTTGCCTCGGCATCAAAGGTTTGAGATTGGATCAAGGCAAAGCCAGAACAAATGTTTAACCCTCCGCGTGTATTAGGTGTTCAATCTCAGGGTTTGATGGTGTGATCCTTTCGCAGGAATGGAAGGAAGCACGATGGGACAAGTTCGTCAGGGAGTGTCATGAACTCTGTGCATCCAACCCGGTTCACGCGGTTTCAGATGCTCAAGCGTCGAAGCGCTCGCCGAACATTATGGCGAACCGGTTGCGGGTGCAGCGCGACAAACAGGGTGAGAATCCAGCGTCTATCATGATGAGAAGTATGCGCCGTCCCTGTCCCATTGATTTCCATGGTTCCGTTGCGCTGACCGAACGGCGAGCCTCGTTCTGAACATTCAGAAGGAGATGACGATGGCGGATGGCGGGGACGGGTTTGACGGCTGCATCGAGGTTGTGCAGCGGACGCGAGGATATCGGCGCTGGCCGAATGATGTGAAGGCGCAGATCGTGGCCGAGAGCTTTCAGCCCGGCGTTCGGGTGGTGGATGTCGCGCGGCGACATGGTCTGGCAGCGCATCAGCTTTCGGATTGGCGGCGTCAGGCGCGCCAGGGGGACCTGGTCCTGCCGGCGGACGCTATGGCCGGGGTGTCGTCAGACGCTCTGCCAGCCTTTGTGCCGGTTTCGGTGGAGACTGGGGACGCCGGTCCGTCAGCGGATGCCGGCCTGACCGGCGGCATCATCACGATCGAGATTGGCAACGATGTCGTGCTGCGGGTGCCGGGCGATGTTCCGGCAGAGCGGGCAGCAGGGGTGGCGCGCGCGCTGCGAGGGTCGGCATGATCGTCGCGGGGCAGCGCCAGCCGATCCTGATTGCGACGCGGCCAGTAGACTTCCGCTGCGGGCATCGGGCGCTGGCGCTGATCGTGCAGACCGAACTGAAGCTCGATCCGCATTCCGGGGTGACGATCGTGTTCCGTTCGAAACGCGGTGACCGGTTGAAAATTCTGGTGTGGGACGGAACAGGTCTCGTGATGGTCTACAAGGTTCTGGAACAAGGCAGCTTTGCCTGGCCGAAGGTTCAGGAAGGGACAATGCGGCTGTCGCGGGCCCAGCATGAGGCTTTGTTCGAAGGTCCACCCCTGCGTTCTCATCAGTATGCGCCGTCTCCGCCCCATTGAGATTTCGCTTGCGGGGCATTTTCCCAGCATGTTCGGCTGACGTATCACCGGCGTGGCCCCTCACAATGAGCTCATCGGGGAGTCCCGGATGAGCTCATTGTGAGGTCTGGGACGCCGTTGCGTAGGCCCATGGCATCAACGCATCGATGTCCTTGTCGAGGTGACCGCCCGCCAGGCTGGTGAACAGATCGCGCAGGTAGGCATAGGGTTCCACGCCGTTCATCTTGCAGGTGCCGATCAGGCTGGCGAAGCGCGGCCAGGAACGGGCCCCTTCATCGTGGCCGGCAAAAAGCGCGTTGCGGCGGTTCATGGCCGGGCTGCGGATGGCGTTCTCGACCAGGTTGGAGTCCATGTCGACATGGCCATCCTCGAGGAAGAGCCGGAAGCCGTCCTGGCGTCGCAGCATGTAGGCGAGCGCTATGCGGAGGTCGGATTTGCGCGAGATGCGTGCGGCCTGGGCGGCCAACCAAGCAAAGAACTGATCCACCAGAGGGCGCGACAATTCCTGGCGGACGGCCTGGCGCTGATCAGGCGCGGAGCCACGGACGCTGTCCTCGACCTTGTAGAGCGCGGCGATGCGCACCAGCGCCTCGTCGACGATGGGCGAGCCCTTTTTCGGCTTGGCCTTGATCAGCTTGCGCCGTCCATGTGCCCAGCAGAAAGCCAGCTGCAACGGCTTGCCGCCCGTGCGTTTTGATGTGGCCAGATGCGTATAGCCGCCGTAGGCATCGACCTGGATCGTGCCGTTGAAGCCGCTCAGGATCTCGTCGGCGTATTCGCCCTTCCGGCCGGGGCGATAGTGGAACACCACGCCCGGCGGCGCGGGGCCGTTCCATCCGCGGTCATCGCGCAGCACGGCCCAGAGATAGCCGGTCTTCGTCTTACCGCGCCCGGGGTCCAGCACCGGGGCGGTCGTCTCGTCAACATAGAGCCGAGCGCTGCCCTGTTTCAGCAGCACCGCCATGCGGTCCACCACCGGTGCGATCAGCGCACCGGTCCGGCCCATCCAGTCGGCGAGAACCGAGCGGTCGATCGGCACGCCATGCCGCGCCATGACCACGGCCTGGCGGTTCAGCGGCATGTGCTCGGAATGCTTCCGTAATGGGGCGGCGTGAGTCAAGGATCCTTTTCGCAACAAGAAAGCGCCCCTGAAGCGCCTTTGGCAGGGGCGTTTCAGATTTGCGCAGGTGGATTTCAGGAGCTTGCGCAGAAGCGAGGTGCGTTCGGCGCGCAGACCTGCCGATATCGAAGCGGCGAACGCACCGGATCGTCCGGGGGCATGCCGCTGTTCGTCTGTTGGATGGTGTTCCAGCCCATGCTTCTTGCGTCGGTCACCAAGTGTATTCCCATCCCGGGATAATGCTTCCGTCCGTAGTCAGCGCGTCGGCTGCTACATCATGCCAGGTTCAGGAACGGTTCCCCGTGTGCCTATCTTGGATGCGTGCTCAGACAAATGTCTGGTGACCAGCGATATGACGGCATCATCGGGGACCGCGTCCCGGTCCGGGACCTCGGTGAACCCGCGCGTATCGGCGCGGCCGATCTCTCCTTTTTTGTTTCAACGTCATGACCCGAGCGGCTTATTCGGCTGGGGCCTCCTTTGTCTCTGCGCGAGAGAAGCGGAAGTCAGTGTCATCACGCCACATGCGCAGCAGCACCACCCCGATCCGGCGCGCAAGAGCAACCGTCGCGCGTTTTTTCCCACGCCGCCTGGCCACACCCCATGCCCACGCGGTCAGCCAGCTGGGTCGGGCTCGATTCAACATCACAGTCGCAGCCTGATAAAGTGCGGTGCGCAGGCCTGCATCTCCGGCGCGTGTAATCTGCCCGACAACGTCTCGTTCACCTGACTGCTCGCGCGTCGGGGTCAGCCCGGCCCATGGGCCGACATCCTTCGCGGATCGGAACCGATCCGGATCATCGATGGATGATTTGACGGTCAGCGCCACGATTGCACCCACACCCGGCATGGTCATGAGCCGGCGGCAGACCGGATCGGTTCTGGCGTGATCCCGGAGCAGTTTCTCCAGCCCAGCCAATTCCGTGCGCAGCCCCCTGCGCGCTGCCACTACAGGATTTGTGGCGGCCTCCAGCATGGGATTGCCCTCGATCAGTTCCCGCACCCGCTCCTCGAAGCGCCCCTTCGCAACGCGTCCCATCTTCAGCCCGAAGTTGCGCAGAACACCACGCAGCGACAACTCGAGGTCGATCAGGGCCTGCTGGATCGCCTTGCGTGACGTAAGCAGGGCCCGCATCTCCTGTGCCGACATCGACTTGCAGTGGACGAGCCGAAACCAGCCCATCTGCAGAAGTCTTGCGATCCCCTCCGCATCTCGCCGGTCAGTCTTGATCGGCATCGCCTGCAACGCCCCCTTCACCTGCCGCGTTTCCATCAGGACCACGTCAAAACCAGCCTGGCTCAGGTGACGGTACAGCCATTGCGACAACGGACCTGCTTCCAGGCCGACCCCAACCACAGTGTCCGGCAGGCGACGCAAACTCCTCACCAGGTCCTCCGGCTCGCTGGCGGCGGTCGTTTCCTTGACCACCTTTCCATGCTCCGACACCACGCAGATCGCGGTGCTTGCAAGAGAAACGTCCAAACCAATATAGAGATCCATGTCGTTGCCCTTTCTTTTCAAAGAAAATCTCGGGGACGCGCCTCACGGTACGACCCTGTTGACACGCCACTGACGTGCCAAGGGCAACGGCACCTCAATCAATCCCCGATGGCAACACCCAACGGTGACGATTCGAGCCGAGCCCCATTACGGCATCTTGGATACGGCGATCTGCGCCAGCAACGCCTCAGTGGGCCAGCTGCCTTCCAGCAGATGCGCCGGTGCCTTGGCCTGAACCACGCCGGTGCGCCCCTTTGGGCAGGCGTATTTCGGGCGGATCGTGACGATCACCTGATAGCGCGCCGGGATGACATCGAGCCGCTCGGTCTTGTCCTCGCCGATCCGCACCATGTCGCCGCAGCCACAGGGGCAGAGAATGCTCTCGGGCTCGATCACCCGCTCCACGCGCGGCAGGTGTTCTGGCAGCGCCCGGGCCTTGCGCTTCTTGCGTGGCGTCTTCTTCTCGGGATCGGTCTCGCTGGCCGCGATTTTCTCCTCGACCGTGGCAATCTGTTCCTGGGTCTCGGCGATGGCGGCTTCCAGATCCTCCAGAGCAAGCTCGAGCTGCGCGGGGTCCAGCTTCTCGGATTTCGGCCCGAACTTCGTGCGCCGGTAGTCCTGAACCTGACCTTCCAGCTTCTCGATCAGGGCCTTCAACTCTGTGATGAAGGTGTCCTTCTCGGCCACCACCGCCTGTTCATGCTGGCGGGCCGCACGCTCGACCGCCAGCTCGAACTGCGCAGCCTCGAACGCCTTCACAACCTCGGGCGGAAGGTCCGGAAACAGGCTGAGATCGAAGGGCTGTGACATGCGGATTCATAGCCGTTCCAGCCAGGAAAGGCCAACAAAACAACGTCAAAACAGCCGAATAACTCATCCCGCAGCAATGGGGGGAGTGACCCGCTGCGCAACGATCCGGCGCCAGTCCAGAGCCTCGCAAGGAGGGCGTAGCCCGACTGGAGAGGCTCCACCCCCGCGTTGCGCCCTGAATGGGCGGGTCTGACGGTCGTGGCCGGCTCGTCAGGCTGGCACTCATCCAGAACGGCTATCGTATCCTCTTCACCCGCACCACGGACCTGGTCCAGAAGCTCCAGCAGGCGCGCCGTGATCTCGCCATTGAGGCCGCCATCGCAAAGCTCGACAAGTTCCACCTGCTGATCCTCGACGACATCACCTAAGTCACAAAGGATCAGGCCGAGACCAGCGTGCTGTTCGAATTGATCAGCGCACGCTACGAACGCCGCTCCATGCTGATCACGGCAAACCAGCCCTTCGGCGCCTCGAACACGATCTTCCCGGACCCGGACATGACCCTCGCCGCCGTCGACCGCCTCGTTCATCACGCGACCATCTTCGAGATGAATGTCGAAAGCTACCGGCGCAAAGCGGCGGAAAAAGCCAAGGGCCCGGGGCGTCCACAAAAAAGGGCGTCACCGACCGACATGACCGAAGATTGACGCGCCGCGACAATCACCAGCAAAAAACCTCTTGCCCGCGACAGAGTAACCCGCCATCTTCAACCTGTCGCGGCCAAGGATTCTCATCCAGTTTGTCGCGCTACATGCGGGCTACAATCAAAACGATGGAGATTTGACCATCGGAACCGCGATCTACTGTCCTAACCGAGGACCAAGACGTGACTGCCCGCCTTGCCGATGCCGAACTGGCAGCCGAGCGTAACAATAACTTGCCTTGTTACAGCGCCCTCTTGATGGCGTGGGGCGCATGTTGCCCGGGCTACACTTCCGCCGCTTGGTGGGCGTGGTGAGCGTCAAAACCTGTGTCGGTGCCGTGGCCCGGCACCATGTAGCGCGCATATTGCGCATGAAACATGGGGCTTGGCCATGCCGCTGCCGCTTGTGTCCACCTAAATATGCGCAGTCAACTCCGCGCATCCCCCTTTTTTAGGTGTCCGAAATTACCGAAGACGCCATAACCAACGACCAGGCCGCCGGCGCCATGGCTGCCACCAGGCCCTACGCGGCTTTTTCACATGTGGTGTGCGCAGCGCCAGAATGGCCAACGCTGTTGGATCGACGCTGTGAATGAGCGCCACAGCCTCGGCCAGATCTTTCTCGTGATCCGCGAGATCCGCACTCAAGGTTAGGGAATAAGCATCGAACCCAAGCTGGCGGCGATAAAGATCAACAATCAGCGTGCGCGAGTGCGCATCCAGGTCCGGCAATACGTTGAGCGCCAGCGCACAGGCCCGGAAGGTTTCGACATAAGCGCGCGGCTTGTCCATCCTGGCCGTGACACTGTGGAGATTGACCACATACTCATACAGTATCTCAGGCAACAGAAAGACCGAGCGTGCTCGGCGAAAGCAGGCCAGATTAAGGATCATGTCCTCGTTGATGTTTTGACGCCAGGGAAAATGCAGATCACGGCATGGCAGGATCACGTCGCGCCGGTAAAGCTTGTTCCACAACATGCCCTTACCGAATTCGAATTGGCAAAAACGGGCCAGGATATCCGCCTCAACGCGCTGTGCGCGGTGGAACCGCAGCTTGGTCGCGATTACCTTGCGCGATGCGTCCACGCGGTCCGACCCGCAGATAACGATATCGACATCTTCGCGCTGCGCTGTGTGCAGCAGGGTAGAAAACATATGTGGGCGGACAAAATCATCGGCATCCATGAAGCCAATCCAAGGCGCGCGCGCGTGTTCCAGACCTGTGAGTCGCGCCTCGTGAACGCCGCCATTCCGGGGCATATGAACTGGTACGATCGCAGCATGATCTTGTGCCAGTGTTTCGATAATTCGACCTGTTGAATCTGTTGATGCGTCGTTAATCAGAATTATCTCAAATGCTACATCTTGCTGATCCAGAAGCGACCGGATGCTGGGCAAAAACCCTTCCTCTCCATTATAGACGGGGACAATGACCGAAACCTCAGGCGGTGGCGCTTGCTTGTGAAAGTCGGTCAATATGTGGGTGCCCCGTGTCATATGTAGTCGGTATCGCATCACCCAAAGCGTAGGCAGATAATTTGTGTGCGACAATAGGGCGCGAGTTGGTATTTACGAAACATATCGGCTTTGTTGCGGATCACGAGGCCGCGGCCAGGCCGCCGCGCTCCCTGGACAGTTTTTGGTTAACTAACCGCCTTGTTCCGTCAGTACCAAGCCAGCACGGTTCAGTTTAGGTGGCTTCCGTGGACGTACACACGCGGCTTTGAGCAAAACGACAGCTCTTGTTATTAATATCGACGGTGTTGAGGTGGCGCGTCAATCTGTCTAAAAAGAGTGCTGGCTAGGCGCTCGGTGGCGAAGCTTTCCGTCCATTCCACAAATAGCAAATTGCCAGGTCGCGCGATCTGACGGCCCGGCTGCGAGATCAAATTCGAAACGGCCCGATCAAATGAGAATTTGGCGCGGTGTTTGGTATAGTAGTACCGGGCGACCCAGATTATTCGATCCGGAATAATGGCTATCGAACGCCTTCGTGCATATGCCTTGTTCCAGATTATTTAAGCATTGATGATCCTTAATTACTTGCATACTGCTGGTCATATAGAGATCGAAACTTTCCATTGCGTTCCAAGAGTTCTGGTAGTGATCCCACTTCTTCTACACGACCATCCATAGGCAATGTCACCGACGATATCATACTTCAGTATCTGGAATTGCATTCCAAACGTGATGCTACCGGCGGACGCCGGTAGCCGTTCCCTCTCCAGTATTGCGAGGCTTGTATGTCACTTTTACGTCTCCTTTAAAAAGCAACTGGGCATCGCCTGTTGCCTCGTCAGAGATCAGGACCATCCGGTCGCTCTCGATGTCTCCAATAGGTCCGGTGCCGGCGATAGGTACCGGACTTTCAGCGAATATAGTATCGAACCGCGTTTCCAAAAGTTCAGTGGTCAAACGGTATCCAGTTTCTGTAGTTATGACAACATTTTCGATCAGCGTCGCAATAAAATGCTGTTGCATGACATCGGCCGAGTTGGAATTGATGTTGATTATGCGCCCTGACGGGGTTTTGATGTCAGCGTTAACGTTCTGCGCTTTGAAATGTTGCATATCGTCATTTACTGGGTGTGCATATGTGGCGCGCAGTTTTATATGATACTCTTTCTTGGTGACGCCAGCAAAAACAGGATTCAACACGCCTTGTTCCTGAGCTCGTTGTCGCAGGTCAATATGCGGGATTAGACCAGATTTTTTGGACTCGATATTCCCTGAGAGCATGAATAGCGAGAACAATAATCCTAAAGCGACCAAGATCAGAATAACCTTTATCCAGCTTATGATTTGCGAGTATTGATCGTTATGTGCTTTCATGGCAACCAAAGTCCGATTTGTTTGGTTTTAACCCAGCTAGGAAGAACCAGTTCTTCGCTCGATTATAGCGCGGTTAAATTAGCATCGGGATAGTGTCCCACGACTTGGTGTAAGAAAGCCGACCCTCGGAAAGGCCCAGATCTGATCAGAACGCCACAGCGGGCAGCCTGCTGTTGGGATTGTCGTTCACGCGGGCAAGAGTTTCAAGGGTGAGTATACTCAGAGGCATTGAAGGCCTGTAAACTGCGGCGCAAAAATAGGCCACTGTCGGTTTGGGCGTAACGCGCATTCACGAGGCGGCTGCCAGTCAGCCGCACCCCCCCTAGCTGGTGGTTGACTGGCCGCCTTGGTCCGTCGGGGGTAAGCATCCGGCGAGGAACGCGGTCACGCGGCCTTGACGGCTTCCTGCCTGACCTTCCAGTTCCATGGGAGCAATTCAGGCAAGCGTAACATGGTGATGTCTGGGAGGCGCGCCAGGACATCTGCCATCCAGGCTTGCGGGTCGATGTCGTTCATCTTGCAGCTGACGATCAGGGTGTACATGAAGGCCGCCCTGTCGCCGCCGCGCTCTGATCCGGCAAAAAGCCACGACTTTCGTCCCAATGCGATCCCTCGGAGGGCGCGTTCGGCGGCATTGTTGGTCAGGCAGATGCGTCCATCCTCCAGGAAAGCGGTGAAGGCATCCCATCGGTCACCTTTGGGAGGCATCATGTAATCGATGGCCTTTGCGACGCTGTTGTGCTTCGACAGTCTGGCGCGCTCTTCCAGCAGCCAGGTGCGCAGTTCCTCGACCAGCGGTCGGGATCGCTCCTGCCGCACGGCACGGCGGGCATCTGCGTCCATGCCATTGATTTCGCGCTCGATATCGAAGATCGCGTCGATCCGATTCACGGCCTCCAGAGCGACGGGTGAGATATCATGTGCTGGCTTGTTCTTGCGCACGTTGCCCGCGATATCGGCCAGCTCGAAGAACTTGCGCCGCGCGTGGCTCCAGCAGAGCGCGCTGCGCGCAGGGCCGGGGC
>Ga0306864_1000300_pt1 | contig 23879 bp, 26 predicted proteins | sample AntRauTorckE5430_FD_190448 | JGI IMG/M metagenome (GOLD analysis project Ga0306864, IMG submission 190448) | Saline lake microbial communities from Rauer Islands, Antarctica - Metagenome Torckler E5 #430 (v2) (version 2) | ecosystem: Environmental > Aquatic > Non-marine Saline and Alkaline >...
TCAGCATTAGTTCTGAAACACGTCTGAAGGTGAGTTACATTTTTGTATTCTAAGGCATAGTTTGCATATTCTATGATTTTGGATGTACGATTGCAGGCACTTTTGCGTGTGCGATTTTGCTCAAAATATGTATTCGAAAAATGTCTTAGAATACACGATTTCGAAAAAAACCTCGATTCGGACTTTGTACAACGCTTATGATGTTCTTTGTTAGTAGTGCGCACCAATGATCTCTTTATTCACTCTTGTAACGGACGTCAATAATTCATGACACTACGAACTTATAGTCATATCTTGTCTCAACTGCTGGTAGTCTGCACTAGTCTCTACAATATAGTCTCTACTACTCTTCTATATTCTCTACAGTCCCTTCCTCACCAGTCTTCCCTCTATCAAAAGAGGATCGATTATCCATTCATCAATGACAATGACAAGAATTCAAGAAACAATCAACAGCCCTTCGCAGTCCAATGCTAAGCGAAGAATTAATGTATTCCCACCGTCAACAACCACGTCCCCGATCCCCACATTCAACCCAACACCTGCACCACGACGCGTTACAGATAGCCCCACCAAGTCCGAAGCACCATCAGCGGCTACAGTAAAGCCTCAGATCATACGGGAAGGAGAATCTGCCAAAGTTTCAACAGTCACTTGTGAACATTCTTTCCAAAACCTTGACACATTATTCTCAGATGTTAACGTCGTTGTATCAGATCCTCCGCTAGTCAGTGTAGTCGTTGATTACATCTACGAAGCATATATCAGCAACGATGTATCAGATAGAAATAAGGTACTAGCAGTGATGGAGTATAATATGTTTTCCAGTGTCTTGAATACATCGCCTTGGATGAATGATGGTGTACCCCAAGGCAACTGCACAGAAATGCTCTCGGAATTGCTTAATTTCAGTTTCACTGGCATCGGTAGTGAGCTGATAATACCGGTAGAAGAAGACTGGACACACTTTCTTGGATGGAAAATTGAACCGCCTGACTCTTTCAAGGGAGGAGCTGCTTGTGTCACCCAAACCATAGTTGACGGTTCTACTTGTTTTCCTATTGAGGGAAGGATCACAGCGCAGGTGCCTGTTGATAATGAACTCTCACCCGTGGCAATTCAGACGCAAGTCATGAATAATATCAAAAACAGTGTCGAAAATAATGACTTTCTCAACGCCCAAGTTGTCAGCATGAAGTTTATTGGACAGTCTCTGAATGAAGATACTGGTGGTCCTGTATTTCCGACGGAAGCACCCTTAGTTGCAGACGACAATGGACTTCTATCTGCATTTGGGATATCAGCCATTTGTGCATTGTCTGCGGCTTTCCTTTTGATCTTGGGGGTCTTAAAGATTCGGCATCGGAAAAATAGTGAAGACAGGAGTTTTGAAGAGGTGCAAAATGATGCCATTTCCTTGGGAAAGGGGAGATCTGATGATCTCGAAACTCCCAAATCTCGCCATGTCTTTACTGAATTGTCGCCTGATGGAGTTGAGATCGTTGACTTGGACAGTGGGTTTGAGGGAGTTGGAGCTGCTCCTGTGGGTGACACCAACACTGTGAATTCTTCAAGTATCGGAAAGAAAGGTTTTAACTTTGGATCCTTCATGGACAGTTTGAGAGGAAGGGATGATCTCAGTTATGCTAGTGAACCTAGCAAACATGGAGACGGACGCAGTCTTGAAGATGATTCGGTGCTAAGTGTAGAAACTGAAGACTATGGTTATTCTGCTGATGGACTAATCTCCAAGAGGCCTCCTCTTTCTCCACGGAAATACCAGAATGAGATTTAGCTAGGTGGATTTGTCAATGATTGATTAGCATTTGATTTTTTAATGTTGAGTTGGCTAAGTGTGTGTGTACTCCTTAAAACAGCATCCTCTTATCGTATTTAAAATAAAAGGAGCAATAGTCACTCCTAGTGCTTTTAAGAAGATGTTGGCGACGTGAAAATGGCAGCGCCGTAGAGTTCTTCAGGTTCCATGTATTCTTCAGTAAATTCAACAAATTCATCATCGCTCGTATTTGATCTGTCCAGACTGTGAACACCGTCACTGTACGTTGACTCCGATAGTATTCTACTGAACGACTGCATCGTTTCTGGAGGAGGTGATCCTAGTCCCGAGAGTCTATTGGCGTTTATTGATGCAGTCTCCTTTGACCCTTCCGTGATGGTGCTCAAGCACGTATTCTTGTACTTGTTTAAAGCCTCCTCCAATGCAACAGAAGGGGTTCCTACATGAGCTTCTACTTCAAAAGGGTCGAGATTAAACCTCTTTTGCGGAGTCTCGATATCGAGGAACTCGTCGTCGAAGTTGGTTCGGATACATTCAGAATCATAAGACCGCAGACCTTGTTTATTTCCTGCTTTTGGTGATGGAGTAGCCTGATACAAACCCTTCTTACTTTTGCGAAACGTTTTCCTCAGAAGTAAAGCAGTGCCAAAAATCATCGCTACGCTAGCAGCCACAGTGATTCCAATGCCAGCACCAGTCAGTACGCTGCTTTTTTCATTATCAATCGTATCCTTGCCCTCTGGTTTGCCATTGTTCACAGATGGATCAAAAATATCTGATTTGTCACCAGCGTATATGATTTGTTTAATTGCGGGAGTAGTGAACCATGCTTCGTTAGCCCCTCGCTCGATTAGATTCAGTAAAGAGTGCATTATTTCTGTCTGTGCGTTCGTGTCGCCGTAATAGCCAACTTTCAGTGATCCAAGGATTGGAATGCATGTTGAATCTACAGATGTCATATCAATACCTTGAGTGCATGCAACTAAGGTAGAGAGCATTTAGATGTATTTTGGTAAGTTTTGTATGCAGGAAAAAGACAAATACGCATTGTAGAATAATGCTGGGCTTGTGTTCTCACCTTTCTTCCCATTTACTACGTCCAAAGGTGCAGATGCAATACTAACTATAATCGCATCTGCAGCACTCAAGGAAATATCAGGAAAAATCCAATTGTATGCATTACCGAAGCTAAATTGTAGTTCTGCCTTTTCGACATCACAGTCATAAACTCCCATTTGAGTAGATGTAATTGAAAGAATTTTGCTTTCAACTTCTGCTAGAGCATCGTCGATATTAGTATCGTCTAGGGTTGCATATACTTCATAGTCATACTCTATTACAAACTGGCGAATCGAGCTATCTGAGACCGTTGTGTTTGCAAACTTGTCGAAACAACTGAATAGGCAGACATAGCCATTGCACTTGGGTCGATTTGAAGCCTTTGCCTTCATATTACGGAGCCTCTACAATTGAATATCAATTTCTCCAGAATGATGTAGATGCTGCTGTAAGTAGATGCAAACCGTTTGTCGTTGAAGGTTTTTTTTGGCAGTTTCTTCTGGTTTCATTTTAAAATCTCCCAGACTAATTATGATTTATGCCAAGCTACTTTAGCCTGTGTTTGGACATAAGTTTGTGTAAAGTGTAAAGTACTTAAAGCGTGATCTTCGTAAACGATACTTTGACTTTTGTTGATAATTTAACGTCATCATCATCATGTAGCACTTCTATTTCAACATTCAATACAAAAGGATAAAAGGAATTCTACCTACAAGCTACACTCCTTGTCAAAAGAGGGGCCTGCAAAAGATGAAAAAAGAATTATCAGCAGTGAACTATTGCGCAATGGGTGATCAGTCATAGAAAATGTGTATTCTCGGCAAAACAAAATTGTCGATTGCAATCAAATGTCACAAGAAAGCACTGGATATAAGGCAGAAACCAAATCTACACAAAGATGGAGCGACAACATTGGACAAGATCGCATTCCTATTGCCACAGATGGGAGAAAAAATGATGCGATGAAATATTTTGATGAAGCTTTAGGCGTATTGCGCAAGAATCATTGCTGAAGAAGGCACATTGGTCATCTAACATATTTGCCATATGACTTCTTTTATCAATCGAAAAGATGAGGTGGATTCCACGTTAGTGTTCGTGTAGATGCAATGCCATCCTTCCCTTCCATTATCATGATCCTCGTATCTGTATTCCATCCGGAATGTTTGTTTAATAGCACGTGCTTGTTGTATATCTAAAATTTTATAAAACAATTTTTAAAGAAACAAGACAGCCTAATCATCATTATTTGTTAAGAAATCCCAAATCATTCCTAATAATCCTCCACCTTCTTCTCCGCTGACATCAGGTTCGCCACTACCAATACCATCATCTGCGGAGAACGATGTTTCGTCCTGCTGAAAATCATCAAATTGACCTTTTGTCAAATCGTCACCAAGATCAGCATCCGAAAATGAGGTCGAATCATCTATATCAGGCATGCTAGAAGAATCATCAAAAGTGTTTCCGAATAGGTCATCGCTCTGTGCGCTATCCCCTGCAGAATCGGAAGAATGCTCGTCCTTGGGCGCCGCATCTCCAAACAATGACGAAGAAGATTCGGAATCAGGCGAACTGTCAAATCCCGATGCAGCAACAGTTGCATTGCGATCTGCCTGCTGTGCTTGATCCGCAACGGCAGCAAGCCCCTCACTCGAATCTGCATCTACCGGTATATCACCATCACCATCACCATCAGCATCTGAATCGGTCTCTTCTGCATCTCCTGTTCCTTCTCCTGTTCCTCCACCACCTCCCATTCCGAGTGGAATACCGAGCCCTAAACCCCCAGAAGGTATCCGTCTTGATATTTCCGAAATCATTTTGTCTGGAGACATGCCTTGCAGCCAAACTGTTCCTGCACCAGTCAACGTAGTGACAAACAGACCTTCTCCTCCAAACATAACATTTTTGAATCCAGACATGGTCTGCACATCGAATTCAACATCTTGCGTAAAGGCAACTAGACTCCCAGAGGAAACCCTTAATGTTTCACCTTCTTCCAGCTCCTTTTTAACTAAAGCTCCTCCGGCTTTTATAAAAACATCGCCATCCCCTGTCAAAGCCTGCAATATAAAACCTTGTCCACCAAAGAACCCAGAGGTGAACTTTTTCGTAAACTCCATTTCAATATTTACACCCATGCTACTCGCGAGATAAGCACCATTTTGACAAACTAGCTTTCCACCATAATCCTTCAACGAAAACCTCAATATTTTGCTAGGAAAGGCTGTACCGAGCGCCAATGTTCCTTCTGTCCCATCTTTTCCAGTATAAGAATAGTCTGATAACATTAAACTTTGTCCAGTGAGCATTCTCTTGAAGCCGTCCGTGAGAGCCGAAGTATTGGATGACCCATCTTTCGCTCCGAGTGATGTACTCATTTCTACCCCATCAGTCATGAATATCATGGCTCCGCTTTCAGCTCGCAGTATCTGGTTGGGTTTAAGGTTTACTTGGAGTATTTGTGATTCTTCACCAGCTATTGCGGACGAGGTGTTGAAGTCTATCGGGATGGTGGTGGTGAGGGCTGATGAGGATGATGATTCGTTGCTGGTTTTGGGAAGGGAGTTATCATTGGATGTGGGTGCAGGGACAGGGTTGTTTGAGAGTGATCGAGTGATATTTCTAGACCTCAGGCATTGTCGCTTGATGGTTGTCGCTGAAAGGCGAAGGACCGTCAATGATAAGTTCATTCTTGTTGTTCTATTTTTATGATGATGAAGGATGGAGAACCGAGAAGCGAGAAGAAAGAAGAAAGATGCGACGAGCGACGAGGAGATGAAGGATGAAGATGATGAGAACGAGGCAGAACGAGGAATTGAAAAAAGAGGGGAAGAAGCTCAAGGCCAAATTGACCTTCAATGTTTCACCCGAGTCCCGCCTACGTCCAGCATTCTATGGAAGCAAGTTGTTTACGATTTCTGAAAACAGGTCCTCCACAAAAGAAGAACCCAAAAACATAAACGGTGCTTCGCCTTTTCATGAAACGGGGGGACACAAACAAGAAGTGATACCATGGTCCAAATGATGAAACGGAAAAACAAAAAAAACAGAAGTTCTTTTCGAAAGCTGATCCCAAAGCTCTCGCTCCGGTTCTCTAAACGAAAGAGGAAGTCGACAGAACAACCACAACTAGTCGTACTACGATCGCCAAAAAGTGTGGCGTCGCTGGATTTTTCAAGCCACAAGCTTGAGATCAATAATTCTCCTCAGCCATCTTCGCAGTATGAGAGATCTGTTACATCCGTTGCGAATGTAGATATGGTAGACCATGATGTGCAAGTAGAAAGCATCGACGCGCAGCATGAACCAATTAAGAGAACGACCAATCTTACAGAGGCAGAGCACACCAATGCGAGGATCAGCTTTGACGATGACACTTGCTCGTCGACAAACTGTGAAGAAGTAACTGGTCAAAATAGTGGGTCAAAAGGTGAAGATGATCAAAGGTCTTCAGCATTGAAAGTCGACCACCATATTGGTGAGCAACCAAAGAGAATGAGCATTAACTTTGAAAAGGGCAGAAATGACACCGCAATCCACGAAACTATGCCGAACGACAAAAGCATCAATATTGAGCAAATGCAGGAGTTGTCAGAAAATGAGATCGGGAGAGCTGATAGTATAGACGAGGATGGAAGAACGAGCAGTTTCCTAACGTGGAAACTAGGATTGCAGGTGCAGGTAATTAAAGGGAAATATGTAGGGCAGCATGGCATTTTTGTCGGTCTGACGGATACAAAGAAGAGTGTTCGATTAAACCTCGAGAACGGTACCAAAGGTAAACCATTTAAGCCGAGCCTTATCATTCCAATGAGGAAGCAAAAGATTGTGGAATGCTATGAAAAGACAGGGTTTGTGCAATCCGGAAAAAATGAGGTATTAGAGAGCAGAGACCAGATTGGGAGCAAATTAGTGAGTGATAAAGAACAGATTGAGATAATCAACGATGGTCGTAAAGAGGACACAAATAAAAGTGTTTTGGTAGAAGGATCGTATGTGAAAATAATTGCTGGGTCGTATAAAGGAGAGCATGGGATTTATCGGGGATTGGTAGGCAAAAAGAGCGTCAAGATTGACCTTCAAGACGGGTTAAAAGTTAAACGCCTTCGAATAACAAGTGTTCATCCTTTTCCCATTTCTTCAGAAGGTATATCGTCGAGTAAGGAAGACACTGTTCTAGAGCCTACAGCTTCGGGTGCAAGTTACAACGCCAAAAATAAAGAACCTAGCAACATTTCAGATGAGATACATGAAAGGACAAGGCTAGAAGTAAAAGCAAGAACAAAAGCAAAAGACGCAGAAAAGCAAATCCCGTCTAGAAATGGTGAAATCAGTGATTTCGCTGTTGGAGATGAAGTTTACATTAAAGGTGGTGGGAAGCATCGAGATAAAATTGGCACCGTAAAGAAAATCTGCCCCAAGACTATCAAAGTCTGCTTTGCTGACAATGAAAATATTGCCACAATAAGGCGTAGATTTGTCATTCCAATCTCATTACGAAAAGAAAGCACTGAAGACTTTCGACTACCAGAATATAGAGAAGGGGGGCTTAGGCTTGGAAACCAACGGGTGAAAAAAATTGTGTTTGATAATGGAAGTCTAATGGAGGACAGTTCGTTTTTGCATCACATGTTTGGTGGACGTATCTTGATTGAGCAGCATAGTGTCAAAGATATCAGTAAAACCAAAGTATTGATAGAGGACTCAACGGGGAGGGTGTTTGAACTCGTCTCCACCAAAGTGGTTCAAGGTGAAGAAGGCGGCTTTTTTTACAAACCAAAGGAATATCAGTGCGTATACATGCAAACCAAAGGACCGGGTGTCACCACGGTATCTGTTTCGAGTTTCCTATCTAGTATAGCTTCGTTTGAGTCACTCCCTACAATCAAGGCGAAAGCTCGATTAGAACTGTTCCAAAGCCCAGCGCACAAATTGAAATCAACAGGAAAACATCTACTAGAATTTTATGATCAAAAAATGTTTGGATACATCGCTGAAAAGGGCCATGTGGGTTGCGGTTTCATCTGCGAGGAACTTCTTAAAGATCTGCTCAACAACGATACCTTTGCTAATAAAGCAATATGTATTCAGGTGAGAATTTACATTCCTCGAAAAGGTGTCTACAAGGGAATGCTCATGAAGAAGAAAATCGAAAGTGGCGCTAAGATTTTACTACCAGAATCCATGAAGAAAATTCCTGCATCTACAAAGAGTGATGTATCGGACAAAGGATGCCTTAAGGTCGTCAAAGCTGGAGTTGATCCAAGCTCGAACAATGAAGCAGTGGGAAAACTTCCTTCTATCGATCAGGATTCAAATGGGCCGCCTAATTCGTATAAACCGAAAGGACTTGGCAAAATGATGCTCCGGCTTTTAAAGTCATTAAAGGTTCCAGATGCGGTTGCTAACAATTATGATAAAATGAGTATAAAAAAGAGGAGTGATGTATGTCACTCATTCCTTCGCGGTGTGGCGGATCCCACAGGAAAGATTCCTGCGAACCATGTCTTTATCACAGGTATCAGTAACGCAGCTCATTTTCCTGATCAGATTTTCATCACACGCTCTCCTTGTATCAAAGCATCGGACGGCCGTAGGATCAAGGTCGTTACAAAGAAACCAGCTTCGATGACAGACGAAGATTATCAGTGGTTGAATTCGCTGTATTTTGGCACTGTGATCTTTGGTTTCCCAGAGCCCGAGTGCAAATCAAGTCCTGAGTTGATTGCAGATGGAGACTTAGATGGGGATAGATACTTCTGTTGCTGGGACAAGATTATCATGAGCCATATTGAAGCTGACTTAGTGACAAATGAAAATGTGCTCATCATACATGAAGATGCCAAGGTAACAAATACATGTGTTGAAGAAAATGACAATATTGAATACGATAGCAACGATTCAGAAGAAAAATGGTTAAGGGATTTGCAGCTACAATTGGTGAATCCATCGATCACAGATGATCTGATATCATGTCTTTACAAGGCATCAGAAAAGGCAGCTGATGGCGACAAAGTTAATTTTATGCGCAACAAAGATGCGGAGGCATTTGCGGATGCCTATTATCAAGCACTGAAGAATGGAAAACATGGGACAAAGATCCTACTGCCAGAGCATTTGTGGAGTTCAATTCCAGAGAAGCTTCACAAACATTTGACAGAAGCATGATAATCTGCCCTCTTCACAATCTGTAAATAGCAACAGCCTTTCTCTACCACTACTGTGTATGCGTTCGTCTTCGGTAAGATACTGCTGTAAATATAACAAAGTTCAAACCAGATTTCTTTTGTGAGTCAAATACGTTACCACACTTTGAACGTATCTGGAATTAGTAGAGAAAATAATATCGTAGGTCTATGGTCTATGGTACCCAAACAATTGCAATTGTTTAAAATGTTATATTTACACTGTTGAGTAAGAATAAAAATTGAATGAGATTGTAGAAAATTTATTAGTTGTTTAGTATATGCAGTGACTTTATAAGCATTATTGATGATATTAGGAGCGATACAATTCAACAGTATTGCTCACCACGATAAATACCCGGACTTCTCGGGCAAATCCCTCTGGAATGTTTCTAGTAGCATTTTGTCTCCCTCTACTAGAGAGTCTACGTGATTTATACGGACATCATCGCGACAAATTCCCACTTAACTGGTACCAAATACCTCCAAATACCAAAGCAGCAGGAAAGCGACTAGCTCTCTAGAAGAATCATCATGCAGCCTATCAAGCATCAGGCAACAGGCATTTGATACAGCATTACTACAAATCATTACTGCTTAGAACAGAATCTACTACACATTGGCTTGCGCTTGAATCAAATACCATATAAATCATATGAACCATTACTTTACGCGGATAGGAGCAGACGAGAAACTGGTATGAAGCAATCGACGCCTGCGGACAAGAACGAAAGAAAGAAAAGCAGGAACATCCACAAAAATAGCAAACAAGAAACTCAGGGAGGGACTTTGAAAGATCTTGGAGGAAAACCGGAGTCTAAGAATGCTGGAAGAGGAGGCGTTTCTTCTCGGAAGCAAGAACAGTTATCTCGACGAAAACCATCTTTGAACGCAAAGAAGAGAAGTAACAAGCACTCAGATGAGTCCTCAGAAACAAAAGAGATGACAAACGCCGGGTTGCTTCATGCGTCCGCTGATGAGTACGTCCCATCCATGGAAAATTTAGGCGAAGGGCAAGCCAGTGAAAAAGAAGAGAGTGAGCAAGGCAGTAAAGAGATTGATAAAGATTTATACCAGGAATCGTTTGAAAGGGCCTCCGCAGATCTTGAGATCTTATGTGCTGCTTATCCAGAAGAAATTGAAATATTTCAATCAGGAGATGAAATGTCTTTACCATTGTGGTTTCCTCTCCTCTTTACTCTTGCCTTACCAGGTTCATTGAGCGGATCACAAGCCACCGTCACTATGGAATTCCCCAAAGGATATCCAACGAAGAAATTGGAAGTTATATCTTTCAGAACATCGCCTGCAATGAACAAAGAATACATTGAAAAGGTGGTTTCTTGCATAAAAGTAGTAGCAACAGAAGCCGTAGAAACATACGAAGGAGAAGAATGTGGTCTGCAATGCTGCGCTACTGCGATAGAATGTTGGGATGAATGTCTTGATCAAGAGAAGGCACAACTTCCGACGGAAGAAGTGCATGTCCAAGATGTAGAATCTGATGACGACATACAATGGATTTCAGCAGAAACAACTTTATTGGATCGCAAGTCAGTTTTCCAGGCTCACGTTTGCATTATCAATTCCGATGAGATGGTAAAGAGGGCAGTAAATAAGTTAATACAAGGAAGCAGCACAATACAAAGAGCCTCCCACAACATGTTTGCGTACAGACTCGTGGAAAATCTGAAAGATGGCCAAGAAGTCTTGAAGCACGACAATGATGATGACGGTGAGGATGCGGCAGGTTCGAGATTAGCTCTATTGCTGCATATGAGGAAAGAGGATGGAGTGCTAGTGCTTGTTTCTAGGTGGTATGGAGGGGTGAAGCTGGGCCCGAAAAGGTTTGCGCACATCACCAATGTTGCAAAAGACCTGTTGGTCAAATGTCACTGCGGAAACCTCTTGCCAAATCCTCCAAAAGTATGATACTTTCCAACAGTTTATCGCAGCCAACAGTTGGGAGGATTTACAGGGCTCCGCACAAACCAACTTGTAAGGAATTTTGTATTTTGGCCTATTCATGTCTGCACCATGCCCCTACTGCTACTGTATCTGTACCATATCGTAAAGGTGAATTCAGCGTGATGGCGATTACGAAGGATTACGAGTAGTGGATTTTCTCTAGTTACTTAATGTTGGTCCAACAACTCATCACATTGATATAGGAGTCCACTTGCCGCTGGTCATCATTCGATTTGCAAAGAAGAAATAGAGGAAAGCCATAATGATCCTTCTCATGTCGATAAAAGTGCACACAAATCCTCAGGGATAAAACCACTTAACATAATAGCATTGCACTAATCGGACAATGTCATGGTTAGCACAATTAAAAATGGGTTTATATATATGAATATCGTACTGTGCTCTTTTCCATCAATATCTGTAGTCACCTTCTCATTGGTAGGGGGTAACTATTCAAACATTTTTGGGTCAATCCACTTACTCAAACAACGTACATAACTGACGTCCTCAAATCCGAAGCTTCGGCCTTCATCGATTAAGAGTTTTGGTTATATCATGAGCGCAAACAAGATTTCAATAATAACGCACGGATTACGTGCGATCTTTAAAGGACGGCTGTCTGCAGTCGACGGAGGAAGTCTAAGGTACAAATAAAAGATGGAGCTCCTTGTATCTGATTACACGTTACAGTATTATTAGTATTTACGAATCATCATCATGATTCAAGTTGCTGGAATCACCAATCGCACTGTGGTTGTTAGTCGTGTGATGTTCCGAGTTACAAGCAAGCGTGAGACTTCTAATGAAATTTGCTATATTTTGCAATTTCTCGACTGATTGATTCTCCAATTACTTTGCAATTTTCGACTGATTCTTGCATTATTATTATCGTACCTAATTTTCATCCTAAAGCTTGTCTCACTCATAAATCTAGAAATCATAAAATATCACAGTTCAGAGTAAAACCCAATCAATATCTCAATTAATTCATCTCTACAATGCCACCACTCGTATCGCTAAATGGTGAACAAGCCAGGCAATCCACGTTCCCCCCAGGAAGTAGAGTCTACATCTCCGCTGTCTCGCAACATAGCATCAGTCCAAAAACCACAATCCTTGCGCCTGGAGAAGTCGTCGGCGTAATGCTACAAATTCAAAAATGGGCGAGCCTGGTCAACTAGACTTGTTCTACAAAGTTGAAGTGAAAGGATTCTTGGACACAAATGAAAAAAGAACTGAACTGATCACAGAGTCTCGGCTCCGTTTTCTGAATGGTTCGCCTGTGACAGTCGATCTGAAATATGGAGACGGAAAGCATTGCGTTGACGGAATCGTGCTGGGATACTGCGATATTCCTCCTACCGACGATCGGCAAAAGAAAAGTGGAAATGAAGAGTGCTGCTGGTATAGTGTCCAGCTATTGGACAATCCAAATAATATAAACCCTTTACGGATTATGCACGAGGTGAGCAGCTCTCAACTGGCTTATCGTCCACCTGCAAAACCTACTCTTCGCAAAAGCACAGAAAAGGGAGAGACTTGCGTCAAGGAAGAAATGGACTTGGATATTATTCCTACCCAAACTGCCATGGCATTAGAGAGTTCTCGCGACACTGAGTGTTCCACGTCGGGTGGAGAAGCTAAACTTATTGCTACTACAAGTCAGAGTCTCAACGAGATTAATAATGCCACTGCTAGAGTCAAGGTTGAGTTTGATGCTGCCCATGATGTTCGAACTGGAGCGCCGCATTGCGACGTTACCATGCACAAAGCTTTTGCTCAAGATGTTACATCGCACCCACCAAGCACACGAGCCTGACAATGATCCGACCAAGCGCAAGACTACCAGAGAGTCATTCCAACTTTTGAATGAGATCCACGAAATAGATCTTGAAGTGCCGTCGAAACAGTTGAAATCAATTCCAAAGGAGACAAAGAAGATGCCAGTACAAAGAAAAATAGGATCAGAAGCATTAGAGCATTCCGAACAAGTGGAACTTGATCCCAATGAAGTCCTAGGAATATGCAATTTAGAAAATACACGTCGCCAAAAATCACAGCTAGGGAGGAACGAAGCCAAGAGGAGGTCCGCGCATGCAGACGTTCGAAGAAATCTGTAATGCTCTGGAATCTTAGGCTTAAAGAACTACATGACTACAAACGAAACTTTGGAGATTGTCTTGTACCCACAATGTTTCCATCCAATCCTGTTTTGGCAAGATGGATGAATGTTCAAAGAGTTCAATACAATCGTTTGCAAGATGGACAGCGAACGTTTTTGACTTCGGAGCGATTACGACTATTGGAAGGAGTTGGATTTGTATGGAATGTGGATACATATAAGTGGAATCGTAAGCTGCAAGACTTAAAACTGTTCTTTGAAATGAATGGACACCACACTGTCCCGCAGAGAAGTAATAACGCTCTCTACACATGGATTAGACGTCAGAGATCGGAGTACAAAAAATACCTGAATAAAGAAAAAACACAGATTGATGGGGAAAAGGTGCTCTTGCTACGAAATGCAGGATTGCAGTTGGAGATGGCAGAGAACAATGATGATGAGGATTCTGACCACGAGGGTTGCATCTTTCATACCCAAGATGAGACTCCTGCCAAAACTCAATTCAAAGAAGAGATCTGGAATCTTAGGCTTACAGAACTACATGACTACAAACGAAACTTTGGAAATTGTCTTGTACCCACAATGTTTCCGTCCAATCCTGTTTTGGGAAGATGGGTGAAGACTCAAAGAGTTCAACACAAATATTTGCAAGATGGACAGCGAACGTTTTTGACTTCGGAGCTATTACGACTATTGGAAGGAGTTGGATTCGTATGGAATCTAAATTTATCTAGTTGGAATCATAAGCTGGAAGAACTAGACCTGTTCTTTGAAATGAAAGGGCACACTAATGTCCCAGCGGGAGGAAAGTATAATCCTCTCAGTCAATGGATTAGAGGTCAGAGATCGGAGTACAAGAAATACCTCAAGAAAGCAAAAACTCCGATGAATGGGGAAAAGGTGCTCTTGCTACGAAATGCGGGATTGCAGTTGGAGTAAAGCCATGTGAAGATAGTAGCTATAGGTATTTATTATATATTACTTGACCAGGGACGGCTTGTTGATAATCGCTATTTATTTACAAAAGATCTCCATCACACAATTCTTAGTGTTCCCTCCCAGCAATAAGAGGATTTATACTTTTCAAATAGATTCGTCATTGATTCGCAAAAATTAAAATGCATCTCATCAACGGATTGGCGGCGATTGCTATTAATATCATCGTACCGGGCCCCAACTTCTCCACCCTTACTGCTTCTGTTTTTAGATCCATATTCAACTAAGCGATTGAAAGCAACAATACATCAGCTTTTTTTATCTCTACTTATTGATTCCAGATTGAAGTCAAGGTTTGCTGCAAGTTTAAGAGGTATTGCATACCGGCATTTAACAATATTTTTTGTGATGGAATTGGCACAGAGTCAGACACTACCCTTCACTTCACTGTTCAGATATTTACTGCAGGAAGTACCGTTCGTGCCTTATGTGACTCGAATACATCATGAAAAGTTCTTAGTGCTGACGATGGTAGCGAGGAAGACGACAGCAATGGAAGAGGGGCGTTTCGTTTACCTTTTGTTTACCTTTTGATTACCTCTGGCGCATAACATTGCCAGTTGTATTCACACGAACTTGCTTGGTGCCTGCGAAGAACTTCGAAAGGTCCTCAAGAATACTGATGCTGGGCAACTTTTGAACAACGATCAACCGAAATCGAAAGTACTTGCTATTATTGTAAATCAGCAAGGGGAGCTACAACAAACCAAGCGATAATATGGGGTGCGCAGGTCGCGCTTGATTAAACACTCTGTTGCCTGCAGCACCTGATGATGGGTTTCTTGATAACCGTATGACGAAACGTAAACGACTGATATCTAGATATATTTGCTACATGTTTTAGACTATGTATTGGAAACTCCAGGCACTGCTATGCGATTATTGTGACCGAGTGATGTCATACACGATACGCCGCCCCCAATAGCATTTACATCTATCTGGTGCTATTTCTTACGACTCGTCAAAGGAACCGATCCACAAAAAGTAAAATCAGTGGTGGACATGTTGAGCATGAATAGTTGCGGTGGCTTGAAGCTTTCAGTCTCAGTCTTTGTACTTCTACCAACCTGATCGCTAACCCACCAACTATCACACCCTCCACAGTTGATACCACCTCCGACAACCTTTACACAGTATCTACTAACCAATGAGCATGAATTGAGCATAATGGGCCCAGGAGTACTAAACAAAGATAACATAGCAGAGTCTTTCGCAAACAGACTCCGCACAGGCCTCACCATCAAAGCATTCGGTGATGGGACGGTGAAAGATGGCATTGGTGCCCACGGATGGCACATCAGGCCCGATCCAGATCTAACTCATGACCTCCTTTCCATAGAATCAGCAGCACAGACAGATGGACACCAAGACACAATCTCATCCCTCCGAACGGAAAGCGCGGCAGTTCTAGCTGCTCTATACCTCATCCGAGCAATTTGTACCTTCTATGATATCAAAAAGTCTCCATCCTACATCCAATACCACCTAGATAATAAAGAGGCTCTGCGTAGACTCAACAACACAGACGATGCAACATTCTTCGACACAGCTAACCCCATCACCACTGATTACGACATTTGGGCAGCAATTCGCGACGCTACTTCCTCCACCCCCGGGATCCACTTTGGCACTCATGTGAAGGGACACCAGGATGAACATAACCCAATAGATAGTCTCTCCCCAGAGGCTCAAGTGAATATCAGAATGGATAAAATAGCAGGAGACTGCCGTATTGCACACCCCTTCCCCCTACCAGCAAAAGCCCACTTAGGGAACCAAGTCTCTCTCACTCTTAACGGCCACATCGTCACAACAAAAATTCTCCTTCAATTGCGTACTGCCCTCACAGCATCATTCCTTCAGGACTACATCAAGCGGAAAGAGAACTGGGATGACCACTTTTTCTTCATGATAGATTGGCAAGCACACGGAAGCTACTTGGCCTCCCTTCCATCTCCCAAACGAGTGAATGTAATTAAAATGATTCACAATTGGCAATACACGAAATCTCGCGCGATGCTCTTCGAAGAGACAGAAAGTAGCTCTTGCCCCATGGGATGTGGGATGGACGAAGCTGCGATGCACCATCTTGGTTGTCCTTCTCTCCCTGCATCAGACCTCCGTTCCATCAATAGATGGATGTCACACCAAAATACAGCCCCACCAATCCAACTAGCAATCATGAGTAGTCTAAAAGCATGGATTTCAGACGAACCAATTCCACCGTTACCTGGTGACACAACCGACAAACTCGACAGAATCATAGCTCTCGCTCATACAGAACAATCACTCATAGGATGGACACAAGTCTTTAAAGGACGACTAAGCAATAAATGGACCACAGCCCAAGGATTATGGTATGACCATATGCGGCACAATCTACCCTCCTCCAAAAAATTCCCCAAACGATACACGGGACCAATCTGGATGAAGAAACTCGTTACTCAACTAATTTACTACAATCTAAATCGCTGGCAAACACGAAATGAGGCAGCCCAAGCAACACTGACGAATATAGAAAAACACGGGAGATGCATCAATCTACAATCACGGCCTAATATCAGCAAAACAGCACAGAAATAGATCCACATGCACTATATAAACAACCTCTTGGGGACATTCTTAACATGTCCAATGAACGACATGTCCAATGAACGACTGGTAAATTGGCTCCAATCCCATTCAGCATCATCATCATACAGAGCACACCAACATCACGATCAACCACCATACCTCACTCAAAACCTTCTTCAACAAGACCTCCATAAATTTATACAACACGAAACAGAAAGATGAAACCAAGTTCTACTTCTAACCATCAAAAGTGGCCCCGGGGTACAGTATTAATATTCTATTTTCCAAGGAACCTTTAGAATAGTTTAACTGCTAAGACTTATTTTTATTTATTTATTTCAGTCTCAGTCTCTACTTTTCAGGAGCCAGGGATAAGCTGGTAGAATCTTTAGTAAGCAGAAGAGTAAAGGACCATGCGGTGCGCCGACTTTTGTGCTCAATCAAGATGTTAGTGATGAATACGATCCATTAATCTTTCATTTTAAGGATTCAGAGCATGAACAAGCCATGAAAAATATTGCCAGGCTCAGGAAATAAAAGTGCTCTAGGCATTGAAAGGGAAGTTGTCTTCCCATCATGAATGCTCCACCACTTGCTCACCCACGATTTGTTCCTTGCAAGCTACTTCTGCACCTTCATTCTTTGAATGCTGCAATCCGAAGAGTTTTGATGTTTGCCCTAACTGGTGGGGAATGGCTGCCACCTCTTAAGAACACTGTCTTGCCCTTCACTTGCCTCGAAAATGTCACCTCTAGATGGTAAGGCTATCAAAGTCAATTCTTGGAGAAAAATAAGAGCTGAAAGATCGAAAGAAGCCCCCCATTTCAAAGAACTCATTTTTAGAAGTACTTCAGTTATTGACTTTACAAGTGCATGCACTTGAAGAATGCGCAAATATGCACATATCTCACCCAAATCTTGACGATGAGAACAAATCTTTATTTTCTTCCCTTTCGATCAATACATATCTTGGTCGGCTTGTGCACGTACCTCAAAGTCTTGTGGATGTATGGGAATTTAAGTGCTTCCCTGACGGCCATTTGCCGTGTAAAGGCAGTGGTGTCAATAAAGCATTTATCTTGGGATTACAAAGTGCTTTGCACGAGCATAGATCTGACCACGGTGGTGGTGCAAATAAAAAATCTTGAAATGGAGATAAAGATAAAGGAGGTGCTCGTTACTGATGGGTTGAAATGGCTATTGCGCTTCGTTGGTGCTCATGTCGATGGTGCAGCAAGTGTGGGACAAGTTCATAAAAATGCCATTGACGGAGTTCAATTAAAGCGCTGCAAAAACAAGGGTGCTCCACTTTGGGCGATTGACGATCATCTACAGTCTACAATTCATGATATACTGGACAACCTTCCAGACTCTAATGATGAAGCATCAAAGTCTGGAGTAGGTCAAGAAAAGGTATCTCAAAAGAATCGCTAAGTAAGAAAGTCAGCGCAAATGCGAGTACTGGAACGAATGAAGAAACAACAGGCATCTTTTGCAGCTAGTATAGGAGATGTCGAAAAGGTTGGGTTGGGAGATACTAGCAATGTCGACGAAGATGCAGATCTATGCATCATTTGCAGATGCGATGACGAAGATGGAGAAAATAATGGACCACTGGGATATTTAGGCCATGTGCAGCGGTCACGAACTCTACAATTTAGATCGCAAATAGAACTTTGCAGTGCTTTTTATAAACTTACTAATGCCTATAGAGTTGTCGGAGATAAAGGACTCCAGGTACATAACTTGTAACTCTATATTTATTGGTTTTCAATGTGCTCGAGAATCTGAATCTTTGGATTCTACTCCAGTAGCTTACATCAGTGCAGGAAAGATTGTATATGCGAAGGACTCGTTCATTTTATCAAAGTACGATTACGAACATGGAGAAACTTCATTAAGCATGTTTCTTAAGATGATGAAAGTGTAGTTGAAGGATGGGCAAGTGTTCAATCGATACAGGTTTTATGTCATTTTGAGCCCAATAATTGATCTTTGTTACAATAAGGTTCGATGGGGATCAACTTGTCCATTGATTAGACAATGTAGACATGCCGCACATCTTGGTTGTGTAGATATCATGTCGCTTCTATTCACCAAAAGTCACAGGCAGAAACACCTTATGAGGCAGAAACACCTTATGGTGGCCGTTTTGTTGCAGATATCGAGGACGGAGAATTTATAAGCCCTCTGTGCAAACAGTTGTGTAACGTGGTTATTCCTGCAGGAAGGTTATCATCTCCGAAAGCCAAAGATGAACAAATGCAAATGCCAGTCCCTCAAATATTTGGCTGAAACCTCGTCGACGGTGGATCCACAACAGTTCTGGTGGCAAGTGAGCGTGATCGCTCTCTCACAGTACAAACAACAATTACAAATAATACGCATACATTGAACGTTCTAATGCCAGTACACACTGAAGTAAATGTCATAAAATGCTATAGCACAAAGTGTATATATTAGTGTCGTGATTCTTTAGTATATTGTGACCTTTTAATGGTTATAACCCGAGTCGCCCTCTCTTCTTGGGCATGAACTTTGGAGTGCTATCGCCCAAAGCGCGGCCAGGTGTAGCTATTCTTGAGATCTTTTCTTTTGACGAAGCCGCACTTTCGTTGGTAGAAAACCTATCCTTTTCATTAGTCTTCGTAATTTTGGCGCCTGTAACATTCGCGTGCTCTTTTTGCATCCTTGCCGCTTCAAGCCTCTCTTTCTCTCGTTTCTTCAGTGTGGTTTCAAATGATTCCTTCACAGAAAAAAACATTGGTCCAAGTTCAGCGAGCCATTCCCCTTCGACTGCAGTAACGCATGACATGTATTCTTTGGAAGTGCTGATAAGTTCATGATAACATAGATAATCGGGAGTGTATCCAAGACCGAACAGTGCACTAGATGGATGAAGTGCAGAAGAGAGACCAGAAAGCATATTAATATACTCTCCGATGCCTTTGATCTTTGAGCTATTGTAAAAGTACGCAGAGCAGATAGACTTGCGAACTATATCCCAGCTTCCACCACAGCTCATAGGACTCAATTTTTGCTGCTTCATTAGATCGACAAGTTGGGCATGGACTTCGCGTGCCTTTCGGATGCCTTTGGAGTGTATGAAATGTTGAGTGCACCATTGTGCATCAAACTTATGTTGCTTGGCTCTGAGGTAAACGTTCAACAAAGTCAGATGATCACTTTCTGGTACAAAAAACTTTTCTCTTGCCGCATCACTTTCTTCCTGCCTATCTTTTGGTCTGAAGAATACCGAAGGGACACTTAGCATGCTTACAATTACAAGCATCTCTGTCGAACATTTACCATATTCATGCGCAAATAATAACATCTTACTCAAAGGTGGGTCGAGTGGGAAGTCGGCCATTCTTCTTCCCATTGTAGTCAAGTTGCCATGATTGTCTAGAGCTCCTAGGATCCAAAGTTGATATAAAGACGTCATAATGTTTTCTTCTGGCGGCGGGTCCATAAAATCGAAGTCCATAAGGTTGTCAACCCCAAGCGTCTTGAGAAGTAGTACTACATTTGATAGATTCGTTCTCTGAATTTCCGGCACGGTGCTGTTCATTAGTTCATCACAGAACTGTCGTTCGGTGTACAAACGGAAACAAAACCCTGGTCCCGTACGTCCTGCTCGACCAGCTCGCTGTTTTGCATTTGCTTGTGAAATTGGAGTCACATTCAGTGCGTCCATCCCGATTTTTGGATTGTAAACCTTGAGTTTGCAAAATCCAGCATCAATGACTATTGTAAACGAATTATGTTAGAAATCTGTAGAAATACAGGGGTTCTAGGCTTAGCACATATTATACCTACGTCAAAGAACTCACCATATTTTATACCATCAACTGTCAAACTTGTCTCTGCGACGTTTGTTGATACAATACACTTACGCACTCCCTTTGGAGCAGCTTCAAATATCTTCGCTTGGAGATCAGCCGGTAGTTGTGAGTACATAGGTAGGATCATGAGTGGGGCAGAGTCCTCTTCGCTCAGTTGCTCAGTCTTCTCAGCGAGAACAGTACATGTTCCTTCAATGTCTTCCTGCCCAGTCATAAATATCAAAATATCGCCGGCGGGACTATTGAAATGTATCTGTATTGTCTGTTTTACTGCTGCCATGACGTAGTCTTCTTGTACAGATTTGGAAAAATATGTCTCCACTGGGAAGGTTCTTCCAGGTATGCGAAACACTGGAATTCCGCCAAAAAATGCACTGAATAAGTCTGAATTTACTGTGGCGCTTGTCACAATTAATTTCAAGTCTGAACGCCGTGCTACAACTTTCCGTAGCACACCCAATAAAACATCTGTGTTGAGTGAACGCTCATGACATTCATCAAGAACGATACAAGAATACATATTAAGGTCAGGATCTCTGATTGATTCTCGCAACAACACACCATCTGTCATATATTTCATAACTGTATGTTCCTGCCAAAATTATTGTTAGACAAGAAAGTGATTGGAAAATATACTTTCATACTATTGTGCAGCTGCGTGGATGCTTACCGTGGTCATATCCTCAAAACGAATCGCATAACCCACAGTTCCTCCCAATTTATCTTTTTCACCGAGTGGAAGACCCTTCTCTTTGACGCCAGCAGCAACTTCCTCACTAACACGTTTTGCTACACTCATTGCGGCTACTCGGCGCGGCTGGGTACACCCAACTATGCCGTATTCTGTGTAGCCTTCCTCCATGAGATATTGCGTCAGTTGAGTTGTTTTTCTGGTGATGCAAAGGAACAAATTTAGCTGACAAGAGTGATATGTGAAAAGATATCATTCATATACTGGCGGACTTACCCTGAACCGGTCTCACCAACAACCACAATTACGTTGTTTTCTCGAACGACATTGAGAAGATCCTCTCGTACGGTGAATGCTGGAAGATATTCTCGCTGTTGTCTAATTGTCTTCTTTCGTGCAAACTCGGATACAGCCTCACTCTTCACACCGTTTTTGTTCACATGAGATGCAAAGCCTGATGACTTCTTGTAATCAATTTCCCCATTGACAGTTTCTTCAGGTTTCTCAACCTTGTTCGACTCTGCACCTGCATTGGTAGAATTTGCTTGATCTTTGTTGGAATCTTCTTGCTCAACTGGTGCTTCTTTAATACCAATAGCTTTGCCCATCTTTGTCCCTCCGATCTGCCAAAATTTATTTCTCATCGTGTTCTTCTCTTTCGTTTCTCTCAGTCTGCGCAGTGTATCACTACCCTCCCTCGCCATTTTAGCAAAATCACTAGTATTATCCTTGACTGTCGGCACTGCATGCTTAATTCTGCTAAACGCACTCGCTCCCTTACCAAGAAAAGGTGGCTTCACCTGGTGAACCAATAATGTTATTCGTGTATCTTCTTCCAACTTGAAATCAAGATCCACATCACCTCTCACAGCTGCACCACTGCTGAGTAACCTCGAATTTTCCCATGCTTCCTGGTCATCCTTGAGAGCATTCCTCTTGGCATGTCGCAACGTATTTTCAGGATTGACAACTAATTTTCCACCTCCGTTCCGCTGCTGTTCCATTTCTTGTTCGCGTAGTTTCGTTTTGGCAGACTCGTAGAGGAATCGCCCCATATTCGTTTTGCCGTCCTGAACAAATTCTTCGTCGTCTCCCAAGTAGAATTCTCTGTCAAATTCTTCATCATCCGGTTCTGGTATCTTTTTATAGACGCTCATTGAGCCGCTCTTTCCAGTAGAGCGATTCATAGGGGTGGCACTGGTTCCACCGCCTGGAAATGCCTTGACTGAAGTCAACGCCGAGCGACGGGCAATATCATCATTGTCCAATCCTCTTCCTCTGCTCATTATCGGTGTCGCATTTTCCCATGACGAAGATTGATGACCGCCTCTGCTCCTTGAAGATTGATCATCCCTCATTCTGCTCCTCTGATTGGACGCGGAATGCATCAAGGGAGTCCCAGCATATGCAACATCTTCCCTTCTCCTTTGTTCTGAATAATTTCGATGAGACGAGTGGGAAGATTGCGTTGACGGCGTATCTCTCGAATAATGATCATCTCTATTCCTTCCGTTACCCCTCTTCTCTCTGTTATCATAATCAGGATCTCTCCGAGTAGAAGACGAGTTATGGCTCCGTTCACTACGACGATTGCTGTCATGGCGTTCCCTATCGTTCTCTCTGCGCGAAGAAGTGTAACCCTCATCTCTGCGTTGACCCCGACCACTCTCGTTCCTATCACGACTGCGACTGCGACTCCTGCTTGTGTTTCTCGATCTCTTGCGAGAAGACTTGGAACGACTGCTTCGTCTCGATCCCCCCTCATCGCTTCCGCTGCTTTCTTCACTGGAGTCCCGATCGTTTCGATGATGCCGATGATCTCTTCTTCTTTCTCTATGTCTTTCTTTCCCCCTGACCCTTCTTTCTGCTTCTCTGTTGACTCCACCAGAATGCGAGGGCGTTTCGTCTATTCTAGATCTATAGTTGCGACTACCATGGTTAGTGTTGGTGTTGGTGTTAGTTCGACTACTACTATCATGATTGCGATCCAGGCCAAGTTTGGATCTTTGTGGCGGTGGCGGCATGGAGTTGTTTGATTGAAGTTTTGATTTTGAGGAGACTAGTCCTCCCTTAATCTTGGAGGGTAAGAGTGAAGTTAGTCGCGTGGATGGTTTATCGTCACTCATATTTAGTGCCCTCCTTAATGCTTGTTTTGTGTACTATGAACTATGATTAACAATGGACAATGGTCAATAATGTTTAATGTTGTAATATCATGTTTGTTTGTTTGTATTTACAATAGCCTTATAATCTATATTATGCGGAACAAAGGCACAAGGGGGTCAATCACTGTGATTTGCGTGTGGGGCCCCCACCCAGCCGACGACGGTTTTAGCTGGTTTTAGACACTAGTCTCAACGGAGGTCGTAACCTATTAAATATAAAATCATTTCGTAACCTGTCGTAACCAAATATTCTGTAGTTGTAATTCCAAAATAACCAACTTCTCCTCTCAATCGTACGATACCTACGAACCATACCTTCTCACACCTCAGACCTGCAGACCTCACACCTCACACCAATAACCAATACCCAATACCACAAAGAAACAAACCGCAAACCACAACAATACCAGGTACCTACAACACTTCATTTAAAAGTGGTGCCCTCTGTCATACTGAATAACTGTGTC
>Ga0306864_1000301_pt1 | contig 23848 bp, 18 predicted proteins | sample AntRauTorckE5430_FD_190448 | JGI IMG/M metagenome (GOLD analysis project Ga0306864, IMG submission 190448) | Saline lake microbial communities from Rauer Islands, Antarctica - Metagenome Torckler E5 #430 (v2) (version 2) | ecosystem: Environmental > Aquatic > Non-marine Saline and Alkaline >...
AGGATTGTGGATATGCAGATTGAGATATTTGCGTATTGGAAGCTAATGAAAAAGCGTGTTGCTGACTATATGATAATGTCAACCCATTCCGTAATGGTGAATAAGCCTATCAATATCATGCTGAAACCAGCCTTACTCGAGGCAACGATGTCGCATGGTGACACTGAGATAGTGCGACTCCTGTCTCCCGATAGCACCATCGTCCGAAGGCGAAATGATATATCTAGACGTCTTGGTCGTTTGTTGAAGGCTAGATCATCGCTGGAGGAATGGGACGAGAAGGCGCAACTATTGTAATGTGATGTGATGTACCTTGGCAAGGAGATAGATGCGTTTAAATACTGAGATATGTGTTTTACGGAGAAGGTTTACAGTCACTACATTTGTTTTGTGGAAGGTTTGAATGTGTTATTGTTTCGGTTGATTTTCTGCTATAAAGTATTGATCACATTCGTGCAAAGGCATGTCCTTTCCTTTTTTTCAATTGTGATCCTCTTGATTATTTATAATCATCAGATTCGACTAAATCGCTCCAAAAGAATCTCATAACTTGTAATGCATCATTTACAACAGAATAGATGAGGCTCACTGACAAACATTTTACAACACTAACAAAACCAATACTGACACTTTTTGATAAGGTCACAGTGTCTTGGAATGGACGTGAAATCTGTTGTTTGTGCTCGAATTCCTTGAGCTAATTTCCCAAGAAGTGGTATCAGATCCCCCAAAGATTGCAATATGGCATCATCTGGGAGATATCATTGTGGAAGAATGTAAATTCTCGCTGATGAAAGAACGTGCACGAAGGAATCAAATGACAAAGGCAATGAGAAATTTCCTGCTGTAATAGCTCCGCATAGTTTTCAATTTCAAATTTTCTTTTCGAAGTCATTAATCTATAATCTATTTTCATTCAAGTGGAAGCCTTGCTTCTTGCCCTCCTCCCTCCTGCCTCCTGCCAGCTCCTGCCTGCCGCCTGCCGCCGTCGAAGAATATTTATTTACTCGAAAACGACGAGAAGAGCACAAAATAAAAATACAGTACAAAAATAAAAATACAGTAACACACATAACACACACAAGAAGAGCACTGAACACCAGCCATCATCAACCCTATCACCTGCAAACACCATACTCATTGATCCGAATCGAATAATCTGGGGTTCGTATGATCTCCGAGACATTTTGCGGCACGATAAAACAATAGCATTAAGATAGCCGTATCGAATTGGTGAAGTGGTGCACACTCACATCCATCATCGTCATCGTCCTCACCTTAGATCCACCATGACGTCTTCAATGGGAGAATACACCGTTAGTTGTCATTGTGGCAAGGTAAAAGCGAAATTCCGATGTTCCAATGAAAAAATTACCAGCTGGGAATGCAGCTGTACCGACTGTGACAAGCGGGGCAACGTTCATTTCATGGTGACAGATACAGATCTTGACCTGCCAGAAGAATGGTTGGACCAAACAATTCTATACGAGTGGGGAACCAAGACTGCGAAACGACGATTCTGCAAGACCTGCGGGGTTCTGCCCTGGTATACGCCGCGATCAAACCCAGATGGGTACGGCATAACGCTCAAATGCGTCGATTTTGGAGATAATCCACCAGAAATTGAAATTCAGAAATATGACGGCGTGAACTGGGAAAAGAGTTACGGAGCAACCAACATTACCAGCCAGACTGCAGAGTGATCATATATGTCGACGAAGGATCTGGAAATAATTGGATGTAGTGAAATATTAGCGCTCAATTGAAGAAGATATTGGACCAACACATGTTTAGCGTCGCTTTACAAGATGAACGCACCATGTTTGTGAACGAAGTTATAAGGGACTAGGTCTTACGGCCTAATCTTTCGACGACGCCCTTGCTTAATTTGTAATGATACTGTAGGATTGATCATGAGATGGGGAAATATATTTTATTTATTCCAGAACACTTTCCCAGCAAATTGAATAAGATGAAGGAACAGGGGGGAAATTACAAAATACTGCACGGCGATGAATACACTTAAATGTATTGCGATTTCTATCGTTATACGTTGTATATCTAGATAAGATCGTTGCTGTAAAAACAGTCTGTTACAAATTATAACCATAGCATCCTATGATAATGTCATCTGCAATCTTCAAAGTACCCCACATTGGCACAGTTAATTGTTCAATATTGATGCCATGGTACCAATGCTATTAAGCAGTCCAATATTTGAAAACTTATCAACCAACGCTCAAATGCCGCTTCATGGAAATTTTCCAATTTTTTGCGTCTAGCTAGCTAGAGTCGGCATACCTGATTTTGTAGATATACTGGAATAGAATTCATACATAAGTGGATCATAGCCATCATATCAACAAAAGTGCGCGTCCGCTACTCCGGGAGTAAGTCTCCCTACGTAATGGTGGCTAAGGTGCAACTACGTGATGTATTCTGACTTGGCGAATGTAGTATAATGTATTCTGACATGGCGAATGTAAATATATTCTGACATGGATTATACTAAGCCGTTGTGCTGGATCGAACAAGTACTGTTTATAACCTCGGACTCTGTTTTTGACAGATACATGTAAATGACCACTAGGCCACCATTACGACTGTACATCGGTGCCATTAGTAAAATATAGATTACCGGATAAAAGCAAATATCATCATTTTTTTGTGCTTTCGCTTGCTTTTCCCAAAAGTCAGGCTAAAGACATGCATCCGGTTTGGTATAAACCTACGTGTTTTGATGTTTCTATGGTTATAAGTTATATATCTGTGGATAAGATCGTTTTAAAAACAGTCTCTTACAAATTATATATACTAGATCCTCTGATAATGCCATCTGCAATCTTCAAAGTACCCCACATTATTGGCACATTTAATTGTTAATTTGATGCCGTCATACCAATATTTACGCAGTCCTCACAATTTGAAATCTTATCAACCAACGGCCAAATGCAACCTCGTTGAAATTTTCCAGGATGATTCTGCCTATACTCTAGAGCTACGATAGCTAGCTACTGACTGGAGTAGGATTCATGCAGAAGTGGATCATACGCTATATCAACAAAAGTGCGATGTTCGCTACTCCGGGAGTGGATCTCCCTACGTAATGGTAGCTGTGGTGCAACTACGTGAGATGTATTCTCAGGTATTCTGACATGTGAGTGTTTTATGTCCCAGTTGGGATCTAACATGATGTTCTGACTTCGAAATTGAATTTCGTCGAAATTGAATTTCGATGGAGGTATTTAAATGACCACTCTAGGCCGCCATTAAGATAGAAAAATGACCACATTTTTGATATATAATACCCCGGATAAAAGCAAACATCATCATTTTTTTGTGCTTGGTTTTCCCAATTAAACTCAGGCTAAAGACACGCATACGGTTTGGCATTCGACATGCACGCATAATAAGCTTACATATTTTGATGTTTCTATGGTTATGTATATCTAGATAAGATCGTTGTAAAATAGTCTCTTACAAATTATAAATAGCATCCTATGATAATGCCCTCTGCAATCTTCAAAGTACCTCACATTGGCACAGTCAATTATTAATTTGATGCCGTCATACCAATATTTACGCAGTCCCCACAATTTGAAAACTTATCACCAACGTGGAAATTTTCCAATTTTCTGCTTCTACTAGAGCTAGCTAGCTAGATAGCTGGCCTGTCTGATTTTGTAGATATCAGTAGGATTCATGCAAAAGAGGATCATACGCCATACCTAATAACAAAAGTTCACCGTTCATAGGTGCAACTCCGGGAGAACCTTAACCCCCTAGCGGAATGGTAGCTATGCTGCAATTACGGACTGTCTTCTAACATGTCGCCTAAACCAGCCAACTGGCGCGAACATGGATCTTGAAACCAGATGCTACTGGCGCGTCATACACGTCTTTTTTCATTCACACATATTTCGACAAACGTAAATTACCACTAGGCCACCATTCAGATAGCAAATAACAGAACATTTGAAATCTTTAAAACCGGATCTGCTAACATCTTCAATTTTTGGTGCTTGTTTTCCAAATTGAATTCAGGCATGCATAACGATTGGGAGGACCAATATTGTCTTCCTTGAGTTTAAGTATAAGTGCCACTGCAGGTAGATGATAGAAATATTCTGGTTGCATGCCCCTTCGTGGAAATTTCGCAATTTTCAGATGCTGACTGGAGTAGGGAGAAGGATGATTCTTGCACAAGTGGATCATATGTTGTATCAACAAAAGTGTACTGATCTGTGGCAGTACCACTCCGGGAGTGCAGACAAAGTCCCTAGCGTATGGTAGCTATGAAGTAACTGTAGACTATTCAGACATTTCGCTTGATATGACCGGTTCGTAGGTGCAGGGATCGTTGTACCAGGGACTCCACTGGGCGCGAACTCTTTTCGCTTGATATGAACATTCGTTGGTTCAGGGATCGTTGTACCAGGGTCACTACTGGGTGCGAACTGTATGCCTTCCTTTGAATATCATTTGACCTAAATGACCACTAGGCCACCATTCCGATTAGATTCTGCGATGCATTTCGCAATATTTATAACCGTATCTGCAAACACATTCAATTTTTGGTGCTTGTTTTCCCAATTAAATCCAGGCGAACATTCGACATTCGCGTATACTGCTTCTTTATAACTACTACGAGGCGTTGGCGACTTGCGTACTGAACCGTTACTCTTATATGGTGAATCTTAGCAAGCTCGTATCCTGCAGGATAAAAGGATACTCGCAGGATATGCCAATTTGAGAGATAGTGATAGTGATATATATTGCATGCATGCAGACAAACTTCTGTGCATTTGCTGCCTGCTTCTGCAATTCTCATTACATAAAGCGAAAGATGTCTCCCATGATTTGGACAATTGGTAGTAACATTGCTGTCTGTAGACCACTAAGGAAAATATAACATGATGTATCAGTTGAATGCGTTCAGTCATTACCGCTGTGCCTTTTATTCCCCATATTCTAAGTGAAGTTTGGAAATCAAAAAGATTCTTTTGTTTGGGCATGCATGATATCATATCTTTAGAGTGTTAACATTCTTCTACACAAAAGTAGTTATCTGTTCTTAAAGTTCCTGAAAAACGAAGCTAATAGCTTTCTTAACTTAAATGCTCAACCGCTTAGCCGCAGGTCAAAACGAGCGCTTAAAGTCCAAGCTTGGTTTTCAAACTTCCGTCCTTGGCAGCATCCTGGCATTCACTATTTCCTCCAAGATGCTGTCCCTTAATGAAAACGTTGGGAACCGTATTTTGACCAGTCAAATCTAAAAGAGAAGATTGAATATCGGCTCCATCATCCATGTTATTCAATTCATATACAGTGAAGTCGACGTTGAGATCTTCAAAGAGTTCCTTAGTCTTTTTGCAGAATGGACAGTAAGACTTGGAGAATACAACGACATCATGAGCAGCAATCTCGGTGTTTACAAAGTCAGCTGACATGGAAGTTGCAACTGATCGGCGAGCGAATGCAGGTTTTCCGGATTGAAAGGCAGCAGCAACTGCAAAGGAACTGAGGGCGATGGCGGCGATAGCAGTGTATTTCATTTTAATGATTTAGAGTTGATGAATGTTATGAACCTTCTTAGGAACACGACGAAGGTGATCGGTGGTCGGTGGTCAGATCTCAGATCGATGTTAGATGTTGTCTTCTGACATCATCTGACTTTTGATGATGTGTACGTAAGATCCAAAACCAATACCGCATAACACGTCACAAAGATCAGCCACGAAAACTAGGGACATGTTTTTCAATGCATTTTTTGTAAATAATGATAGTCGTTATTATTTATTGCTCGGTAACAAGTATCAGGGGCATGATGCAAGAGGTCATGTTTCATGTTGCAGATTATGTATAATCAACATTCTCGTATATCAAGCGCGTATCATGTGGTGATGTCCTTTGCACAATAAAGAAATGTATCAGTAAGCATGCATGGATCAATTCAAATCATACCGTACTGCTGCTGGCAGAAATATGAGGATAGCAGTGTGGGATTCTGTGAAAGAAACAGATGCAAACGAGAAGAACTGAATGATGCGCAGAGATTGGGGATCAACATTTTGATGAGATCGAGGATCATGAGATTTTAGTGATGAGTGCGTCAAATACAGATCATGCGAAGTAAAGTGAAGTTCGAAGTGATCTCGGACCTTGGGCCTTGGACCTTGGACCTTGGAGATTGCATTGTTGTTGTTGGATCGAAATACCATTTCATTTTGAATTGAGAATAACGAACATAACAATAGAAGATTTCAAATTAGCCTTGTGTCGAGTGCTTATAATGCATCAACAAACTTGACTGGTTTTATGTCAGTAGCAAACTATAGATGGAGATTGGTACGACGTACGAGCGTGACCTCATCTCTGTCTCTTATTATCTCCAATCTACAAGTACTTACTCTACTAGCTTGATCCATGATAGAAAATAATCGCCTACAGACTCGAGAGAGGTAGGATTAAAAGTGCGCACATTACCAATGAAATAAATCGATATCATCAAGGGGACCTCTTTCGGGGGTTGGGCTTCCGGGCTTCCGGGGGGTTGGTCTGGCTTCTTTCTTATCCGTGTCGGGTAGAGGTCCCCTGTTTAGCTCGCGCAAGACGCACTTTCAAAAATGCCAGGTTTGGTATAATCCCGAGGTGTAGGCCAAAACCTAAGATAACCATTCAATAGACTTTTAATTTTTAACGTAATTATTGCATTCACATCTTAGTGGAAGTGGAGCACTTGTCGAGATAAGGAGGCAAAACCACCCAAAAATAGGGTATACGACATTTTTGAGCCAATCAGATTGCAGATGGAAACAAGGCTCTTATTGACATCGATTAGCCAATCAGATTGCTTATGGCTGCCATATTGGCGACTTTCATTTTAGCTACATTTCATTGAAGTTTTACTGTCAACTACGAATTTAGACAAATCGATTGAATTTATTTGCATACTTAGCGTTGATCGCAGATTACTAATGGTCTTTCCCTCGTCCCCTTGACCATTAGATTACCATCTACCTTATAATGACACATTCAAAATTACTGGTATCACAGTCATCGGCACCCATCATCAGAATAATGGGAGACGAGTATTTAATCTAGTTTTCATGACGATCTGGTGACCAGCTTGGAGTGTGTATTCCACATTCCTTAATGGGTTTCATGACAAGAATGATATGGACTCTAGCAAGATTGTGCTACCCCCACATCAAGAACACGTCCTATATTCCACGATGTGTTGACCAGCTGAGAGTGCAGATCCCACGATAGATTTTCACAAGAATGAATTACATTAGAGTCTGGCACGATCGTGTTGTCCCCATATCAATGCACGGAGTACTGCAGCGTGTTCTACATTGCGTGGAATAATACTGCTGCGATCAACTGTCAAATTTTTTGGGAATGCCATTATTCTAAACTGCACCAATATCTTTGAAGAAAGGAGGAGGATTCTGTTCATTTCAGCTGACAAAATTTAACATGCTTATCATGAAGGTGCTTCAGAAGGCAACTTTGATGACGATTCTATCTTCGTTGGTGTCGGGTCTAAATGAAGGTGGCGAATGTTCCTGTACCCCCCTCGTCTACAATTGGAAACTAGATTTCTCACGAACCTGCTCTAGATCAAACTTTAATATCACTACCGGTGCAGGAACCGGTATACTTGAGGCGTCATGCGATGTGAGCGATCCAAATATTATGGGTCCTTCTGTGACGGACTTTACACCGATTTCTGTTGTTTCATATCAAATAATAGAACTTGACTTAGATCTAATACCAGTCAAAGTTGACGGTCAATCCAATAATATCACATTGTTCAGTGAAAGCACAGTTATCTTTTCATCCTTCACAGCTGCACAGCAGAATGCAACTGCTGGTGGTTTGAAAGCAAGTATGATTGGACTGAATGCAGATCAGCAAAGGATTCAACTGAATTGGATCGTAAAGTATTCGAATTTATGTGATATGATACCTTATTCCCTTGAAGATTCGCTTGGCTGGATGATCTTCGTAGCAGACGTAAGTTATATAGTTACATTTATGGAGGCGGCTATTGAATCCAGACTAATCTTCATTTCCCTCTCTATCTAGGAACCTGGGATGCTTCCTCGGGCAGATACTTGTTTTGCTGAGTATGAGAACCCATCCTCCTTGCCATCAATTGTACCTTCTTCTCCTCCTTCGCAGAAACCAACTGTTAGGGAAAATACGGAACTTCCCTCTGTCCCTCACTCGAGACAACCGACTCCAGCACCGAGTGCTTTCCCAACTGCCATAAAGCAACCCACAGATGTTCTTAGCGCAAAAGGCTCGTATGCTCCGTCGGAAGTCCCATCCTTCTCCATGAGCTACAGCTTCAACTACGAAGATAGTTATAGTTACAGCTATGGCAGCTTAAGTTATAGCTACAGTTATGATTTTAACAGCCGTCGTATCTCCAGTACCCAAGGTATTTATAACAATGAATTTGGACGTGCAACAACGAAAAGAAAAAGAGTTCTCTGATGGGGCACCGGAGGCCAACCCATGAAAGGTTTCACAGTGCGATAGCTATACAATTGCTCGGTTTGTGATATAATCTAAGAATACTTGGCGTTCCTATTTATTCACTTCTCTCCCACATGTTCTATTCTTTTCCGTTGGAATATTATGCTCCCTCTCATTTTATGAGTGTTGTTCTTGGTCTTCGGAATCCAAGCACATGTTTGCATCCAATTTTGTTGGAATCCTTTCCAGTCGACACCTTCAGTGTCGATGCCGATATCATCAAGATCGGGGGAGTTGTTCAGTCGACAATAGTAGTCTACTTTCTTCCGCAAGATTTCAACAGATTTGGGAACTTGTTCTAACGCCAATTCAAGCGTTTCCTTTGGAACGACACGTCCCGTTTTCTCACCTCTTGCCTGCATTAGTCAAATATGGAATTAAAGAGAGATAACGTAAGGAGTTTGTAGGATTGAAATTAGTCAAAAACTGTGGAAGAGAAAAACTTACCTTTGCACGTGCAAATATTGCCTCTCTAGGCGCCACAACATGTAAGAGAGCAATTTTCAATGATGGGAATTCTTCTCGTAAGCGCTCATAATAAATTGAATACCATTCCCAATCACGAAGGGATCCATCAACCAACACATTTTTACCAGCTTGCAATGCAGCTAATGTCAGGATTTCAACAATGTAACCTGCTTCCTTTCGAGTGCTTTCGCCAGCCTTGGCTGGATTCTGAGTTACATATAAGCTATATTCTGGAAACATCTGTCGGATTTCGTCAGGATCAACAATGACAAATGCTGATAATGGAAATCGCCCATTTTCTTGTAACCTTTTTAGCGTGTAGCTCTTTCCTGCTCCCATGGCACCAGCAGTAAAGACGAGAAATGGCTCCGTAGGTGTGGTACACACCTCGCCACTGTTTGCATCAACAACTTGTACCCTGTTCAAAGTCTCATTGATGATCGCGTCTTGAAGAATCTGCCTTTCACGGTTATAGTTTTTGTGATAGGCATAGTCCAAGGTTTTTCGTAAATGAGCAAAGGGCCCAAAAAATGAAGCACTTGATGATTGATAGTTATCCTCAGTAGATAGGTTAGTTGAAAATTCTGGAATGAAACCCTTATCGCCACGGTGCTTTGTTGGAAATTTATGTATCTTCTGTGGAACAAAAGCGCATTCTTGAAGAAACTTCAATTGAAACGATTTCCATGTGACATCTTTCGTCAATATTCTGATTTCATCAGTAGTCTCTCCACTTCCCAACTTGTAAAAGCAATGAATGTTGGGTTTGAGTTCCTCAATTGCTTCAGAAATTCTTCGACATTCCTTACTCGCCTCTTCCTGAGGAGCAACAATATGAAGAATGCCAATGTTGATGTGGGCGAAGTCTGCTTTCAAGCGCTGAAAATACTGTTTATACCACTTCGCGTCCTTGAACGCAACGTAAACTAAAACATTTGTCCCAGCTTGCAATGCAGCCCTGGTGAGAAGTTCACAGATGTAGCCTGTTTCTTTTCTAGTGAGCGAATCAGCACATCTTCTTCCAGATTCTTTCATATAGGCTTGATGTTCAGGTAGGAGACTTCTTATCTCTTTTGGATCTACCAAACAAAACCCGAGAATTGGAAATCTCGGCAAATCAATGGAAGCATCTCCTAATTTAGAACCATCCCCATGCTTCTCCAATAACCTGTGGATAGTCATTGATCTATTTGACGATTCAGTTCCAGCAACATAGACGAGCCATGGGTTTACTGGCATCGTACACATGATGGTCTTTCTCTTCTTCGAGCATTCCATGATGTCGTCATCTAGTTGATCCTCATCAAGCTGATTATCATCAAGTTGACGGTTGTGATCACCAGTGACAATTTCGCCCAGCAATTTATCAATAATTGAATCCTGCAGCCATTGCCTTTCTTTTGTATAATTGTTGTGATATTTGTAATCTAAGCTTCGTCGAATATGGGCATATGGGCCAACAAAATCTTCTTCTATAGTTTCATACAGAATATTGGTCGAATGCTTTGATGAAAAGCGCACAGATGTGCGTTTGCCGCCAAAACACGAGAGGCCTGATACTGAAGTATGCTTGGCACTAACACATGAGGGACCTGCCATCGTGTTAAAGGGTGAGATGCACAACTTCTGTAATATCTTTCAGGTATGAGATGGATCGTAACAATTCTTGACGGTACCGGTATTTTCAAAATGAGGACAGAAGCACAATGAAGGCAAACGGCTTCAAAAATCTGATGACGTAAATATGCCGTTACGAACCGTTATTATGAACTGCCTCCAATAAAAAAGAACACTATTTTTCTATTTTCAAAGTTCAGAAAATATCAAATAATAAATCCGTTATTAAAAGTCAGTATCATAGATGATAGATGATAGAAGAAAGACTCGGTGAGGATATTGGAACATATATTAAGGAGGACGTCTGATTTCTTGAGGACGACAGCCTCGATGGCGACTGTCATGTGCAAGGGCAGAACAACTGAAGAAGAAGATATTGCATTTGTTCCGTCCAAGCTTTTTTCTTTTATCACACATTTCGTTATATAGTTATTTTTGTTATTGTTGTTCATGTACACTCATTCATTTTGGCCTTGGAAGGTGAAATTAATGATGTTTTCTCCGCACTCTGAGCTTGTGGTGGTCAAACAATCAAGCGAGATTGTTCTTATCACGGCACGCACATGCTTCTCCTCAATATAACCTTAAGGTATCTTAATGGATGCACATGTGCTTACATATTGATATTTTTATCTTTGCTGCAACCACAATGATGAAATCTTGTGTATCATGCAACATGCGAGCTATCTTCCGATGTAACAACTATCACAGGGCTGCCATTGTCAGGAACCGGAACCAATTGCACTTCAACTTCCTCAACATTCACGCCTATTCCTACTATTCAAACAATCATCACTCCTCCTATTTCCGTTCATTCGCCATTTCCCAAGTATCCATTCCATTCAATTCCATTCCATAGTCACGACCAAGCAGTCCTAATCCTGATGTTCATGGAACTCCCCACCCCCAACATCTGCTCTCATCATGACCCCATCCGCCATCCTCAAATCCTCCAACTCCTCTCCACACAGATATCTGAACACCCTCGGCGGGACCAAGAGCCTCTTCCTCTTCCACCCCCTAATCTCCGCCACGACAGGATACACATATTCCAAAAAGTAGTACGAGTGCCCGACGAAGATCCCCACGATGGACATATCCACCGGATTCCCCACGAAGAATCCAAATCCCAACATGACCCATGGAAGATATGGCGCGGTGAACGATATGACTCCGAACATGCTCATTCTGACATCTTCATTCCTCCTTCCCCACACATATGTCATCATGAAGGTCAATGCCGATCCGAGGAAGTTATGGCTTTGCAAAAATGGCGTGAGGAGGCATATCATTCCGATGCCGAATAATATCATGAGAATGAATTGACTGGGTTTTCCTCTAAAGTCTCCTTCTTCCAGTTGCCGACAGTGCCTGACGAGGAAGTACATGTTGAATATGAAGTCGACGGAGAAGAGGCCAAAGAATAGGAAGGGGGAGAAGAGGCGCCATATCTGTCCTTCGAAGATGAGTTCAGTGTTGTAGTATAGGTAGTACGGGTTTATTATATCTACAGCGCAGCATGTGGTTGTGAGGAAGGCGGATGTGAAATATATTCTGCTCACTGGGGGAATGTTCATGTACCTATTTTGGTATTCGCATTTGATGAAGTGAGCGGATGCGACTGTGAATTGTGAATGCGGATGTAAACATGGAAGTCAAGGGAATCATCGGCTGCCTTGGATTATGATATTCATGTTCGTCTCATGATTCATAATGAATGTTGGCATTCCTACTTGATAGACGGACGACACCCGTAACACGCAATGAAAACTAACCGAAGATCGTCAATCGTCATCCATTTCTCATTTCTCAATTTCAAAGCGAATGTGGAAACCTTAATTAAACTTACCATGACATGACATCAAATCCTCCCATATCAGCTCCTACGTCCATATTGATGTTGTTTTATTAATGCAATGCTCTTGGTCTGGATTCCGTTCGTTCCTTCGCTGATTGATTTGTTTTGATGGATTGATTGATTATTGAAAACGAATCGTAGATTGAATAATGATGGGTCTTGTAGATACACGTGTTCTTGATCTTATGCTTAGCTTAGCTGTCCTGTTTCGAAATACGTATTGTGTATTCTGTATTGTGTATTGGTCTGTATTGGTTTATAGTTTGTAGTTTATTCATCACATAAACATGGCTTTTGGTTTGTTCTTCGGCACTACGAACATGCATGCAGGAGGCAGGCAGCGCAGGTCACAATAATCAATAATGTAAGAGTTATTAAGGCTTTTTTACTTCTTACGTTTATCGTTTTTTTGACACATCTGACGTCATTGACACACAACACGTGGAACTTCTTTCCTTCACTTTTCCCCGGACCAAAATAAAAAATAGAAACAAATCACTCTAGATAAAACATCATCTCACCGTTTCCTGTTTGTTGTATTACTTATAATACTACCTGGACCGCATGGGAATGATTCGTGCAGCAATAACCTTATCTATTTTACGACACTTGAGCATCTGCATCACACACTTCACGCCCTACACCTTCGCTTTCACCATCAATCCAACAAAACACAAACAAAAACTCGAAACATACCCTTTTAACCCTCTTAACCCTTCCTACCCTTCCCACCCTCGTCATTCATTGCACTCGCCACTGACGCTACAAATGACCAACCCCAGTATCACATCCTCTTCAGCGAAATGGTGCCCCACCCAACAAATATACATCGATGGAACCATTGAACAATCCTCATCGGCCGAAACACACATACAGGACGTCCTAGCGAATAACCTACCGCTCTACATATTCGGATATGGATCCTTATGCTGGAGTCCAGGTGGTGGGATCCTCTCCCACCCAGACGTTGATAATATGTTCGGTAGAGCCGTGGGGTATCAGAGGTGCTGGGGTCAAAAGAGTGCTGATCATAGGGGTGATGTTCATTTTAATGGCTTGGTCTGTACACTCTTGAGCGACGAGGAAGTGAGGACTATTGTGACGGAACATCGGGGTGGTGATCTTGATTTGGAGGAGGAACAAGTGCAAATGATTAAGACTACTGATGATGATGTGGATAGGAGCAGGAGCAGGAACACGAACAAGAAGACAAGCATGACGGAAGGGTTAGTGTATACTATTCCGAAAGAGTTGGTGAAGGCGTGCTTGGATGAACTCGATTTTCGAGAAAAGGGAGGTTACGCGAGAGACTTGATCAATGTCATTGTAGATGTTGTTGATGACGATGACGGTGAACTTGGAGAGAAGAAGGAAGATACCGGCAGCAAGACAAACACAAAGAGGAAGACGAAAACGATACAGGCCATGCTGTACAGAGGGACGCCGTCGAATCCGCTCTTCTCCAATCGGGCGCTATTGGATGAGCTGTATGCTGCTTCAGTTATGGCAGTGGCAAAGGGACCATCCGGAAATAACGATGCTTACCTTTACCAGCTTGATGAATTCTTATCAGCGTCCAGCGACAGAGATGAAGTACTTGCAGAGGAATACATTGGGGATACTCAGACGAAACGTTTGACGACTCTTGCGAAAAAGATCCAGCAGGATCATCAAGTTTATTTCTTGTTTGGAAGCGGGTCAAATCAGCACAATCAGTTATTGTTAGATTCTTCAATGAAGAATTATGATAATGCTGCGAAACTGATGAATGGGGACGAGGCGCATGATTTGAAAGAAATTGTGCTAGTGGTGCCAAAGAGGGAGGAGCACCATCGGGAACAGGAGGAAGGAATCGATTTGGATCAATCAATTCATAGACCGAAGGAACTTTTTGCGGGAGGTGGGCATAGTGCGCTACTAACCCATTATGGAGATCTTTATCTGTGGGGATGGAATGAAGCACAGCAGCTGGGACGGGACCATCATGGGGCAGCAGACGATGACGGTTTATTTTCATCGCATCCAATTGTGACTCCTTTGGAAATCAAGGTTGAATCGGCAGCTTTGGGGCACAATCATTCTCTAATTATTGAAAAGGATACTGGGTTTCTTTATGCCTTTGGGGAAGACAATAGAGGTCAAGCGAGCGCAGACATTTCAAATCCTAGAAAGATTCTCACTAAAATTGACATTGGAGAGGAGGTCGTGGAAGTATCTGCAGGATTATTCCACTCTGCAGCTATTACAAAAGATGGCGAACTCGTTACCTTTGGATGTGGACGCTTTGGGCAGACGCTTACCGTCACTAAAGATGATACATGTATTGGGCGGTGGAGACCTACCGATGGTAGTCGACTGGTGAATGTGGCTTGCGGGAGACGACATACCGTCGTGCTCGATGAATTTGGAAGAATTTATACCATGGGTGAGAACAAGTACGGCCAACTTGGTCGTGAATTGCAAAGAGATGCCAAGCGAAGTCAACAAATGGAGCTCGTAGAGGGTTTCTTGGGACAAAAAGGCTCTGGGTGCATCGCTATTGATTGCGGCTGGTCTCACAACATTGCAGTTGTAAGCGCTGAAAACGACGGAGAGAGGGAGATGCAATTGTTTGGATGGGGAAGAAATGACAAGAGTCAATGTTCCTTGGTCAATAACTGCAAGATGATCTCGACACCGCAACAAATCAAAGGGCACATCGCAGAACATGGTTTCAAAAAAGCTTACTGTAGCGCAGAATCAATCTCTGTGCTTGATGGTAACAATGATATTGTCAGCTGTGGCTGGAACGAGCACGGAAATCTTGGAGTTGGGCATTCAACCGATGTCAATGACTTCACTATGGTAAAGGGAGCTAGAATATGTTCTCAATTTCACTCAGACAGTAGAGAAGGTGGCAAAGTATTGGTTGCTTGTGGAGGTGGTCATTTCTTTACTACAATTGTATCTAACGACAAAACATAAATGCTTTCATTAGTTTACAACCTGAGTAGCAAATTTATAACATCAAAAGTTCACTGATTTTTTTCAACAAATTTCTATCATGAATCACAACCGCACATACCATTTGCGCTTATTCTTGAACTAGATCTGCCCGAAAATTTAATAGAGCCAGGAGAATCTGGAATTTCCAGTTCCTTATCGTGTTCCCTGTTCCCTATCGTGTTCCAAGACTGCATCAATCTTGACTGAGTCTGACTTTTCTTTCTTAACCAACAATTTCCTTGCCTTGCCGTTTGCCCAGAACTTGAAGATCATTAAGAAGGCGATCGATGCTATAAAGAGAAGAATTGCAACCCAACCAATTGGTTTCACAATATTCTTCCAGTCTCCATCCAAATGCTTGTCAATTGTATACGTAAGCTGATACTCTTGAAATGCATCATCCTGAAATAGTTGTACCATATAACACGACGTTATCATTGACGCAAGTGATAAGATCAAAATAATTTGAGCAAAAGAGGGAATGTCTTTCCACTGGGTGACTTCTTGATAAGCCTCATTCATTGCAATGTCAGCATCATTAGCCTTCTTGACTTCCTCATCAAATGGCATTGCAGCAAGTTCATCACCTCTAGAAGAAACGGTCTTCTCCACGTAGTATGCTGCTGATAACATAAAACCAAACATCACCATTGCAGCCGCTGCAGTAGCCATCGTCGCAGCAGTGACCGCCCATGGGAATTCATTATCTCCACTTCCATCATCAAGGACAATAGACCCCATGTAAGTGAAACTTCCTGCAAGCACAGTAGGTATCACCAAAAGTGCCACTGGAAGTGTTCCGACGAGAATAGGGAAGAGGGGCAAGCCCATAATACCACAAAGCACCGATGTTGGCCAGTCCGGTCCACCACACAAAATGCTAACTTTCGCAATGCCAAGACCTTTTTCGCTCAAGCAAAGTTTCATGGATCTAATTAGACCTGTATTAATTCCGACGACCTGTCTGATGCCCACACTATTTTGAAGCAGTCCACCAATTACCTTCTGTTGTAGGAACGTCGCAAAGAGCTTCAAGGCTAAGGAAACTCCCATAGCGTAAGCGATACAGCCAGGCAATCCGAAACTTTCCCTTCCTACAGGGACTATCACAATTCCCAAAGTGAGGTAGATAGGTGCACCAGGAACTGGAGGTAGTAAGAACATAACCACTCCAACTAACAATAACACCCCAGTAACTGACGGAATATCCATTTCTAACGTCGCTTCAATGAGCCAAGACAAAAACAAAATGGTAAACTTTGCAGCCAAGACAGTGAAAGCAATAAATCCAGCGCCCCAGTAGATTGCATATGTGTACACAGTTGCCAAGTTCCAGGATTTAAATTCTTTCATCATCGAACGCGCTTCGGCAGTAAACAACGAAGCTCCAACAATACTTGATTCATCTTCATCATCAGTCTTCCTCGAACACTGGCAATTCATTCCTCTAATGAGCTGCACCAAAAAAGAAATAGAAAGATACACAATAGAGATCGGCAGACATGTAGCAACGAGGAGACCTTTTGCGATATCCAAGTAAGTTCCATAGTTGTCAAGAAGTTTCTGCCAAAAGTGCATAACTTGCTCCTCGCGCTCGACTGCTTTCATGGTGGCTACAAGGAATACTGCAGATGCAACGAATGAAGATAGCGTCAGCGCTGCAAGAGTAGTTGACAATCCAGCTCCAGCACCAGCAAGGGACGCGGAAATCCACATCGTAAACAAGAGAAATGCCCAGATCTTTGCGAACTTGACAGCCTCTTGTTCGACAGTACCCCCGTTTCTCAAAAATGTGGCGAAGAAACAGAGGAAGAGCAGTCCTAGACTCACGAGGAAAGGTCCAACCCATAAAATAAATTGATTGAAGCACGTATCCCAAACCTGTGTACATCTTGGTTTACAGGAATCGGTCCACTCAGGATAAACGTTTGTGCCGTTGACCTGTAGAATATCAAAACAAACATCTAATTTTTGATTCCCATTATCATCAACTTTCGCAACAAAACAATCAGTTCTTTCATAGTCTGGACGACAACCAGAGACTTCAGCATCTGCAAGTCTATTGACCTCGACCCATCTGTTCTCTGGCGTCCACCAAGTCCATGTAATCCACGACGTAAGTATAAGCAATGATGCCAGAAAGAGGGGCCCACTGAGCCAAGGAACGTATTCTCGCATTGACTTCTTTCTATAGAAGGAATGGCGGATCATAACTAGCCACATCGGCGTGATGACAATGTACATGCTGATGGGTCCATAGGGATGGGTTGCACTAATGAAACACACTAGAAGAGTCAGACCGAGAACAACAACTGCAACAGCAAGAAGTCTCATGGCTCTCCCAACCTTTGAATCCCAGTAGTAACAATCGAGGAGATAGAGAACGAAAGCAAATGCTCCCAAGCCTGCACCAAGTGTGTACGAATGCTCTTGAAATCTTGATAGGTAATAAAATGTCTTCAATCCGAAACCCATCTTGGTGAACGCAATGATATACCCGATTGCTCTAAATTAAATTAAGATTGAAAACTTCATTAGTAATGTACTTCTATCCGCTCCAGCGAGTCTAGAAGAAACCCACGAGATGAATCGTGCATAAAAGGTAATAACTTACGGGATAGCGACACATATTGATAGAAAGAAGAAGTGATTCCACGGCACCGGTTCAATCTTTGGCAAAAAGGCATCTGATATATCCTTGCCAAGCTTAGTCACCGGCGCGATGACAGGAGATAATAGACCATATTCTAGATCTTTCCTCTTCTGGTTTCCGGAAGAATTTTCTGCTGAGGTTGCCTTGAGAGTTTCGAGGATTTCGATTCCAAGTTCGATGGGTTCATCAACCACTTCGTTTTCGCCTGTTCCTGGTTCATTCATGGAATCCATGTTTCCGTTTGTGCGGCTACCAGAATCAATCCTATGCGCTTACGACTTGAATTTCTTTCAATTGAAATTTTGTATCAAAGTAATCTGTCAAAGTTTGGAAAGAAAGGACAGGAAAGGATCATTTTTCGATACATAAAACATAACGCACAACAAATTTGGAAAAGGCCATTCTTTTTGGCGAACATTTTCAGAAGCGGCTATTATATCCTTATATCCAGTGTCAATCTCATGAAATGCTCCAATTCAACGGCTCTTTTTATCCAATATTTCTGTTGTTGGGTAGGGAGAGAGCTGACAACCAAAGAAAAATGAAAAATGAATGAAAATAAATCATCATCACCTTTACCTACTTTTACGAACCTTTCCCATGGATCTTGCGTTGATCTTTGAGCATTAAGCATTGAAACAATAAACAATTGGATAAATAGATTATCGACCTAAATCGTCAAAATGGATTTTGCGAAGAAGCTGTCAGATCATGAAAACGTTATCACTAGATCTGGGATCAAGATCGTAGAAACGAAGAACGATATTCCAGAGAATGATGAGAGTGCCCATGTGCAAAATCTATTCCTGGAACAAGCCAATAAGGCAGCATCCGATCTATTTCTCTCCACGGGATCCAAAATATTTTCCACCATCCAAAGTCTTTCCAACGAAGCTACAGTGACTGATAAGGATCATCTTGTTGATTGTAATTTATATCCAACAAAGCTCCTGCCGGCTTCAACCATTATCGAGGCAGGTTCGCTCGTTGTCATATTTGAATCATTTGATTCCCTCAATTTCGTGTATGCTGCTCCAGGAGGAGTGTTCAATAATCGAAATGGGCACTTTCATCACGATGACTTTCTGGGCAAACCATATGGTTGTAAAATTCGTTCCAATAATAATCGAGGTCTAGGATTCATATATCTCCTTAGACCTACGCCGGAGTTATGGGCAAGGAGTCTCAATCATCGAACTCAAATTGTTCATGAACTTGATTCTGCTATGGTGATCTTTAATCTTCATATTAGACCGAACATGGTTGTTTGTGAATCTGGGACTGGGAGTGGAGCCATGAGTCACTGTATTATGAGAGCTCTTGCTCCTCATGGGAAACTTCATACTTACGAATTCAATCAAGCACGAGCCCAGACGGCCAAAGACGAGTTCAAAAGAAACGGTGTGGACCATCTGGTGCAAACTCATTGGAGAGACGTTTGCGGCAAAGGAATAGAAGGCAAGAAGAAAAACGGAGCAGAGGAAGAAGAGGAGGAGTTAACGTTTGGAAGTGGAGGTTTTGCCATTGGCCCCGCTGCAGCTGATGCAATCTTTTTAGATTTACCAGAGCCCTGGTTTGCAATTCCTCATGCAGCTCACACAATGAAACCCAATGGATCAGTTTGCTCATATAGTCCCTGTATGGAACAGACTCAACGCACATCACAGGCAATGAGAGATTATGGATTTCACAGCCTCAAAACTATCGAGGTCCGTTTGCGAGAAAACTATGTGGACGATGTTGAATTGGACACCGTTTCTACCGTGAAGCTTCCACGGGATTTGAATGTGAACAACTATGTTCCTGGCCAGCCACCAACTGAATTAGGAACAACACCACCGGGCACAGAAAAGAAGGCTGAGACAAGGAAAGAAAGAGAAAGTGAACCAGTGCCGAAGAAAAAGAGAAAACTGCTTTGTGCAAGACCTTTTGCTACTATGCGTGGACATACGGCCTTCTTAACGTTTGCTACTGCTGGGAATAGAAAATGGCCGGATCCAATGCAGCAAACTGAGTAAAATAGGGAATTCATTGATTCGAGATAATGATTAAATATATATTTTGAGCAGAATGAACTTGATTTGCACATGTAGTCATGCGATGTGCGTGTAACGTATGCTCTAGAACCAAGAGAAGGATGCTGAAACAACGCATCGTTGCCGTTAATCTTAATTTGTGCTTGGAATGTTTCAAAATTTTAAATTGTACAATAAAGAGATGCATTGATTCCTCTTACAAAACAAAGAGTGAGCGGGAATGAGTTGCCACAGTAAAAGATTAGCCACATCCCTAACTAAATCCCTCGAACATTCCACTTTTTGACATTATCAAAATCCGTTCAAAATTGAAATCCACTTTCGACTCGTGTGGTGGGCACCAACGACACAACAGCGCACGGCGTCGGTCCTTGCTAAGCCAAGCTACAAGCATAAACTCAGAACTCAACATTAATCACCATGAAATCATTCAGCCTTCTTAATTCAGCGCTATTTTTCTTCTGTATAATCAACGCTTGTGTTGCTGTTGATGACAGGGTCAAGGCTCTTGAGGTTCAGAATGCAATGAGACGCGAGCTTGGCTGTAAGTCCGAAATCCCACTAGTTACTAATTCACCTTGGACAACTCAATTTCAATAGTCAAGAGCCAATATTCAAGAGTCAATATGTTGCAGTCCACATTTGATTGGCCACTTTGCAGTAACTCATTATATACTAACCCATTTCTCTATTAATTCCGCAGCTCCCAAACCTCCGAAACCTCCGAAAAAGCCAACGAGCAGCTCCTCTTCTTCAAGCAATTCCTCTTCAAGTACTGATAATACCAAAAGCGGTGGCACCACCGACAACACCACCAAGACCAAAGTTGTGTCACCCAACCCAAACCAACTTGGCAAGATATCGTTTGGTGTCGCAGCAGCTGGCGCCGTGATTGCAGCAGCCTCATTCCATCAAAGACGAAAGGTTGCGACGGAAGTCATCCATCCTTTGGCAGGATCGATTGCCAAAAGAGTTGAGAACTTCGAAAAATTCGCAGGGCCGCATGCGCAGAATGTCAGACCGACATTAGATTACAATGCAATGCCTGATACTGCTGTAATGGTTTAAATTTACGATTGGAGAAATGCTTCATGGTAGAGGAATTATTTTACCTACTACTGTAGGGAAATTGATCTGGATGTGATTGGATTGGCTGAGAGTAATTATCTGTTGGCGCTCTTGTGTAACAGGCAGTCCATAGCTGAACAGTTTTATTGGAATCCTTTTGGATTCTGGGCAAGTATTTACTACTTGAAATAATGCAAATTAAAAAGTTAATGTATCGTATGATATCAATAATATCCGAATCATAAATTAATTGTAGTGCAGTGGAGATTTCACCGCAACAGTTATTACTTTCCCGTGCCATTCGCAAGAGGACTAATCAAGGTACTGCGAGTATTAGTTTAGTATACCCGGACATCATTCATAATGTGCAACTCGTCTTTGTACCTTACTCCACAATCTCTCATTCCGAAAAGGTCATTCCCTTCTTCACGCCAATGCACGCTAATTCAGCTCCTTCCGATTAGAGTCTCACATAATTTGTTACTCCATCATAGACATGAGAGTGTAGGTCTGGGTTTCAACGCCGGAGACTCCTGTAATTGCTTTCAACCTCTTAAGGAATTCGGCTTCTGGGGCAAATGCGCTTTCTTCCCATTCTCCAAATAATGCCTCGTCTAACGAAACAATCACCTGATGCCATGATGGTTAGTTAGTATTTGAAAGTGGAGAATTTTGAGAAGTGTTGGAATGAGCTCAACATGACGCACCTTGAAATCCTTACATCCACCGCAAACTACTCTCTGCACATCCTTTACTCCTTTCACGTCCTTCACCTGGTCGAGAACAGTGGTGAGTGCAGTTTGGCACTCCACCAACGAACTCTCAGCATCCCATTTACACCGCCACTCTCTTGCGACTACGTTGAAATGTACATTGTTAACAATTGACTTCATTTTAGGTGTTTGATAATCCTTTGTCTTGAGGACGAGGGATAAGATATGAGTACCGCTGTGCAAGAAAAGTCCAAAGGATCTGAAAGGAGAAAGGATGCCTTCTTTTTTACAAAACGACAGAAAGCGAAGGTTTTTGTAAAACCCCATTGGGTCGGTATTTTGCAAGTACAGTAGCAGAACTACTTGAGCCTTTGGCCTAATCGGAACTGCAGAATAGAAGCCATCCTCCATCCATGCATGTTCATTGTTCATGTGATGCATGATGTGAAAGAGACTGGATTCGTATAAAATACCATGAATACTGCAGTTCTTACAGACTATGGAAGCCTGATGTGCAACCAATATTTCTCAACAAATTCTTACCATGCCAGAAGATTGCGATGTACATTTGGCCGTCGGTAGTGAAAGAAATCACAAAACCACCCCAGGGGACAATGGGATAAGGCTATCCATCAAGCGGAATTACAAGTCAGGGAGGAATAGACAAAGCCACCTATTTCCACTATTCTGAACAAGAAATTGCGCATTGGTGTTGCTGCATGCATAACGAGAAATCCAATCCCAAAGCAAATTTAGATTAATTGAGAGTAATGGTATTTTTGAGACAAGATCGAACTAGTGGCGGAGGGAATTGGTTATAGGTTCTGATATGAGAAGAAAGGAGATAGAATACTAAGATGTGGGAGTTCTGAAAAGACTCCACACCACGAATTGACGGGGCTGCACAACAGTAGTTGTAGTAGTCATTGTTATCCATGTTTTACAAAATGTAGACATTGCTCTCCTTACCGTAAACAATGACCATAACAAAAATATAATCACAGATGTGACACGTACGGCCAGGCGAACAAGGTCTTCATCGACGAGGAGGCTAAGTTGTCGTGTCAGCTTCGCACAAACTGGACCAACATTTTCAGGTTTATTTTCACTCAGCACAGTCATGATTCTGAAGAACAATTTTCTCTTTCGCATGACATTATCACGCATTCACAACGATGTATTCACGCATCCGGCATCCACAACGATGTTTTCACGCATCCACAACGATGTTTTTAAAGATGTTGCATAAAAATCTTAAACGTCCGCACATAAATTACACGTCAATGGTGTTGCTGGGCCGACACTCACTACACATAGCCCTTGTAAATTTTTAAATAGAGCATTCTGACACACAATTCTATCCATTCATTTCAGAATTGAAGTTCGCACAATGCCCGGCGTTGCTAATAGTTTTATTCGCGTTGGCAGACGACGCACGAGGAACAGGCCTTCGGCATTGAAAGTATACTTGATGTCAAGTCTGGTCAGGTCATGATATTGAAGTAACACGCATACTTCCAATAACAAGATCCTACGTCAACTGGAAATTTCATAACCTAATCAAGGATCAACAAAGAAAATGGATACTTATTTGGTCATTCTAAAAGAAACAAATTATCCACACTACGTGAACATCGTGACGAGTCAGATTTTGATCGAGGATAAGGATAAAATGTGCAAATCTAAAATGGAGGAGTTTTAATCACCTCAGAAGGGAATATTTCCATAGGAGAAATTCCTGGGTGTGTAATTTATAGACCAGGCAAAGGAATAATCGTATGTAAAGGAATCAAGGCACCTTTGATGTTCAGTACTACTGTTGTATCGTAATAAGTAATCAAGGGGACCTCTTTCGGGGGTTGGGCTTTCGGGCTTCGGGGGGGGGGGGGGGTCTGGCTCG